>Ga0070681_10003182_pt1 | contig 15287 bp, 15 predicted proteins | sample KBSC83BmetaG_FD_65650 | JGI IMG/M metagenome (GOLD analysis project Ga0070681, IMG submission 65650) | Corn rhizosphere microbial communities from Kellogg Biological Station, Michigan, USA - KBS C8-3B metaG | ecosystem: Host-associated > Plants > Roots > Rhizosphere | place: USA: Michigan...
AGCCGACTTGCCGCCGATCCGTCCCTGGCGGAACGGCTGGGGCTTGCCGGACAGTCCGCTGCACGCGCCATCACCTGGGACGGCGTCATCGACACACTGCTTGGCTGACTGCTCCAGCGTCTCGATCGTCATCCCCGCCATGAACGAGGCGGACAGCATCGCGACCGTGGTATCGCACCTCCGCGACGCCGCGGCCTGGCGCGAGATCATCGTCGTCGACGACGGTTCGTCTGACGGGACGGCGACGGCGGCCCGCGATGCGGGCGCGTGTGTCGTCCGCCATCCGTATAACAAAGGCAATGGCGCAGCCGTGAAGACCGGCATCCGGCATGCGCAGGGCGAGTACATCCTCATCATCGATGCCGACGGGCAGCATCCTCCGGAGGATGCGCGGCGCATCGCTGCACGGCTCGGTGAATTCGATCTCGTGATCGGCGCGCGCGCGGTCGACACCCACGCCAGCGCGGCACGCCGCGCGGGCAATGGGCTGCTGAACACGCTGGCGAGTTACTTGATGGGACGCCCGATCCCCGATCTGACGTCAGGATTCCGCGGCGCCCGCACCGAATGCCTGCGCGAATTTCTGCACCTGCTTCCGAACGGATTCTCCACGCCGACGACGACAACGCTCGCGTTCATAAAGGCGGGCTACAACGTGGGCTTCGAACCGATTGCCGCGCGCAGGCGCAGCGGCCGATCGAAGATCCGCTTCGCACAGGACGGCACCCGGTTTTTTCTCATCATCCTGAAGATCGTGACGCTGTTCAGTCCGCTGCGGATATTTCTGCCGCTCAGCGCCCTCGCGTTCGCGACGGGGTCGCTGTACGGCCTTTGGAACATGATCGCGACCGGCAAGATTCCGAACGGCGCCGTCATCCTCATTCTGTTCGCTGTCATCGTGTTCCTCGTTGGCCTGGTGTCGGAGCAAATCGCGTCGTTGCGGTTCGAGGGCTCGCGCCAATAGACGCATGCGGCCGCTGGTCATCATCCCGACCTACAACGAACGGGCAAACGTGCGGCCGTTGCTCGAACAGCTGCTCGCGCTGGGTGATCTGCGCATCCTCATCGTGGATGACGCGTCGCCGGACGGAACGGGACAGATTGCAGAGGAGTACGCGGCGGTCAACCGTGCGCGCGTACAGGTTTTGCATCGCACTGGCCGACGCGGCCTCGGGCTCTCATACATCGACGGCATGTACCTGGCGCTGCGCACGGACGCGTCGCACATCTGTCAGATGGATGCTGACCTTTCACACGACCCTGCGGATATTCCTCGTCTGCTGGAGGCGGCGGAGTCCGCCGACGTCGTGATCGGCTCGCGTTACGTCGAGGGAGGGCGCATCGAGAACTGGCCGCTGCACCGCCGGCTGTTGAGCGCGTTTGCCAACCGCTACATCCGCGCGATTACGCGGTTGAGTGTCCGCGATTGCACGAGCGGCTTCCGTTGCTGGCGTCGTGAAGCGCTCGAACGCATGCCGCTCGCCTCGATTCGCTCCGAAGGCTACGCCTTCGTCGTCGAGCTCGCGTTCGAAGCGGCGCGGGCGGGATTGCGATGCACCGAAATCCCCATCACCTTCGTGGAGCGCCGCACTGGCGCGTCGAAGCTGTCGGGCATGGTGATCATCGAGTCCATCATCATGCCGTGGCGGCTCGCGGCTCGTGCGAAATAGCACTAAAATAACGCCTTCCAGATGGCAGACTCGCGCCCGCCGCGCCCTCTCGGGCTCAGCATCTTCTTTCCTGCCTACAATGATGGCGGCACGATTGCCAGCCTCGTCATTCTGGCGGTGCAGGTAGCTGCGACGCTGACGCCCGACTTCGAGGTGATCGTCGTCAACGACGGCAGTACCGACTCGACGAAGGCCATCGTCGACGATCTCGTACGCACGTATCCGAGGGTGCGCGCGGTTCACCACCCCGTCAATCGTGGCTACGGTGCCGCTCTGCGCACAGGGTTCGCGGCTGCGACCAAGGATCTCATTGCCTACACAGACGGCGATGCGCAGTACGACCCCGCGGAACTGCCGCTGCTGTGGAAGAAGCTGACGCCCGACGCAGACCTCGTGAACGGTTACAAGATCAGCCGCTCGGATCCCTGGCACCGGGTCGTGATCGGCCGCGTGTATCACCACACCGTGCGGTTTCTGTTCCGCCTGCGCGTCCGCGACGTCGATTGCGATTTCCGTCTGCTGCGCCGCGAGATCTTCGACCGCGTCAAGCTGGAGAAGGACACCGGCGTCATCTGCCTCGAAATGATGCGGAAGATCCAGGACGCCGGCTTCCGCGTCGTCGAAGTACCCGTGCACCACTACCATCGGCTGCACGGTCGCTCGCAGTTCTTCAACTTCAAGCGCGTCTTCTGGACTGGCACGGACGTGGCGCGTTTGTGGGTGAAACTCGTCGTGCTCGGCCGCGGCCGGACCAACTCGCCCGTTTTGTTCCGCAATCCGACGATCAGCGGCATCGTTCCGCCCGAATCGACGAAGCCGTGAGCTCGTATCGCGAGTTCTATCGCGATCGCGCGGTCCTGATCACTGGAGGCCTCGGCTTCATCGGCAGCAACCTGGCGCACCAGCTCGTCGCGCTCGGCGCACGCGTGCTCATTGTCGATTCGCTGATCCCGGCATACGGCGGCAACCTGTTCAACATCGACGGCATCGAACAGGGTGTCCGCGTGAACATCGCCGACATCCGCCAGCAGACGACGATGAACTACCTCGTTCAGGGGCAGGACGTCATCTTCAACCTGGCCGGACAGGTGAGCCACATCGACAGCATGGAGGATCCGTACACGGATCTCGAGATCAACTGTCGCAGCCAGCTCACGCTGCTGGAAGCCTGCCGCCACAACAATCCGTCCGTAAAAGTCGTCTTCGCCGGCACGCGTCAGATCTATGGCCGCCCCGCCAGCCTTCCGGTTACCGAGCAGCACCTTGTGCGGCCGACCGATGTCAACGGGATCAACAAGGCTGCGGGCGAGTACTACCACCTCGTCTACAACAATGTGTTCGGCGTGCGCGCAACCTCTCTGCGGCTGACGAACGTCTACGGGCCGCGGCAGCTGCTGAAGCACAGCCGCCAGGGCTTCATCGGCTGGTTCGTGCGCCTCGTGCTCGAAGGCAAGGAGGTGCACGTCTTCGGCGACGGATCGCAGCTGCGCGATTTCGTCTACGTGGATGACGCCGTTGATGCCTTCCTGCGGGCGGGAGCGAGCGATGCGTCCAATGGCGAGGTGTTCAACGTCGGCGGATTGGAGCCAATCAGCCATCGCGATCTCGTTGAGCTGATGATTCGCATCGCGGGCTCCGGGCGCTTCCGCTGCACGCCGTGGCCACCCGAAAAGAAGGCCATCGACATCGGCGACTTCTATGGGGACTCCTCGAAGATTGCCGCAGTCCTCGAGTGGAAGCCGACAATCCCAATGGCCGAAGGATTGAAGCGCACCTTCGACTTCTACCGGACGCACTTCGACCGCTACGTGCCCTCGACCGGAGAACAGGTCGCGAACCTGTGACCTCGGAGCGGATTCCCTTCATCGATCTGCGGCCGGCCGAAGACGACGCGGCGGTACGCGCCGCGATCGACCGTGTCGTCAGGCGCGGCTGGTTCGTGCTCGGACCGGAAGTAGAGGCATTCGAGGGCGAATTCGCCGCGGCGAGCGGCGCCTCTTACGCTGTGGGCGTCGGCAATGGCACCGATGCCATCGCGCTGCTGCTGCGAGCCATCGGCATCGCACCGGGCGATGAGGTCATCGTGCCCGCCATCACCGCGGCCTACACGGCACTCGCGGTCATCGAGGCTGGCGCGACTCCGGTATTCGCCGACGTCGATCCAGATACGCTGACGCTCGACGCGGCTGCCTGCGACGCCGCCATCACGCCCCGCACGGCCGCGATCGTTCCCGTGCACTTGTACGGTCATCCTGCCGACATGACAGCGTTGCGCGCGATCGCCAGCCGTCATGCACTTGCTCTGGTCGAGGACTGCTGCCAGGCCCACCTCGCGACCTATCAGGGCGTGCCCGTCGGAACGCGGAACGCGGGCGGCGCGTTCAGCTTCTATCCGACGAAGAACCTCGGCGCACTCGGTGACGGTGGCGCGATCGTGACCAACGACGCGTCAGTTGCCGAACGTATCCGGCGTCTGCGCAACGGCGGCCAGGTGGACCGCTACGTGCACGCGGAAGCTGGCTGCAACAGCCGCCTCGACGATCTGCAGGCAGCGGTTCTGCGCGCGCGTCTTCCGCTGCTGCCGCAGTGGACGGCACGGCGACGGATGCTTGCCGCTGTCTATCGGCAGCAGATGCGGGACGAAGTGCAGCCCTTGATCGAGCGCGACCCGGGACATGTCTACCACCTGTTCGTCGTCCGCGCGCACGACCGCGAGGCGCTCCGCTCATACCTGCAGGCATCGGGCATCGAGACCCTGATTCATTACCCGCTGGCGCTGCCCCAGCAGCCCGCGCTTGCACCATTCGCGCGCGCGGCGTGCCCGGTGGCAGCAGAGGCGGCGGCGCGCATCGTCTCGCTGCCGTTGCATCCGCGCTTGACCGATGCGGCGGTCGAGCGGATATGCTCGACGATTGACGCCTTTCAAAAGGGGCACATTCACGCGTGAAAGCGTTTATTACTGGCGGCGCTGGTTTCATCGGCTCGCACCTTGCCGAGCGGTTCCTCGACGACGGGCACGAGGTGATCGCGCTCGACAACCTGTCAACCGGATCCATCGACAACATCGCCCACCTCAAAGGGCGCACCGGGTTCTCGTACACGATTGACTCGGTGACGAACGAGTCACTGCTGGCCGAGCTGATCGATCGCAGTGACGTCGTGTTTCACCTTGCCGCCGCGGTCGGTGTGAAACTGATCGTCGAGCAGCCCGTCCACACGATTGAGACCAACGTGCACGGCACCGAGGTTGTTCTCAAGCACGCGAACAAGAAGAAGAAGCTGGTGTTCATCGCGTCAACGTCGGAGGTGTACGGCAAGAGCGCTGACGTGCCCTTCCGCGAAGCGGCCGACCTCGTGCTGGGTCCCACCGTCAAGCACCGATGGGCTTACGCCTGCAGCAAGTTGATCGACGAGTTCCTGGCGCTGGCGTATTGGAAAGAGAAGAAGCTGCCGGTCGTCATCGTTCGCCTGTTCAACACCGTGGGACCACGGCAGACGGGCCAGTACGGAATGGTGCTGCCGACGTTCGTCCGCCAGGCACTCGCCGGACATCCCATCACGGTCTTCGGCGACGGCACGCAGTCACGCAGCTTCACCTACGTTGGCGATGTGGTCGAAGCGCTGGTCAGGTTGGCCAGCGAGAAGCGCGCCATCGGCGAGGTCTTCAATATCGGCAACATGGGCGAGGTCACGATTGCCGACCTGGCCGCCCGCGTCAAAAAGATGACCGGCAGCTGTTCGCCGATTCAGTACATTCCGTACGATGAGGCCTACGAGACAGGATTCGAAGACATGCCCCGGCGCGTCCCGGATATTTCGAAAATCCGTGAACTCGTGGGCTACGAGCCGAAAGTACCGCTCGACGACATCATCCGAAGCGTCATCGATCACATGCGCGAGAGCTAGCCGAAGCCGTAGAATAAAGGGGCAATGACATTCCGGCTGGCGGCGGTAGTTGCCGCCATTTTGGGCCTCGCTGCCATCGCATTCGCGCAGGCGCCGTTGACGCTGCACATCAGCGACGGTCGCGTCACACTTCACGCGCAGAACGTGCCCGCACGGACCATCCTCGCCGAGTGGGCGCGCGTCGGCGGGGCCCGCATCGTCAATGCGGACCGCGTTGCAGGAGCGCCGCTCACGCTGGATCTCGAGGGTGTCTCCGAGCGGCAGGCGCTCGATATCGTCCTGCGCGGGGTCAGCGGCTACGTCGTTGCGGCGCGCGAACCGGGTGCGCCGGGTGCGTCGCTGTTCGACCGCATCATGATTCTGCCGACAAGTGTCGCGCCTCGGACGCCGGTGCCTTCGCCGGCGCCCGCAGTCGTGCAGAACGGACGCGGCGGCATCCTCCGGCCCCCCATCCTGGCACAGCCCGACGATCAAAATGATGACAATGCCGACGCGACCAATCCGGGCCGCGACGGCATACCGCTGGCGCGGCCTGTTCCGATTCCGCGGCCGAGCACCGCGGGTCCAATCGCGCCTCCGGCAGCACCGCCCGTCGCCGTGGCTCCCGACGTCGAGCCGCCCGCGCAGGACGCTCCGGGCGTCGTTGCTCCGACACCGACGAACCCGTTCGGCGTTCCCGCGGGTTCCTCGTCGCGACCTGGCGTGATCACGCCTCCGCCGCAGCCGCTGCCGCAGGGCGCGGCGCCGCGTCCGCAGAACTGAGCCCGCGTGTCGGAGATCGATCGCTTCAAACCCGACGATCGCCGCGGGGTGGACACGCTCTACCGGCGCACACACGGCGCTGACGCGGCCAGTGCGCTCCGACTCCGCTGGGAGTGGCAGCACCGCCGCAATCCGTACAACCAGACTGGACAGCCTGAGATCTGGGTCGCCCGCGAAGGGCCGACGATCGTCGGCCACTACACGACGATGCCCGTTCGCGTGTCGATCAAGGGCATCGAGGTGGACGGCGCCTGGGGCAGCGACGCGATGGTTGTGCCTGAACGTCAGCGGCAGGGCATCGGTGAAGCGCTCGTGCGCACCTGGGATCGCAACAGCGGCGCCGTGCTCGCCCTCGGCGCCACATCGGAGGGGCGCAAGCTGCTCGATCGTCTGCGTTGGCCGGAAGCACGCGTGGTTCCGTGTCTGGTCAAGCCGCTGACACGGCGCGCGGTGCGGCTGCCGCAGTGGCCGCGTCCCGTGAATCGCCTGCTGTCCGCCATCAGCTGGCCGGTCGTGCACGTCGTCGCGAGGTCGCGCCCGCTGCGCGCCGAGTGCGAACCGATCCGGCGTTTCGATGCGTCATTCACCGCGCTGTGGGAGCGGCTCGCGTCGAAGTTCGATCTCGCAGTTCGGCGCGACGCGTCGTATTTGAACTGGCGATACATCGAACCGCCGCACGTCCGCTACTCGATCGTCGCGCTGAAGCGGATGGGTGAGGTGCACGGCTACGCCGTGTATCGCCACCTGCAGGAGCCGCTCGGACGCGTCACGCTGCTCGTGGATTTCCTTGCCGATCCCGACGACGTCGCCGGAATGAAGACGCTGCTGCGGTGGGTGGATCGAGCGGCGCGGGCCGAAGACGCCGACAAGGTACGAGCCTCTTGCATGAACAGCGCGTTCCGGCGAGCGCTCCGGCGCAACGGCTACTTCGCCGTCAAGTCGACGATGGACGTGAGCGTGAAGGTGAATGCCGTCCAGGTACCCAGGGGCTTCTACGACGAAACCGCGAAGTGGCACATCACGTACGGGGACTCGGATCAGGACCATTGAGACAACATGCTGCTGCGTGACAAGGTGAATGCGGATATCGCCGCTGCCATGAAGGCCAGGGAAGCCACGCGCCTTTCGGCGCTGCGCATGCTCAAAGCGGCCATCATGAACAAGGGCATCGAGAAGTCGCACGACCTCGACGACGCCGAGGTGCTGCAGGTCGTGTCGAGTCTGGTGAAGCAGCGGCGCGACTCGATTGAGCAGTTCTCGAAAGCCGGACGCAGCGATCTGGTCGACAAGGAAACCGCGGAAATCACGATCCTCGAGGAGTATCTCCCGCCTGCGGCATCCGCCGCGGACATCGATGCCGCGGTTGCGGAAGCGATCACGGAGACGAACGCCACCTCCGTCAAGGACATGGGCAAGGTAATGAAAGCGGTGATGCCGAAACTCGCCGGCAAGAACGCGGATGGCCGCGCGGTGAACGAAGCGGTCCGCCGCAAGCTTGGAGCGTAACCGGCAGCACCGCCTCGCGCGCGCCGCCGCATCCGCCGGCGCCGCCACGATGACCAGCCGCATCCTGGGGCTGGTCCGCGACCAGGTGCTGGCGTCGCTGTTTGGCGCCGGCAACGCCATGGACGCCTTCAACGTCGCGTTCCGCGTACCCAACCTCGTACGCGATCTGTTTGCCGAAGGAGCGATGAGCGCGGCGTTCGTACCCGTGTTCATGCGCCAGCTTGCAACCGGTGACCGCACTTCCGCCTGGCGTCTCGGCAACAACGTCCTGAACGCGCTTCTCGTCGTTACCGGCCTCCTCGTTGTTGCTGGCATCGTCTTCGCGCGCCCACTGGTCGGCGCATTCGCCGCCGACTACGCCGCCGTGCCCGGGAAGTTGGAGCTGACAGTGATGCTGACGCGCATCATGCTGCCGTTCCTCACGCTCGTGGCGATCGCCGCCGCGATGATGGGCATGCTGAATGCGCTGCATCTGTTCTTCATTCCCGCGCTTGCGCCCGCGATGTTCAACATCGCGACAATCGCCTGTGCGCTGCTGCTGGTTCCCGCGATGCCGCGCTTCGGCTGGGCACCGATTACGGCGATTGCAATCGGCGCCTTGCTCGGCGGGATCGCGCAGGTCGTGCTGCAATGGCCGCTGCTTCGCCGCGAAGGGTTTTCGTACACGCCGCTGCTTGACTGGAAACAGGAGGGGTTGCAGCGAGTACTGATGCTGATGGGACCCGGCACGATAGGACTCGCGGCGACCCAGGTAAATGTCTTCGTCAACACCGTGCTCGCGACCGGCGAAGGAACGGGCGCGGTGTCATGGCTGAACTACGCCTTCCGGCTGATGTACCTTCCGACCGGTCTCTTCGGTGTCTCGATTGCCACCGCAACCGTTCCAGCCGTGTCGAGGCATGCGGCGCACGACGACGAGCCAGCGGTTCGCGAAACGGTGGGCGAGGGGCTGTCGCTGATGTTCATGCTGAATGTTCCAGCAACCATCGGCCTCATCGTGCTCGCCCATCCGATCGTCAGGCTGCTGTTCGAACGCCGCGCTTTCCTGCCGTCGGACACCGCGGCGACGGCGGCGGCACTGCAGTTCTACGCCATCGGCCTGCTCGGCTACTCGATCGTACGGATCGCGTCGCCGACGTTCTACGCGCTCGGCGACAGTCGCACGCCGGTCCTGATCAGCGTCGCGACGGTAGTCGCCAATGCCGTCTTGAACGTGCTGCTGGCACGCGTTCTGGGCTACCGCGGTCTGGCGCTTGGCACGTCGATCGCGGCGCTGCTCAACGCGGTCTGCCTGCTGTGGCTGCTGCGCGCGCGGCTCGGCGGCCTCGACGACCGGCGCGTGCTCAGCTCGCTGTCCAGAATTTGCGGCGCATCGCTCGTGATGGGCGCGGCGGCGTTCGGGGCGAACGAGGCGTTGAGCATCTGGGTTGCGGGGGACACACTCATTCGTCAGGCGGCACGGCTGGCCGTCACCATTGTTTCCGCCCTTTTCGTGCTCGCCGCCTCCGCGCATGCCCTGCGCATCCGCGAGTTCCGCGAGGCATTCGCCATTACCTGGAAGCGCGGCGGTTCAGAGGCATAGATGTTGCTCGCTGCACAGTAGTTGGAACAGACTGGATCGATGCGGTCCCGTTACCCGTCCTCATCTTCGTTCGCATATTCGTTCGGCCCGGGCCCTCTTACGCCGGCGATCAAAGCCATTGTGATCGCCAACGTCGCCGCATTCCTCGTGACGCTGATCGTACCGGAGCTCACGCTGCGTTTCGGTCTTCGCCCCGCGGACATCTTCGGGCGGCTGCACGTCTGGCAGCCCATCACGTACATGTTCCTGCACGCGGGGATCTTTCACATCCTGTTCAACATGCTTGCGCTCTGGATGTTCGGCGTGGAGCTGGAGCGGATGTGGGGCAGCCGCTATTTCGTCAAGTACTACTTCGTGTGCGGCATTGGCGCCGCCATGACGACCGTGCTTCTGTCGTTCGTGCCGGGCTCATTTGGCCAGCAGCTGTACTACTCGCTGACGATTGGCGCTTCCGGCGCCGTGTACGGCATCCTGCTCGCGTACGCGTTGTACTTTCCGAACCGGCCGATTCTGCTGTACTTCATCTTTCCGATCCCGGCCAAGTACTTCGTCGCCATCATGGGCGCCATCTCGTTCGTGTCGTCGATGAGCGGACCCGGCGGCGGCATCGCACATACGACGCATCTTGGCGGGTTGGTCGCAGGCTATCTCTATCTGAAAGGTGGGCGCGTCCACCTGCTCTCCGAGATGAAGTACCGCTATCTGAAGTGGCGCATCAACCGCATGCGGCGCAAGTTCGACGTCTACTCTGGCGGCCGCGCCGACGACGTCAACCGCCGCGTGCACTAACCTGCCATGTAAGGGCGGGTCTTTAGACCCGCCCTGCAGACCCGCCCTGCAAACTAATCCGAGAGGCTCAGCGGCAGATGCGCGCGGTTGATCGCCAGCGCGAGCAGCGCGCCGAGCAGCGGCAGCCCGGTACCGTCGCGCAGGAAGTCCACCGACCAGAACGCGCTCGTCGCGAACTGGAAGTTGAGCACCATGAGGAACGCGGCGAAGGCGGCCATGCGCGTCCAGAAGCCCAGAATCAACGCGGTGCCGGCCGCGAGCTCGCCCAGCGGCACGAGCCGCGCGAACAGCGGTGTCCCGGGGATACAAACCGTCTCGAGATACCAGCGCACGATGGGCGGCGCCTTCGGCAGGAAGATCGTCTGAAATTTCTGCAGCAGGATGTTGCTGTCGGTGAACCACGCGATCTTCGACGAGCACATGCCGAGAAAGAAAATGCCCACCGCAATCGCCAGCAGCCGGAACGCGACGCCGGCACCCGGGCCCGACGCAACACGTCCGCGCGACCGCAACTGCGTCGCCATCAGACGCCTTCGTCGGTCGTCTCGAGCCATTCCGCGCGGATGGGACTGAACACGTCGAGCTCGAGCGTGTCCTCGAGCGCCTCCGCCTGGTGCGGCAGCCGCGACGGGATGTGCAGTACTTCACCCTCGCGCACGATGATTTCTTCCCCCTCCACCTGGACCCGCAGCGCGCCCTGCAGGATGTAGGTCATCTGCTCGCTGTCGTGCGTGTGCATGGGCACGAGCGCACCACGCTTCAAGTAGATCTGCGCCATCATCTCGCGTTCACCGGACACAATCTTGCGCGAAATCATCTCGGTGACTTTCTCGAGCGCTATCTCGTCCCACCGGTGAACCGTGACTGTACGTGCCATGCGAGGGCTCCCACGAGTGTGCCATAATTTTTTGACATGAAGGGGTCGACCCTCACCAACGGCGCGGAAACGCGTTCGACGGGAGCGGCGCAAGATCTCCTGTCCGCCTATCGCCTGATGCTCCTGTCGCGGAAGATCGACGACAAGGAGATCCAGCTCAAAAACCAGAGTCTGGCATTTTTTCAGATCAGCGGTGCGGGGCACGAAGCCGTTCTCATCGCCGCGGGCCGACGCCTTCGCGCGGGACACGACTGGTTTCTCACCTACTACCGTGATCGCGCGCTCGCGCTCACCCTCGGCGTCACGCCGCTCGAGATGCTGCTCGGATCGGTCGGTTCGGCGGACGATCCGGCGTCGGGCGGCCGGCAGATGCCGTCGCACTGGTCGAATCCCCGTCTGCACCTTCCGTCTGCCAGCAGCGCCGTTGCGACACAGTGCCTGCACGGCATCGGCGTCGCCGAAGCGGGGCGTCTCTACGAGCGTCTGAAGGACATTCCCGAGCGCGACGAACATTTCGAGCGCGACGAGATCACCCTGATCACGATCGGCGAGGGCTCCACGAGCGAAGGCGAGTTCTGGGAATCGCTGAGCACGGCCTGCACGCGCAGCTTGCCCGTTCTATTCCTGGTCGAAGACAACGGCTACGCCATCTCCACCCCCGTTGAAGTGCAGACACCGGGCGGCGATCTGTCACGCGTGGTCGCCGGCTTCGATGGCCTGCAGACCTACAAGTGTGACGGCACCGACTACCAGGCCAGCCTCGACACCCTGGGCGAGGCCGTCGCGTATGTGCGATCGCGCAGGTCGCCGGCACTGGTGCACGCAAAAGTCATTCGCCCGTACTCGCACTCGTTGTCCGACGACGAGAAGCTGTACAAGACGAAAGACGAGCGGGAGAGCGAGGCGCGGCGCGATCCGATCGTGAGGTTACGCGACCTGATCCTATCGGAGGAGCTCGCATCCGCCGAGCAGCTCGCCGAGCTGGCTCGCGATGTCGAGCGGGAGGTCAATGCGGCGGCCGAACAGGCACTCGCCGCTCCCAAGCCCGAACCCGAAACCGCCAGCCGCTACGTCTTCTCTCCAACTGTCGATCCCACGTCCTCCGAATTCGAGACCGAGCCCGCTCCAAACGGCGCACCCGATACGATGGTTGCGGCGATCAACTCGACGCTGCGCGACGAGATGGCGCACAACCCGCGCGTCGTCGTCTTTGGACAGGACGTCGCCGATGCGAGCCGCGAAAGCTCGCTCGGCAAGGTGCCGGGCAAAGGTGGCGTGTTCAAGGTGACACACGGCCTGCAAAAGTTGTACGGCGGCGACCGCGTCTTCAACTCGCCGCTCGCCGAAGCGAACATCATCGGCCGCGCCGTCGGCATGGCGCTGCGCGGCATCAAGCCGGTCGTGGAAATCCAGTTCTTCGACTACATCTGGCCCGGCTACATGCAGTTGCGCGACGAGATGGCGATGATGCGCTACCGCTCCAACAACCACTGGAGCTGCCCGATGGTCGTGCGCGTTCCCATCGGCGGGTATCTCCGCGGCGGCGCGCCGTACCACAGCCAGTCCGGCGTCGCGATCTTCGCGCACTGTCCGGGCATCCGCATCGCGTTTCCGTCCAATGCCCACGATGCGGCGGGGCTGCTGCGCACCGCGATCCGGTGCGACGACCCGGTCATGTTCCTGGAGCACAAACACCTGTACCGGCAGACGTACAACAAGGCGCCCTATCAAGGACCCGACTTCATGATCCCGTTCGGGAAGGCGGCGGTGGCGCGTGAGGGCACCGACATCGTCATCTTTACGTGGGGAGCACTCGTGCAGCGCGCGATCGTCGCCGCACAGCAGGCCGAGCGCGATCACATCAGCGTTGCGGTCATCGATCTGCGCACGATCGTCCCGCTGGACTGGGACACGATCGCCGCCTACACGCGCAAGACGAACCGCGTCATCGTCGCGCACGAAGACCAGATGACCGCCGGTTTCGGCGGCGATATCGCGTCGCGCATTGGCCAGGAGCTGTTCGACGAGCTCGACGCTCCTGTCACGCGAGTTGCGTCGCTCGACTGCCCCGTCGCCTACGCGCCGACGTTGGAGGAAGCGATCCTTCCGGGATCGGCGGATGTGCTGAAAGCCATTCGAACTGTTGCCGCGTATTAGCTTCGCTGCACTCTGTCTCCTGATAGTTATCGTGGCCTTCGCCGGGGCGGACCTTCAGGTCCGCCCGTCTTGGTACACCGCGTACGCCGCGCTCCACGTTGATGTACTGCGGCCCGCCGGAGCGCTGCCTGCCCACCTCACGGGTCTGTTCGAGGAGCCCGTCGCCTTCCAGCAGGTTGCCAACGGCTATTACTTCGTATTCGACCGCCGCGCGCACGCCATCTACATGGTGGATCCCGAGCGGACGGTCGCACGCAAGGTGGTGGACGTTGGCCAGGAAGAAGGACGAATTCTCCAGCCCGGCGGCTTCGACACGACTGCCGAAGGATCGTTCGTTGTCGCTGACGTGCCGCGCGGTCAGGAGCGCCTTCAGATATTCGGTCCGGGCGCGCTACGCACCGGCGGCTTCCTTATCGCCGGCCGCTCGATGCCGCAGGTCATCGTCGGCAGCTATGCCATCACCGGTATCAGCTCGCTGCAGTTCTCCGGCAACTCAATCTTCATCAGTGAACCGGAACGCGGCTCGCTCATCACTGAGTACTCGGTCGGCGGCGTCCCGCAGCGCACCATCGGACGGCTCCGCGAAACGGGCCATGAACAGGAACGCGATCTCAACCTGGCGCTCAATGCGGGCTTGCCGCTCATTGATCCGACAGGCGGCTTCTATTACGTGTTCATCGCGGGCGAGCCGGTGTTCCGGAAATATGACGCTGAAGGGAACCTGCTGTTTCAGCGTCACATCGAGGGTCGGGAGATCGATGACCTGATCGCTGCGCAGCCAACCACATGGCCGACTCGGCGAGTGGAGGATCGCGAGGTGCCGTTCGTGCAGCCCGTCGTGCGCACCGCGGCGGTTGACGCGCAGGGACAGCTCTGGATCTCGCTCGTCGTGCCGTTTACGTACATCTACGACGCGCACGGCGACAAGGCGCGCACGGTCCAGTTCGGCGCGACCGGCATCATCAGTCCGACGAGCCTGTTCTTCACCCGCGCCGGCCGCCTTCTCGTAACGCCTGGTTGTTACGAGTACGACCCGCGCCGCATCGGCTGACGCTTTTGGCCCCGCTCGCCGCCTCTCACCTCACACGTCGGTTCGACTCGCGCGTCGCGGTTGACGATGTATCGTTCGAACTGGCGCCCGGCGAAATCTTCGCGCTGCTCGGACCAAACGGTGCGGGCAAAACGACAACGCTCCGGATGCTCGCTGGCCTCATCAGGCCTTCGTCGGGCAGCGTGCGGGTAGACGGGCGAATCGGCTTTCTCACCGAGGCTCCTGGTCTCTGGGACCGCCTCACGGTTGAACGCAATCTTCTCGTCTATGCGCGGCTGCACGGCCTGTCTGACCCCGCGCGAGCCGTCGACGAGGCGCTCGAGCTGTTCGACATCGGCGACCGCAAACGCGACCGTGCCGCGCAGCTCTCGAAGGGATTGAAGCAGCGGGTCGCGTTGGCCCGCAGCCTCATTCACCGGCCCGACATCGTCCTCCTCGACGAGCCGACGTCGGGCCTCGACCCGGAAAGCGCGCGCGATGTGCGGGAGCTCATCCTGCGGCTGCGCGGTGAACGGCGCGCGGTACTCATCTCCACGCACAATCTCGATGAAGTGCAGCGCATGGCCGATCGCGTTGCCGTGCTGCGCGCACGGCTCATCGCGCTCGATACTCCCGCCGCGCTCCGATCGCGTTTGTTCGGCTCGCGACTGCTCGTCACGGTGCACGGTGACGCGGAGCGTTTCGCCGCGCTTCTCGCACGCGACCGCGGCGACGTCCGCCACAATGGACGATCGTTGTCGGTCGGCGTCGACAACGTGGAAGCAGCCGCGCCCGGTGTAATCCGCACGCTCGTCCAGGCGGGCGCGGATATCGTTTCCGTGGTCCCGGAGGAAGCGCCTCTCGAAGACGTCTATCTGCGGCTGCTGGAACAGGAGGAACGATGAAACGCGTCGCGGCCCTTCTCGCCAAAGAGCTGGCAGACCTTCGCGGCAACCCGGCCGTGTTCGTCCCGGCGCTCATTACCGGATTCTTCTCCATCGTGATGCC
>Ga0070681_10003183_pt1 | contig 15286 bp, 11 predicted proteins | sample KBSC83BmetaG_FD_65650 | JGI IMG/M metagenome (GOLD analysis project Ga0070681, IMG submission 65650) | Corn rhizosphere microbial communities from Kellogg Biological Station, Michigan, USA - KBS C8-3B metaG | ecosystem: Host-associated > Plants > Roots > Rhizosphere | place: USA: Michigan...
GGCGTCGCGGCGGGAAGGCAGACGAAGGGCGGCTGCGCGGCATGGGCATGGCAGTCACCGCGCACATCTCGGCGACGCTCGCGACCGGGGCGATCGTCCGGATGCTGGAGGATGGCAGCATCGTTCTCAATACCGGTGCGACCGACATCGGCCAAGGGTCCGATACGGTGCTTGGACAAATCTGCGCTGCGGCATTGAGGCTCGACCCGCGCGACATCGCGATCGCCGGCCCGGACACCGACGGCTCACCGTACAACTGGGGCACGACCGCAAGTCGCGTCACTTACACGACGGGACGCTCGGTACAGGCCGCCGCGCGTGACGTCGAACGCCAGGCGAAGGAGCAGGCGGCGGAGATCCTCGAGTGCTCGATCGACGATCTCGAGCTTCGCGAAGGCGGCGCAGTCGGCATCGCGGGCGTGCCGGGCAAGCAGGTCACGTTCCGCGACATTTCCCGGCGCGCCCACTGGCGTCGAGGCGGTCCGATCATCGGCCGCCATAGCTGGGTGTTCGACAAGCCATCGATCGATCCGAAGCGCGCGGTTGCGATCGGCAATCCGTCGAACGCCGCCGGCGTTTTCAGCTTTGGCGCCGTCGTCGTCGAAGTTGAAGTGGACACGGTCACCGGCAAGACACGCGTGCTTCGTGCGTGGTCGGCGGTGGACGTCGGCAAGGCGATCAATCCGGCGGCTGTCGAAGGACAGATCGAAGGCGCGTTCGTCCAAGGCATGGGCTATGCGCTCGTCGAGGAGCTCGTCTGGGACGGCGGGCGGCTCGCGAATCCCACGCTGATGGACTACAAGATTCCAACGTTCCGCGATACGCCCTACGACATCGAGACGATCATCGTCGAGGCGCCGGAGCCCGACGCACCGTTCGGCGCGAAAGGCGCCGGAGAGATCGGCATCAATGTCGTCGCCGCCGCGATCGCGAACGCAGTCACGGACGCGACCGGCGTCCGGTTCACGAAGTTGCCTCTCTCGTCCGAACGCGTGCTGCGGGCGTTGCTGTCGGCGCCAGCCGATAAAGGCGGACGGTAACTACTTCACCGGGATGCGGCCGAGCTTGCCGACCGCGTAGTCGACGAAGCGCCGGTCGATCATGCTCTCGATCGGCACCTTCTTGGTCACGGCGCCTTGCGCCGCGTACCAGTCCTCCTGGTCCTGCATGCTCTCGACGTTGAACTCGATGTTCGGATCGACGTACTCCCACTGGATCTTGTCGTACTGCGCCGGGTCCTTGAGGGACGTGTACTTCATGAGCACGTCGATCACGTGCTTGCGCTTCGGACCGCCGCGCATCGCATCGTAGTAGTCGCGCGCGCCGCGCAGGTAGGCGACCGTGAACGCCTTCGCCTGGTCCGGGTTGCGATCGCTCCAATCGGAGTTGAAGAGAATGACGGAGACTTCGAAATACGGATGGGTGAGGACCTGTGCCGCCCGGCGGAACGGAAACGCGATGTTCTTTTCGCTGTAGATCGCGGCGAACGGCTCGACGACCGCCCCGGCATCGATCGCCTTCGTCTCGAGCGCGGGTCCCATGTTCGGCCATGGCATGAAGACGAGGTCGATGTCGCTCAACTTGAGATGCGCCGACTCGAGCATCTTGCCGACCATGTAGTGCAGAGCGCCGGAAGGCGCGTTGACCGCGATCTTCCTGCCCTTGAGATCCTGAAGGCCGTGCACGCTGTCGCGCAGATCGTTGCGCAGGATCAGCGTGTCGCTCGAAAAGCCGGGAACGTCGCGCGTGCGCGGGATCGCGATCCGCACCGGCCAGCCCCGCGCGAAGGCGTTGAACAGCCCGGCGCTCATGCCGCCGCCGACGACCTGCACCTGGTTCTGCGATAGTGGCGCGGTCGCCTGCGCCGCCGAATTGAATCGTTCGAGCTCGACGTCGACGCCTTCGTCCTTGAAGTAGCCGTCTTCGATCGCGAGGTAGAACGGCGCGTCGGCGACGATGCCGAGATGGCCGATCTTCACGGGCTGCGCGGTGACACCAATGGCCGTCGACGCCAGGAGCAGCGTCGCGGCGATGCGGGCCACGAGCTTGGGAAGCATCATTCGTTGCGCCAGGGAATGCATAGCCGTTCGACCTCCTTGAGAATGGCGTTGAAGACGACGCCCAGTAACGTGATCACGATGATGCCGACGAACATCTTCTCGATGACGAGCGACTCCCACGACGTCCAGATCAGGTAGCCGATCCCGGATTTTGCGGCCACGAACTCCGCGCTCACGATGACGATCAGCGACACGCCGAGGGAGAGGCGCAGGCCCGCGAAGATGTGCGGCAACGCGCCGGGGATGATCACGCGCGTGAAGAGCTTGCGCCAGGGGGCGCCGTAGTTGCGCGCGACCTCGAAGTAGACCCGATCGAGCGTCACCACGCCGAGCATCGTGTTGATCAGCGCGAGGTAGACGACGGCGATCGCGATGACCGCGATCTTCGATGCCTCGCCGATTCCGAATGCGAGCATGAGAAGCGGAAGGATCGCGATCTTCGGAATCGGGAACGTGGCCGCGACGAGCGGGTCGAGCGCGGCGCGCACGTACCGGTTGAGGCCCATGACGAGGCCGATCGCGATGCCGGGCACGACTCCGACGACGAAGCCCCCGGCGAGCCGCAGAAGGCTCGCGCGCACATGCTCCCAAAGCTCGCCGGACAGGATCATCTGCCACGCCGTCTCGAAGATCGTCGACGGTGCGGGAACGAACCGTGCGTCGAGGAATTTTGCACGTACCAAAAGCTCCCAGACGACGAGCAGGAGCACCGGCGAGCCGATCGCGAGCATCCGCTCGTGGCTGGCCGTGGAACGCCATTTGGCCTTCCTAGGCATTGCGCTGCCTCGCGCCACGCACTTCGGACTCGAGCAAACGCCAGATGCGAAGCTCCATCTCACCGAACGCGGGCTGCGCCTTCAGTTCGGCAATGGCGCGCGGCCGTGCGAATCCCACCGGTATCTCCTCGATGATGCGGCCCGGCGACGAGCACATCACGACGACTCGATCGGCCAGCGCGATCGCCTCGTCGATCGCATGCGTGATGAACAGGACCGTCTTGCGATGGGTCTCCCAGATGCGCAGCAGTTCCTCCTGCAGGATCAGCTTGGTCTGCGCATCGAGCGCAGCGAACGGCTCGTCCATCAGCAGGATATCCGGGTCGTTGACGAACGCACGCGCGAGACTCACGCGCTGTTTCATGCCGCCCGAAAGCTGATGCGGGTAATGACCCTCGAACCGGGTCAACCCCACCATCTCGAGGATCGGCCGCGTGCGGGCGAAGCGCTCGGCCTTCGACATGCCTCGCATCTCCAGTCCGAACGCCGCGTTGTCGAGCACGGTCAACCAGGGAAAGAGGCTCGATTCCTGGAAGACCATCGCGTTCGCCGGCCGTGACTCCTCGTCGGCTCGCCGCATTTCCAAAGTGCCCGTGGTGAGCGCTTCCAATCCGGCCACGATGCGAAGCAACGTCGTTTTTCCGCACCCGCTCGGGCCCACGATGCAGACAAATTCACCATCCCCGACCTCCAGCGACACGTCGACGAGCGCGATGTTCTGGCTGCCCCCTGCTCGCTCGAACACCTTGCCCAGATCGCGCATGACGATCTTGGCGCTGCCCGGCAACGCACGCTCGCTTACAAGGTCACGCTTCACGAGCCCGAACCGTTCAGACCGAAAACACCGGTGTCTCCAGGCTGCTCAGCGCTTGACGCGCCCAGTCATCGGCCTTGACGCCGCGATCGAGCAGCACCGACGCGGCCCGGACACGCTGCGTGGCGGGATCGAGTGCCGGAGGCTCGGCGCCCTGCTCGAGCGCCCGTGCCGCGCGAGCGAGCATGCGCCGCGCCATGGCGATCGGCTTGTCGGTGCTGACCAGATGCTCCTTCGAGTAGTCCTGGATCGGACCCATGCTTTCCTGCAGCGAGGCATCCTGGATCGAGAATCCCTCGACGCCGCTGAACGACTGCAGCGATTTCTGCGCAGTCCGGTCGATCAGCCAGTCATTGCTGGGGTTCGCGAGCGGAACGAAGGTGCCGGGAATGTATTTGACGTGAATCCCCTTCCCCTCCTTCATCGCCTGGAGCTCCTCCTCGGGCAACGGACGGTCGGGCAGGAAATTGATGCTCCATGCCCAGCAGCTCTCGTCGTCGATCGGAACCCAGACATGTCCGCCCAGCGCGTGCGGGCCGAACGGCGGAATCAGCGTGAACCATGGGAAGATCCACTGCGTGATGCGCCAGTAATGCGAGTCCTGCTCCCCGTTGCGCCGGCCGAAGATCGTGAGGCCGTGCGGCGACTCCTCGAGATCGAAGACGGCGTTGCGGTCCGCCTTGATGTACTTGTTAGCATGCGCGTACTTGTGCATCGGATCACGGTCGAGCTCGTAACGATGCACCCAGGATGCGTGCGTGGTGTCGATGCCGCCTTCCAGCGCCTGAAGCCAGCCGGTGCGCTGGAAGCGCTTGGTGACATAGCGATGCGTCGGCGGCAGCATGCACCACTCGAGTTCCGGCGGAGCCGGGCGTTTCTCCGGCGACCCCATGTACGCCCATAAGATGTCGCCGCGCTCGATGCACGGATACGCGGTGAGCTTCATCCTGCAAGCGAGCGCCGGCACGGAGGGGAGCTCGACGCATTGACCGTTCACGTCGTACTTCCAGCCGTGATACGAGCAGCGAATCCCGTCTTCCTCGTTGCGGCCGAGAAAAAGCGACGCGCCGCGATGCGCGCAGAACTCGTCGATCAGGCCGGGACGTCCCGAGGTGTCGCGAAAGGCGAGCAGCCTTTCGCCGAGGATCTTGACGCGCACCGGCGCGCAGTCAGGCTTTCCAATTTCAGAGGAAAGCATCACCGGCACCCAGTAGCGGCGCATCAGATTGCCCATCCGCGTCCCGGGTCCGGTGCGGATCAGCAACTCCGCGGTTTCGTTGTCCATGCTTTCGTTCCTCAGGCTGCCGGCATCGCTTGGGTGCAAGCGATTCGTAAGTATACTTACGGCGCCATGGCGCGCCCAATCACGCTCGATGACCTTTATGCCCGCCCGGGGTTCCTGCTGCGCCGTGCGCACCAGATCGCTGTCGGCATTTTCGTCGACGAGTGCGCCCCGTATAAGCTCACGCCACCGCAGCACAGCACACTCATCGTGATCGGTCACTGCCCCGGCATCGACCAGGCGGCGCTCGCGCGGGCCGTCGGCTTCGATCGTGCGACGATCGGTCACGTGGTCGAGGGTCTGGAAGCTCGCGGGCTGCTCCGGCGCCAGAATTCGCAAGCCGACAAACGGCGCAAGACGCTGGTCCTCACGCCGCAAGGTCGTGCGCTCATGCGTCGCGCCGCCTCCGCGATCCAGCGTACGTCGGAGCGTCTGCTGGCGCCGTTGAATCCCGACGACCGCCGGACGTTCGTCGGCTTCCTGCTGCAACTCGCCGGAGAGCTCAACGAATCGTCGCGCTCGCCGGTTGTGGCGCCCGACGACGGCAAAGCGCGCCGCGCACGCGTTCCTCATGAACGAGTCCACGCAACCAGTGCGCCGCGACGTTGAACGCGACGGACCGCGCGAAGCGAAGCCGAGCTCCGGATTTCGCTCACGAATAGGGAAGATCGGACGCGACACCTGCAAGGACGCGATCGCCGGGCTCGTTGCGTCGATCGTGCTCATCGCCAACATCATCTCGTTCGGCGCACTCATGTTCCCGGGCGGGCTCGGCGACGGAATACCGATCGCCATCTGGGCAATGCTGATCGGCAGCGGCGTCGGCGGCGTATGGATCGCGCTGCGCACGTCGCTGCCGCCGCTCACGGTCGGCATCGACTCGCCGACCGGCGCCGTCCTCGTGTTGTTGAGCGCGATCACCGGGTCTTCGGTCGTCGCGGCGGGCGGGACGCCGGACGCTGCCATACAGATCGTGATGCTCGTGTTCACCGCAGCGACGCTGGTTTCCGGTGCGCTGCTTTATTGCGTCGGCGTCTTCCGGTGGGGGTCGTACTGCCGCTTCGTGCCTTATTTCGTCGTCGGCGGATTTCTGGCGGCGACCGGCTGGTTCCTGATCGTCGGCGGCATTCGCATGGCGACCGGCTTCAGGCTGACGCACACGCCCGGCGGCCTGCCGTGGACGATGGTCTCCACGATCAAGCTCGGCGCGGCGATGGCGGCGTTCGGCGTGCTGCTCGCCATTCGGCGCTTCAGCAAGTCGGCGCTGGCCATGCCGGCCGCGCTTCTCGTCATGTGGTTGATCGGCGTCGTCGTGCTGCGCGCCGTCGGCCTGTCAGGAGAGCAACACGGCTGGTACTTGCCGTCGCTCGGCGCGCTTGCCGCTTGGAGGCCGTTCACCGCCGCGCAGGCGACCCGTCTCACATGGCCGATCGTAATGGCGCTGACGCCACAGTTTCTCGCCGTGGCGATCGTCGCGCTCGTCTCGCTGATCACGAAGGTCGCGAGCATCGAGGTCGTTCGGCAGACATCGGGCAATCTCGATCGGGAATTCCGCGCGCACGGTGTCGCCAACCTCGTCGTGGCGCCGCTGGGGGGCATCGCCTGCGCGCTCCAGACGGGTCCCAGCATGCTGCTCGAGCAGGCGGGCGGCGCGACCAGGATGAGCGGCGTCGCATCGGCGCTCGTGCTCGGCGTCGTCGGCGTATCGCATTTCGACCTGGTCGCACTCATTCCCGTCCCGATCATCGCCGGCCTCGTCTTCTATCTCGGTTACACCTTCTTCGTCGACGCGCTATCGCGACCGTACGTGCAACGCGCGTGGGGGGACCTTCTGCTCGCAATACTCATCATGCTGGTGTGCATCCGATACGGCTTCGTCGTCGGCGTGCTTGCCGGCGTCGTCGGCGCGTGCGTGCGCTTCGCGCTCACTTACGCACGCCTCGGCGTGATACGCCGGCATGCGACGCGCGCGCTGTTCGCGAGCAACGTCGACCGCTCGGCGGAAGCCGCGGCGTACCTGCGCGAATCAGGCGAGGCGATCCAGCTTTACTGGCTCTCCGGCTACATCTTCTTCGGGTCGTCCGAGGGTCTCCTCGATCGCATCCGCGGCGACATCGATTTACGACCTCCGCACACGGTGGCGTATGTCATTATCGATTTCGCGATGGTGCCCGGGATCGACGCTTCCGCCGTCATGAGCCTCGCCAAGCTGCACCATTTTTGCGATCGACAAGGCATTGCGCTCGTCTACTGCTCGCTGTCACGGCGCAATCGTGCAGCGCTGGAACAAGGCGGATTCTTCGGCGGCGACAGTCGCCACCAGGCGTTTTCCGACCTCGACATCGGCCTCGCCTGGTGCGAGGACCGGCTGATCGCCGCCCAACGCCTGGATCGCGAAGCCGGCGTCGGCGCATTCGAATCGTGGCTCCAGCAGCAGCTTGGCGAGTCGGTCAACGTGTCCGACCTGATGGCGTATCTCGAGCGCAAGCGGACAGCCGGTTCGGAAACCATCTACCGCGAAGGCGAGCCCGCCGACAGCGTCGACCTCGTCGCGGCGGGTAACCTGTCCGTGCACGTCTCGAAAGGCGGCGGCGAACTGCTGCGCGTGCGGCGCATCACGACGCACACGATGCTGGGCGAGATGGGATTCGTGCGGCGCTCGGTTCGCGCAGCCACGGTCTCCTCCGACGGCCCGGCCACCCTGTTCACGCTCACGCGCGCCGAGCTTGCGCGGATGCGCCGCGAACGGCCGGATCTCGCGAACGCGTTCGACAACTTCATCATGCGAACGCTTGCCGACCGGATGGAGGCAGCCAATCGCGCCGCGGCGGCGCTGGTGGGATAGCGGGGGACGAACACCGCGGCCGCCAGACTTGCACACGTGTGCACCACGGCCTATGATGCGTTGCAAACGTGTGCACGCGGGGGCGCGGTTTGACTCGACAGGCGTTGCGCAGTGCGTTCGTCACGGCAGCCGACGTAGCGAGGCGCGCAAGAGTCTCGCGCTCCGCCGTCTCCCGCGCCTTCACGCCAGGCGCGAGCGTGTCGGCCGACACGCGTCGCCGCGTTCTGCAGGCGGCTGATCAGCTCGGATATCGAATCAACCGGCTGGCGAGCAGCCTCATTCAGGCGCGCTCGAACCTCATCGGTCTTGTCGGAACGGAGTTGCAGCAGCCGTTTCATGCCGGTCTGCTCGCATCGATATCGAGCGCCCTGCTCGCCGACGGCTTCCAGTGCATGCTGCTGAACGCCGCCGACGTCGACCGCGATGTCGGGGCCGTCATGGCGCGCGTGCTCGAGTACCGGGTCGCGGCCATCGTGGTAATGACCGGGACACCACCGGCGCGAATCGTCGAGGAGTGCCTGAACAACGGCGTTCCGGTGGTCCTCGTCAATAAGCTGCTGCCGAAACTCGCCGTCGACACGGTGGTGGCCGATCACGCCACGGGCGGTCGCATGGCCGCCGAGCAACTCCTCGCGGCAGGGTGCAAGCGGCTCGCGGTGGTCTCGAGCGCGGCGCGCACCGCGAGCCTCGTCGGCCGCATCGACGCGTTCCAGTCGCGGGCCAGGGATCTGCGCATCAAGGTGCGACTCTGGCAGGAACGTTCGAAGACCGACTATGAAACCGGCCGCGAAGCGGCGCTCGCGCTGCTGGACAGGCACGACATCGACGGGGTCTTCTGCGTCAGCGATCTTCTCGCGCTAGGCTTCCTCGACGCGACGCGGTTCGACCGCGGGCGGCGTGTTCCCGACGATGTCTCGATTATCGGATTCGACGACATTCCGCAGGCGGCCTGGGGTGCGTACCGGCTGACCACGTTCCGGCAGCCGGTCGCCGAGCTGGCGGCCGCGGTGCTGAGCGCGATACGGCGTCGCACCGTCACGCCCTTCGCAGCGCATGGCATGGAGACGGTTCCGGTGCGGCTGGTGCCGCGCTCGACCGTGCGCGGTCTCGGCGAGCACGGAGGCGCGCGATGACGATTCCGCTCGTGGTCGCGCATCGCGGGAGCAGCGCGGCCAATCCCGACAATTCCTGGGCCGCGTTCGAAGCGGCGGTGACGGACGGCGCCGACGCGATCGAATGCGACGTTCAACTCACGCGCGATGGCGTGCTGGTCGTGCGGCACGATCTGACGCTCGATGGACGGCTCGTGCGCGATCTCACCGCAGCGGCCGTCGTCGCCGCGCAACCGGATACCGTCGAGCTTTTCGCGCTGCTTCGCTGGGCGACGATCAAGCGTGTCGACGTCCTGATCGAGATCAAGGAGCCCGACGCGGCGCTGCCCGTCGTGAGCACGCTCCGCCGCTGCACGTCCCTCGACCGCATCGTGGTGGGCGGCTTCCACGGGCCGGTGCTCGCGTCGATCAAGACGGCACTGCCCGAGATCACGACTTCCTTCATGGTTGGCAGCGTCGTCGCCGCCGGCGAGCTTCTGCACCTCGCGCGTGCCTACCGCGTGGATGGCGTGCACTTGTGCTGGGAACACCGCGCCGCGCGACCGCACCGCCTGATCGATCCCGCGCTCATCGACCGACTGCGGCGCGCCGCCCTCGGCGTCACGCTCTGGCACGAAGAGCGCGAGGCGGAGCTGCATGCGCTCGTCGCATTGGAACCCGACGCGATCTGCACGAATACGCCGGCCGCGCTGAGGCGCATCGTCGATGAGCGGTTCACAGGACGCGAGGCGCGCGCACCTCGTCTTCGCGATCGTGCGGACGATCGGAATCCCTTGACGTAAGACCCTACGGCCACGAGGAGAGAAGCCATGAATACGCGAACCATGCTGGGCGCGATGCTCACCGCCACGCTGATCGCCGCCGCGCAACCGAGCTTCGCGGAGGACGTCGTGATCAAGGTGTGGTCGCGCGCCGACCGCTCCGGCCCGCTTCGCGCCGGCAACATCGTCGCCGCCGCGGACACGCTGAACAAGATGCTGACCGCCGCGGGAAGCGACAAGCACGTCAAGATCGAGCTCAACGAGACGAACGCGAAGGGCTACGACGAGGATGCGCTCGATCTCCTGAAGGCGTTCGCCGTCGACAAGGGCCCCGATATCTTCGTGCTCGCGCACGAGTGGACCGGTGCCTTCGCGCAGGCAGGCTACGCGTGGAATCTCGAGGACCACATCAAGAAGAATCCCGAGCTTTACGACGACATCATCCCGACGCTGTGGCAGGCCGTGACCTACAAGGGCGCACGCTACGGCGTGCCGCAGGATTCGGAAGTTCGTATGTTCTTCCTCAACAACGAGGACATGCGCAAGATCGGCATGAGCGACAGCGACATCGCGGCGCTGCCGGCGAAGGTGGATGCCGGCCAGTTCACCGCGAACGACCTGTGCGACCTCGCCGGGCAGGTTGTCCAGAAAGGCGCTGCCAAGTACGGGATCCTGCACCGTCCCAATGCCGGCCCGGACTTTCAGATGCTGACGGAAAGCTTCGGCCTCGTGCCGTACGACAAGGCCACAGCGAAGCTCCAGGCGTCGAAGGTCGCGCTGCGCGACTTCTACACATGGGTCAAGTATTGCATCGACAAGAAAGCGCTCGTTGCCGACAACACGTCGATGTCATGGGACGCGATCGAGCACGCATCCTTCACTGGCGACGACGTGTTCGCGTTCTTCCATGGCGTCTGGCGCGTGACCGACCAGATGAAAGGATTGAATCTCAAGACCAAGGACGAGTATTTCCATCGCTTCACATGGATCAACGCGCCCGCGGGCAAGAAAGGCGGCAAGCCGTCGAACCTCTCGCATCCGATCGCCTATGCGGTATCGGCCAAGTCGAAGAACAAGGAGCTTGCCGCCTACATCGTGGGTCTCGCGAGCCAGCCCTATCGAAACCTGCAGCATGCCGTCACGACCAACCACACGCCGATCAACTACGGCGAGCAGTCCATGCCGGAGCTCGTCGCGAACGGCTGGGCGCTGGTGGCTGCGACGCCGATGCTCAAGTACGCGAGCTTCATGCCGAACCACCCGAAGATCGGCCAGTACAACGCGATCGTGTTCAAGGGCATCCAGGGCGTCGAGACCGGGCGGCTGACCGCACAGGCAGCGACGGACTTCGTCGTCGATGAGCTCGAGAACGAGCTCGGCAAGGATATCGAGATCAGGAAGTGACGATTGAAAACGCCCGCTTCGGGCGTGCACAGGCGCGCCGCCAGCGGGCGAACTTCGCGCTGTTCCTGGGGCCCGCGCTCCTTCTGCTCGCCTGCTTCTTCCTCGCGCCGGTGATCGTGGACCTCGGACTCGCGTTCACCGATATGGATCGCACGCTCGCGGTGACGACGCTTACGCTCGACAACTTCCAGCGCATGACCACGCGCGACACGCGGCTCCTCGCCTCGCTCGGCGTCACGGCCATCTTCGTGCTTTGCACGCTCGGCATCTTCAACGTCACCTTCGCGTTGCTCCTCGCGTTGACGACGACGGCGGTGCCGCGCGCGCTCGGAGCGTTTTTCCGCGCCGTGTGGCTTCTGCCTCGGATGAGCCCTTCGGTCGTCTATGCGCTTTTGTGGCTGTGGGTCGTCGATCCCAACGAGCGCGGGCTCTTGAACCAGGTGCTCGTGCATGTGCTCGGGATGGCGCCCGCCGACTTGCGCAACAACCATCCGCTGCTGGTGATCATCCTGGCAAACGGCTTCATCGGCGCGTCGCTTGGAATGATCATCTTCACATCGGCGATCCGCTCGATTCCCGAGCATCTGTTTCACGCCGCGCGCGCCGATGGCGCCGGCGCGCTCGCGATCGTGCGCCACATCGTGTTTCCGGCGCTGCGCTGGCCGATTTCCTACATGACGATCCACCAGACGCTGTCGCTGCTCGTGAGCTTCGAGTACATCCTGCTCATCACCGGCGGCGGCCCGTTCTTCGACACGACGGTGTTCTCGCTCTATGCGTATCGGCGCGCGTTCGAGAACGGGCAATACGCGTACGGCGCAGCGCTTTCGCTGATCCTGATCGTGATCGGCGTCGTCGCGGCGCTCGGGATGTGGCGTCTGATGGACATGCGCCGGCTGTTGCAGACGCCGCGCATCGAGGTGCATTGATTCCCCGGCTACGTCCTGTCCAACAACGCGATGAGCTGGCACTGATGCACGCGCCGACACTTGCTACCGCTGCAGTACACGCCGACGGCGTCCCATGGTCGGCGCTCGCGCAGCGCGCGCGCTGGCGGCGCATCGGGGAGCAGTCGGCGCTGCTCGTGTTCCTGCTCGCCGTGTCGATCCCGATCCTCCTGCCTTACTTCTGGATGGTCGTGATCTCGTTCACGGCGCGAAGCGGCGGCGTATCCACGCGAGTGCTGTGGACCGCGTGCGCGGTGATCGTGCCGGCAGTGATCGTCTACTGCGTCGTCCATCTCGCGACAAGCTCCGTGCGCGTGCGCCTGATCGCCGCGGCGGCGCTGCTTGCCGCGAGCGTCGCGCTGCTGGTTGCGCTTGTCGGCCCTTCCTTCCACTTCGCGAACTACCGCTTCCTGTGGCGGCCGAACATCGTCGAGGAGATCCGCTCGAAGGCGACGGCAGGCGGCCAGTTTCCGTCGGTCTGGATCGCGTTTCGCAATTCTCTCGCGCTCGCGCTATCGGAAACGGTGATCATCCTCGCCGTTGCATCGCTGGCCGGCTACTATGTCTCCCGCTTCGCTTTCCGGGGCCGCGAAGCGTTCCTGCAGGGATTGCTCGTGCTTCATGCGTTTCCGGCGATGACGCTCATCATTCCGCTGTTCCTGATCCTGCACTGGATCGGCCTCCTCGACACGATCGTCGGCGTGATGCTGGTGCTGGCGACGATCGAGCTTCCTTTCTACGTGTTCGTGCTGAAGGGCTTCTTCGACGCCGTGCCCTGGGACATCGAGATGAGCGCCATGACCGACGGCGCGACGCGCCGCCAGGCATTCCGCCTCGTCGTCTTGCCGCAGGTGCGGGTCGGGCTGATCGCCGTCGGTGTCTTCGCGTTCATCCGCGCATGGGAGGAATACATCTTCGTGCGCACGATGCTGATCGAGAACACGCACTGGGTGATGAGCCTGTATCTCTACTGGGTCTCCGACGACATCATGGGCGTCGACTACGGCATCGTCGCGGCGGTGTCGGTGTTCTACGTGCTGCCGAGCCTGCTTCTCTACGTCTTCTGCCAGAAGTACCTGACGCAGATGACGATCGGCGGCATCCGGGGGTAGGGTCTGTTCATACTATGTCCGCCAACGCGTTGCGATGCCGAAATGGCCATGCACGAGGCGCGAAGCCGAAGGCAGGCTGGCCGCCTGGCGAGGCTTTGCAACAAAGTGCATGGCCATTTCGGCCGCAACCCGACGGGAACGGGCGCCCTGGGGCGCCACTCTTCGTTGCTTTCCTTGCGCAGACACCCGGTCTGCGCTTCGTCAAGCGCCTCGATTGGCGCTCCATGCCACCCGTTCGCGTTGGCGGACATAGTATGAACAGACCCTAGATGGCGCGTATCGAGCTTCGCAACGTGCAAAAGCGATGGGTCGGGGCCACGGCGGTCGAGCGCATCGACCTCGCGATCGACGACGGCGCGTTCGTCGCCGTTCTTGGACCGTCGGGATGCGGCAAGACGACGACGCTCCTGATGCTGGCGGGAATCTACAGCCCGACGAGCGGCGACATCGCGTTCGATGGTGCGCGCGTCAACGATGTCGAGGCGCGCGATCGCAACGTCGGCATCGTCTTCCAATCGTACGCGCTTTATCCGAGCATGAGCGTGCTCGAGAACATCCTGTTCCCGCTGCGCTTCGCGAAGGTCGGACGTGCCGAGAGCGAGCGGCGTGCGCGCGAAATCGCGGCGCTCGTGCGCATCGAGCCGCTGCTCGAGCGGCGGCCGAGCCAGCTTTCGGGCGGCCAGCAGCAGCGGGTCGCGCTGGCTCGCGCGCTCGTCAAGCGGCCGCGTCTCCTGCTGCTCGACGAGCCGCTTTCGAATCTCGACGCTTCGTTGCGCCTTACGATGCGCACCGAGATCCGGCGCATCCAGCGCGAGCTCGGCGTGACCACCATCCTCGTGACGCACGACCAGATCGAAGCGACGACGATGGCCGACAGGATCGTCGTCATGAATGCCGGCGGCGTCGAGCAGGAGGGGACGGCCAGGGACCTCTACGAGCGGCCGGCGACGCTGTTCGTCGCGACGTTCATCGGCTCGCCGCCGATCAACCTGTTCGACGGCGTTGTTGCGGGCAATGCGGTGAAGGTCCGCGACGCGACGCTGCCGTTGCAATCCTCGGCCGCCGGCGCAGTCGTCGTCGGCATCCGGCCCGAGACCGTGCGTGCGAACGGCGGCGGCATGCCGGCGCGCATTGCCGCGGTCGAGCCGATGGGCCGCGAGGTGCTCTATACCGCGGAAAGCGGGATTGGCGCGATCCGGTTCGTCGAGGCCGGTGCGGATGCCCGCCTGCGCGAAGGCGACGACGTCGCGCTCGCGTATGCGCCACGTGACGTGCTGCTGTTCGACAAGGCGAGCGGCAGGCGCCTCGAAACACGCATCGTGTCGTGATCGGCGCCGTGGCGCTTCCAAGCCGAGGCAAGGTTCTCACCGCGCTGGTCGGCAGCTATCCCAAGCCGCGCTACGTCTATCCACGCAATGGCCGGTCGCTGCTCGACAGCTTCGGCTTCGCGCTGGATCGCCGCCGGGACGAGATCGGACAGGCCGAGTTCTCGAAGCTGCTCGACAGGGCCGCGCTCGGCGCGATCAACGATCAGGATCGCGCGGGCATCGACATCGTCACCGACGGCGAGGAACGCCGCGGCCACTATGTGCTGCACGTCGTCAACCGCCTGCGCGGCGTGGATGCGCGAAGCCTCAGGCCCATCTCGATGCGCGCCGGCACTTCGCAGCAGAATGCGCCGCGCGTCATCGGCAGGCTCGCCTACGCCGGGCCTCTGGTCGTCGAAGAGTTCCTGTTCACGCAGCGACACGCCAAAGGGATCGCCAAGATCGGTCTTCCCGGCCCGAGCACGGTCGCCGACTGCGTCGCCGACGAATACTATGGCGGCGACCGGAAGCGGCTCGCATTCGACTACGCCGATGCCATCCGCAGCGAGGTCGCGGCGCTGATCGACGCCGGGTGCAAGGTCATCCAGTTCGACGATCCGGTCCTGCTGCGCTATCCCGACGCAGCGAAGGCGTGGGGTCTCGAAGCGCTCGAGCGATGCTTCGCGGGCGTCGAAGGCCGCGCGTCGATGGTCGTCCACATCTGCCGCGGTTATCCCAACAAGCCGCTCGAGCGCAAAGGCATCGCGTACAAGGCCAACAAGGACTACTACCGCGACGTCCTGACGTGGCTTTCGGAGTCGCGCGTGGACGTCGTCTCCATCGAAGGCGCGGCGAGCAATCTCGAC
>Ga0070681_10003185_pt1 | contig 15278 bp, 8 predicted proteins | sample KBSC83BmetaG_FD_65650 | JGI IMG/M metagenome (GOLD analysis project Ga0070681, IMG submission 65650) | Corn rhizosphere microbial communities from Kellogg Biological Station, Michigan, USA - KBS C8-3B metaG | ecosystem: Host-associated > Plants > Roots > Rhizosphere | place: USA: Michigan...
GCAAAGGCGTTCGCGCCTAACGCGTTCCTGCGCGTGGAGCCAAGCGGCGACGTCATCGTCATCGTACCGCGGCCTGAGATGGGTCAGGGCTCGCGGACCGCGATCGCGATGCTCGTGGCAGAAGAGCTCGAGGCCGATTGGGGACGCGTGCGCGTCGAGCAGGCCGATCTCGACGAGGAGCGGTACGGACCACAGTACGCCGGCGGGAGCGCCGTCGTGCGGACGTCGTGGAAGCCGCTGCGACAGGCCGGCGCCGCGGCGCGGACGATGTTCGTGCAGGCCGCCGCGTCGCGATGGAACGTGGATGCAGCGCAGTGCGTGGCCGAAGGGGGCCGGGTGCGGCATACGCCGTCGGGCCGTATCGCGACGTACCAGTCGCTCGCCGCGGCGGCCGCGTCGCTCCCCGTGCCGACGACAGTTGCGCTCAAACCCTCGGCTGCGTTTCGCATCATTGGAACTCCGCGCCGAGGCATCGACGTCCCGGCGATCGTCAGGGGCCGGATGCAGTACGGAATCGACGTGCGGGTCCCGGGGATGCTCTTCGCGTCGATCGAGCGCAGTCCGGTGTTCGGGGGTCGAATCGTTCGCGTCGACGATGCGAAGGCGCGGGCCGTGCCGGGCGTGCGGGCAGTGATCCCTATCGACGCCGACGCGCTGCCCGAGTTCGAGGAGAACAGCCCGAAGATGCCTAACGGCGTCGGCGTGCTCGCCGACTCGACGTGGGCCGCAATGCAGGGCCGACGCGCGCTGTCGATCGAGTGGGACGCTCGAGGCGGGGAGGACGAGAGCACGGCGGCGATGCGGGCGCGCGCGGAGGCGCTCGCGACCGGGGGGCCGCGCGTCGTGAGGCGCGACGACGGCCACTTCGACGAGGCGTTCGCAGCGGCCGCGAAGCGGCTCGAGGCCGTGTACGAGGTGCCGCTCCTCGCGCACGCGCCGATGGAGCCGATGAACTGCACGGCGCGCCTCGACGGCCGTCGCCTCGAGATCTGGGCGGGGACGCAGAATCCACAGGGCGCCCGTCGCGCCGCGGCGATTGCGGCGGGCGTGCTGCCTAACGAGGTGACGGTACACGTCGTGCGGATGGGCGGCGGCTTCGGCCGGCGGTTCTATGCCGACTACGTCGCCGAGGCGGCGTACCTGGCGAAGGCGAGCGGCCGCCCGGTGCAGGTCGTCTGGAGCCGCGAGGACGAGATCCGTCACGGATTCTATCGACCCGCCGGGTATCATCTGATGCGCGCAGGTCTCGACGCAAGCGGCAAGCTCGTCGCCTGGTCGCAGCATCTCGTGAACGCGTCCCGCGGCCACTACCTGCGCTGGAGTCCTGGCCCGAATCAGACGGAGCTGGTCGATCCTGGGGAGCTCGAGCCGTACGATCTGCCGGCGAGCGTCGTGCCTAACGCGCGCATCGCGTACACCGCCATCCAATCGAAGATTCCGCGCGGCCAGTGGCGGGCCGTCGAGCCATCGGCAACGGTGTTCGTCACTCAGAGCATGCTCGACGAGCTGGCCCACCTCGCCGGCGTCGATCCACTTCAGTTCCAGCTGGCGATGCTCGAGCCGGCGCGCCAACTGCCGTTCTACGACTCACATTACGACACGGGCCGCCTCGCCGCGGTGCTACGGCTCGCAGCGGAGCACGGCGAGTGGGGGAAGCCTGTGCCCGCCGGGCGTGGTCGCGGCATCGCCGGCTCCTACTCGAACGGTGCGTACGTAGCGCACGTCGCCGAAGTCGAGGTTGCGTCTAACGGCGACGTCCGCGTGCATCGCGTGGCGACGGCCGTGGACTGCGGGCTCGTCGTGAATCCCAGTGGCGCCGCGGCGCAGGTGGAAGGCGCGATCATCTTCGGCTTGTCCGCGGCGCTGCGTCAGGAGATCACTGTCGACCACGGGCGCGTCGTCCAGTCGAACTTTCATGACTACCCGGCGCTGCGTCTCGCCGAGGCGCCGCGGATGGACGTGCACTTTGTGCAAGGGAGCGAGGATAGCCCATGCGGAATTGGGGAGGGCGCCTTGCCCAGCATTGCTCCCGCAGTGACAAATGCGGTATTCGCCGCGACTGGCAAACGGGTGCGACGGCTGCCTGTTCGCTCCTGATCAATTGTGGGGTTATCGCAACCTCATAATGGGGCCACTGAAACCACTGACACTGCCCTGATACCACTGACGGGCTCCGTGTGCAGGGACGCCTCCGTGCACCACCGACGTCTTGAGTTTTTTGGAAATGCCTCGGGTTGTTTCACTCGCGATTGAAACGTCCCGAGGCATTTCGCAAAAAGCGCTTGCTTGCTAGGTGCGCGGAAGCGGCACTGCAGAGGAGCAAGTCAGTGGTTTCAGGGTCGTGTCAGTGGTTTCAGCGGCCTTGCGGGATTCGAACGAGCGGCAACCTTGCCGATCCCCCGGAGATGGCTTTGTATACAAACCCATGTCTCTCCCCCATTCCAGCTCAACCCACTCGCTGCACGACGGCGTGCGATGGCCGCGCGGGGAGGTGCCGTATTATGTCCCGATCCGCGATGAAGTCGACGTCTTCGCAGCATGTCACGAGCGCGGCCTCCCCGTCATGCTCAAGGGGCCCACGGGCTGCGGAAAGACGCGCTTCGTCGAGCACATGGCGCATGTGTTGGGACGTCCCCTCGTCACGATCGCCTGCCACGACGACCTCTCGGCGAGTGACCTCACGGGGCGCTACCTCATCCGCGGCGGCGAGACCGTCTGGGTCGACGGACCGCTGACGACCGCCGTCAGGCTCGGCGCGATCTGCTATCTCGACGAGGTCGTGGAAGCGCGGCAGGACACCGTCGTCGTCATGCATCCGCTCAGCGACGATCGGCGCATTCTTCCCATCGAGAAGACGGGCGAGCTCCTCGAGGCCGCGCCGGGATTCCAGCTCGTGATCTCGTACAACCCCGGCTATCAGCACGCGGTGAAGGATCTCAAGCCCAGCACGCGACAGCGATTCGTGGCGCTGGAGTTCGACTTCCCGCCGGCGGCAACGGAGAGTGAGATCGTCGCGCACGAGAGCGGCGTGAAGCGTGCAACCGCGACGGCGCTCGTGGAGCTCGCTCGCAAGGTGCGAAGGCTGCGCGACCAGGGACTCGCCGAAGGTCCTGGGACGCGGCTTCTGGTCGCGACGGCACGGCTCATCGCCGGCGGCATCCCCGCGGCGCAGGCGTGTCGGTCCGCGCTCGTCGGGCCGCTCACCGACGACCCCGATCTCCTCGCCGCGATCGACGACCTGGTCGCGGCCACGCTGTGAGCGACTCGTTATGCGCAGGCGCCGCCGGCTGATCCGAGCGCGCCGCGCGATTGCGCGCGCCGCCGCTTACCTCCCCTTCTCGATCCCCGAGCTGCCATGGCGCCGCGAGGCGCCGAAGGTGGAGCTCGACGGCGTGCGTCGGCGGCTGGAGCTGCTCCTCACGGCCATGTACGGACGGCACATTCCAATCGCCGCGCCCGAAGCGCAGCGCGACGGCTGGTGGACGCGTACCTGGCGATCGATGAGTCCCTTCACCGCGCCACAGACGATCTCCGCGAGCGACGGCGAATCGCTGCAGCTCCCGCCCGTGGTCGATGCGGCATCGGGGACGGAGGCGGCGATCGCGCGCTATCGGCTGCTCGCGATCGAGCAGGGCGAGCGCGTGATGCGCGGGACAGCGGCGATCGCCGCGCGTGCGAAGGATCCGCTGGAGCGCGACCTCTTTCTTCTGCGTGAGAGCGCGACGATCGACGCCGCGATCGCGCGATCCGTGCGCAACGTCGCACCGGCGCTGGCCGCCGCTCGCGCGGACGCGCTCTCCCGCCGCCCGCTGATCGAGTCACTCGCCGGCGCGGAGCGCGACGTCGAGAAGCTCGTCAGGCAGCTGCTCGAGGCGGATCCAGCGTCGCCACCAACAGCGCTCTCCGACCAGGGGACAGCGGAGGAATCACTCGCGTGGGCGCGGGAGATCGCCGCGCGGCTCCGCACGACGACCGACCGCTATCGTGGCATCACGCCCGTGGACGTGTGGGGACGCGTCCTCCCTCCCTCCCAGAACGCGGTGATCGCGAGCGAAGAACAGCCCGGCCGCTCGCTGACCAACAGTCGCATTCTGAATCTCGTCGAGCTGGCTGGCGTCGAACCGGGCGGGCATCGCCGGCCGGTGCCGGCCGAGGAGCGTGGGACGACACCCGAGAAGCTGGCGCCGGTGCCGGGTGCTCAGGAGCAGCAGCGCGGCATCGCTGACGACGACATCGGCTCGTCGCCCCAGCCGGGCTTCGACGACCTCGCCGGCTCCGGATCGGGCGCGGCCAAAGCGGACGCGCTCGAGCCGCTGACGCGGGACGACGTGTTCTACTCCGAGTGGGATCACGCCACGATGCAGTACAAGCGCAACGCGGTGATCGTGCGCGTGCGTCCGGCACGCGAGACGTCGCCGGAATGGGCGACGGCGACGCTGCAGGAGCACGCCCCGCTCGTTAGGCGCGTGCGCGAGCGCTTCGAGCGGCTGCGCGCGCGACGCACGCGACTCCCGCGGGAGCGCGACGGCGAGGAGCTCGATCTCGCCGCGTGTGTCGGCGCACTCGTCGACGCGCGGAGCGGCCACGCCGTCGACGAACGACTCTACGTCGCCGTGCGACCGGCGCGCCGCGAGCTCGCGATTCTCCTCCTCGTCGACGTCAGTGGCTCCACGGACACTTTCGTCACGAAGACGCTGCAGGTCATCGACGTCGAGAAGATCGCGCTCCTGCTCGCCGCCGAGGCGTTGGACGCCCTCGGCGACCGGTACGCGATGCTCTCATTCTCGGGCAAGGGCGCGCAGAGCGTGCACGTGACGACGATCAAGAGCTTCGCCGAGCGCAACGGCCCAACGGTCCGGGGGCGCATCTCCGCGCTCGCCCCGGACGCGAACACTCGGCTCGGCGCGGCGATCCGGCACGCGACGGCGCTCCTCGACGCCCAGAGCGCGGGTCACCGCCTGCTGCTGATTCTCTCCGACGGCAAGCCGAACGACATCGATGCGTACCAGGGCCCGCATGGCATCGAGGACTCGCGGCAGGCGATCAACGAAGCTCGCGCGCGGGACGTATTTCCCTTCTGCCTAACGGTCGACCACGAAGAGCCGGAATACCTTCGACGGATCTTTGGAATGGCTGGGTATTCCATTCTGCCGCGGCCGGATCAGTTGCCGAAGGTACTGATCGAGGTCGTGCGGCATCTGTTGGGCGGAGGCTGAGACAAGGCTGAGCTCTCAGCTTTTCAGCCGTCAGATCCGGCTCTATCCGTGCGCCGGGCGAGCATCTCACCTGGTACGGCGAGTCCAGCATCGAGAAGGCAAGCCTCGAGTCGTAAGACGTGAGCCTGGGATAAGGGTAGATGTCTTTACATCTCGATCTCACGTCTCGCCGCTCGGGACTTACGTCTCGATGCTGGACTCGCCGTCGTGGGTGAGATGCTCGCACACCACGTCGAAAGGGATTGATCTCAGCTCTGAGGCCTCGGATCCCAGGCTGAGTCTCGGTCTCCGTCTCACTACTCAGCTCTCAGCGCGATTGCCGGATCGACTCTTGTCGCGGAGCGGGCGGGCGCCCAACTCGATACCATGGCGACCATCGCGACGACCACCGCCGCCATCACGTAGACCACCGTGTCGGAGGCGGCGACGTCGTAGAGCATTCCGCGGATGAGTTTCGTCGCGAGCGCGGCGGCAAGGAGTCCGATCAGGATCCCCGCCGCGGCGATGCGCGCGGCCTCGCGAAGCACGAGCGCGACGACGCTCGCCGGCCGCGCGCCTAACGCGATCCGAACGCCGAGCTCACGGCGTCGCTCGCCGACACTCAACGCGATCACGCCATAGAGGCCGACAATCGAGAGCGCGAGCGCCGCAATCGCGAACGCGCCGAGCAGAATGAGATTGAATCGCTGCCGAGCGAGCGACGTCGTGAATACGTCCTCGAGCGTGCGCACGCGCTGCAGCGCGATGTCGGGCGCGATGGCGCGCAGCTCACGACGGAGCGATGGCAGCACGGCGGTCGGTTCGCCATCCGTTCGCAGAACGACCGTCAGCGCGGGATACGGCATCTGCATCTCGGGGACGTAGATGGCCGGTGCCATTGGATTGTCGAGGGCGGTGATGTGAACGTTCTCGACGACGCCAATGATCTCGCGCGCGCCGGGTGTGAAGTCGCAACCACAGCTGATCCGATGTCCGATCGCGTGGTCGTTGGGGAAGTATCGCCGCTCGAGCTCGCGGTTGACGACGACGACGCGCGGTGTCTCCGCCCGATCGGCAGTCGTGAAGGTGCGGCCGGTGACGGTGCGGATACCCATGGCGCGGAAGTAGTCGCCAGCGATCACCGCGTACTGCGCGGTTGGATACTGTCCTGGCGCCGGTTTGGGACGACCCTCGATGGAGAAGCCCGCCGATTCCGGATCACCGTCGAGGGGCAGTGAGCTGACCGCGCCGGCGGCACTCACGTTAGGCAGCTTGCCCGCGCGATCGACCAGCTGCGTGAAGAATGCGGACCACGTCGGCCCGTCGCGCTGGAAATCGAAGGCCGCGCCAATCGGATAGTCGACCTTGGCCGCGAGCGCATGATCGGGCGTGAAGCCGGGATCGACATGCTGCAGCCGGACGAAGCTGGCGCCGAGCATCCCTGCGGCGACGAGCAGTACGAGCGACAGCGCGATCTGCGCGCCGACGAGGAACCGCCGCCCGGCCGCGCGCCCCGCGCCTGCCGTCGCGCGCACGGCGCCGGTGCCGAGTGCCGACGCCACCGATCCGCGGCGCGCATGCGCCGCTGCCGCGGCGCCAAAGATCATCCCGGCAAGGAGTGCACACGCGGCCGCGATCGACACCACGCGCCAGTCGATGGCGACGTCGTCGGCGCGCGGCAATTGACCCGGGACGAGCGCGAGCATCAGGCGCGACGCGAAGACCGCGAGCACCACACCGCCAATCGCGCCGAGTCCGGTCAGCACGACGTTCTCGATCACGAGCTGCCGCGTGAGCCGCGTCCCCCCCGCGCCGAGCGCCGTTCTCACGGCCAGCTCGCGCCGCCGCGCGCCAGTGCGGGCGATGAGCAGATTCGCAACATTGACGCAGGCGATGACGAGCACGAGGCCGACGGCCCCGAGAAGAATCAGCAGCGTGCGGCGAACCGGAGCCGCGGCCTGATCGGCAACCGAGATCGCGCTGAAGTGGACGAGCGCCTTCCCTTGCATGTACTGCTGATCGAGCCGCGTGGCGAGACTCGCGAGCTGGGCGCTGGCAGTCGCCGGCGTCACGCGATCGCCGAGACGGGCAACGGCGGCAAGGTTGAGCGTGAACGGGCTCTGGAGATCGAAGTCACTGAAGACGAGTGGCGTCCATACGTCCGTGCGCAGCGGGAACTGGAGCCCACTCGGCAGCTCGGCGCCCCGTGGAAACGCGAATCCACGCGGCGCGACGCCGATGACAGTGAAGCGCTGGCCGCTGAGCGTGATCTGCTTGCCGACGATCGACGGGTCGCCAGCCCAGCGGCGCCGCCAGAGTCCTTCGCTGATGATGGCGACATGCGGCGCACCCACGACGGCGTCGGCCTCGGTGAAGTCGCGGCCGATGGTTGGACGGACGCCGAGCGTGGCGAAGAGCGCGGGCGTCGCCTTCACACCAGCGACCTGCTCGGGGTTCGCGCCCTCGCTCAGCGTGTATGACCAGGAGCGAAACGCCGCGCTGAGTGGAAACGCGGGGACGTCGCGACGAATGTCGAGAAAGAGCGACGCCGACACCGGCAGATGACTCACTGCACCGCCGGAGGAGAGCTCGTCCATCCACAGCATGACGAGACGCGACGGATCGTGATACGGCAGCGGCCGCAGGAGCACTCCCGAGACGATGGCGAAGACCGCGGCAGCCGCGCCGATGCCTAACGTGAGCGTGAGGACGGCGGCAATCGTGAACGCGGGGCGTCGCCAGAGTGAGCGAAGGGCGACCCTGAAATCGAGGCCGATGCCCTGCAGCAGGTCGCGGCGGGCATGGCCGCGCGCACGCAACGCGCGCTCGTCGCGGCACTCCGCTTCGATGGCCTCGACGTCGCCGAAGGAGGCCGCGGCGGCGCGGCGGGCATCCTCGGGCGACATGCCGCGCTCGATGAATTCGCGCGTGCGCATCTCGAGGTGGAATCCGATCTCGTCGGCGACGTCGCGCCGGCTGTGAGCGAAGCGGAAGGATCGCTTCATGGTCAGCTCCGAGCGGTGGCGAGGGCGCGATTGACTGCACGCGAGTGTTCGACCCAGCGCGAGGTTTCGGCGCGCAGCTCGCGTCGTCCGGCCGTGGTGAGGGTGTAGTACTTGGCGTCGCGCCCGGTCTCACTGCGACGCCACTCTTCCTCGAGGAGCCCTCGTCGCTCGAGGCGGTGGAGGGCGGGATAGAGAACGCCCTCCTGGACGACGAGCACGTCGTCGGTCGTCTCGCGGATCCAGCGGCCGATGGCGTAGCCATGCCGAGGTCCCCACGAGACAGCTTTCAGGATCAGCAGGTCAAGGGTTCCGGTATAGAGGTTCGATCCTGACATCGGTTGGGTTCCGGAGGCATTGGTGACATAGGTATATGCCGCCGGAAGGCCTATGTCAACAAGGGATCGTAAGACTGAGCTAACAGGGGTGAGTTCTGAGATCCGGCTCTTTCGATATGGCGGGCGAGCATCTCACCCGGTACGGCGAGCCAAGAAGCGAGCGCCAAGCCGAGAGCTTACAGCACTGAGAGAACTACCTGAGCCACGAGCGGGCTGACAGCTGCAGTAGTTCTCTCAATGCCGTCAGCCCGCAGCTTGCCTCTCGACTCTTGGCTCGCTGTCGCGGGTGAGATGCTCGGGCGCCACGCAGAGAGAGATCGATCTCAGCTCTTAAGCCTGAGAGCTTAGTCTCCCGTCTAAACGAACCGGCCGGTTGCGCTTTCGAGTAACCGGCCGGTCTTCACCCCCCAAACAGCAGTCAGCTACCGATCCGTTACCACGAAGGCAGTCGGTGGTCCCCCGCCGGCAGCCTTGTCCGCGATGATGATCGTGTGTCCTGTCCCCGCGCCGAGGGTCGGCGCCGTAGGGGTTATGCTCACGAGCACGTTCGCTGCGCGATTGGCGGGGGCGGTGCCGACCGGGACGGCGCGCACCTGATAGGACGTAATCGCGGGGATGTTCGCGTACGCCGAGAACGCGAGCGGGGCGACGGCGGTTGCGACTGGGGTCGCGGTCGCCAGATCGGCGTTAGGCGCGGTAACGAAGACGTCGACCGCGCCTGCGGCTGGGCTGAGATTGACGACGCGCACGGTCGTCTGCCCGGCCGGAATCGGGGTGTTGTTGTCCTCGTTGGTGGAGAACGACGTCACCGCACCGCCGCCCGTGCCGCCGACCGCGTATACAGTCCGATCCTCGTTGGCCGCCATCGTGACCGTGAACGAGGCAACGGTGACATTCGTGTCGGCGGTCTTCTTGAGCACGAGGGAGCGCGCGCCAGCGTAAATCGCCGAGTAGTTGGCGGTGTTCGGCGCGGGGAGGCTCGACGGCGTGGTGCCGCCGTAGCCCAGGTTCACACCAAACGGCAGCTGCTCGAGAATGGCGTTGACGGGATTGCGCGCCGGATCGGTGATGAGATTGACGAAGCGGATGCGCCCCGTCGGCCCGGTCGGCTGCAGGCCCGTCGGGGCCTCCTTCGTGCCGCAGGCAACGGTGAGCCCTGCGGCGACAGCGAGCGCGAAATGCCTAACGGCAAGCCGGTTCATGAAAGTTGAAATGTTATGCATTGGCGTCGCCCTCAGTTGGTCTGACAGCTGGCTGGAAACGTCGAGGGCTCCGTGGGATCCGGGAGCGCGGTGAACGTGGCGTTCGGGTTGGCGTTCCGGTCGCCGACGGCGTAGGGCAGCCAGCAGCGCTGGCCCGCTGTCGGCACCGCCGGCGCCGCGACTGGGCCGAGGATCGCGCCAAGACGACGCGTGTCCTCCCAGCGGAGACCGGTCCCGAAGAGCTCGTACTTCCGCTGCAGGTAGATCTCGTCGATCAGCTGCTGCTGGGTGAGCTGTGCGCCTAACGGCGCCAGGCACGCCTTCGGATCGTCGAGGCCGCGGCCGCCGGTGCAGTCGGTCCGCACGGAGTCGAGCACGGCCTGGGCCTGGGCAAGCTGGTTCTGGTGGGTCAACGCCTCGGCTTTGATGAGGAGCGCCTCGTCCGGCATGTACACCGGGAGCGGCGCCTGCGGGTTGGCGTAGCGCGACCAGGGATCGAGCAGCGCGCCGACGCGGCCGGTGAGCGTCGTCGATGGCGTGACGAAGTACAGATAGCGCTGGTCGGCGGGATCCATCGAGGTGCGGTACTGGCGGCGCGGGGCGATGCCGTTCGTGCCACCGGTGACGTTCGCGTAGAAATTCACCGTCGGCGAGGGGAAGCTCAGCGCCGAGAGCGCCGCCGGGCCGGAGCGCGCTACCGCGTTCGCGGCCGCGAGCGCCGTGGCGTCGTCGTTCGCCATCCGCGCATAACGAGCGCGGAAGAGCTGGATGACGTTGGGCAGGCTGACACCGGGCGTGAGGATGTTCGCGTTGAAGAACGCGCTCGGCGCCGTCGCGGCGATCTCGGCGGCAGCCGAGTCGAGGAGCGCGCGCACGTACGGGAGCGCCTCCGACCGGCCGACGTAGGTCGGAGCCGTGACGTTGTAGGTCTTGATCGGGATCTTCTGGTACGACTGGAGTGCCTCGCCTAACGCTTCGGCCTTGAGGGCGAAGGCGAGCGCCCGGATGCCGCTCTTCGTCCCGGCGTCGAACTGCGACGACAGCGCGACCGAGCCAGCGAGGAGATCGTCGGCCGTCCGCACGGTACGGTAGACGGAATTGAAGACGTTGTCGGCGATCGCAGTACCACTCGGAACTGCCCCTTGTTCGGCGTCCGAAATCGATATGAGCGCTGCCGACGTCGACGCGAACTCGTCGGTCACGAGGCCCGCCATGTAGGCGAAGTTGCCGTACGACTGCGCGAATCGGCCCTGCAGGCCGGTCGCGAGTGCGATGACGCCGTCGGGACTCGTCGTCACCTGCTCTTGCGTCGGCTGATTGGGATTCTGGATGTCGAGGGTGCACGCGCCAAGCGCCACCACCGACAGCGCGGCGAGAGCCACCGCGACGTGCTTCATTATGCGCATGTGAGTCTCGAGATCAGAACGTGAACCGCGCGCTCAACGACCAGGTGCGCGGGATGGGGTAGCCGCCGAAATCGAAGCCGCGGTCCGCGGCCGTTGTCTGCACCGAGCCGATGCCGCCGGCGTTGGTGCCGAAGAGATTGATCTCCGGGTCGTAGCCGCTGTAGTCAGTCCAGACGTAGAGATTGCGGCCCGAGAGGGTGAGATCGATTCCGTCGCGGAAATAGCGCCTGACGGGCGCGGCGTCGATGGTGTAGCTCGCCGACAACTCGCGGAGCTTCACGAAGGTGCCGTCCTCGATCCAGTACTCGAAGATGCCCTGGGTACGTGCGTTGAAGCCCGGCGGCAGCTTGCGTGAATCGCCGTAGGGCAACAGCTCGCGCTCGTACGAGTGGGAGTTGCTGGCGATGCCCGCGTTCTGGGCGCGCGTCGACAGGTTCATGATCTTGTTGCCGAAGACGCCATCCAATAGGGCGCGCAGGCGAAGCCTGCGCATTAAGGTCACCTCGTTGAGCAGCGAGCCCGTCCACTTCGGGTTCGGATCGCCGATGACCTTGTTGAGCGAATCGTTACAGGTGCCGTTGCTGATGGCGTGTCGCTGCGCGAGCGTCGCGCCCATGTCCACCGCCTGGTTGCTGCGGCGGTAGCGGCCTAACGAGTCGAGGAGCAGCTGTCCCGTGAGGCAGTCGCGCGCGGCGTACGAGCCGTAGAAGACGCCGGCGGGATAGCCGGCGCGAATCCGGTTCGGGTAGCCCCCGGCGGACTGGAAGTCTTGAATGTCGAGGCTCTCGACGAGGTTCTTGTTGTTCGCGTAGGTGATCGTCGACGACCAGCTCACACTCTGACGGTCGAGGTTCTGCGTGTGCAGGAGCAGCTCGATCCCCTTGTTCGACATCGATCCGATCGGCGCGAACTGGCGCGAGAAGCCCGTGCTCGTCGGGAGCGGCTTGAAGAACAGGAGATCAGAGACGAGGCGATTGTAGTACGTCGCCTCCGTCGAGACGCGTCCATCGAGGAAGCCGACGTCGGCGCCGACCTCCCACTCCCGCGCCCGCTCGTTCTTCAGGTTCGGGTTGCCGAAGGTGATGTCGTTGACGAAGCCGGGGCGTCCCGCGAACGGCAGCTGCGTGTAGGTGATGAACTGCGAATACGCGTTGACGATGCTCGGCTGACTGCCGGCCCAGCCTAACGCGGACCGGAGGCGGAGATTGTTGAGCGCACCTGGCTTGTTGTCGATCACGACGTACGAGGCGGAGAACTTCGGGAACGCCTGCCATCGCTCCGAAGGCGCGAAGGTCGACGACGCGTCGTAGCGAACGCCGGCCGTGAGGAAGAGCGTGTTGCGCCACGCGAGCTCCTGCTGGCCGTAGAAGCCTAACGTGCGCAGCTCGACGTCCGTCTGCCCGGCGGAGAAGACCGAGCCCGCGCTCACGAGATCGCCGACGGGGGCGAGGCCGTTCGCCGTCGCGCTCGTGGTGCGGATGCGCTGGTCGGTGTAGTTGATGCCGCCCGTGGTCCGAAGGTCAAACGCCCCGATCGGATTCCACGTGTAGCTCGCGACGCCGTCCTGGTTGATGACGCGCGAGGCCTGGAAGACCGACTGCGAGCGACCCGTCGCGAGCGGCGCGGTGCCGAGGACCGCGTTGCGCGGCACGAACTGGCGCTGCTCGAAGCCCGTGTTGTCGAGGCCGATGGTGTAATCGAGGAGGACGTTGGTGAGCGGCGTCCACGTCAGCTTCGTCGATCCAATGAAGCGGTCGATCTGCTGCGGGTTGCGAATCTTGTCGATCGCGAGAAGCGGATTCGTGCCTAACGAGGGCGGCAGCGGATAGATGCCGTTCGTCGGGAAGAAGCTGACGCTCGTCGGCGCGAAGAAGAGCGACCCCATGATGCCGTAGTCGTTCTGCTCGCCGAACGCCTGGAGCTCGTTGTGGGTCGTGACGTAGTTCGCGGTGACGTTGCCGATCAGCTTCGATGCCAGCTGCTGCTGGAGATTGACGCGCGCGCCCGAGCGGCGCGACGACGTCGACCGCATGATGCCGTCTTCGTCGGCGAAATTGCCGCTGATGTAGTAGCGGGTCTGATCGTTGCCGCCCTCGACCGTCAGGTTCTGTTCATTGGCGGGCGCGCGATGGAAGATGTAGTCCTGGTAGTTGTAGCGGTTGACGGCGATGCCGTTCTCGTTGAACGGATAGAAGTTGAACGGCTGCTGCTCGCGGAGCTCGCTGGTGGAGAAGCGCGTGCTGGCGGTGTAGTGCGCCTTACCCAGGGTGCCGCGCTTCGTGAAGATCTGGACGACCCCGTTATTCGCGCGCGAACCATAGAGCGCCGCGGCGGCCGCGCCGCGCGTCACCTCGATGTGCTCGATGTCGTCGGGGTTGAGATCGGCGAGCCGGTTCTGCGGATTCGAGCGAATGCCGAGGTCGGCGAGCTGCGCCGAACCGTTGTCGATGATCACGCCGTCGACGATGTAGAGCGGATCGGATCCGGAGATGAACGAGTTGGTGCCGCGCAGTCGAACGGAGATGCCGCCGCCGCCCGGACTGCCTGAGTTCTGGGTGATCTGCGCGCCGGGAATCTTCCCCTGCATCGCCTGATCGACGGTCACCGCCTCGGCTCGGCTGATGAGCGCCGAATCGACGGTCGCGATGCTGGTGCCGACGGCGCGCTTCTCCGTCGCCGTGCCGGTGCCCGTCACGACGACTTCGTTGAGGTTCACGGCGCTGACGCTCAGAGCGATCGAGCCGGCGTCGTTGTCGCCAGCATTGACGGTGATGGCGCGCGTGACCGGCTGATAGCCGATGCGCCGCACCTCGAGGGTGCGCGCTCCGGTCGGCACCGCGGCAAGGGCGAAGTCACCATTCGCGTTGGTAATCGCGCCGATGCGCGTCCCCGCGATTGTCACCTGCACTTCCGGGATGCCGCGACCGCCGGATCCTTCGGTGACGTGGCCGCGAACCACGCCGGTCGTGGCTTGGGCGCGAAGAGGTGTTGTATTGGCGAGGGAAGCGAGCGCGAGCGCGGACAGCACCGCGCCGCGTCTGACGAGGCTGGAGGACATTGGGCTCCGGTGGCCGGAGGAATCAGGTGGGGCTTACGCGCGAGTCAGAGGAACCGCGCGCGGGAAGAATAGCCGGGCGCACAGGGGGAGGCCAGCGCAATGATTGGAGCCGGTGCAGCAGGATTTGGTGCTGCTCTCACGGGCGCCGCATCGCAAGATGGGCTCGTGTCGACTACTTCTCGCGACGATGACTTCGTTCCTCGAACGGCATCACCTGCTTTCAACGACGAAACGGCCGGAAAGGGCCAGGAAACGGCCGGGAAAAAACTGCTTTATGCGGATGTCACGCAGGCGATCATTGATGCTTTCTTTGCCGTTTACAACAAACTCGGCTTTGGCTTTCTCGAGAATGTCTACGTTGGCGCTCTCGTTTTGGAGCTGCGTCGTCGTGGGCACTCTGTTGCTCGGGAAGTTCTCGTTCCTGTCTTCTATGATGGTGTCATCGTCGCGCGCTACCGAATGGATCTGGTCGTCGACGACTGCGTCGTCGTGGAGGTGAAGTCCACTGAAGTGTTGAATCCCAACGATCAGCGGCAGCTTCTCAATTATCTCCGAGCGACTCCTCTCGAGGTAGGATTGCTCCTACACGCTGGCCCGCGACCCAGAGTCCATCGCGTCGCATCTCCAAACGAATCGGACGCGCAGTGACCGGCAGTTTCATGGCAGTTTCCGGCCGTTTCGTTGTTGAAAGCAGTTGATGCTCGACTGCGAACGGAGGCGTCGGCGGACTGAGTGATTCCAGGCTACGGCGCCGTAAGCGCGAACCGTCTCCCCTTCACCGACGCCGAATCTCCAACCAGTGAATCCCTCCCCGCGGCAGCGTGGTTCGCCTTGAGTAAATACGAAACAACCGCCAGGTACTCCTCATCCTTGAGCGTGCCGGGGTTGTTCACCGGCATCGTGCTCCGGATGAGCGTGTAGAAATCCGAGACCTTGCGGTCGTTCCAGTTCTCGACGAAGGTCTGGCCGATGAACTGCGAGCGTGCGTGACAGGCGGCGCACGTCCCGCTGAAGACGCGCTCGCCGCGATCGGCCTGGGCAGGCCAGTACGTGGCCGCGGGAAGATTGGGCACGAGG
>Ga0070681_10003186_pt1 | contig 15274 bp, 15 predicted proteins | sample KBSC83BmetaG_FD_65650 | JGI IMG/M metagenome (GOLD analysis project Ga0070681, IMG submission 65650) | Corn rhizosphere microbial communities from Kellogg Biological Station, Michigan, USA - KBS C8-3B metaG | ecosystem: Host-associated > Plants > Roots > Rhizosphere | place: USA: Michigan...
CGCGGTTCGTCTACCAGTCGCCGACGACGCCGCGGCAGACCTTCGACTACGACCTCGCCACGTGCGAGCGGACGCTGCGCAAGACCCAGGAAATCCCCTCCGGCCACGACCCCGCCCGCTATGTGGCGCGCCGGCTCTATGCGACGGCGGCCGACGGCGAAGCGGTCCCGATCACCGTCCTGATGCTCAAGGACACGCCCCTGGACGGCTCCGCGCCGCTGCTGGTCTACGGCTACGGCTCCTACGGCCATGCGATGGAGCCCAGCTTCTCGATCCGCAACCTCAGCCTGGTCGACCGCGGCTGGATCTGGGCCACCGCGCACATCCGCGGCGGCTCCGACAAGGGCTGGGGCTGGTTCCTGGACGGCCGCAAGGAAAAGAAGCCCAACAGCTTCACCGACTTCATCGCCTGCGCCGAACACCTGGTGGCCGAGGGCTATGGGACCAAGGGCCGTGTGGCGGCCTACGGCGGATCGGCCGGCGGCATGCTGATGGGGGCGGTCGCAAACCTTAGGCCCGACCTCTGGGGCGCGATCATCGCGGCGGTCCCCTTCGTCGACGTGCTGAACACCATGAGCGACACCACGCTTCCGCTCACCCCGCCGGAATGGCCCGAGTGGGGCAATCCGCTGGAGGACGCGGCCGCCTACGACCTGATCGCCGGCTACAGCCCCTACGACCAGGTGAGCGCCCAGGCCTACCCGCCGGTGCTGGCCACGGGCGGCCTCTCCGATCCCCGCGTCACCTACTGGGAGCCGGCCAAGTGGGTGGCCAGGCTGCGTGAATTCCAGGCAGGCGAAGCCCCGATCCTGCTCAAGATCAACATGGAGGCCGGCCATGGCGGCGCGTCTGGCCGGTTCGACTTCCTGAAGGAGATCGCGCTCGACTACGCCTTCGCCGTGTGGGCGCTGGACAAGGGGTGGCAGAGCGCATGATCGTGCGGCCCGCCACCGAGGGCGACGCGGCTGCGCTGGCCGAGATCTACGGCCACGCCGTGCTGCACGGGTTCGGCACCTTCGAGGAAGAGCCGCCGAGCGCGGCCGACATGAACGCGCGCCGCCTGGCGATCGCCAGCCAGGGCCTGCCCTATCTGGTCGCCGAGGAGGGCGGGCGAGTGCTGGGCTTCGCCTATGCCGGGCCGTTCCGCGCGCGCGCGGCCTATCGCTACACCCTGGAAGACAGCGTCTATGTCGCGCCGGAGGCGGCCGGCAGGGGCGTCGGCCGGGCGGTGCTCTCGGCGGTCATCGCGGCGTGCGAAGCGCTGGGCGTGCGACAGCTCATGGCGGTGATCGGCGACAGCGGCAACGCCGCCTCCATCGGCCTGCATCGCTCGCTGGGCTTCGAGCAGACCGGCGTGGGGCGCAGCGTCGGTTTCAAGCACGGCCGCTGGGTTGACATCGTGCATATGCAAAAGGCGCTGAACGGCGGAGATAGCCTGGCGCCCGGCGGACCGGGCATCACGCTCAACGGCCACTGAGGCCGGCGTCCGTTTTCGCGGGACAAAAGTCATGTCGGCCGCGGCGAAGTGGGATCAGCATGGGCCCGTCGATCCCGCCGCAATCGGAGCCGCCATGTCCCTTTCCTCCCGCCGCCTCGTCCTGCAAGGAGCCGTCTTCGGCGCGGTCTGCGCCTGCGCCGCGCCCGGTATCGCGTTCGCCGTCGAAGCGCCCGGCGCAAAGTACGTCTGCCCGCCGTGCGGCTGCGAATCGGACGGCAAGCTGTTCGATGCGCCAGGCGCCTGCCCCTCCTGCGGCATGCCGCTGATCACGGCGCCCGCCAGCGAGCCAAAGCCGGCCAATCCCGCGCCCCCGAAAGGCGGCGAGGCCGGCGCCGAGGGGCGTTCGCCACGCCCCGCTGAGGCCCTGGCGACGTGCAGGATCGGATTCCTACTAAAAGTTTAGTTGCCGGATCGCCGCCATGGCCCGATGATCTCCGAAAGCTTTAGGAGTTTGGCATGGCGGTCACGGCCCGAGGGCGAGCAAGCGGCGTTCTGACGCCCCTGGAACTGCAGATCATGCAGGTGCTGTGGACCGGCGGGCCGGCGACGGTGGCCGCAGTGCAGGAGCGGCTCGGCTCCGACCTCGCCTACACCACTGTCCAGACCATGCTGAACGTGCTGCTGCGCAAGAAGAAGGTGCGCCGCGCGCCGGCCGGCCGCGCCTTCACCTATGAGGCGGCGGTCAGCCGCGAGGGCGCGACCGGGGCGGCCATCAAGGACCTGGTGTCGCGGATGTTCGGCGGCTCGGGCGAGGCGATGCTGATGGCCCTGATCGACACCCAGCAGATCACCCCTGAACAGATCGCGCGCGCCGCCAAGCTCGTGAAGAGCGAGACCGAAGAGGGAGAAGGCTGATGCAACAGATGCTGGTCGCCTACCTTCTGAACGCCGCTTGGCAGATCTCGATCGTCGCCCTTTGCGCCTTCCTGGTTTCGCGCCTCGCCGGACTGACGCCCCAGGGACGCAGCCGGATGTGGCTGATGTTCCTGGCCGCCGCGGCGATCCTGCCGGCCATCCCGCTCGCCGACCTGCTGCCGCACGCCACGCCCACGGTCGCGCGATTGCCGCCGGCCGCGCCGGTCGCCGCGGCGCTGCCGGCTCCCGCCCATGCGTTGGCCGCGCCGACGCCGGCGATCTGGCTGCCGGGCTGGCTGGCGCCGGCGATGATCGGCCTGGTCGCCGCCGTGGCGGTGCTGATGATCTTACGCCTCGTGATCGCCAGCCGCGCCGCGCGCCACCTGGTCGAACGGTCGCGCCCCGCCGTCCTGCCGGCCGAGGCCGCCCGCGCGCTCGACGAGCTGGCTCGCGCCCATGGCCGCAAGACGCCCCCGATCCGCTGGTCGGCTGACCTCAGCAGCCCCGCCGTGGTGGGTGCGCTGCGGCCGGTGATCCTTGTCCCCGAGGGCTTGACGGCCGACGGTGACGACCTTCGCGCGGCCATGCTGCACGAGATGGCTCACGTGCTGCGCCACGATTACGCGGTGAACCTCGCCTGCGAGCTCCTGACCCTGCCGGTCGCCTGGCACCCGGGCGTCGTGGGCCTCAAGGCCGGCGTGCGCCACAGCCGCGAACTGGCCTGCGACGCCATCGCCGCGGCCGCCATGGCCTCGCAGAAGACCTACGCCCGATGCCTCGTCTCGCTCGCCCAGTCCCTGGGCCGGCAAACCGCATCGCGGAGAAACGCCCCAGCCCAGGCGGCGCTCGCCGTTGGCCTGTTCGGCCGGAGCAATCTGGAGGACCGCCTGATGCAACTGATGAAGCCTCGCGATGCGGAAGGTCCCCTTGTGCGTACGGCCCGCATCTGCGGCCTGGCCGCGGTCGGCGCCGGCCTGCTGGGCTCTGCGGCCCTGCTGCACGTGACCCCCGTGTTCGCCCAGCCTGCCGCCGCAGGCGAAGCCCGGGCCGCCGGCGAGGTCGCCGCGCAGGCGCAGCATGACGCGGCCAAGCCGGACGTCGACGGGCCCCGCGCCAGCGTCACGACGAGCCGCACCGTGTTCGTCACCGACCACCACGCGCGCCACCGGCATAGCTGGACCACCGCCGACGGCCAGTCGTTCACGGTTGTCGACCACGACTCCGCCGACCCCTCGCCCGAGCAGAAGCGGCGCTGGGAACGTCAATCCCGCGAGGCCGAGGCCTTGGCCGCCAGGGCCGAGGTGAAAGCCGCCGAGGCGGAAGCCGCCGCCGCCGAGGTCGAAGCCCGGGTCAACTCGCCCGAGTTCAAGGCCCGGATCGCCGCGGCGGAAGCGCGCGGCGCCGAGGCGCAGCGGCGGGTCAACTCACCGGAATTCAAGGCCAGGATCGCCCGGGCCGAAGCGCGCGCCGCCGAAGCCGAGGCCCGCGTCAACTCGCCCGAGTTCAAGGCGCGGATCGCCGACGCCCAGGTCCGCGCCGAGGCGGCCGCCCGCACGGGCGCGCGCGCTGCGGAGCAAGGCGCCAGGGCGGCGGAAGCGGGCGCCCGGGCCCAGGCCCGCGCCCAGGCGACCGTGGCGCGGGCGCAGGCGCGCATGGCGGCGCTCAACGAGCGCATCGCCCGGCAGTGGGACGATGAGGCCGACGACCTGCCTACGCCATAGGTTTTTCCTGAGCGCCAACCTCGTCTTCGATCTCGACTGAAGACAGACCGCTCGTCCCTAGGTCCGGGCGTGCGCTATCCCGGCGCGGCCCGCGCCCCTTGGCGGAAGAAGATATTCACTCATGAATTAATTAGTATTGACTCTTGGGCGAGTGAAAATCAGGTTGCCCTCATGCGCCGAAGAGCGCTGGCCAACTAGGATTTGGGGGAGGAATCATGAGGACCCACGCTCTGTGGTTCAGCGCGTCCGTACTGGCGCTTGGTTGGGCTGGCCTTGCCCATGCGCAGACGAGTTCAGCCGCGCCGGGCGCCAAGACCGCCCCGGCCGGAACGGTCCAGGAGTTGGTCGTCACGGCGGAGCGTCGCGTCGAGAACCTGCAGCAGACGGCGATCGCGGCGACCGTCCTGACCGGCGACGACCTCGCCAAGAAGGGGGTCTTCACCGTCGATCAACTGCAGTTCGTCGTGCCCTCGGTCACGGTCAACAACTTCGGCCAGGGCAACGATTTCAATATCCGCGGGATCGGCAAGGGCGAGCACAACACCCAGACCTCCACCGGGGTCGTGACCTACCGCGACGGCGTGACGACCTTCCCGGGCTACATCCAGGAGGAGCCCTATTTCGACATCTCGGGCATCGAGGTCCTGCGCGGCCCGCAAGGCACCTTCAGCGGCCAGAACGCGACCGGCGGCGCGGTGATCGTCAACACCAACGACCCGAAGATCGGCGGCGGCCACTCGGGCTATCTGCTCGGCCACTACGGGAACTACAACGACACCATGCTGCAGGGCGCCGTGAACCTGCCGATCAGCGACACCCTGGCGGCGCGAGCCGCCTTCTTCACCCAGCACCGCGACACCTTCTACGACATCTCCGGCCCCTGGACGGGCAATCCGAACCTGAACTGGGGCGCCGCGCGCCTCTCGCTCCTCTGGACGCCGACCGATGCGCTGAAGGTGCTCTGGAAGACCGACTACGACTATTTGTCCAATGGCGGCTACTTCGGCGACGCGATGACCAAGGAGGGCACGCACGACCTCTTCAAGTTCGCCAACAACGCCCACACCCTGGCCGTCGACCAGTTCGTCCGCTCGATTCTGAAGGTCGACTACCTCAACGCCAGCGGCGTCACCTTCCGCTCCATCTCCAGCTACCAGCAGGGCCGGACCGCCTGGAAGGGCGACATCGACGGCACGGCCGCGGCGACGCCCAACTTCATCATCGACGAGGCGGTGAACGAGAGGCTGTGGACCCAGGAGTTCAACCTCATCTCACCGGACAAGGGCCCGGTGACCTGGGTGCTGGGCGCCTACTATCAGAACAACCGCTACGACTTCCCCTTCAACCGGTTCCTGATCGGGGTGCCGCCCGGCGTTGTCGACGAGCGGCTGAACGGCGTGAACCCGACCTACACCGTGGCGGGGTTCGGCCAGGCCAGCGTCGATCTTCCCCACGGTTTCCAACTGCAGGTCGGCGCCCGTTACTCGAAGTGGAGCACGACCAATCGCGTCAACTGGTACGTCCCGCAGTTCCCGACCATCAACTTCATCGACAACGAGACGGAGCGCGGAAACAACCTGACCGGCAAGGTCACGCTGAACTGGAACGTCGACGAGAACAATTTCCTCTACGCCTTCGTGGCGACGGGCGCGAAGCCGGGCGGGCTGAACGGCGCGCTCTATTTCGGCGGCGGCGTCATTCCTCCGCCGTTCGGCCAGGAGTACGTGACCGACTACGAAGCCGGCTGGAAATCGAGCCTGCTGGACAACCACCTGCGCACCCAGCTCGGCGTCTACTACAACAGCTTCAAGCACTTCCAGGTCATCCTGCCGATCCCCAACAACCCCCTGCAATCCACCGAGCAGAACAACCCCAACCCGAGCAAGCTCTATGGGATCGAGGCCTCGGCCCAGGCCGTGTTCGGGGACCTGTCGTTCGATGTGGGCCTGGGCGTCTCGAAGAGCAGCCTTGGCGATTTCTGGACGCAGGATCCCAGGCTGCCTCGCAGCGGCCCCTGCGACCCGAAGATCGGGCCGGCCAGCCCCAGCTGCATCAACCTTGGGGGAAACCCTCAGACCTACGCGCCGGACCTGACCTTCAATGCGAGCGCCCGGTATGACGTCCACCTCGCCGGCGGCGACACCCTGACGCCTGCGGTGACCTTCAGCCACATCGCCGATCAGTGGGGCACGCTGTTCGACAACCGGGCGGCCGGCGACCACCTCGATGCGCGGAACATACTTGGCGCCTCGCTCGCCTGGACGCACGGCGACATCGTCACCACGCTCTACGGCTACAACCTGACGGACGACCACTATGTCGCAGCGCTCCTGTCGCCGATCCGCATGGCGGGGCCGCCGCGCCAATTCGGTGTCAGCGTCATGAAAGCCTTCTGAGGGTTCCGCCTCCATTGGCCGCCACGGGAAGATTGACAAGACCCGGCCGCGTGCCGACTAGGCAATCGGGGTTGTCATCGAGCCGGGGCCCGAAAGGGCCCCACGAGCGGACGTGAAGGGATTGGCTTGATGCCCGAGGCTCCTACGGCGAAACGTGTTCGCCGCACCAAGGCCGAGCAGCGCGCGGAAACGCTCGAGCAGATCCTCGACGCGGCGGAATATCTGTTTTCGAAGCATGGGCTGCACGGGGTGACGCTGCGCGACGTGGCGCAGCGGGTCGGCGTCCACACGAGCCTCCTGCACTACTATTTCGACGACAAGCGGAGCCTCTTCGAAGCCGTGTTCGCGCGCCGGGCCGGCACCACCAGCGGCCGGCGGATGGAGGCGCTGGAACGTTATGAGGCCGAGGCGGGCGACAGCCCGACGGTGGAAGGCGCGCTGCATGCCTTCCTCGACACCGACCTCGACCTCTACGTCCAGGGCGGTGAGCCGTGGATGAACTACGCCGCGTTCTGCGCGCGGGTGAGCAACACGCCCGAGGGCGCGGCCCTGATGGACGTGCATTTCGACCCGGTGGTGCTGAAACTTGTCGCCATCCTGAAGCGCGCCCTGCCGGACACCCCGCAGGAGGACATCTTCTGGGGCTACCATTTCGTCACCGGCTCGCTGATGAACACCCTCGCCCGCACGGGCCGGATCGACCGGCTTTCCGGAGGCCTCTGCGAGTCCGGCGACTTTGAAGCGGTAAAGCGGCGGATGGCGCGTTTCATGGCCGCCGGCTTCCTCGACCTGGCGCGGGGCGGCTAGCTGTCGCGTAACGAAAGTCGATCAACCGGGCGACGGCTCGGTGATGCGTGCCTCCACAAGCCCAGCTGCGCGGGCGTCGTCGGATTCGATGTGATCGTAGATCGCTCGCCGATCTTTCAGGGCGTCGCGCCACCGGCGCCACCTAGCTACTGGTGCCCGAGGTCGGGCTCGAACCGACACACCTTGCGGTACCGGATTTTGAGTCCGGCGCGTCTACCAATTCCACCACTCGGGCACGTGGCCGCCCCTATAGCGGGCGTTGGGCGCGCCGCCAACCGAGGCCTGGCGAACGGCTGGGCCTTGCAGATCGACAGCGCCGTGCGTAACTGATAATTATTCGCAACTACATCCAGTACCGGGCGTCAGAACCAATGCATGACATGGCCGTCGAGCCTGCGAAAACCGTCTCGGTCGAGGCGGCGGCGGACGGCCGGGTGATGCGGCTGAGCGCGGCGCGACCCGGCGACGCCGGCGTGATCGTCGACGTCCGCGCCGAGAGCCATCCCGGCGACCACGGCGTGGCCGTCGGCGAACTGCAGCGGCGGCTGCTGGAATTCGGCTTCGTGGAGGGCGCGAGGGTCCAGGTGCTGCACGAAGGCGCGATCTGGCGCGACCCGATCGCCGTGCGGCTCGACGACATGCGCATCGGGCTTCGCCGCCGTGACGCCGAGGATGTCTGGCTGCTGCTGGACGCGAAATGAGCGACGCTGTGCTGCGCGCGGCGAGGGTGGCCCTCGTCGGTAATCCGAACTCCGGCAAGACCGCCCTGTTCAACGCGCTGACGGGCAGCCGCCAGAAGGTCGCCAACTACGCCGGCGTGACGGTCGAGCGGAAGGAGGGCCAGGTCGCGACGGCCAGCGGCCGATCGCTGTCGGTGCTCGATCTGCCCGGAACCTACTCGCTGCGTGCGCGCAGCCCCGACGAGGTGGTCACCCGCGACGCCGTGCTGGGCAAGCTGGCCGGCGAGCCGGCGCCCGATGTGCTGGTCTGCGTCGCCGACGCCACCAACCTGAGGCTGGTGCTGCGGCTGATCCTGGAGCTGAAGGCGGTGGGCCGGCCGATGGTGCTGGCCCTCAACATGTACGACATCGCCCAGCGCCAAGGCCTAAGGATCGACCTGGAGGGCCTGGCCCGCGACATCGGCTGCCCGATCGTCACCACCGTCGCCACCCGAAAGCGCGGGATCGACGACCTGGTGGCCCAGGTCGAGGCGAGGATCGCCGACGGCACATTGGCCGACGCCAACACCTGGCGCGAGCCCAACGCCGGCGAGATCCGCGACGCCCACCGCGAGGCCCAACGCATCCTGAAGGCCAACGTCCGGCCTCCGGAGCGACCCGACACCTTCACCGGCAAGGTGGATGCGGTGCTGCTGCATCCGGTGGCGGGCCTCTTGATCCTGCTCACCCTGTTGTTCGTCATGTTCCAGGCGGTGTTCTCCTGGTCGAAGACGGCCGGCGACCTGATCGGCGACGGCTTCACCGGGGCGGGCGCGTTCCTGGCCGCGCACCTGCCGAGCGGCCTGCTGACCAGCTTCCTGACCGACGGCGTCATCTCCGGGGTGGGCAGCGTGCTGGTCTTCCTGCCGCAGATCCTGGTGCTGTTCTTCTTCATCATCCTCCTGGAAGACTTCGGTTACATGGCGCGCGCGGCCTTCCTGATGGACAGGATCATGGGCGGCGCCGGACTGCACGGGCGCGCTTTCATCCCGCTGCTCTCCAGCTTCGCCTGCGCCATCCCGGGGATCATGGCGACCCGGGTGATCGACAACAAGCGCGACCGGCTGACCACCATCATGGTGGCGCCGCTGATGACCTGCTCGGCCAGGATTCCGGTCTACACCCTGATCATCTCGGCCTTCATTCCCAACACCAAGGTGGCGGGCCTGCTCAGCCTGCAGGGCCTGGTCATGTTCGGGCTCTACGCCACCGGCATCCTGAGCGCGCTCGGGGTTTCCTTCGTCACCCGCCGGCTCTTCTGGCGCGGCGCGGTCGAGCCTTTCCTCATGGAGCTGCCGGCCTACAAGACGCCGGACCCGCTGAACGTCGCGCGCAACCTCTATGTGCGCGGCAAGATCTTCCTCACCCGGGCCGGCACGATCATCTTCCCGCTGATGATCCTGGTCTGGTTCTTCTCGTCGTTCCCCGGCGCGCCGGCGGGGGCCACCGATCCGGCCATCAACTACAGCCTTGCCGGCCGGCTCGGCCAGTTCATCCAGCCGCTGCTCGCGCCGATCGGCTTCAATTGGCAGATGACGGTCGCGCTGATCCCGGGTTTCGCGGCGCGCGAAGTCGCCGTCGCCGTGCTGGGCACCGTCTACGCCATCGGCAACGCCGACGCGGCGCCCGGCGCGCTCGCCACCACGCTCACGCACCACTGGTCGATCGCCACGGGCCTGTCGTTCCTGGCCTGGTACGTCTTCGCGCCGCAGTGCGCCTCGACGATCGGCGTGGTGAAGCGCGAGACCAATTCCTGGCTCTGGCCGGCGGTGATGCTGGCCTATATGACGGCGCTGGCCTATCTCGCGGCGCTGGTCGTCTACCAGGTCGCGAAGGCCTTCGGGCTGGGCTGAAACCGGCCCTCGGCAAGACCCATCCCAGGTTGCGAATTAACCTAGAATTCAACCTGCCTTTTAACGCGGCGCTAAATCAGATGGGCGCAGGCTCAAGCCGTGATGCAGAAAACGCACGAAACCCCCTCCGACAACGGCACAGGCAAAAAGCCCATGCGTGGAACCCAGACCCTCGCAAAGCGCGTTCGTGAGGCCCTCCTTTCGCTCGGCGGCGAAGCGCACCGCGCGATGGTGATCGAGTCCGTGGCCAAGCAGCTTGGCCACGACACCCGTCAAATCCCCGAGGAGCTTCAGGCCGCCCTGATCTGCTCCTTCGAGGAAAACTGGCGCGACGAGCGCAGGCGAGCCGCCTACGGCTTCCACCTGCCGTTCGGCGAAGGGTCGCACCGCTGGGGCGTGCTGCGCGAGCAGAGCCTGGTCCACTAGTCGGGCCGGGCGTCGCCCGCGAGCTGTCCCGCCGCCGATTGCAGGCGCGCGAGCAGCCGCTTGAGCAAGGCGACCTCGTCCGGCGCCAGGCCGGCGATCAGCGCGGCCTCATAGGCCAGCGCCAGCGGCGCGATCTCGGCATAGAGGCTGGCCCCTTCCTGCGTCAGCGTCAGCACATGGCTGCGGCCGTCCGCCTGGTGCTCGGAGCGGTCCACCAGATGCCGCCTGAGCAGCCCCTGGGCCGCGCGACTCACGGTCACCTTGTCCATCACGGTGCGGGCCACGAGCTGGCCCTGGGTCAGGCCGCCGTCCTCGGCCAGCACGCAGATCAGCCGCCACTGCGGCACCGCCAGGCCGAAACGGTCTTGGTAGGCCCGCGCGATCAGGTCCGACACCGCGTTCGAGGCGACCGACAGCCGGTAAGGCAGGTAGGCGTCGAGGACGAGTTCGTCCCCGCCGCTGCGCGCGCCCTGTCCGCGCGCATTCATACCGCGACCACCGCCTGCTCGATGGCGCCAAAGATCGAGTGGCGCCTGGCGTCGCGCATTTCGATGCGCACCGTGTCGCCCGCGGCCAGGAACGGCGTCTTCGGGGCGCCCGAGGCGATGGTCTCGATGGTGCGGATCTCGGCCAGGCAGGAATAGCCCACGCCGCCCTCGGCCACCGGCTTTCCAGGCCCGCCGTCCGGGCCGCGGTTGGACACCGTGCCCGAGCCCACGATGGACCCGGCCGACAGCGACCGCGTCTTGGCCGCGTGCGCGATCAGGGTCCCGAAGTCGAAGGTCATGTCGGCCGCGGCGTCGGCTTCGCCCAGCGGCTTGCCGTTCAGCTCGACCAGCAGCGCGCCGGAAAGCTTGCCGTCCTTCCAGTTGGGGAGGGAGTCCGGCGTCACGGCGACAGGGGAGAAGGCCGACGCCGGCTTGGACTGGAAGAAGCCGAAGCCCTTGGCGAGCTCGCCGGGGATCAGGTTGCGCAGCGAGACGTCGTTGCAGAGCATCACCAGCCGCACGGCGGCCAGCGCCTGCTCACGGCTCGCGCCCTGCGGCACGTCGCCGGTCACCACCGCCACCTCGCCTTCCAGATCCAGGCCCCACGCCGGATCGGCCAGCGGGATCGCGTCGCGCGGGCCGAGGAAGCCGTCCGAGCCGCCCTGGTACATCAGCGGATCGGTCCAGAAGCTCTCCGGCATCTCCGCCCCGCGGGCCTGCCGCACCAGCGCCACGTGGTTCACATAGGCCGAGCCGTCCGCCCATTGGTAGGCGCGCGGCAAGGGGCTCGCCGCCTGATGCTCGTGGAAGCGCTCCTTCGGCACGGCGCCATGCTCCAGGCTTTCGGCCAGGCCGCGCAAGGCCGGCGAACAGCCCTCCCAATGATCCAGCGCCGCCTGCAGGGTTGGGGCGATGTGGTGGGCCTCGGTGAACCAGGCGAGGTCGTTGGACACCACCACCAGCCGGCCGTCGCGGCCGCCCTTCAGGGACGCAAGCTTCATCGGTTCTCCATTTTCAGGCCGCGGGAACGCGGGCGATCGTGCGGTTGAGCGTAACGCCTTCTTCGTAGGCGCGCGGCTCGTAAACGGTGACCTCGACACGAATATCGCCGCCGGGCTCGCCCGCCCACAGGTAGCCGCGTTCGAAGCAGACCTCGCGGCCACCCGGCGTGAAGCCCTCGAAGGTGTCGCCCCAGGGCGTATGGCCGGAGAGTTCCTTCCAGCCGAGCGTGCAGGCGCGCTCCAGCTCTTCGCGGGCCGCCGCCTCCAGGTCCTCGGCCGGGCTCATCCCTTCCAGCTGTCCACGTAGGCCGGATTCTCGACCGAGGCGGCGGCCTCGCCGACCTCCAGCGGGTCGCGCGCGTCGACCATCACGGCGTATTCGTCGGTCGCAGGCTTGGGCTGGCTCAGCATGTTCTTCAGCGCCTTGGGATGCGGGCCGTGGGTGAAGCCGGAGGGATGAAAGGTCATCATCCCGGCCTCGATGTGGTCGCGGCTGAAGAAGTCGCCGGCGTGGTAGAACAGCACCTCGTCGAAGTCGTCGTTGTTGTGGAAGAACGGCACCTTCAGCGCGCCGGGGTCGGTCTCGAACGGGCGCGGCGCGAAGGTGCAGACGACGAACCGGTCGCTCAGGAACGTCGTGTGGACGGATGGCGGCAGATGGTAGCGGTGGCTGGAAACCGGCCGCAGGTCCTTCACGTTCAGCCGCACCGGGGCGAGGTCGCCGTGCCAGCCCACGGCGTCCAGCGGATTGTACGGATAGGTGACGGTGGAGACCTCGCCGCGCTTCTTGATCTCGACGCGGAACTCGCCCGCCTCCGCCTGGTGGTCCTTGAACGCCTCGTTGATCGCGGGGGTCTCCAGCATGGCCGGATCGAAGAGGGCGTGGCCGCCGAGCAGGCCCTTGTCCGGCAGGCCGTAGTGGGTGTTGGTCGCCTGGATCATCAGCACCGCGGTCGCCGCCCGGGGCGCAAGCCGCCACATCGTTCCGCGCGGCAGGTAGAGGTAGTCCCCGGCCCGATAAGCCAGGTGGCCGTAGTCGCAGAAGAGGTCGCCCTCGCCCTGGTGGATGAACAGCAGTTGGTCGCCGTCGGCGTTGCGCGCCAGCGCCGGCATGGCCTGCGCCAGCTTCCAGAAGCGGATCTCGACGGCGGGGTTGAAGAGCACCTTGCCGGCCGCCCAGGGGCTCGGCTCAGCGGCGTTCAGGGCGTTCAGGTCGAAGGCGCGCGGCCTTAAGGGGCCTTCGAACTTCACCCACCCGGTCGGCGGCCGTTTGTGATGGATGAAGGCTGCAGGCCCGAAGAAGCCCTCCTTGGAGATCTCGCGCTCATAGGTGCCGGCCGGCAGGTCGGCGTGGGCCTGGCGCGAGTGGTCGCCCTGCGCGCCTCGAACGGGGATCCAGTTTCGCGTGGCCATCAGGATTCGTCCTTGTAGATCGCCACCGCCAGCGGCTGACCGTCGGCGATGCGGGCACGGTACATGCCCGAGGTGTTGAAGCTCCAGGCCATTTGTCCATCCGCCGTGACGGCGATGACCCCGCCTTGCCCGCCCAGTCCCGTCAGCTCGTTCTGGATCACCTCGTCCACGGCGGCCTGCAGCGGCAGGCCCTTGAGCTCGACGAGGGCGGCGATCTCCCGCGCGACGGAAAGGCGGATGAAGTATTCGCCCTCGCCGGTGCCGGAGACCGCGGCCGAACGGTTGGAGGCATAGGTGCCGGCGCCGATCAGCGGGCTGTCGCCCACCCGGCCCCAACGCTTGCCCGTCGTGCCGCCGGTGGACGTGCCGGCCGCGACATTGGCGCGGGCGTCGCGGGCGACCACGCCGACGGTGCCTCGCTTGCCTTCGTCGTGGGCGAGCGCGGCGTGGCTCTCGTCGCGAAATGCCCCTTGCGGCCTTGGCGGGATCGGCAGCCCCTCGCGCGCGAGCTGCCTTTCCAGCGCGCGCCAGCGGCGCTCCACGAAGAAATAGCTCGGCTCGACGCGGGCCAGGCCCTCGGCGGCGGCGAAGGCGTCGGCGCCGTCGCCGATCAGGAGCACGTGGGGCGAGCGCTCCATCACCGCCCGGGCGGCCGAGATCGGGTTCCTGACCCGCATGACGCCGGCCACCGCGCCCGCCTGCAGCGTGGCGCCGTTCATGATCGCCGCGTCCAGCTCCACCCGGCCGTCCGCCGTGAAGACCGCGCCGCGGCCGGCGTTGAACAGCGGGTCGTCCTCCAGCACGTGGATCGCAGCCTCGACCGCGTCCAGCGCGGCTCCGCCGATCCGCAGCACCGCCGCCCCGGCCTCCGCCGCCCGCGCCAGCACCGCGCGGTAGGCGCGGTCCTGCTCAGGCGTCAGGTCGGCGCGGTCGATGACGCCGGACCCGCCGTGCAGGACCAGCGACCAGGCGGCTGGCATGCTCACGCCTCCTTGGGCGGCAGCACCCCGCGGCGCATCTGATCGAGTTCGATCGACTCGAAGAGCGCCTTGAAGTTGCCCTCGCCGAAGCCCTCGTTACCTTTGCGCTGGATCAGCTCGAAGAAGATCGGGCCGATCATGTTCTCGGTGAAGATCTGCAGCAGCAGGCCCTGGCCCTCGGTGGGCGCCCCGTCGAGCAGGATCTTGTCGGCCTTCAGCCGCTGCAGGTTCTCGCCGTGGCCAGGCACGCGCGCATCCAGCAGCTCGTAGTAGCTGTCGATGGTGTCCTGGAATTTCACGCCGCCTTCGCGCATGGCTTCAACCGAGGCGAAGATGTCGTCGGTCCCCAGCGCCACGTGCTGGATGCCCTCGCCGTGGTAGTCGCGCAGGAACTCCTCGATCTGCGAGTGCTCGTCCTGGCTCTCGTTCAGCGGGATGCGGATCTTGCCGTCTGGGCTGGTCATGGCCTTGGAGAAGAGCCCGGTCTGGGCGCCCTCGATGTCGAAGTAGCGGATCTCCCGGAAGTTGAAGATGCGCTCGTAGAAATCCGCCCATTTGGCCATGTTGCCGCGCTGGACGTTATGGGTCAGATGGTCGAGGTAGGTCAGGCCCTTGGCGTTCTTCGCGGCGGCCTCCTGCGCGCCCGGGATCGGCACGAAGTCGACATCGTAGATCTCCTGCGCCCCGTAGCGGTCGACGAGGTAGAGGTTGGAGCCGCCGATGCCCTCGATGGCCGGGATGTTCAGCTCCATCGGCCCGACCGGCCCCGCGACTGCGGTCGCGCCGCGCTCGACGGCGAGCTTCAGCGCCTTGGCCGCGTCCTTCACGCGAAACGCCATGGCGTTCGCCGAGGGGCCGTGGACCTGACGGAAGTCGGCCGGCTGGCCCGACGCCTCCATGTTCAGGATGAAGTTGATGTCGCCCTGCCGGAACCGCAGCACGTTCTTCGAGCGGTGCTTCGAGACCGCCGTGAAGCCCATCAGCTCGAACAGGCCCTTCAGCCGTTCCGGCTCCGGCGAGGTGAACTCGACGAACTCGAATCCGTCGGTGCCCAGCGGGTTTTCGAAGAGGTCGCGCCCCTTGGGTTTGGCCTGGGTTTCCATGGCGGTCGTCTCCT
>Ga0070681_10003187_pt1 | contig 15269 bp, 13 predicted proteins | sample KBSC83BmetaG_FD_65650 | JGI IMG/M metagenome (GOLD analysis project Ga0070681, IMG submission 65650) | Corn rhizosphere microbial communities from Kellogg Biological Station, Michigan, USA - KBS C8-3B metaG | ecosystem: Host-associated > Plants > Roots > Rhizosphere | place: USA: Michigan...
AAATACGTGGATATGGCAGCGCGAGGCGCCGGATGCGCGCGGAAGCGCTCGACCTGCGGATGGTGGCGGTAGCCGCGCGTCTTGCCCTGCAAGACGGCCCGCGCGAGCAGCGCTTCACGCCACAGGGCGACGAGCCCCTGTGGATCCAGGTACCGCGGATGCAGCGACCAGAGTCTCAATGGAAGATGATTACGCGCGCCCGACTGTGTTGCGCAGGATGCCGATCTTCTCCAGCTCGCACTCGATCACGTCGCCGGGCTTGAGGTAGCCCTTCGCCGGCACGAGCTCCTCCGAGCCGTCGCCGCCGACCCATTTGCCGCCCAGCTCCGGATCGGTCGACCACGCCGTGCCGCCGGGCGTGCCGGTGATGATGATGGTGCCCGGCTGCAGCGTCATGTTGGCCGAGAAGAAGTGCACGAGGTGCGCGCACGACCAGATCATGTTGGCGGTCGAGGAGGACTGGCGCAGCTCGCCGTTGATGCGCGTGCGAAGGCGCAGCTTCTGCGGGTCGCCGATCTCGTCGGCGGTCACGATCCACGGGCCGGTCGGGCCCGAGGTCTCGAAGCACTTCGAGCGGCCGAGCTCGTACCAGGTGAAGCCCTGGTCGTTGCGGCGTACCTGCCGGTCGCGCGCGGTGACATCGTTGACGATGGTATAGCCGAAGACGTGCTCGAGCGCGCGCTCGACCGGGATGTGGCGGCCGGGCTTGCCGATGACGACGGCGAGCTCGGTCTCCGCGTCCAGCTTTTTCGTGAGCTGCTCGTCGTAGATGATCTTCGCCTCGGGGCCGATCACGCAGTCCGCGGTCTTCACGAAGAACTCGGGCTCCTTGCCCGAGATCGGCGTGTTCGCCTTCTCCTTGTTGTGGTCGCGGTAGTTGCTGCCCGAGCACAGCATGGTCGCCGGCCGGATGGGCGGCGCGAGCTTCACGGACGAAAGCGGGCGCTTCGGACCGGACGGCAGCTTCGGCATCCCGGCCTGGATGAGGGACTTCATGTCCGGGAACGGCAGGTCGATCACATCGTTGCCGACGATGGCACCGACGCGCTCCCGGCCGTCATCGATAAAGGTGCAGAGCCTCATTGCGTCTTGCCCATCCTGCGGATCACTTTCTCGAGGCGCGCGCTGTCGGTCGCGAGGAACGACTGGAACTCGGCGCCGTCGCGATAGTCGATCGGCGTGTTGACGTTGTCCATCGCGCGCTTGAATTCCGGATCCTGCACCACCTTGCGCGAGGTCTCGCGCAGCTTCGCCGCGACCTCCTGCGGGATGCCGGCCGGCGCGAACAGCGCCGCCCAGATGTAGAACTCGGCGTCGTAGCCCTGCTCCTTCATCGTCGGCACGTTCGGCAGGTTGGCGATGCGCTTGCCGCCCCACGAGCCGAGCAGGCGGAACTTGCCGCTCTTCACGTGCGGCTCGGCGACGCTCGGTCCCTGGATGGTGAACATCACCTCGTGCGCGAGCGCCGCCTTCATCGCCGGCCCGCCGCCCGAGTACGGCACGTGCAGGAACTGCACGCCCGCGGCCTGGGCGAGCATCTCGCCCGCGGTATGCGTGGTACCGTAGATGCCGGAGGAGCTGTAGCTGATCTTGCCCGGGTTGGCGCGCGCGTCCTCGATGAGGTCCTTCAGCGTCTTCCACTTCGCCTCGGTCGGCACCATCAGCACCGTCGGGTCGGCCGAGATGAGCGCGATCGGCGTGAAGTCGGACATCTTGTAGGTCGGCTGCCGGCCGTTCACCTCGTCCGCGATCGGAATACCGACGATGGACGAGAGCGCCAGCATCAGCGTGTAGCCGTCGGGCTTGGCGTGCGCGGCATAGGCATGGCCGACCGCGCCGCCCGCGCCGGCCCGGTTCTCGACGACCACCGGCTGCCCGAGCAGCTTCTGCGCGACCGCCGCGAACGGGCGCGCGGTAATGTCCGCGACGCCGCCGGGGGCAAACGGCACGACCATGGTGATGGGACGGTTGGGATAGGACTGCGCCTGCGCCGCGCTCTCGTTTAACGTTACGGTGAGCGCGAGCAGGAATGTCGCGGCAATGAGCCTCATCTATTCCTCGTGGATTCGAAACGAGCGCCGATTTTATCGAAGTCCATCGCGTAGGCTTGCGGCAATGACTCGACCGCTCGAGCGCGACGCGATGCGCATCATCCAGGACGTGGTCCGCGAGGCGACCGGCAAGGGGCTGCCCGCCGAGGCTCGCCAGCGCCTCGAGCGCCTGCTGCGCGCGATCGGCAGGGGCAGCTCGCCGGAGCCGGCCGAGCAGGCCTTCTCGGCGCGGGAGGTCACCATCCTCTTCGCCGACGTGCGCGGCTTCTCGGCCCTCGTGGCCGAATACCCGACCGAGGTCGTGCTGCGCGTGCTCGACCGCTGCTTCGTGCGGATGACGGAAATCATCGTCCGGCACTACGGCACCATCGACAAGTTCATCGGCGACGCCATCATGGTGATCTTCCCCGGCGACGCCACGGCGCCGCGCGACCATGCCCGCCGCGCGGTGCTGTGCGCGATCGAGATGCAGATCGCCATGCACGAGCTGCGCTCGCTGGAGGGCAAGGAGCGCCTGCCCGACCTCTACATGGGCATCGGCATCAGCACGGGCCAGGTCATGGCCGGGCTCATCGGCGCGGAGGAGCACCGCGCCTTCACGCTCATCGGCGAAGAGGTGAACATCGCCGCGCGCATCGAGGCGCTCAGCCTGCGCGGGCAGGTGCTGATGAGCGAGACCACTTACGACCATTGCCGGGACTTCGTCCAGGTCGGCGAGCCGGTGGGGGTGCACGTCAAGGGACGCTCGCACCGCATGGTGGTGCGCGAGGCGCTCGGCATCCCGGCGCTCGGCAAGGCCGTTCCCCGCCAGGACGTGCGCAAGAGCCCGCGCGTCCAGGTGCGCCTGCCGCTCGAGTATTCGCTGATGGAGGGCAAGACCGTCGCGGCCGAGCGCCTCCAGGGCCTGGTGCACGACCTGGGCTATCACGGCGCGCTCATCGAGCTCGACCGCAAGCACGAGACGCGCTCCGAGCTGAAGATCGCCTTCGACCTGACGTTCCTCGGCTTCCGCGCCGTCGACGTCTACGCCCGCGTGGTCTCGGCGCGAGGCGATGGCGGGCGCTTCCTGCACGGACTCGAGTTCACCTCGCTCGACGCCGAGACGCAGGACAAGATCGAGCTGTTCGTGCAGATGCTGCTGCAGGGCGACTATCACGCCTTGTGAACATTCGCCAGCGCCATCGCAACCGCCCTCTCTACCCCGCGAGCTTCTCGAGCGGCCCGGGCTGGTAGACGCCGAATCCCTGCACGTAGCCAACGGCATACGCCTTCAGGCGAAGGAGCACGTCCTGCTCCTCCACGCACGAGCCGATCACGCCGAGATCCAGCGTGCCGGCGATGCGCATGATGGCCTCGAGGATGCTGCGCGCTCCCGCGCTGGTGAGAAGCTTGCGCACGATGGCGCCGTCGATCTTGACGAACTCCGCGCGCAGGTGCCGCAGGTACACCAGCGAGCGCGCGGTGGCGCCGAAGCTGTCGATGATCACGCGGCAGCCCGCGGCCCGCAGCGCCGTGGCGGTGCGCACGGCGCCGTCCATGGCGCTCGCGAGCTCGCTCTCGTCGATCTCGAAGAGCAGCGCGCCCTGCGCGCCGCCGGTCGCCTGCAGCTCTTTCTCGACGAAGGCGGGGAACGACGCGTCGGCGAGCGTCTGGCCCGACAGGTTGATGCTGAGCGCCGGTATGCGCGATCCGCGGCGCAGGCAGCGCAGCGCGTGGCTGACGACCCAGCGGTCGAGCTGCGGCATCATGCCGTGCTCCTCGAACACCGGCAGGAACTCCCCGGGCGGCACGAGCGCGTGCTCCTCGTCGCGCATGCGCACCAGCAGCTCCGCCATGGGATAGCCGCCGCCGCGCAGGTCGCGGATCGGCTGGCAGAAGAGCACGAGCTCGTCGCCGGCGAGCGCGCGCTCGATGCGGCGGCGGCCTACGGCTTCGGGACCGGCTGGTTCAGGAGCATCCAATAGATCCCCAGCTGGCTCACCGCGTTGACGAAATGGCCGAACTCGACCGGCTTCCTCACGTAGCTGTTGGCGCCGCGCTGGTAGCTCTTCAGCATGTCCTCCTCCTCGCTCGAGGAAGTGAGGATCACCGTCGGGATGAGGCGCGTGCGCGGGTCGGCGCGCAGGCGCTCGAGCACGTCGAGGCCGGAGAGCTTGGGCAGCTTGAGGTCCAGCAGGATCACCGCCGGCATGCGCGGATCGCGCCCGGCGTGGGCTCCCTCGCCGAACAGGAAGTCGACCGCTTCGGCGCCGTCGCGCGCGACCACGATCTCGTTCGCGATCTTGGCCTGGCGCAGCGCGCGCGTGGTGAGCTCCTCGTCGTCGGCGTTGTCCTCGACGAGCAGAATCATCTTGTCAGACATCAATCCTCCCGGTTTTGAGTAGAGCGGCGAGCGCCTCGGCGCCCGCCGGCCTGGCAAAGAGATAGCCCTGCGCTTCGTCGCAGCCGTGCGCGCGCAGGAACGCGAGCTGCGCGGCGGTCTCGACGCCCTCCGCCAGCACGCGCAGCCCGAGGGCATGTCCCATCGAGATGACGGCCTGCGCCAGCGCCGCGTCGCGCCCGCCCTTGTCGAGCGCGACGACGAAGGCGCGGTCGATCTTCAGGCAATCGATCGGCAGGCCGGACAGGTACGACAGGCTCGAGTAGCCGGTGCCGAAGTCGTCCATCGCGATCTGCACGCCGAGCGCCTTCAGCTCCTTCAGCACGCCCAGCGCGCGGTCGCGGTCGTCGATCAGGGCGCTTTCCGTCAGCTCGAGCTCGAGCGCAGCCGGGTCGAGGTCGTGCAGCTTGAGCGCGCCGGCCACCGCCCGGACGAAGCCGTCGCGGCGGAACTGGCGCGCCGACACGTTCACCGCCGTGCGCACGCGCACGCCGGCGGCATGCCACTGCGCGGTGCGCTGCGCCGCCTCCATGAGCGCCCAGTAGCCGAGGTCCTGGATCAGCTCGGATTCCTCGGCGATGGGAATGAACAGCGCCGGCGGGACGTAGCCGCGGCCCGGATGCTTCCAGCGCATGAGCGCCTCGACGGCGACGATCGCGCCGGAGGCGAGCTCGATCTGCGGCTGGTAATGGAGCTCGAGCTGCTTCTGCGCCTGCGCCTGGCGCAGCGCGTTCTCGAGCTCGACGCGCTCGAGCGCCTGGCGCGTCATGTCGGCGGCGTAGAACTGGAACGCGTTGCCGCCGGCCTGCTTCACCCGGCTCGCCGCCGCGTCGGCGTTGCGCAGGAGCAGATCGAAATCGTCGCCGTCGCGCGGGAACATGCTCGCGCCCAGGCTGAGCGTGACATGCACTTCCCGGCCGTCGAGGGCGAAGGGAGCCGCCATGGCCTTGCGCACCGCGCGCGCGAGGCGCAGCACGTCGTCGGGCCGCTGCACGTCGCCGACCAGCAGCGCGAAGACGTCGGCGCCGACGCGCGCGGCGGTGTCGCCGACGCGCAGCGCCTGACCGAGGCGCTCGCCGATCAGCTTGAGCAGCGCGTCGCCCGCGGCGTGGCCGTAGCTGTCGTTGAGGAGCTTGAAACGGTCGACGTTCGCCATCACCAGGGCGCAGGCGCTGCCCGTGCGCTTCGCGTGCGCGACGGTCTGCAGCGTGCGGTCGGCGAGCAGGCTCTTGTTCGGCAGCGCGGTGAGCGAGTCGTAGTTGGCGAGATACTGCAGCCGCGCCTCGTAGGCCTTGCGCTCGCGGATGTCGCGCGCGATGGTCGAGCGGAACCGGATCGCGCCGTCGGCGCCGCGGTGCGCGATGACCACCTGCGACACCGGGATCGCGCTGCCGTCGGCGGCGAGCACCGCGCTCTCGCCTTGCCAGAGGCCGTCGCGCTCGCTCGCCGGCAGCGCCTCGGCGACGATCCGCTCGTAGGTCGCGGGCGGGTAGAGCGCGGCGGTCGGCTGCTGCGGGGCAGCGGGCTGGCCGTGGCCGCGCAGCCGCCGCCACGCCGCGTTGAGGTACAGCACGTCGCCCTGCGGGCTCGCCATGGCGACGTAGTCGCTCGTCGCCTCGAGGACCTCGACCAGGCGGGCGCGCTCCTCCTCGATCTTGTACGTGCGCTCGCGCTCCGCGGCCTCGGCGAGCGCACGCTTCACCGCCGTGCCGAGGCGCCGCATGTTGTTCTTCAGGACGTAGTCGGTGGCGCCGGCGCGGATCGCCTCGATGGCGCGCTCCTCGCCGATGGTGCCCGAGACGAAGATGAACGGCACCTCGGGCGTCAGCTCGCGCGCGATGCGCAGCGCCTGCAGCCCGTCGAAGCCGGGCATGGAGAAGTCCGAGAGGATGGCATCGGGCTTCAGGCTGCCGAGCTCGCGGCGCATGTCGCCTTCGCTGTCGACGCGCCGCCAGTGCGCCTCGATGCCGTCGCGCTTGAGCGAGCGCACTGCGAGCTCGACGTCGTCGGGGGAGTCTTCGATGAACAGCACCTCCACGTCGGAAAGGGCGCTCATCCCGCCGCCTCCTTTGCCGCGGCCGCGGCCGGCTCGCGCTTCGGCGCGAGGGTGAAGAAGAACACCGCGCCCTTGCCCGGCGCGGCATCGGCCCAGATGCGCCCGCCGTGCCGGTGCACGATGCGCTGCACGGTGGCGAGGCCGATGCCCGTGCCCTGGTACTCCTCCGCCGAGTGCAGGCGCTGGAAGGCGCCGAACAGCTTGTTGGCGTAGCGCATGTCGAAGCCGGCGCCGTTGTCGCGCACGAAGAAGGTGGTGTCGACGCCGTCGCGCAGGGCGCCCACCTCGATGCGCGGCTGCGCCGCCTTGCCGCTGAATTTCCACGCGTTGCCGAGCAGGTTCTCCAGCGCCGCGCGCAGCAGGCGCGGGTCGGCGTTGGCCTGCAGCCCTTCCCAGATCGACACCTCGACCGGGCGGCCCGGCTCACGGCCCTGCAGGTCGGCCACCACCTGGCGCGCGATCTCGCCCATGTCGACGTCCTTGCGCACGAGCTCGCCCCGCGACACCTTGGAGAGGTTGAGGAGGTCCTCGATCAGCTGCGCCATGCGCTGCGTCGAGGCGCGGATGCGCGACAGATAGCGCTTCGCCTCTTCGGGCACCTCCTGCGGAAAGTCCTCCAGCAGCGCCTGGCCGAAGCCGTCGATCGAGCGCAGCGGCGCGCGCAGGTCGTGCGACACCGAGTAGCAGAAGGCCTCGAGCTCGGCGTTGGTCGCCTGCAGCTCGTTGGTGCGCTCCACGACGCGCGACTCGAGCTCCTCGTTGAGCCGGCGGATCTGCTCCTCCGCCCGGCGCCGCTCGTCCACCTCGAGCGCGGCCTGCCGGTTCGAGGACTCCAACTCGCGCGTCATGCGCTCGATCTCGGCCAGCATGGCGTTGAAGCCCTCGGCGAGCAGCCCGATCTCGTCCTCGGTGAGCTTTTCGGCGCGCAGGCTGAAGTCGCGCTTTTCGCCCACCCGCGCCGCCAGGTCGGTGATGGCGAGGACCGGGCGCACCACGACGCGGTGCATCCAGCGGGAGAAGAGGTACGCCACCGCCATGGCGAGCGCCGCCACCACCGCGGCGATGCCGAGATAGCCGGCGAGGCGGTCGTACAGCGCGTACTCGGCGCGCACATACACCGTGCCGAGGATCTCGCGCTGGTTGGCGATGCGCTTGAAGAGCACCAGCGTGCGGCCTTCCACGCGCGTGCCGTCGCCTTCGGGCAGCTGCGGGAACTCGGCTTCGCCCTCCTTGGCGAAGGTGGCGAAGAGGCGGCCGCGCGCGTCGTAGATCGCCGCGGCGAGCACCCGCGGCCGGTAGCGCATCAGCGTCAGGTTCTCCTTCGCCACGCGCGCGTCCTCGAAGCTGAGCGCCGGCGCGCTCGCCTGGCCGAGGAGCTCGGCCTGGGTATTCATATCGTTGAGCCAGCCGCGGTGGTAGAGCCACAGGTCGTAGGCGACCATCGCCGCCATGGCGAGCACCACCGTGACGAGCGTGGTCACCAGCTTGACGGTCAGGATCTTGCGGCCGATCGAGCGCATGGTCAGCTCGTAATCACCCGCCTCGCCACCGCCAGCAGGCGCGCGCTGATCCTGAGCTGCCCGCGCTCGGCGCTCGGCAGCGCCACGTCGAAGCGCACGCGCTCGGCGTCGGCGACGAAATTGATCATGGCGCCCTGCGCGATGGCGCCCTCGCTGTCGGTGACGGTGAGGAGCGGATGGCCGCGGGCGGCGCTCAGCGTTTCCGGCACCGCCTGGCCGATGAAGAGGACATGCAGGCCGGTGAGCGCATCGCCGCGGCGCACGCGCCGGACCACGATCGGCCGGCCCTGCACGGTGCGGTTGACCACCAGGCTTTCCAGGGCCGCCGCCAGGTCGTCGGCGCCGAGCACGCCGATGGCGAACGGCGTCTCGGCAGCCGGGAACGCGGGCGGGGGCCACTGCACGAAATCGCCGAACTTGTAGAGGAACGCGGCCTTGACCTGAAGATCGGAGGCACGGTCCTGCGCCAGCGCGGCGAGCGGCAGCGCAAGCGTCAGGGCGAGGCAGCGCAGCAGCGACGTCCTCATTGCGTCCACCTCACCCTGAGGAATACGCCCCGCTCCAGCTCGCTGCGCGTGGCCGCCGCACCGAACTCCGGGTGCTGCGGATCGAACAGGTTCTGCGCGGTCACCGAAACCTCCAGCGCACGGCGCAACTGCCACGCGTAGCGTGCGTCGACCGCGGTGTAGGCGGGCACCTGCGGGCTGGGCAGATCGCCCACGTAGCGCGCCATGACGTCGAAGTGCTGGTTCGGCGCGACGTCGAGCGAGGAGCGCAGGCTGAACTGGTGCTTGGGATCGTTGCCGGCGGCGGCGAGGTTCGTGTCCGTGCTGCCCGGCTCGAAGCGAAGATCCTGGTCGAGGAACATCGCGCCGGCGGAAAGGCGCCAGTTGCGCGCGGCCTGGTAGCTGCCCCACGCCTCGAGCCCCCGGGTGTGGCCTTGCATCCGGTTGCCGATGACGAACGCGGTGCCGGAGCGCTCGACCGAGCGCAGGTGGTCGTACTGCGTATAGAAGCCGGTGACCGAGTACGAAACGCGCGCCACCTGGGCGCGGTAGCCGAGCTCGTACACCTGCGCCACTTCCGACTGGAAGTCGGGTCCGCCGGCGACGAGGAAAGGCGGCTGCCCCGGGGCGAACGTATCGCGGTCGAGGCGCGCAGGCGCGCGGACCGCGCGCGAGGCGGCGGTCCAGACGAGATGGTGCTCGTCGGGCTTCCAGGCGAGGCGCGCCGACGGCAGGAACTCGGTGCCGGTGTAGACGTTCGATTCGAACTTTGCGCCGAGCGTGAGCCGCCAGCGGCGCGCCAGGGCGATCTCGTCCTGCGCGAACACGTTCGACCAGCGCAGCGTCTTCGCGTCGGGCAGGAAGGCGAGCGCCGCGGCGTTCTCCACCCGGTCTTCGGCGCGCCGGTGACCGCCGCCCCAGGTGACGAGCTGGTCCGCGGTGGCGTGGAAGGAGTGCTGGGCCTCGATGTCGAGCGTGTTCAAGCGCTCGCTGAAGCTCGCCGGGTTGTAGCGTTGCGTGTTGTCGTAGTAGGCCTGCACCTGCAGCGCGCCGCGCCGGATGCGGCCGAGCAGGTTGCCGCCGGCGACGTTGGCGTCTATGCCCGCGGTCTGCTGGATGGTGCCGCGGTAGAGATCGCCCTGCAGCGTGAAGTCGCCCCAGTCGCCGCGGAAGCCGCCCTGCGCGTTCTGCCATTCGTCGGGCTGCGGCGAGCCGTTCGCCCGCACGGTGCTGTCGCGGTCGAACGCCTTGGCGTAGAAGCGGAGCGCGCCGCCGCCCGCGTCGAAGCCGTGACGCACGGCGACGCCCCGCTCGAGGTTGCCGGCGCCCGCCTCGGCGTACGTGCCGCGCGTGTCGGTGGCGCGCCGCGTGATGACGTTGATGACGCCGTTCACCGCGTTCGCGCCCCAGAGCGTCGCGCCGGGACCGCTGATCACCTCGATGCGCTCGACATCCTCGAGCAGCGTGTCCTGCGCGTCCCAGAACACGCCGGAAAAGAGCGGCGTGTAGACCGTGCGCCCGTCGATCATCACCAGCAGCTTGTTGCCGATCGAGTTGTTGAAGCCGCGCGCGCTGATGGCGTAGAAGCTGGAGTTGACGCGCGCCACTTCCAGGTTCGGCGCGAGCCGCAGCGCTTCCGGAAGGCTGGTGACGCCGGCGCGGTGGATGTCCTCGCCGGTGATGACGTAGAGCGCGGCGGGCGCGTCGGCGAGGCGCTCGGCGCGCCGCGACACGGAAATGACCGGCAGGTTGGCGAGCTCCTCGAGGCTCATGTCCGCGAGGTTGGCCGCGAGCTGCTCCTGCCCCATGGCCGCGCCGCCTGCGCAAAGGAGCGCGAGCGCGCCGACGACGTGCGCTAGCGCGCCTCTTCTCTGTACGGAAATCGCCACATCCCCCCGTCCTGTACTTTTTATATGTGCTCGATCGACGACCCCGTCTAAACTCGCACGTCCGCAAGCGCCAGCAACAGATACAGATCGGCCCGCAATCGACTGCAACAGCGACGAAGCCCCCCGGAAACGCTGCTCCAAGAATGAAAAAAATCGTCACCCGCTACCAGGCGCTCGCCAACGAGATCTCCGCGCAGATCAGGACCCGGGTGCTGCGGCCGGGGGACCGCATTCCGTCGGTGCGCGCGTTCTCGCGCGCGCGCGGCCTGAGCTCCAACACCGTGCTGCAGGCCTATCACCTGCTCGAGGATCGCGGCGAGGTCCGCGCGCGCACGCGCTCGGGCTACTACGTCGCCGGGCAGGTGTCACCGCCGGCGAGCGACGCCGACGCCACCGTGCGCTCGAAGGCGTCCGGCTTCGACGAGCTCGCCTATGAGGTGTTCCAGACCGCGCGGCTGCGCCACTACGTGCGCTTCGCCAATGCGTGGCCGAGCGGTCATCTCTACCCCCTGAGGCGGCTGAGCCGCGCGGTCGCCGCCAGCACGCGCCGGCTCGCCGCCGACGGCATGCCGACCTACTACCCGCGCGAGAACGAGGAGCTGAAGCGGGTCATCGTGCGCCGCTGCCTCGAGTGGGGCTTCGGCGGAACCGTCGACGACGTGGTGATCACCGCGGGCGCCTTCGAGGCGCTCCATGTCTGCCTGCGCGCCGTCGCGCAGCCGGGCGATGCCGTGGCGATCGAAAGCGCCACCCTGTACGGCCAGCGGCGCGCGCTCGAGCGCTTCGGCCTGCGCGCGGTCGAGATTCCCACCCATCCGCGAGACGGGGTCGACCTGAGCGCGCTTTCCACCGCCCTGCGCAAGCACCGCATCCGCGCCTGCCTCTTCATGCCGACGTTCCAGCATCCTCTCGGCAGCCTGATGAGCGTGGAACGCAAGCGCGAGCTGGTCCGCCTGCTCGCCGCGCGCGACATTCCGCTGATCGAGAACGACGTCTACGGCGAGCTCTTCCATGGCGGCTCGCGCCCGGTGCCGGCAAAGGCCTTCGACCGCAAGGGCCTGGTGCTCTACTGCTCGAGCTTCTCGAAGACGCTCGCGCCGGGTTACGCCGTCGGCTGGGCGCTGCCGGGGCGCTTCACGCGCACGGTGCAGCGCTGGAAGTGGACCGCGAACACGCTTTCCGGCATGCCGAACCAGGCCGCCATCGCGGAGTTCCTCCAGTCCGGCGGCTACGAGCACCACCTGCGGCGGCTGCGGCGCTCGCTCGCCACGCTGCAGAAGCAGGGCGTGCAGTCGGTCCTGCGGCACTTCCCGGCCGGGACCAGCGTGCAGCGTCCGGAAGGCGGCTACCTCGCGTGGGTGCGCATGCCGAGGCAGGTCAGCGCCCTCGGCGTTTATCGCCTCGCGCTGGAGAGCCGGGTTACCGTGGCCCCCGGCGATATCTTTTCCCCCGAAGGACGCTACGCGAACTGCCTGCGCCTGAACTTCAGTCAGGAGTGGTCGGCACGCCACGATGAGGCGCTCAGGACCGTGGGCGCCATCGCGGCTTCGCTGCGCTAGCCATCCCCCGGCCACCCAACGTCGCTAAATGCCCAGGTAGGCGGCCTGGACGTGCTTGTTGTTGGCCAGCTCGGCGCTGCTGCCCTGCATGATGACCGAGCCGCTCTCGAGGACGTAGGCGCGCTGCACGAGCGCGAGCGCGCGGGAGACATTCTGCTCGACGAGCAGGATCGCGGTCCCCATCTTGTGGATCTCGCTGATCTTGTCGAACGTGACGTCGCACATGACCGGCGCCAGACCGAGCGACGGCTCGTCGAGCATCAGCAGGCGCGGCTTCAGCATCATGCCGCGGGCGACGGCGAGCATCTGCTGCTCGCCTCCGCTCATCGTTCCGGCGAGCTGTTTCCTGCGCTCGGCAAGACGGGGGAAGATGCTGTAGACGAGGTCGAGGGAGCGCGCGCGGTCGGGCTTGGCGCGAGGCGCGTAGGAGCCGACCTCGAGGTTTTCCTGCACGGTCATTTCCGCGAACACGTGACGGCCCTCCGGGACGTGCGCGATGCCGAGCTCGGTGATCCGGTAGGGTGGGATGGCGGCGAGATCCTGGCCGAGGAAGCTGATGCGCCCGGCCGTTAGCCTGATCAGGCCGGACGTGGCGCGCAGCGTCGTGCTTTTGCCGGCGCCATTGGTGCCGAGCAGGCCGACCGCCTCGCCCTCGCCCACCTCGATGGAAACGTCGCGGATCGCGGGCACGCTGCCGTAGGCGGCGCTGACGGAGTCGAGCTTAAGCATCAATGAGCCGACGAGCCGAGGTAGGCGCGAATCACCTCGGGATTGGCGACGACTTCGTTCGGGTTGCCCTCGGCGATCTTCTGGCCGTGATCGAGGACGATGATGTGCTTCGCGAGCGCCATGACCGCGCGCATCAGGTGCTCGACGATGACGATGCTGAGGCCCTGGGCGGCGAGCTTCTGCACGAGCGCGACGGCCTGGTCGACTTCCGCCGGATTCAGGCCGGCCATCACCTCGTCGAGGAGCAGCATGCGCGGCTGCGTGGCGAGCGCGCGTGCCATCTCGAGGCGACGCTGATCGATGGTGGTGAGGTCGCGCGCCGGGGTGTTTTCGCGCGCGGACAGGCCGACGAATGCGATCGCTTCGCGTGCCTTGTCGCGAGCGGCATTCGGCTGCCGGTGGCGCAGGAAAGAGCCGGTCATCACGTTCTCCAGCACGGTCATGCCGCCGAAAGGCTTCGCCACCTGGAAGGTGCGCGCGAGGCCGTGCTTGCAGACGTCGTGCGGGCGCAGGCCGACGATCTCGCGCCCGAACGCGACGACCGAGCCGCCGTCGGGACGGTAGAAGCCCATGATGAGGTTGAAGGCGGTGGTCTTGCCGGCGCCGTTCGGGCCGATGAGCGCGAGGATCTCGTTCTCGCGCACGGTCAGGTTCACCCCCTGGACCGCCCGCAGGCCGCCGAAGCTCTTCGACAAATCCTTGACGACCAGCGCGGCAGTCATTTGCCCGCGGCCGCCAGGCGCGCCCGATGCCGGGCCCAGGCTTCCTGCGCGAATCCCATGATCCCCGTCGGGCGCCAGAGGATGATCGCCATCAGGATCAGGCTATAGACGGTGACCTGCACGCCGGCCTGGTTGCCGAGCCAGCTCTGCAGCAGCGCGGCGGTCGTCTCGAGCAGTACCGTGCCCACCAGCGGTCCGAAGAGCGTGCCCACGCCGCCGACGATCGAGACCAGCGCCGCCTTGATGGAGATGTCGAAATTGAACGCGGTGTTCGGGTCGATGAAGTAGATGTACTGCACGTAGAACGTTCCCGCCAGCGCGGTCAGGAAGGACGACAGCATGAAGATGTCGCGCTTCGTGCGCGGCACATCGATGCCGACCGCCTCCGCTGCGTCCTGGTCCTCGCCGAGCGCGAGGAGGTAATAGCCGATGCGGGAGCGGGCGATCCACGCGGTGATCAGCAGGGAAACGACGAGAAGCATGAGCACGATGTAGTAGTAAGGCAGCTTGCCGTCGAACTGCATCATGAGCGGCGCGTCGCCCAGGTTCGGAATCGTCGTGCCCTCCGCGCCCCAGGCGAAATCGCGGAACTTGAGGAAGATGAGCATCAGGACCTGCGCGGTGGCGATGGTGGCGATCGTGAAGTACGGACCGCGCAGCCGGAAGCACAGCCAGCCGATCGGCAGGCTGGCGAGCGCGGCGACCACGCCGCCCGCGACCATGCCGAGCCACGGCGAGACGTTGAAGTTGATCTGCAGGAGCGTCGAGGTGTACGCGCCCAGGCCGAAGAACGCCGCATGCCCGAGCGAGAACTGCTTCGCGTAGCCGCCGAGCAGGTTCCAGGCGGTGCCAATGAAGGCGAAAAGCAGGATGCGGATGAAGATGTCGAGCGCGAAGCTGCTCTTCACCACGAGCGGCGCCGCCGCCAGCACCGCCATGATCGCCGCGACGACGATGATCGAGCTTCTGGAGAGATGCACGGCTAGCTGCTGCGCGCGCCGAGCCCGCTCGGGCGCAGCGCCAGCGTGCCGAGAAGCAGCGCGAACACGACGATGAGGCCGGAATCCGCGCCGATGAACTGGATGCCGAGCGACTCCGAGATGCCCATCAGCAGGCTCGCCACGAGCGCGCCGACCACGTTACCGAGCGTGCCGAGCACCACCGCGACGAACGCCATCAGCACGAACACCTGCCCGACCATCGGGTACGCCGGATAGAACGGCATCAGCAGCGAGCCGGCGGCGCCGGCGAGCGCCAGCGCGATGCCGAGGGCGACGGCGAATACGCGATGCGGATTGATGCCCATGAGCTGCGCGACTTCGCGGTTCTGCGACGCGGCGCGCATGGCTTTGCCGAGGTCGGTGGCGCGCAGGAAGATCCAGAGCAGCGCCGAGAGCAGCATCGCCAGGCCGAAGGCGATCAGCTTCGCCACCGGCACGTACAGCCCGCCGAAGTGCAGCGCGGCGTCGGAGTACGAGGTGTGCAGCGTGCGGTAGTTCGGCGTAAGCAGCATCAAGGCCACGTTCAGGATGAGGAGCGAGAGCGCGAACGTGAGGAAGATCTGCGGCAGGTCGTTGAGGCCGAGCACGCGCCGTATGAGGAAGTGCTGCACCGCCACGCCGATCAGGAAGAGCACCGGCATGGACACGACGAGCGAGACGATCGGATCGACGCCGAACTGCGTGGCGAGGAAGAACGTGATGTACATGCCGATCATCACGAACTCGCCCTGGGCGAAGTTGACGATCTTCACCACGCCGAAGATCAGCGTCACGCCGATGCTGACGAGGGCATAGATACCCCCGATCAGCAGGCCGTTGATCACCGCCTGCGCGACGACCTCGAGCATCCGAAGCG
>Ga0070681_10003188_pt1 | contig 15269 bp, 18 predicted proteins | sample KBSC83BmetaG_FD_65650 | JGI IMG/M metagenome (GOLD analysis project Ga0070681, IMG submission 65650) | Corn rhizosphere microbial communities from Kellogg Biological Station, Michigan, USA - KBS C8-3B metaG | ecosystem: Host-associated > Plants > Roots > Rhizosphere | place: USA: Michigan...
CCGGTGCCCATCAGCGACAGCAGGAACAGGCCGAGGGTCATGACCGCGGTCCCCGCGATCGGGAAGAACCGGTACCGGCCGGTCCGCGCGATGAGCTGGCCGGACACGATCGACACCAAGAGCAGGCCGGCCATCAGCGGCAGCAGGTACAACCCGGAGACCGTGGGCGAGATGCCGCGGACGACCTGGAAGAACGCGGGCAGGTAGGTGATCGCGCCGAACATCCCGAAGCCGACAATGAAGCCGACCACGCTCGTCACCGAGAAGACCCGCGTCCGGAACAGGTGCAGTGGCAGGATCGGCTCGGCGGCGCGCCGCTCGGCGAAGATGAACGCGATGATCAGCAACACGCCCGCGATGCCCATGATGTAGATCGGGGCGGACGCCCACGCGTAGGTCGTGCCGCCGAGGCTGGTCAGCAGGATCAGCGAGGTGGCCGCGAGGGACAGCAGGACGGTGCCGAGATAGTCGATCTTGTGGTGCACCCGGCGCAGCTTGCCGGGAACCTGGCTGGCCACCACGAGCAGTGCGATCGCCGCGATCGGGACGTTGATGTAGAAGATCCACCGCCAGTTCAGGTCGTCCACGAAGACGCCGCCGAGCAGTGGGCCGACCACGCTGGCGAGTCCGAAGACCGCGCCGAACAGACCTTGGTACCTGCCGCGTTCGCGCGGCGAGACGACATCGCCGACGATCGCCTGCGCGCCGACCATCAGGCCGCCGGCCCCGAGGCCCTGCAGCGCGCGGAACGCGATCAGCATGAACATCGAGGTGGAAAGCCCGGACAGCACCGAGCCGATCAGGAAGATGACGATCGCGGCCTGGAAGAAGACCTTCCGGCCGTACATGTCGCCGAGCTTGCCCCACAGCGGGGTGGACACCGTGGTGGCGAGCAGGTACGCGGTGATGACCCAGGCGATGTGCGACCCGCCCTGGAGGTCACCAACGATCGTCGGCAGCGCGGTCGACACGATCGTCTGGTCGAGCGCGGCGAGCAGCATGCCGCACATGAGCGCGCCGATGATGAGCAGGATGCGGCGACGGCCGAGCCCCGGCAGGGCGCCCCCGGCGGCGTCATCCGCGTAGGAAGGCCGCGGGCCCTCAGCGGGCGCGGGAGTGGCTGATGCCATCAGTGGATGTCCTTTCCTCTGTCCCATTCGCCGGGGTCACGTTCGTCGTGATCCGGCGCAAGTCACTGTTTTCCGGGAACCCGGACCCGAGCGCCGCGAAGGCCTCGTCAATGATCTGGCCGAGCGGAATCCCGCCGCCGCTGCCTGACCAGAACGTCAGGCAGGCGCGGACCAGGCTGACCGCGGCGGCGGCGAGCACGCCCGGATAGGGGTCGGTCTCCTGGTCGGCGCCGAGCCGCGCCGCGAGCCCTTCGGCGATGGCCCGCTCGATCATCGCCATCTGGGCCGCGTGGGCCGCGCGGACGTGTGGGTCGGTCCTGGCCACCTTCATCCGGCGCAGCCAGTCCGCCGGGTCGCCGCCGAGTGAACGGAGCTCGTCGGCCATCTCCTCGGAATCCTGCGTGAGCACCACGCGCAGCGCGTCGAGCGCCGACCTTCCCGGTGCCCCGTGCGCGACGCGTTCGCGCAGCTCGGCTGCCCGCTCCGGGTCGCCGCCGAAGAGCACGGCCTCCTTGGAGGGGAAGTAGTTGAAGAACGTGCGCGGCGACACATCCGCGGCCACGGCGATGTCCTCCACGGTGACGTTCGCGAGGCCGCGCTCGGCGACCAGCTCAAGCGCGGCGCGGCGCAGCAGCCGGCGCGTGGCCAGCTTCTTGCGCTCACGCAGCGAGACGGGCGGTGCCGTCGCCGGCGGGGTACTAGTGGCAGTCATCATGCGCTCACCGAAACCTTGCAATCCATCCAAAGTTGCACTCTCAGCATCATTGCAGTACCTGCAACAAAGGCCAGCACCGCCTTGTTCCCAGCGCGGTGTTGGGATTCCGTTAGCGTTGCCGCGCGTCCGAACCCCCGCTGTCACCAGGTGAAAGGGCTAAGGCATGCTAGGGACAGGATGATCACGGACCGCAGTCACCGCAGTGCGGACAGCGACCTTTATGGCAAGCCGGCGCGCGGGTGGCGGTGACGACGAGGAGGGTGAGACGACGTGACGCAGACCGACGAAGGCGGCCCCTTGAGCTTCTCGCGCGATATCAAGCCGTTGTTCAGGGAAAAGGACCGCGACTCGATGCGATTCGCGTTCGACCTCTTCGACTACGCCGACGTCGCGGCGAACGCCGACGCCATCGTCGGCGCGTTGCGCGGCGGAAAGATGCCCTGCGACGGCGCGTGGGCGGCCGACCAGGTGGCGGCGTTCCAGCGCTGGATCGACGCGAGCAAGCCCGCCTAGCTGCGGAGCGGAGGATCTCGCGGGCCGCCGCGGGGCGGAATAGCGGCTGGCGGTTACGCGGTTTGCCCGTTTCGGGCAACGGCAGCCGATGAGTGCTGGAGGCATTCGATGAAGACGTGGTTTATCACTGGTACGTCGCGGGGGTTCGGCCGCGAGTGGGCGATCGCGGCCCTGGACCGCGGCGACAAGGTGGCGGCGACGGCACGGAACCTCGCCACGCTGGATGACCTGGTCGCGAAGTACGGTGACGCGATCCTTCCGATCGAGCTTGACGTCACCGACCGGGCGGCGGCCTTCGCCGCGGTGCGCCAGGCGCACGAGCGGTTCGGACGCCTTGACGTGGTGGTGAACAACGCCGGCTACGGGCACTTCGGGATGATCGAGGAGGTCACCGAGGACGAGATCCGGGCCCAGTTGGAGACGAACGTGCTCGGGGCGCTCTGGGTGACCCAGGCGGCGCTGCCGTATCTGCGCGAGCGGGGCAGCGGGCACTTCCTGCAGGTCTCGTCGATTGGCGGCGTCTCCGCGTTCATGAACACCGGCGCCTACCACGCCTCCAAGTGGGCGCTTGAAGGCTTCAGCCAGAGCCTGTCGCAGGAGGTCGCCGGGTTCGGCATCAAGGTCACGCTGATCGAGCCGGCCGGCTACTCGACCGACTGGTCCGGGTCGTCCGCGAAGCACTCGGCGCCGCTGCCCGCCTACGACCCGGTGCGCGACGAGGCGGCGCGGACGCGCGCCCAGCGCTACAGCGCCCCCGGCGACCCGGCGGCCACCCGCGACGCGATCCTGCGGGTCGTGGACAGCGACAACCCGCCGCTGCGGCTGTTCCTCGGCGATTCCCCGCTGCGCATCGCGGTCGCGGACTACGGGTCCCGGCTGGCCGCGTGGGCGCGGTGGCAGCCGGTCGCCGTCGCGGCCCAGGGCGCCCAGGGCTAACGCCGCGGATGCTCTCGCCGGCAACCGCGGCGGGAGCATCCGCGGGCGAGGCTGACTAACCGCCCCGACCTCGGTTTTCTCAGTTCCTTCTGCGTCCTGGTGCGCTAGATTCTGCTTCAGGGGATGCTGACCGAACAGCGAGGAAAGCGAAGTTGGCCGCACCAGACGAGCCCGTGGGCGGCGCTCCTGCCAAGGACGCCGAGATAGACAGTCGTTTCGACGTCAACGTGGCGCACATCGCGCGCGTCTACAACTACTGGCTGGGCGGCAAGGACCACTTCGCGGCCGACCGGAGCGCCGGGGACGCCACCATCGGCGTCTATCCCGGCATCCGGCTGTCCGCCCAGGCCAACCGGGCGTTCCTGGCCAGGGCGGTGCGCTACCTAGCGGGAACCGAGGGCATCCGTCAGTTCCTCGACATCGGCACCGGGCTGCCGACCGCGAGCAACACCCACGAGGTCGCGCAGGCCACCGCGGCGAGCAGCCGGATCGTCTACGTGGACAACGACCCGCTGGTGCTCGCGCACGCCCGCGCTCTACTGACTAGCACCGCCGACGGCGCCACCGCGTACCTGGACGCGGACCTGCGCGATACCGGGAAGATCCTTGAGCAAGCGGCGGGAACCCTGGACTTCGGCCAGCCGGTTGCCATCATGCTCATCGCGGTGCTGCACTACATCCCCGACCTCGCCGAGGCGCGCGACATCGTCGCGCGGCTGCTCGCCGCCGTCCCGCCGGGAAGCTTCATCGCGATCTCGCACGCGGGCAGCGACCTCTTCCCGCACGAGATGGCCGCGTTCGAGAAGAACCTCAACGAGTACCTGCCAAACGACCGCCACGTGGCCCGCCCGCGGGAGGACGTGGCGCTCTTCTTCGAGTCCGCGACCCTGCTAACGCCCGGCGTCGTCCGCGTCAGCGACTGGCGCCCGGACACCGCGGAGGCGCCCATGCCGACCACCTTGTGGGGCGGCGTTGGCCGGAAGTGAAGTTCCGGTCGATCGCGTGGACTTCACGATGCCAGAGCCCGGAGCGGGAAGCGGCGTGCGCGTCCACCGGCGGCACGCCCGTGTCGTAGTCACGCACCACCGCGATCCCGGGGCCCAGTGGCCATCGCGATCGTGGCCTGGATTAAGTTCCGGCCCCGCCGCACCCAGTAGTTCAGGAGCCTGGCCGCGCCGGCCGCTGCAGGTACCACTCGGTGAACTCACGGCACCGGCCGGCGGAGTCGAAGCGCATCACGAAGCAGTTGTCGTAGACCTTCTCCACCGCGCCGCCCGGCTCCGACCGGTAAGTGCTGCTGCCCGTGGCCACCGCGGCGTCCCCGTCCACCGCGACGGCCCGGTAGGCGGCGTCGAAGGTGCCCGGCTCGTCCGGCGTCGACGTGCCGGGTGGCGCCTCCTCGCCTAGCCACGAGCTAACCACCGCGGCGCGGCCAACCACAGGCTCGTCGTAGGGGTGGTAGCGGTACTCGACGTCCTCGGCGAAGAGTTCGCCGATCAGCTCGCGGTCGTAGCTCTTCCACGCCTCGACGTACGCCCGCAGCCAGCGGTCGACCTCCGCCTTCTCCATGCCAGCCACCTCCGCCACCAGTCTCACACGTATCCCGCCGGCATCGAAGCCCACGGAAGACGGCGTCTTGGGTGGTGGTGCCCGCGGATGGCGGTCTCGGGGTGGCAGGTTGCCGCGCGAGCCGTTAGTAGCGCCGCTCGATGCCGGTAAGGCGCAGGATGAGCAGCAGCACCCAGGCGCCGATGATCGAGCCGATGAGGCCGACGGGATGGAAGCTGTGCACGCTCACCGTGTGGTACTGGATCAGGTTCTGCAGGAACCCGCCGACGAACGAGCCGATGATGCCGAGCACGATGGTCCCGACGATGCCGATGGAGTCACGGCCCGGCATAAGCAGGCGCGCGATCGCGCCGACAATAAGCCCAACGATCAGCAGGACGATGATGAAGGCAACCATGTCCGCATGACTTCCCGCGCGATTGCGGACTATGCCTTAAAAGGCGATATGTCTGGATCGCCCGGCCCGGAGCGCGGATGCCGTTGCCTGCGCGGGTCAGCCGACGGCCGGCGGCCTGGGCGCGACGAACAGGGACTGGGCGCCGACGCCGACCGGGCCGGCGAGGTCGGAGAGCACCGACGTGGCGAGGCCGACGCCGCCCTGCGCGATGGCGGTCTGGGCGTCCAGGCAGATCCATTCGCCCTTGGCCTCCCGGTGCAGGTGGACGGTGAGTTCCGGGTTGATGAAGTGCCAGCGGGCGATGTCCATCTCCCACGAAATGCCGTTGCCGCTGTCCGCGACGGCCAGGACCCGCTCAAGCGAGTTCGGCTCCTCGTCCGGCACGAGCGGGTAGCGCATTCGGCCCCAGACGCAGGCCGGCCCCGGGCTGCTGAGGTTTCCCCGGATCGCGCGCCATTCGATGGCCGACAGGTACCCGTCCACCCATTCGCGCGGCCGTGGCATGGTCGGGTACTGGCCGGGCGGTCCCTCGGGCGCGGAGAACCGGGATGCCACCGGGTCGGCGGCGGTCCTGAGCACCCGCCAAGCGGATGCGCGGGCCACTTCGCGCCCGCCAGCGCTCGCGGTCGCCTCGAGCAGTTCGACGCTGCGGCCGGGGCGGACCACCCTGGCCGCGACGCTGATCTCCCCGACCGGAATCGGACGCAGGATCTCGCAGGTGAACCGCGCGATCATCATGTCCGCGCGGGACTCGCATTCCCGCATCGCCCGGCCGAGCAGCGCGCTCGGCGGCCCGCCGTGCTGCGCGCGGACATCCCACGGCCCGGTCGTGTGCACCGTCGCCTGCCACCGGCCGTCCCCAAGCGGAACGTAGAAGCTGTCTGCCACCTAACGAATGCTACTGACCGGTCACATCCGCGTCGCGGCAGGCCGGCCAGATCCCTCCGCGGCGGCGCGTCCCGGCGGCCCCAGTCGTAGTGGATCGTTAGGAGGCCGCTAGCCCTCCTAACGATCCACCATCCGCCGGCGGCGGAATAACTTTCGAAGCCTCATTTCGTTGCGAGGCTTTCCTGGTGACACTATGACCGTCCTTTATGCCCAGCTCATCTGGCATGCCGGGGTACCACGGACGACAGCGCCATGGAAATATTTTCATCGTGGAGGATCACTGCTCGCCCGCGGTTGCCCATTGCCCGGGCGAAGCATTGCCATTTCGGCGACTCGACCTCAGCTTCCCCGGATTAGTACGAGGCGCTCCGCTGTCCTGCCTGGCGGGCCGCGGCCGGCCCCTCGGCCGCGGAGTGCCGCCGGGTGAGGCCGAGCGCGGCGTCGAGACTCCACGCACCGGGTCCCGTGATCAGCACGGCCACGAGCAGGCCGAGCAGGTAGACGTTCAGTTCCCAGCCGATCTTCTGGGCCGTGACGAAGAAGCCCGCCTTGAAGCTGACCGCCGCGATCGCGATGATCATCTCAACGATCAGGGCGAGTGCCGCCGGGACGGCCAGGAAGCCCAGCGCGATCACGATGCCGCCGAAGAACTCAAGGATCCCGGAGATATAGGCGAACGCGTGGGCGGCCGGGAGGCCTTGACTGCTGAAGAAGGCCGTCGTGCCCGTGATGCCCGTGCCCCCGAACCAGCCGAACAGCTTCTGGCCGCCGTGGGCAACAAAGCCGACCCCGAGCGCGGCGCGCATTATCAGCGTGGCAGTATCGATCGAACGCCAGCTGGAATGGATTGCACGCAGGGGCCGGCCGGCGAAATCGAACATTGCTTCCCTCTCGCTGAACCTTTTGTTTGGTACCAAGAAAATACATGAATGAAGCGGTCACCTCTTCTGTTTTTCTTCTGCCTTGAGGCCTAATTCCTATGCATTTCCTCTGGCTTTTGCGAAACGACGTGCGCCCACTGAGGCGGGTGCTACAGGAGAAGCGACAAAGCCCGGGTCAGCGCTGGGTTGTCGGCGCTCTCGTGCCAGGTCGCGGCCAGCTCGACGGCGGGCGACTGGACAGGGGCCAGGGACATAAAGGCGACGCCGTCCGGGTGCAGCGCCGCGGCCGACTCGGGGACAAGCGCGAGGCCGACGCGAGCCTGCACGAGGGCGAGCATCGTGTGCACCTGGCTGACGTACTGCACGTACCTGGGCTTGACCCGGGCGCGGACCGTCATGCCGAGCACCAGCTCGTAGAAGTACCGCGACTCCACCGGCGAGTACATGACCAGGTCGCGGCCGTCCAGGTCGCCGAGGTCACCCGGCCAGCCCGGCTCAGCGCACGGGTCGCCGCACGGCGCCGCGAGGAGCAGCCGTTCGGTATGGACGACGCGCGACGCCAGGCCGACCCTGGTGACGGGCGGGCGGACGAAGCCCAGGTCGATGTCGCCCGCCGCGATCGACTCGACCTGGTCGGCGGTCACCAGTTCGCGCAGCACGAGGTCGACGTGCGGCAACTCTTCCGCGGTCCGCCGCAGGAACGACTGCACGTAGCCGTGGACCGACACGGCGGTGAAGCCGACCGTCAGGGCGCCGCCGGTGCCGGTCGGTATGCGCCGCACGGCCAGCGAACTCTCCTCCGCCAGCCGCAGGATGCGCCTGGCCTCGGCGAGGAACACCCGCCCGGCCGGCGTCACCTTGACCGTGCGCCCGCTGCGGTCGAGCAGGGTCACGCCGACTTCCTGTTCGAGCAGCCTGATCTGGCGGCTGAGCGGCGGCTGCGTCATGTGCAGCCGCGCGGCGGCCCGCCCGAAGTGCAGTTCCTCGGCGGCGGCGACGAAGCTCGCCAGTTGCGCCAGCGTGAACATCGATCCAATTTCTGTATCGGTACCAAGCATTTTCGACTTAGACCTGAATCGAAGCCGAATCTAGCATGGAAGCCATGTTCAACGGTCTGCTCTTCTTCCCGATTACGCCGTACCGGAGCGACGGCGAGGTCGATCTGGCCGAGCTCGCCGCGCACGTCAAGCGCGGTGTTGACGCCGGGACGGGCGGGGTGTTCGTCGCCTGCGGGACCGGCGAGTTCAGCGCGCTTGAGCCGGGCGAGTACACCGAGGTCGTCCGCACCGCCGTCGAGGCGATCGCGGGCCGGGTCCCGGTTTTCGCCGGCGCGGGCGGCCCGGTGCGGACCGCGCGACGGTTCGCCGACCGGGCCAAGGACGCCGGCGCGGACGGGATGCTGCTGCTGCCGCCCTACCTGACCGAGGCGAGCGGACCCGGCCTCGTCGGCTATGTGCGCGAGGCGACCAGGGAGGACCTGCCGGTCATCGTCTACAACCGGGCGAACGCCCGCTTCAACGAGGACAGCGCCGTCGCGGTCGCCCGGCTGCCCCAGGTCATCGGGTTCAAGGACGGGGCCGGCGACCTCGACATGATGAGCCGGATCGTACGCGCGGTGCGCGATGAGGGGACCAACCCTTCGTTCCTCTTCTTCAACGGGATGCCGACAGCGGAGGTGACGCAGCGCGCCTACCGCGCCATCGGCGTGCCGCTCTACTCCTCCGCCGCCTTCGCCTTCGCGCCGCGGGTGGCGCTCGCCTACTACGACGCGCTCGAGCGCGACGACCTCGCGACCCTCGAAGCGCTCGAGCGGTCCTTCTACCACCCGCTCGCCCGGCTGCGCGCCAAGGGCGCGGGGTACGCGGTCTCGCTCATCAAGGCAGGCGTCGAACTCGTCGGCCACTCTTCGGGCGGGGTCCGCCCGCCGCTCACCGAGGTGACGCCGGAACACCGGCGGGAGCTTGATCGCATCCTCGCCGCCGGCCTGGCCGCGCTGCCGGAGCAGGTGGCCGCACAATGAGCGCCGGGAGCATTCGCGTCACCAACGTGACGATCACCCCCGTCGCGTTCACCGACCCGCCGCTGCTGAACTCGGTCGGGGTGCATGAGCCGTTCGCGCTGCGCGCCATCATCGAGGTCGCCACCGACGTGGGCCTGGCCGGGCTCGGCGAGACGTACGCGGACGAGCGGCACCTGGCCGCGCTGCAGGACGCCGCCCGGGCGATCGTGGGCGCCGACGTCTACCACACCGAGGAGATCTACCGGCGCGTGCTGGCCCTCGCTCCCCCGGAGACCACGATCGCGTCCGGGCTCATCGGGCACAGCGCGGCGGCCGACCGGGTGTTCTCCCCCTTCGAGGTCGCCTGCCTGGACATCCAGGGGAAGGCGGCGGGACGCCCGGTCGCCGACCTGCTCGGCGGCGCCGTCCGGGACGAGGTGCCGTTCTCCGCCTACCTGTTCTACAAGTGGGCGGCTCATCCCGGCGTGGACCCCGACGACTGGGGCGAGGCGCTCGACCCGGACGGCATCGTCGCCCAGGCCAAGCGGATGATCGACTCCTGCGGGTTCACTGCGATCAAGCTCAAGGGCGGCGTCTTCCCGCCCGCACAGGAGATCGCGGCGATGCGGGCGCTGCGCGCCGCCTTCCCCGGCCATCCGCTGCGGCTCGACCCGAACGCGGCGTGGACACCGTACACGTCGCTCAAGGTCGCTCGCGAGCTTGACGGCGTCCTGGAGTACCTGGAGGATCCGACGCCGGGCATCGACGGCATGGCCGAGGTGGCGCGCAAGGCGCCGATGCCGCTCGCCACCAACATGTGCGTCGTTTCCTTCGCTCACGTCCCGCCCGCGGTCAGGCAGGACGCGGTCCAGGTCATCCTCTCCGACCATCACTACTGGGGCGGCCTGCGCCGCTCCCAGCAGCTCGCCGGGATCTGCGAGACGTTCGGCATCGGGCTGTCGATGCACTCCAACTCGCACCTCGGCATCAGCCTCGCCGCGATGGTGCACCTGGCCGCCGCCGTGCCTAACCTCACCTACGCCTGCGACACCCACTGGCCGTGGAAGACCGAGGACGTCGTGGCCGGGCAGCCGTTTATATTCAGCGGCGGCGCGCTGCGCGTCCCGACCGGCCCCGGCCTCGGCGTGGAACTCGACCGGGAGGCCCTGGCCCGGCTGCACGAGCAGTACCTGGCCTGCGGCCTGCGTAACCGGGACGACACCGGCTACATGCAGCGGGTCGTCCCTGGCTACCAGCGCAAGCAGCCCCGCTGGTAGCGGTCAGCCGGCCTGCTTGTCGACCGAGGCCCGGTAGATCTCCCCGACCGAGTGGTCAAGCGTGGCGCTGAACTCCCCGTCGGTCTGGCCCTCGGTCAGTCCCTCGAGGAGCGCGCGGGAGAAGCTGGCGATCAGCGTGCGGTCGCGGGCGAGCAGCGCGCAGGCCTCGTCCCGGCTGTAGCCGCCGGACAGGGCGACGATCCGCAGCACGCGCGGGTCGGCCGCCAGGTCGCCGTACAGGCCAGGCTGCGTCGGGATCGTGATCTTGAGCATGATCCTGGTGTCCGCGGGGAGCGCCGCGACGTGCTTGGCGATGGCGTCGCGCAGCAGCGCCTCCGCCTGCTCCTTGTGCGGGCTTGAGATGCTGACTTCGGGCTCGACGATCGGAACGAGACCAGCGGCGACGATCCTGGCGGCGTAGTCGAACTGCTGGTCCACAACCGCGGCGATGCCGGCCTCGTTGGCATCCTTGATCACCGACCGCATCTTGGTGCCGAAGATCCGGTTCCTGTTCGCGCGCTCGAGCACGTCGTCGAGGGTGTCGATGGGTTTCATGAGCTGGACGTCGTCCTGCTCGGCGGCCAGTCCCAGGTCCACCTTGAGGAACGGGACGACGTTCTTCGTCTCCCAGAGGTACTGGGCGGTGGGCACGCCCTCGATGGTCCGTTCCATGGTCTGCAGGAACAGGATCGCGGCGAGGATCCGCGAGCCGTCGAACGCCGCGTTCGTCATGACCCGGGTCCGCATCGCGTGCACGAGGTCGAACATCTCGTCGTCGGAGCTGTACCGGTCCCGCTCCACGCCGTACTCGGCGAGCGCCTTGGGCGTGCTGCCGCCGCTTTGGTCGAGCGCTGCGAAGAAACCGCGGCCGGTCCTGACCTTCTCAAACTGTTCGGTGTTCACCCTTCCGCATTGTGTCACCAGCCGGGCTGGCCTGGCGAGATGCAGGCCGCGGGCTGTTCTTCGCGCGGGTCGGGCGTGCGGGTCTGGCCCGCGGGTCAGGCGTGCGGGTCAGGCGTGCGGGAGCCCGCCGCCCCGCGAGCCGTCCTGCAGGTCAAGCGTGAGGGCAATGGAGCGGCGGATCTCGTCGTTGATCTTCCGGTTCCGGTAGAGCTCCTCCAGCTTGGCGCGCTGCGCGCGGACCAGTTCGCGGCGGATACCGCTGGTGGGCGGCCTGCTGCCGTCGCCGTCGTCGCCGAGCGCGGCACGCACCCGTTCCAGTCGCAGCTCGAACAACTGCCGGTAGACATTCGCCGTGTCCTCGTCCACGTCGCCGGCCTCGGCGAGCTGATCGAGCCTGGCGAGTCCCGCTTCGGTGACCCGCTGACGGGCGACCGCCTCGCGCCGCCGCCGCTCGTCGCCCTGGGCGAGGCCGAGCGCGCCGAGCAGCGGCCCGAGCGTGAGCCCTTGGCCGACGAGCGTCACGACCACTACGACGGCGGCGAGGAAGACCAGCGTAGGCCGCTCGGTGAAGCGGTGCCCGTACGCTTCGAGCGGCAGCGTCAGCGCGATGGCCAGGGAGATCGCGCCGCGCATGCCGCCCCAGCCGATGACCAGCCGCTGCCGCCACGGGTTGCGCACGTAACCGGAGTGCCGCCCGGGGATGAACCTGTTCAGCGGCGACACCATCAGCTCCCAGGCCATCCTGATCCCGATGACCACCGCTACCACCGCGGCGGCCGCGCCCGCCAGCCAGGCCACCGAATAGCCCCTGGACAGGTGGTCGACGACCGACCGCAGCTCAAGGCCGAGCAGGACGAACAGCGTTGACTCAAGGAGGAACATCAGCGTCCGCCAGAACATCGCACCGCTGACCCGCGACGCGGCCTGCAGCACGCCCTCGGTGTGGGTGCCCAGGTAGAGGCCGGTCACCACCGTGGCGAGGACCCCGGACACATGCAGTTCCTCGGCGGGCACGTAGGCGACAAACGGGGTGATCAGCGTGACCAGGATCTGGACCGTGGGATCGCGGACGAACCGCCGGACCCGGCCGATGACAAGCGCGACCGCCACGCCATAGGCGATGCCGCCGGCCACCACTACCGCCAGCCGCGTCACCCCGTGCGCGAAGGTGAACGGGTGCGCCATCGCCTCGACCGCCAGCCCGAACGCGGTCAGCGCTACCCCGTCGTTGATCAGGCTCTCGCCTTCCAGGATCGTCACGACGCGGGTCGGCGCGCCCAGCCGGGTGAGCACCGAGGTGGCGGCCACCGCGTCCGTCGGCGCCACCGCCGCGGCGAACGCCAGCGCACCCGGCCAGCCGGCCGCCGGCAGCACAAGCCGGGTCACCGCGCCGACCCCGATGATCGTCACCGTCGTGGCGCCGATCGCCAGCGCGGTGATCGGGACCGCGTTCTCCCTGGTCTCCCGGGGCGCGGAGAAGAACGCGGCGTTATACACCAGTGGCGGCAAGAACAGGAACAGGACGACGTCTGGCGGCAGGTCGATGTTCGGCACCTGCGGGATGAGGCTGGCGAGCACGCCGAGGATCACCAGGATGATCGCATCCGGCACCTCAAGCCGGCTGGCCACCGACCGGCCGATGATCATCACGACGGCGATCGCGACCGCCAGCGTGAAGAGCTCGTATTCTCCCACAGGCCTCCCCCTGAAGCGTGTCCGTAGACGGACGGTAACCGAATAGTCCCGCTGACCTGGTCAGTGGGTGCCTGCTCAACGTGATCCGCACTGCCATCGTCTAGGGGAGTGAAGGCGACAGTCAGGAGGCTTAGTGGACAGAAAGCAGGAACGTGCTTTCGAGGAGTTCATAGCCGAGTCCGGCGATGCACTGCCGCGACTGGCGACGCTTCTCACTTCGGATCGGGAACAGTCAGGAGCACCCTATCCCGCGCACTTCCTCGCCGTGTGCGCCCCTGGCTTCGTCAAGCTCGCAGAGCTGGGCCTCAAGGCCCAGTCCGGCCAGCGTCCGCATGAGCGTCTCGACCCACGCTTCGAGCCGCGACACGCGCGCCTCCAGGTCAGCGGCGGTCATGACGCGCGCAATTTCTCACGGTAGACGTACAGGCAGCTTTCCAGCACGTCGTCGTCAAGCGCGTCGGGGTCGGACAGCAGGATCTCCACGGCCACCATGCGCGCCGCGTCGGCCGGCAGGTGCCGGATTGTCGCTTCCACCGTGCTCATCGGCTCGCCTTCCCGACCTGTGCCCACGCCTTCGCGGCGCGCGCGTTGACTTCCTCAGTTGACTTGTTGTACAGCACTGACAGTGCGTCATGGCCAGCCGAACCTGGCGGCAGCCGCTCCAGTTCGGCGCGCAGCTCCGCTCGCAGGCTCAGCAGTGCCGAGTCGTCTAGTCCTGTGAAGTCGTCACTGTCGCTCATCGGCCTTCCCTTGCTCGGTGATGGCCGGTTCCGCCGCCGTTAGCCGGATTGACCCCGGCTGGAACAGTTAGCGCCTCGCCTCAGGTGACGGAACGTGTGAGCATCTTTGCGCAGAAGGTGACGTTTTCGGTGAGTGATGGCATGATTCCTGCCATGGCTGGCATGACTGGCAACGGAGTGGCAGGGCACTTCGCCCGCCAGATGAAGAAGGAGCGGCTGGCGCACGGCTGGTCGCTCGCCGAACTCGGCCGTCGGGCGGGGCTTGACCCCGCGCACCTGGGACGCGTCGAATCAGGCCGCAGGCCACCGACCGAGGCCATCGCTGCGGCCCTCGATATCGTGTTCCCGGAGCGGCGCGGCTGGTTCTCGGACTGGCTTTCTGAGTCACGGGAGTGGGCGGAGATACCGGCGACGTTTCGCAGCTGGCCAGACTACGAGGACCGCGCGACGACGATCCACGCATGGTCTCCCGGTGTCCTGCACGGGCTTCTGCAGACGGAGGAGTACGCGCGTGCCCTGATAGCGATCCAGCCCGGGGTGACCGCCGAGATAGGGGCCGCGCGCCTGGCGGCCCGCGCTGAACGGCAGCGCCGCGTGCTAGAGCGCCAGGACAGCCCGCCATCTGTGTGGATCATCATCGACGAGATGGCGCTGTACCGAAAGGTGGGCGCGCCTGCGGTCATGGCCGCCCAACTGCGCCACCTGGCCGAGGTCGCCGCCAGGCCACGGGTCACGCTCACCGTGATGCCCGCCATCGCGCACCCCGCCAACGCCAGCGGCTTCGTCCTGGCCGACGATGCCGCCTGGTGTGAGCACCTCGCTGCGGGCGGGGTCTACACCGAGCCACAAGTCGTTACCCTGCTCGCACAGCGGTTCGATAGCCTCAGGGCTGAGTGCTACCGTGCCAGTGAGTCATTGGCAATGATTGATAGGACGACAGAGATATGGGCGTCTGGCGTAAGTCCACTTACTCGGATGGCAACGGCGGAGACTGCGTAGAACTAGCCAGCGACAGCGGCGTGATCATGGTCCGCGACACCACCAACCGAACCGGCGTGACGTTGAGCGTCCCAGCCGCCGCGTGGCTGAGGTTCACCGACACGCTGAAGTAGCGTCCCAAGACAAGTCGGGGAGCGCTCCCCGACTGCGGGCGGATCCGCGCTCAACTCCACGCCCATTCCTTTCCGTTGAGTAATGCATGACGAGTCAAACTAGACATGTCCACCGCGCCGCCGTGCCCCGTCAGCGCCCCCGCGCGAGAGGGGCGCGGCTCAGCCGACGCCCCGGGCGCGAACCGACCCCCGCCATTCTCCGCTGAGGACCTGTGGTCACGCTCGCGCCGCCTCGCGCATTCCTCTCCGGCAATTCGCGTCTCCAGCTCCCGGTCCCTTTGCGCGGGCTCGGCCCGCGCCCGGCGGGCCGAAGGTCCAGTCGGTGCACAACTGGCTCGGCAAGTACCGGACCGGTGGTTTAGCGGCATTGTCCGACTATTCCCACCGGCCGCTTTCCCAGCCGCGTCAGCTCGATGCCGGTACCGAGGCGGTGGTCTGCCGCGCCTGCGCGGCGCTCATCCCCGCTGGGGACCGCGCAGACTCGGCTACGAACTCGGCAAAGCAGGCATCGGCC
>Ga0070681_10003189_pt1 | contig 15268 bp, 15 predicted proteins | sample KBSC83BmetaG_FD_65650 | JGI IMG/M metagenome (GOLD analysis project Ga0070681, IMG submission 65650) | Corn rhizosphere microbial communities from Kellogg Biological Station, Michigan, USA - KBS C8-3B metaG | ecosystem: Host-associated > Plants > Roots > Rhizosphere | place: USA: Michigan...
ACTCGCCGCACTGGCGGTGTGGCCGATGGCAGCGTCCCGTCGCGGGCCCGCCGTACCGTGGGCTCTGCGCCCTGACGTATCCGCCCGGGCGAGTGTGGTCCTCCTCATCCTGCTGGCCTGGTTCGGTATGGAGCTGATCATGCCGGCCGGGCAGGCGGGGCTGGCAGAGCGCGTGCTCGGCGAGGCGCAGTCGGCCTGGCCGTTCGTCGTAGTTATGTCTTGCTGTCATCCGGTGACGGTAACGGCGCGTTGGCATCCCCTTCGCGGTCTCTGGTGAAGCCGGGCCGCTACTGGGCTACCGGGAAGCGCTGCCGAGCCGCGGCGCGCGACCGGCCATCCTGAACCGGGTTCACCGGCGAAGCACTCCCGCAGGGCCGGAGGCAAGCTGGCAAGTAGCTGCCGGATGCCCTCAGATACAAGGACAGCACGCCGGGACGGTCGGCACGCACGGCACCGAGCTTCCGGGCCTCCGCGAGTGTGATCATGGCATGTCCTAGTCCGGGGCCCCCTGGGCGGTGTGGTGCTCCACCTCGGTGCCTGAGGCGGGGAAGAACACGCTCTCGTGCCCGTCCCGCCAGCGGACCAGGTACGGCGGTGCCCCGTCTTCCCCGTGGACCTGGATGATCGTGCCGTGCCGGTCCTCATCGCCCTGGTGGCGGCCCCTGATCGTCAGTTCGTCGCCGACTTGTGCTCGCATATTCGCCTCCTCAAGGTGTCCCACATGAACAGCGTGAAACATTGTCACCGCCCTGACCAGGGACGAAAGCCGGCAACCCTGGCCTCGAGGTCCCCAGGGGATGACAGGCGCCGACGCGGAAGGGGGCCGGTACACCGTCGGCGGTGCCTGAGAGCCGGTCCCGCGGGAGCGCGCGGGACCGGCTCTCAGGCGGACCCGTCCGGCCTGGCGCGGATCTCAGTGGCCGCGGGCGCCGAACAACGCAGGCGTTCGTGTGTCATCGATGGCGTAGGTGAGCAGGCCTTCCACGTCGACCACCCCGTCTACGGCCCGGATGGCCGGAGAGATCAGCGGAAGCATGCTCTTGGACCCGACTTCGCCGGTCAGGGTGACCATGCCGTCAGTGACGTCGACTTTGACGAGCACCGGATTGGTGCCGAGGTAGCGTATGAGGACCTCATCGATGATCTCAGCCCGGATATCGCTGTCAAGGCGAAGGAAGACCCGCAGCAGATCCCGGCGGCCGACCGTCCCGGCCAGCTTTCCGTCCTCATTGACGACCGGCAGGCAACTGGCGTGGTGCTTGTCCATCAGGCGGGCCGCCTCGGCGACCGTCGCGGAGGGCCGCACCGTCACCGGCCTGGGGGTCATCACATCCTCTGCGGTGTCTCCGGCCGCCTTCACCCGCAGTGCCTGGCGGCGCAGCCGTTTCACCGGCCGCGCGCCCGGATCGCGCTGTGCCTCCTCCTTGACCAGCAGGTCGGCCTCACAGACAACCCCCACGACCTTGCCCTTGCTGCTGAGCACGGGCAGGCCGCTGACCCGTCGCGTGACCAGGATTCCCGCGAGATCCTTGAACGTCGTCGACGTCGTGACCGTTACCGGGTCCGCCGTCATCACATCCCGGACCGTCCAGTGCCTCATCACTGATGCACCCCTTAACTACACCCACTTCGGATACCGACTATTAAGACGCTATACCGTGCCAGAGGAATTCAGCAGATAGATAGGTCATGCGCGAGAAGGCCGTAAGTCCCGCGTGAATCGCCACGCAACATAAAGCGGGAGCCCCGAAAGAGGGCTCCCGCTCCCGCCGCAGCCGTATTCCGGCGCTGCCTTTGCTTATCTACATCTGGTGCATGCGGTAGAAGCGACGGATATCTTCCTTGCCCGCGGCCAATGCCAGCGCCACGGTACCTACCAGTATCGTGCCCACGATGATCTTCATTGCTCGGCCTCTTTCCTTTTCCGGCGCGCGGCCAGCACACCCCGTAAACGGCACGTGCCACGCCATTCCGCTGAACATGTGTCAGTACCACCGTCACGTTCCGCGCCGGGCTCAGCGTAGGGGCCAAGGGCCACCGCGGGCGGGCCAGACGTCCCGGCCGTCCCGGAACGCGTTTACACGGCGGCGTCGTCGCGTTCCCCGGTGCGGACCCGGAGCGCGCCATCCACCGGGCACATCCAGATCTTCCCGTCTCCGATGGCGCCGGTCCTGACGGACTTGGCGATGGCGTCCCTCACCACGGCCGCCTCCTCGTCCCGGACCGCGACCTCGACGCGGAGCTTAGGCAGCAGCGAGGTCGCGCCGTCGGCGGAGAAAGACCCGGGTACCCGGCCATATTGCTGGCCGAAGCCCCGGACCTCGGTCACGGTCATGCCCCGCGCTCCCGCATCGATCACGGCGCGCGTCACGTCATCTAGTTTGCCTGCTCTGACGATCGCGGTGATCAGCTTCACGGCTGCTCGTACCTCCTCCACGGATGCCTTCCATCTCACTCAGCGTCGCGACCGGGGCACGGGCGAGGTAGAGGCGTGATGTTCGTCCAGTCCGCCGGATGCTGCGGAGGCAGCGCGCCGATGTGCTTCTCCGCCGGGGAGTACCTCACCGGGCCAGGCGACCTGGCCCGGAGCGACGAAGGGAGGATCTCGTCATGGCAGACGCACCGACGGTGCAGGTACAGGCCGAGACACGGGGGGCCGTGCCGCAGGAGATGACCGGCTTCGCCGTGCGCAGGGTTGGCTCGCTGCTAAGGGTGGCGTCCGAGCCCGTGCTGTCCGCCCGGGTCAAGCTGATCGTCGCTGCGGATCCGGCGGTGCGCTGCCCGGCGGCCGCGCAGGTGAGTGTCGACCTGAACGGGCGGCTGATCCGGGCTCAGGCGGCGGGCAGGACGATGCGCGAGGCGGTGGAGCACGCCTGCGACCGGCTACGGGTCCGGCTGGAGCGCGCGGCGCGGAACTGGGAAGCCATCCGCGGCGGCCGTCCCGTGCCCGCTCCAGGCGAGTGGAGGCACCAGAGCCTGCCGGCGACACGGCTGCCCTACTATCCCCGCCCGGCGGAGAAGCGGGCCGTGATGCGCCGCAAGTCCTACACGCTGGCCCGCGAGACACCGGATGAGGCAGTCGCGGAAGCCGAGCTGATGGACTACGACTTCCACCTGTTCACCGAGCAGGCCACCGGCGAGGACGCCGCGATCTACCGGATCGCCGGCGGCTACGGGCTGCAGCTTGCTCACCCGCGGACCGGCCGGCTGGACCCGTTTGGCTCGTCGATCACCGTTAACGAGACGCCGGCACCACGCCTGTCGCTGAGCCAGGCGGCCACCTGGCTGGAGGAGTCCGGCGAGCCCTTCTTGTTCTTCAGCAACGCAGAAACCGGCCGCGGTAACCTGCTCTACCACCGCTACGACGGCCATTACGGTCTCGTAGTGCCAGCCGTCTAACCTCCGCCATTCAGCGCTGACGGGCGTCGCCAGCGGCCGCGGTGCCGCGACCTTAGCGTGGAAACTCTTCGTCCAGTGGAAATAAAACATGCTATGTGCGTGCGAAGTTTCCGCGGGATGCAGAGTTTCCACGTTGTTGCCGCTGGTCGGCGCCGCGGCGGCCCGCGAACCGGGCATGCGCGGGGCGGCCCGGGATCACGCGGGCGCCGTTTTACGGTATTGGCTAATAGCATGTTTAGCTTCCGTGAAATGCGGAGTTTCCTCGATCGAGGTCACTGTTAGGTAGCCCCGGCGTAGCCCGGCCGCTCGGATCGCGTCCTGCCCGGAGAGTTTATGCAGGTCCGGGCCGCCGTCGCGGAGCGGCCTAGGTAGCCGGCCTGTGGCAGGGCCTTTCGGCTGTCATTTCCGGGCCGTTTTCTTAGCAGAAACTGACCGGATTTCACGAATCCGCGGGACTAAAGACACTGACCGATACTCGCGCCCGTTAATAGGGTCAGATTGTCGTTGGGTTTCCTCGTGCGGAGGCGTCGTTGTGCGAATGGTCACGGTTGCGGCGCTGGTCGCCGCCGTTTTGCTGGCGTCCACCGGATGCCTGACCCCGCTGACGTCACAGCAGCCCCTCACACCGGTTCCCGCCCCGGCACGCCCGCTGGCCGGCGTCTACGAACCGGGAGCGCCGGGCAGTTGGTCGCGGATCGGGGAGTTCACCGAGGCGACCGGCGTCCAGCCAAGGATCGTCGTGTACTACTCACCGTGGAACGACCCCTTCAGCGCGTCCTTCGCGCAGACGGCCTGGGACCACGACGCCTACGTGCTCGTTCAGCTTCAGCCGAACGGCGTGACGCTCGCCGCCATCGCCGCGGGCCACTCGGACGACTACCTGCGCTCCTACGCCGACGCTGTCGTCGCGTTCGGCCATCCGGTGATCTTGTCGTTCGGGCACGAGATGAACGGCACCTGGTACTCGTGGGGTTACGGCCGCGCGTCGCCCGCGACGTTCGTGGCCGCCTGGCGGCACGTCGTACAGCTCTTCCGGGCGGAGGGAGCGGCCAACGCCACCTGGCTGTGGACGGTCAACTCCGTCAACGGGGCGTCGAGCGCGCTGCGCCAGTGGTGGCCAGGCGGCGCGTGGGTCAACTGGACGGGGATCGACGGCTACTACTTCCGGTCCACGGACACCTTCGACTCGGTGTTCGGCGCGACCATCGCGAAGATCCGCACGATCAGCCGCGCGCCGCTGCTGATCGCCGAGACCGCCGTGGGCACCACCACGAATCGGGAGAGCCAGATCGACGCGCTGTTCGCCGGAGTCCGCGCAGAGAGGCTCGCCGGAGTGGTCTGGTTCGACGAGGCGCAGCACGCTGGCATCTACCACCAGAACTGGCGGCTCGAGGACGACGCGCGCGCCCGCGCGGCGTTCAGCACGGCGGTGGCGACGTACCTGGGCCGGGGGGACTCCGATGCTTGAGGCACTGGTCATCGCCGGCCTCGTCGCCGCACCGCTCGGCTCCGCCGCGCTTTTCCTGCCGGCCAGGCACCCGCGGGCGACGGGTGGCGCCTGGCGCGCGATCGGGCGGGCCATCCTGGCCATCGCCGGCTCTGCGCTGCTCGCCGCGGCGGCGGCAGGCGTGCTTTACCGGCTGAAGGCGACGGAGGAGAACATCGTCATCGGGAGCGGCGCCGTGGCGGTGGCCGGCCTGCTATGGCTCCCGCTCACCAGGCGCTGGCTGCCGCGGGCGCACCTGTGCTGGGCATCGTGCACCTACCTGTTCGTGGTCTACCTGGTGTACGCGCTTGAGTGGACGCTTGCCAGCGACCTCGGACCGGAGAGCACGGCCGGCGGCGTGCTGCTGTGGTGCCTTGAGGTGGTCGCCGCGCTCATGTCCAGCGCTTACCTGTGGGAACTGTGTGACGCGCTGGGCACCTCGCGCTGGCACCGCCGGCGGGCGCCGCTTGACCCGCGCCAGCGGGTGGCCACCGGGGTGCTGCGAGCGGCGGGCCCGGATAACGCCCCGCCGCTGGTCTGCGTGCAGGTCCCGGCGCACAACGAGCCGCCGGGCATGGTCATCGACACGCTCCGCGCGCTGCTGCGCCTCGACTACCCCCGCCTGCAGATCGTCCTCATCGACGACAACACCGACGACGAGTCGCTGTGGCGCCCTGTCGAGTCCTGGTGTCTCCGGCACGGCGTCACGTTCAAGCACCTGGAGAACTGGCCGGGCTACAAGTCGGGCGCGCTCAACTACGCGCTCAGGTACCTCACCGACCCGGACGCCGAGATTATCGGGGTGGTCGACTCCGACTACCAGGTCGAGCCGCAGTGGCTGCGCGACTGCGTGCCGCTTTTTGCCGACCCGTGGATCGGGTTCGTGCAGGCGCCGCAGGACTACCGCGACTGGCGGCACGCCCGCTACTACCGGCGGCTCTACTACTCATACAAGTACTTCTTCGCCGTCTCCCAGCCGTCGCGGAACGAGCGCGACGGCGCGATCTTCGCCGGCACCATGGGCCTGATCAGGCGGGTCGCCCTCGACGAACTCGGCGGCTGGGACGAATGGTGCATCACGGAAGACGCGGAGGTCTCGATCCGGCTGCTGCGCGCGGGCTGGTCCGGCATGCACGTCGATGAGTCCGGCGGCTACGGGATCATGCCGCTGACGTTCGAGGCGCTCAAAGGCCAGCGGTACCGCTGGTGCTTCGGCGGCATCCAGCTGCTGCGCATGCACTGGAAGTCCCTGCTCCCTGGCCGGGAGAACCAGAAGAACCGGCTGTCGGCCGGGCAGCGGTGGTCGTACCTGTGCGGCGCGCTGCAGTGGTACGGCGACCTGCTCGGGCTGCTGTTCTACCTCTTCCTGCTGGCCGGCGCGGTGAACATGGCGACCGGCGGCGGGCAGCTGTTCCGCAAGCTGACCGTCTTCCTCGTCGCCGCCGTCCCGGTGCTCGTCTTGCTCGGCCTGGTTCGTGCGGTTGCGCTGCTGCGCCGTAGCACCGGCGCGTCCTGGCGCGACGCGATCGGCGCGTTCTTCATCTGGCAGTCGACCTCGCTCGTGGTGGCGCGCGCCTCGGTCCTCGCCCTGTTCGCGAAGAAGGCCGCCTTCCTGCGCACCCCGAAGACCAGCGAGCGAACCAGCTGGCTGCACGCGCTGCGGGCCAACTGGGCGGAGACTGGCCTCGCGCTCTGCGGTGCCGCCGGGATGGCCGGGGCGCTCGTCAACAAGACCGACACGCTGAGCGGCCCGCTGCTGGCCGGGCTGCTGTTCGTGCCCACGCTCGGCCTGGCCGCCGCACCGTTTAACAGCTGGGCCGCCCGGCGCGCCGCGCTGCCCGCCTGGCTGCGCGAGCGCCGCGACACCGAGTACCGGCGCGAGCGCCACGCCTTCGCCGCGGGCCTCTCGACCGGCGGCGCGATCGCCGTCGGCGTCGTGGCGGCGCTCGCGATCGCGCTGATGCTCACCGGCCGCCTCCTCCGCGGTCCCGACCTCGTCCGCCCGATCCAGGCCCCGACCGTGACAACGTCTACCCCGGCACCGTCCGTCACCCCGGTAACGACGCCCCCGACGCCCCCGACCACCCCGGTAACGCCCCCGACGACCCCGGTGACGGCGCCGCCCACGACAACCACGTCTCCGGTCACCAGCCCATGACGACATCCCCGCCGACAATGCCGCCACGCAGCGAGGTGGGGCTGACGGACAGCGGTAAGCCGATTCCGTTCGGGATGAGTTCTTTGGTCTTTCCGAACGGAATCATGCTTCGCGTTGCCGGAGTCATCTCCGGCCGACATGAGTGGGAGGCGGCACCTATGGTGGCGCTTGGACAGGCGCTTTATGAGCGGTTCCGGCGGCCCGTTTACGAATTCACAAAATTCGCAGTCGTCGGAATCACTGGAGTATTTATCACGAACGGTGTTTACGACCTGCTTTACTCGCGTCACGGCCTGGGGCCTGTCCTGTCCGCGACGATCGCCACCGTCGTGGCGGCGGTCGCCACCTACCTGGGCAACCGCTACTGGTCATTCAGGTACAGGCAGCGCAGTGGCGTCGCGCGCGAGCTCGTCGTCTTCGCGGTACTGAACGGTATTGGCCTGCTCATCCAGGACGCCACGGTGGCCTTCAACTACTACCTGCTTGGCCTTGGGCACGACAAGCTTGCGGTTTTCCTCGCGCTTAACCTCGGCATCGCGGGCGCCACGGTGTTCAGGTTCTGGTCCTACCGGCAGTTCGTCTGGGTTGCTCAGCCCGTGTGAGCCTCCCGCTGAGCGGTTGAGGGGTTACGGCGTCACGGTGGTTCCCGCCGTGTCGGCGAGCAGCGCGACGGCGTCGTCGAGGCGGCCGATCGCGTCGGCCTGCCGGTTGCCCCGCGAACCGGCAGGCGGCCTCGACCTTCGGTCCCATCGAGCCAGCCGGGAACGACCTGGCCCGGACGCACGGCTACCCTTCCCGTCCAACTCGCGGGTGCATGCGCCCGCAACGCGCGGCTGCCGGCCGACCCGAAACAAGGGTCCGGTCGGCAGCCTGGGTACGGTCACTGCTTGTCGGCCGTGACCGGGATCCGCTTGACGACTTCCTGCTGTTCGCCCTTGACGGCGAGCTTGATCGTCAGGGCGTAGCGCCCAGACGGCCCGGCTAGCAGGGGTCTTTCGCCCGCTCAACTCGCCTGCACGGGCGGCGCGGACTGTTGACGGGTGACAGGCTCGCCGAGCCGGTCGATGATGTCGACGACGCCGTCGACGTCCCACATCAGCCGGACCGCGACGGGGATAAGGTCGCCGTGGGCCCCGGTCGCGGGATCTAGCGAGCCGGTGAGGGTCACGATCCCGTCCCGCACGGCAACGTCGGCCTCTTCAGGCTCGACGAGCAGGATCTCGTCGAGCACCTGGTGGACATCGGCCGCGATGTCCTCGTCCGGGCGCAAGAACACGGCCAGGAGGTCGCGGCGGCTGACGACGCCGATCAGCCTGTCGTGCTCGTCGACGACCGGCAGCAGCCTAACGTGACGGGCGCCCATCAGACGGCCGGCCGCGTGCACGGTCACGTGCGGTCCGACCGTGATGGCCGGCGTGGTCATCAGCGCCCCCGCGGTGAGCACCGGGTGCGGCCGGGCCCGGGACCACAGGCGCAGCCGGGCGGCGGAACGCAGTCGCCGCGCCGTCTTGGCCTCCGCGGCCAGCAGGTCGGCTTCCGTTACCACGCCGACGACCTCGCGGCCCATCTTCAGCACGGGCATGCCGCTGATCTGGTGTTCCGCGAGCAGCCGGGCGATCTCCTTATACGGGGTAGCGCGGTCGACGGTGACCACGGGGGTCTGCATCACGTCGCCGACCCTCCGGGACCATCCGTGGACGCCCGCGTCCTGGCCGGTGCGACTCTCGTGAACTACCCGCCGCGTCGCGGCCGCGCCGTCCGCCGCGGGCCCGGCCTGCTCATTCAGGTGTTCCGCGACGGTGCCCACGGCCCTCGTCACGTCGGCCTGGGAAGCACGGCCCTGCAGGGAGTCGTAGTACGCCGCGCCCAGGTGGCGCAGCAGCCCATCGAGGTGGGCGTCAGTACGTGCCATCCGTGCTCATCTCCCTTCCTCTCACTTCTGAGTCTTCCGCCGGCTCGGCTCGGGTAGCCACGGCTGCATGTCCCGCCTGGGCCGGACCTTCGTCACAAAGTGCGCGGTTGGCATCCTCAAGCCCGCGTCGTCCAGCGCGGCCCGGTCGCATGCCAGTCGGCGTCCCAGTCGGCCATCCGGCGCTTGTTCAGTGCCCAGAGGGCTAGCCCTCCAGCCAGGGTGAGGACGACGGCCGAGGCGATCACGCCGAGCCCTTCCCCGATAGCCGTTTGGCCGGCCACCTGGGAGTCGGTCAGCGGCGCGGTGGTGAAATCACCGGTACGGTCGGTCCACACCTGGAGCTTCCCGCCGACCACCGTGTTGGACGGAACCGGCACCTCGTTTGTGACCTCGCGGCCATCGGGCGCCCGCCACCGTGCCTGCGCCTGCCAGGCGAGGTTCTGGCCGCCCGCGGGGGGCCCGGCAACTGCCAGCACAACGGCCGTGACCTGGGTCCGCGAAGCCTCCTGAGCCAGTTGCGCCTGCCGGGCAATGCCGTGCATCCACGCGCCTGTCGCGAGCGCGGCAAACGGGGTGCCGATCAGGAAAGCGGCCACGAGCAGGGCCAGCACGGCGGTCTCGACCCGGTCCGTAGCGCGCCGCAGCGGGTTGCGGTCGAACCGCCACCGGCGCACGAGCCTGCTCAGACGGGTAACGCCCGGCCTCGGCTCCCTGGCACTCATGGTTATCACTCCATCCAGACGGCCAGCGACTCTCTCTTCTACGGTGTCGCAGCGCGCTTGGCGACCGGCAGGGCCTGAACGACCGGTTTCCCGGGACCTTCGGCCCGAACTGGCCCAAGGTCCCGGGACAAGTGACCATCGCCCCTAGCCGCACGGTGAGAGCCGGGGCGAGCCTGCCGGTAGCGACAAGAGAGGGGAACGAGATGACGACAAGGGTTGGGATCAACGGCTTCGGCCGGATAGGGCGCACGTTGACCCGGCTGGCGCTGGACCGCGCCGACCTCGAGGTCGTGGCGGTCAACGACATCGCCGACGCGCGGACCCTGGCGCACTTGCTTGAATTCGACTCCACGTACGGCCGGCTCGGCCGGACGGTGGAGTACGCGGAGCACGCGCTGACCGTCGGCGGGGACCAGATCGCCGTGCTGTCGGAGCGCGACCCCGCGGCGATCGACTGGGCCGGACTCGGCGCGGACATCGTCGTGGAGGCCACGGGTAAGTTCCGCGGCCGCGACGCGGCCGCGGCGCACCTTAAGGGCGGGGCCAGGAAGGTACTGATCTCCGCACCGGGCAAGGGTGCTGACCTCACGGTCGTCCTCGGAGTAAACGACGGAGCCTACGATGCCAGCCGGCATGACGTCATCTCCAACGCGTCCTGCACCACGAACTGCGTGGCGCCGATGGTCAAGGTGCTGCACGATGCCTTCGGCGTCGAGCGGGGGTTCATGACCACCGTGCACGCCTACACCGGTGACCAGATGCTGCTCGACGGACCGCACAAGGACCTGCGGCGCGCCCGGTCGGCGGCGGCGAACATCGTGCCGACCACGACCGGCGCCGCCCGCGCCACCGGCGAAGTCATCCCCGCGCTAGCCGGGAAGCTGGACGGGGTCGCGGTCCGCGTCCCGGTTGAGGACGGGTCGCTCACCGACCTCGCGGTCGTCGTCGGCGCGGAGGTGACCGCCCAGGCGGTGAACGACGCCTTCGCGGCGGCCGCCGCCGGGTCCCTGGCGGGCATCCTGCGGTACAGCACCGATCCGATCGTCTCCCGCGACATCATCGGCGACCCGGCGTCCTGCGTGTTCGACTCTCCGCTGACCCAGGCGGCCGGGACGCTGGTCAAGGTGTTCGGCTGGTACGACAACGAGTGGGGTTACACCTGCCGCCTCGCCGACCTGGCCGTGCTCGTGGGGAGCCAGTTGTAGGCAAGGCCGCCGGCATGCTGAGGAGGAGCCATGGCGAAGATGCCCGTGGTTGCGGGCGTGGACGGTTCGGAGGAATCGCTGCGCGCGGTGGAATGGGCCGCCCTAGAGGCGCAGCGGCACCGGGCACCGCTGCGACGAGGCCGCGTTGCGCGGCGCCATGCTGGTCGCCGTCCACTCCTGGAACTGGTCGTGATCGGCAGGCATGACGCGTCCGGCTCCCACCCGGCCATCGGCGGGATTCAGCACGCGCTGCTCAACCACGGCCGGGGCCCCATCGCGATCGTCCCGGCCACGGTTGATACCGCGGCAAGCACCAGTCATCTGCAGGAACCGAGGCCGCGAGGGGTGACGTTGACAAGCCTGTGGCCGCCGGCGACGCCGGCGGCCAGCCGGAACTTCTCATCGGTGATGTCGACCGCGACGACGGGCCGGACTTCACCGAACCGGGGGCCCTTGGCCCCAGCCCAGCTCGGTCTGTCCAGCTGAAGGCAGGGTCGATAAGCTGTCGGTGCGCCGTCGTTAGAGGAGGGGGCCATCGTGCAGCCTGATGCCAGTGGCCGCCCCGAGCTGCTTCCTCAGCTTCGCCTGGACGAGTTGCTTGCTGAGCTGCAAAGCAGGCTGCAGGCGGTGCTCGCCACCAGGGACCGGATGCGAAGCCTGCTCGAGGCGGTCGTCGCCATCAGCTCCGGCCTGGACCTGGAGTCCACGCTGCGGCGGATTGTGGAGACCGCCGTGGAGCTCGTGGACGCCAGGTATGGCGCGCTGGGGGTCATCGGCAGTGGTGGGCGACTGGCCGAGTTCATCCCGGTGGGCGTGACCGAGGAGGAAATCAGCCAGATCGACCACTGGCCTGAAGGGCACGGCCTGCTCGGCTTGCTGATCAAGGACCCGCACCCGCTGCGGCTGGCGGCCATTTCCGAGCACGCGGAATCGTCCGGATTCCCGGCGGGACACCCCGCCATGCAGTCATTCCTCGGCGTCCCGGTCCGGGTCCGGGATGAGGTGTTCGGCAACCTTTACCTCACCAACAAACGCGGTGGCGGGGAGTTCACCGAGGATGACGAGGCCGTGCTGCTGGCACTCGGTGCGGCGGCGGGAGTCGCGGTGGAGAACGCGCGGCTGTACCAGGCGGCCCGGCGCAGCCAGCGCTGGATGCAGGCCAGCGCCGAGGTCACCACGGCGCTCCTGTCCGGCGTGGAGCCAGGCGAGGTCCTCGCGCGCATCACCAGTCAGGCGCGGGAACGGTCCGACGCTGATCTCGCGGTGCTGGCGCTGCCGGGCGAGGACGGGCAGTTCCTCACGGTGACCTACGCCGACGGGGACGGCGCACCGGCCGTCCGCGGCCTTGCCCTCCCGACCGGCGAGTCACTGTCCGGGCAGGTGCTGGCCACTGGCGATGCCTTGACGAGCGCCAACTTCGCAGCTGACGAGCGCGCTGCCGTGGCGGCGCGGGCCGCGATGGGTCACATCGGGCCCGCCGTGGTGTTTCCGTTGGGCGCGCCTGACAGCCGCCGGGGCGTGCTCACCATCGGCCGTCGCCATGGTCGGGAGCCTTTCCCGCAGGCGGAGGCGGCGTTCGCGGCCTCCTTCGCCGCGCAGGCGGGCGTGGCACTTGAGCTCGCGGCAAGCCGGGCCGAGGCCGAGCGCCTCTCGGTGTACGAGGACAGGGACCGGATCGCCCGCGACCTGCACGATCTGGTCATCCAGCGGCTGTACGCGACGGGGATGTCGCTCCAGGGAACGATCCCGATGATCGGCCGGCCCGAGGTCGCCGCGCGGGTCAGCCACGCGGTGGACGACATGGACCAGACCATCAAGGAGATCCGCGGGGCGATCTTCGCGCTGCAGGCCAGGGACACCGGCAGCCCGTCCGACCCGCGCGCCGACATCGTTCACCTGGTCGAAGAGATGACCGCGACGCTCGGCTTCACCCCGTCGCTGCGGCTCGGCGCCGGCCTGCGCACCCTACACAGCGACGAGCTGACCGAACAGGTGCTCGCCGTGCTCCGCGAGGCGCTGTCCAACGTGGCCAGGCACGCGGGCGCCAGCCAGGCGGACGTGACCGTCGATGTCGGCCAGGACGGGGTCCTCAGCGTCCTGGTGGCCGACGACGGAACCGGCATTCCCGCGGAAGGCCGTCGCAGCGGTCTGCGCAATCTCGCCGACCGCGCCGCGAAACTCGGCGGCGAGCTGCGGCTGGGCCCAGCCGAGCCCGGTGCCCTGCGACCGGGAACCAGGCTGGAATGGCGAGTGCCGGTAACGTCTGCCCCAGGGGAGTAGCGGTCCCTATAGCCGCAGGCCGAGGGCGCGTCCGGCTTCGCGGAGCTGCTGTCTGACCAACGGATGCGCGACGTGCTCGATGATCTGTCCGGCCTGCCCGGCTGCGTCGTGGCCCCAGATGACCGCGGTTCCCTGCTCGCTGACGATGTAACTGTGCTGGAAGGACGTCGCCGGCCCGTCGAGCTTGGGTAGCACGGTGGACACGTCGGCCTTGGGATGCCACGACGGCAGCGCGATGATCGCCTGACCGCCCGGTGAGTGCAGCGCGCCGACGGCGAAGTCCGGCTGTCCGCCGAATCCAGAGTGCACCCGCCCGTTCACCCAGGTCGCGTTCGCCTGCGCGAACAGGTCAACCTGGAGCGCGCTGTTGACCGAGGCCATGCGCGGGCAGCGGGCGATCCGGGCCGGGTCGTTCACAGTCTCCGTCCGCAGCATCCGCACCTCCGGGTTGCGGTCCAGCCAGGCGTAGAGGTCCGGGCTGCCGAACGCGAAGGACGCCGTGATTGGCTGCCAGGGGTCGAGCGCGCCCGCCTTGGACAGGTCAAGGACGCCGTCGCTGAACATCTCTGACCATACGGTCAGCCCCCGACGGCCTTGCAGCCCGGCCAGGACCGCGTCAGGCACCGCGCCGATGCCCGCCTGCAAGGTCGCGCCGTCGCCGATGAGCGCGGCTACCCGGTCTCCGATGATGGCGGACGATTCGGTCGCGGGCCGCTCCGGCGGCGAAGTCAGCGGCATTTCCGCCTCGATCGCGTAATCGATGGCGTCGCAAGACAGCTGCGAGTCGCCGTAGGTGTACGGAACCTGCGGGTTGAGCTGCGCGATCACCAGCCCGCCGCGGGCCCGGACCGCCTCGATCGCCGCGGGCAGCACGTTCACCTCGGTGCCAAGCGACACCGAAGCGTCAGACGGCACCGACGTTTGCACCAGCACGACGTCTGGCGGCAGGGCGGTAGCCAGCAGTGCGGGCACCAGCGACAAGCGGCACGGGAAGTACCTCAGCTGGGCGCGCCCGCGCATGCCCGGCCCGACGAACGGTGTCTCAAGCGTCACGCCCTCCCGGTCCGGGATTCCGGCCTGCGCGTTCAGTGCGAACAGCCGGTACCGGTCGACCGTGCCGTCAAGCACGGCGAGCGCCCGCCAGGGGGTGGCGAAATTGCCGCCGACCACAACTCTCGGGGTATCAGGCAGCCCGCCGAGCACGATCGCCAGCTGCCGTTCAGACAGAACTCGCATTGCCGTCTCCCATCTGTCGCTGGGTGGCGATCCGCCGCCCGTTCACGATCGTCGGGGAGATCCGGATGAAGTGGTCGCGCTCGCCCGGTGCCCATGGGGCCGGGCCGGTCTGCTCCAGACGGCGGATCTCCTCGTCGTCGGTCACCGCCCGCGAAAGGCCGACGATGGTCACGCTCCACCCCGCGTGCGTGGCGGTATCCACGCTGTCCGCCTCAAAGGCCACGACCGCTCCGCGGGTCGCGGCAGCGAGCTTGCCGCTGGCGTCCGTTCTGATGATGATGTCCCCGTCGTCCAGCGTGAAGTTCACGAGTTCCACCGCGGGCAGTGCCTGCCGGGTGTAGACGATCCTGCCGAGCGGCACCTGTCCCACCAACCGCAGGCACTCTCCCCGTGACAGCTGCTCGAGCGTCGTGCCGTTGAAGTCCATACCATGCAGGATGCCTGTGACCGGGGTCTCAGGCGGAGGGCACAAAGTCCCTAACTGGCAGGTCCCTTGGCCGTGATTCACTCGGCCACGGAGTCGTTGAAGACCCGGGCCGCGTAGGCCGCCGCCTGGGTGCGCCGTTCCATGCCCAGCTTGGCGAACAGCACGGACACGTAGTTCTTCACGGTCTTCTCGGCCAGGAACAGCCGCTCGCCGATCTGCCGGTTAGTCAGGCCCTCCCCGATCAGCTCAAGGATCCTGCGTTCCTGCGGCGTCAGCTCCGCCAGCGGGTCGGGCTTGTGCCGGCGGTCGCGCAGCCTGGCCATCACCTGGCTAGCCGCGCGCGGGTCCAGCGTCGACTGGCCCGAGGCGACCGTCCTTACCGCGCCGACCAGGTCGGTGCCCCGGATCTGCTTGAGCACGAATCCGGCGGCTCCCGCCATGAT
>Ga0070681_10003193_pt1 | contig 15262 bp, 11 predicted proteins | sample KBSC83BmetaG_FD_65650 | JGI IMG/M metagenome (GOLD analysis project Ga0070681, IMG submission 65650) | Corn rhizosphere microbial communities from Kellogg Biological Station, Michigan, USA - KBS C8-3B metaG | ecosystem: Host-associated > Plants > Roots > Rhizosphere | place: USA: Michigan...
GGTTTCGAGAGTTGTTGCAGAGCGGGCTGATCGATCGAATGCCGCGCATTACGGTCGTGCAGGCAACAGGCGCGGCGCCGTTTGCACGCTATTATGCACACAACCGTCAGGGTGCTTTTGTGAACGAGCAACATCCGAAGACACTCGCATCCGCCATCAAGATCGGCGCGCCGGTATCGTGGCCGAAGGCGTTGCGAGCAGTGACTGAAACTGGTGGTGACGTTATAACAGTCACCGAGCAGGAGATTGCGGATGCGAAGGCGGTGATTGGACGTGACGGGATTGGTTGCGAGCCCGCATCTGCGACGACAGTCGCGGGAATTCGCAAACTCGTGAGTGATGGCGTCATTAAAGAAAACGAAACAGTGGTCGCCGTCTTGACCGGGCACTTGCTGAAAGACACAGGCTACGTGATGCAATATCACAACAACTCGCTCATGGCTCCCGACAACACGCATATCGCCGGCAATTTCGCTAACCGTCCGATTAAAACATCCGCGTCGTTCGCTTCTATTAAATCGCTATTATCCGTGCCATGACTGAGGTACGTGTTCCAGCGTCGACTTCCAATCTCGGCCCAGGGTTCGATTGCTTCGGTCTGGCGTTGAAGCTGTATCTGACCGCGCGCGCCACCGCGGTGCCTGACGCCACCGAACCTTGCACCGTCATCACTACCGGCGCAAAAGAAAACGAAGCGCTGCCGCGCAACGCCGTCAATCTCATCTATCGTGCGATGGCTTTCGCTGCGCGACGCGAGGGCCTTTCGTTACCTCCCGTCGATCTGCGCGTACACAACGACATCCCACTCGCGAGCGGCCTGGGCAGCAGCGCGGCGGCCATCGTCGCCGGTATCAAACTCGGCGGCCTGCTTGCCGGTCGCGACATCCCCGACGAAACGATTCAAAACTACGCCACCGAGTTTGAAGGCCATCCGGATAACGTTGCCGCCTCGCTTCATGGCGGTTTCCTCGTGAGTTGCACTTGCCAGGATGGCGCAGTTGTTTCGGCGAAATTCCTGTGGCCCGAGCAGATTCGCGCAGTCGTGGTTTCGCCTCACTCGCAACTGCCGACACACGTCGCGCGTGCCGCACTGCCGCGCACAGTCAGCCGCCACGATGCCGTTCACAACCTGCAACGAAGCGCACTCTTCATCTCTGCCATCGCGCAGCAGCGTTACGACATTCTCTGGGAAGCAATGCGCGACCGCTTACACCAGCCGCAGCGAGAGTCACTCGTGCCCGGCCTCGCGGAAGCACTGGCCCTTCCGCGAATGCGCGGACTTCTCGGCATCGCATTGAGCGGTGCTGGTCCAAGTATCCTTGCGTTAGTGAATGATAACGACGACGAGATCGGCGCGCGCGTCGCGTGTTGTTTTGAAGCCCGCGGGATCGAAGCGACAATCAGGGCTCTTGAAGTCGACAACGAAGGTTGTCGCGTGGTGTCTTAACTCACTCTTTCATAAGGCGAAACACTGGATAACTCACTGCCAACAATCCCAACGCGTAGAGGCTATTCTTCGTGTCGGCGATGATCGCGCCGGTGAGAAACAGCAGCGAGCCGAGCAGCGCGAGTGCAGTTGTAAACGGATAACCCCAGGCTCGATAAGGCCGCGGTTTCTCCGGTTCGCGACGGCGCAAAACGAACAGCGAAAGGAACGAGAGGATGTAGTTGGCCACGAAAAAGAACGCCAGCACCGTGATCACGCGCTCGAACTTTTGTCCGAACGCGATGAACAGCAACGCAACCGCCGCGCTCAGAAAAAGCGAGACAGTGGGCGTGCCGCCCTCATTGACCACCGCGGCCTTTCTGCTGAACAAGCCGTCGCGGCTCATCGCAAAAACAACGCGCGTCGCCATCAAATGCAGCGCGTTGATCGCGCTCAGCATCGAGGCGATCGTGAGACAGCGAAAAATTGTGTCGCCGTGAGCGCCGAAGATCACATTCGCAGCCTCACCTGCCGCAAATTCTTTACCCGCAATTCGCGACATCGGCAAGACGTAGAGCAGCGAAACGTTAACCAGCAAGTAGATCGCCGTGATCAGGAGCACGCCGCCGAACAGCGAGCGAGGGATGTCGCGTTCGGAATGTTTCACCTCTTCTGAGAAATAGATCACACCCGCCCAACCGTCGTAGGTGTAGATCGCGCCCTGTATCGAAACGATGACGGCGGAAAGGGTGATTGCAGCAGTTGTGTGAGGGGAAGCGGCGGTGATTGCGCCCTTCCCACCCAAAATAAATCCGGCGAGTATCAACGCGAGAAACGCGAGTGCCTTTAGTAAGCTCGTAATGTTCTGCGTGGTACTGCCCCAGACGATCCCGTGCCATTGCAGCAGTGCGAAGAAGATTGCGACTGCTGCTGCGACCACCGCGGCTTTCCCTGCGAGTGCGGGAATAAGAGCGCCGCTGAACGTGCCGATCAATAACGACACTGCCGCCGTCGAACCGCACGACGAAATCCAGTCGCTCCAGCCAACCACGAACCCCGCGTATTCACCAAGCGCGTAACGCGCGAACACGTACTGCCCACCCGAGCGCGGGATCATCGTGCCCAACTCGGCCAGCGAAATCGCACCGAACAGCGCGTAAAGCCCGCCTGCGAGCCACACCAGCAGAAACGGCGCCGGCGATGGTAACTGCGCGGCTATCGTGCCTGGCGTGTTGAAAATGCCGGCGCCGATCGTGTTACCGATAATCACGGCCAGCCCAAATCCAACACCGAGTACGCGCAGCAGATGGCCGTGACTTTTCATCCTGTAATCTTGTGAATCCTGTCTAAAGCCTACTCACGTCTTGATGCAGCAAACGATGAAACAAATGTTCCCCAGCTTCTCTTCTGACAGAAAGCCGCCCGCTGCGATACGCGCGCGAGCTCAGCCCACGTTGCACTGACTTACAGATCGCAACGTCCTCATCCTGAATGCGCTGACCAACTTCAACACTCGCCAGATTTCGTCGCTTTGCTTCATCACTCGACACATCCGGAAAATAGAAGTCGAAAATCACCTCAGTCTGGTCCACACCGCGCGGCACGACGAGGTTCGTATCCATCACGCCGTCGTACCAGTTGATCATGAAGTTTGGATAGATCCAGTAGTAAAGCGCGCGATCGCCTTTCCGTACGGCGCCAGTCTGTGCCTCGGCGCCATCGCTGACGATCGGGCTCCACTGCAAACAGTGATGCGTGCCGTTCTCGATCATGTAGTTGCTGTAATCAAGCACGCTATCGAGTCCCTTGTGCAGGTAAGGCACGTGATAACCACCATCGAGATAGTTATCGACAAACACTTTCCAGTTGCAGTCGAAGCTGTAATGACGCCGTTCGAACCAGTGCAGCCCGGACAGTTGCAATTGACTCGTTTGCGCAAGCAACTCCTCACCAAGAAAATCGCGCAGCGCTGGTCCATGGCCCAACCTGACGAACAGCCAGTTCTCCCACTCGCTGAATTCCACCGGCACGAGACCATTCTGCGCGCGATCGAAGTTGCAAACACCTGAAAAATCCGGCGTACCTTTCAACTCGCCTTCGAGCGAGTAAGTCCAGCCGTGATATGGGCAACGAAGTTGCGCAGCCTTGCCCTGTGGCTCAGTCATTACCGCTGCCGCATGATGGCGGCAGACGTTGAAGAAACTGCGCAGCACACCGTCATTGCCACGAACGATTACGACCGGTTCGCCGGCAATGTCGGTCGTCACATAACTTCCCGGCTCACGCACCTGGTCCACGCGTCCGGCAAGTTGCCACGAGTTCGAGAAGACCGTTTTCAGTTCGAGTTCGTAGAAGTCTTTGCTGGTGTACCACGAGGAAGGAATTGTCGAGGCGTGATCGAGAGGAAGATTCGGGTCGTATTGATCGATGAGCATAATGGTAGGGGCGGCACTCTGTGGCCGTCCCCCTCGGTCGAAGAAGGCGTGTTGCGAACAATTGGGGCGGCCACGGAGTGCCGCCCCTACAAAACGGGTGTTGCTGTCTTACGCTTTGGATTGAAGAACGGCGTCTTCACAACGGTGGCGCGCACGTGATGCCTGACGGCTTCGACCGTGATCTCGAACTGCAAACGTGTGCCCGGTCGAGTGTATCCGCGGCCGACAGTCGCGAGCGCAATCATCCGTTTCAACGTCGGCGACCACGTGGTCGTCGTCGCCTTGCCAACCTGAATGCCTTCTTTGTAAACCGGGACCGCGACGCGCGAGGCCATCGGCGAAACTGCCGGCGGCAATCCCACCGCTTCGTAGATACTCTCGACCTGCGGCCAATCGATCTCGAGTCCGACAATCTCACGCGCCGGTCCGCGTTTTTGTTCTTCAACGAGCGCCGCCTGGCCCACGAAACGATTCTTATCAAGATTTACGAGTCGCCCGAGTCCCATCTCAAAGGGCGTATATCGTTGCTCATCAACCAGCGCCTTTTTGCTGCTGTTGAAGTCGACGTCAATCAACAGCAGACCAGCCTCAACGCGCGCCACATCGAGCGCGAGCATCCCCGCGGGATGAATATCAAACGCGCGACCCATTTCCATCAACGCATCCCACACCGTGATCGCTTTCTCCGACGCGATCCAGATCTCATAACCGAGATCGCCCGTGTATCCCGTGCGCGAAATCTCGACCGGCACGCCGGCAATACTGCCTTTCGTCACGCGAAAATATTTCAAGTTCGCGATGTCAGCCTCTTCAACCAGACTCTTCAACAACCGGCCGGATGTTGGTCCTTGTAACGCCAGCGCCGAAACGCTCTCGGAGATGTCTTCGATTTGAACGTCCATGCCGGCGGCGTTTTGTGTAAACCAGCGCAAACTCGGATCGGCGGCGGTCCAGCGATAAGTATTCTCGTCGAGACGTGAAACGGTACCGTCGTCAATCACTTTTCCACGTTCGTCACACCACGGCGTATAGACCACCTGGCCCACCGATACCTTGCGCATATCGCGCGTGATGATGCGATCGACGAGCCGCGTCGCGTCCTTTCCGGTGAGCCGGTATTTGAACAGGGGCGAGATATCGATCAGCGCCGCGGCATTACGAATCGCGTTGTACTCGTGCTCATGATGCGGCTCGTAAGAGCTAACAGCATAATAACCGGACCACTCGCGATAACTCAGACTCTCGCAGAGCGGAAACGTGCGTTCGTGAAAGGCGGTTCCGATGGGCATGTTGATGTGGTTTACGTAGGAAGCTCAACCTGAGAACGAATCAAACTCGTCTTCATCGCTGGACTCTTGAATTTCTTCGCTGACCAGCTCGCGCCAGAAGTTCATCACTCCCTCAGAAGCACCAAGAGATTTTAATGAATCTTCGACTGGGCCTGACTCAGTTTTCAGATTCGGAAAGACGAGCAACAACATCGCCAAATCCCTTCGATCTAAAAATGACTTTGGTTTACCTCGCCGTGTGTTGTACGAGACAACTTTCAGTGCAATAAGGTCGGGGGGAGAGACAATCGGCACCTCTTCTATGTGCTGCGAAGCAGGCAAAAATGTTACTGGTCGCACGTCTACAAGATGCCGATTACCTTCTTTTCGAATTTGAAATACGCGGAAACCTTTGCCCTCGCCGATAACACGTACTCGCACGGCTATGTGGAAGCGTTCGCTAAGATAAGTACGCATTTCTTCGGCAAGTTCCGGCGCGCGTGTCGACATCAAATCGATATCCTGCGTCATGCGCGGTTCCGACACATAGGCGTTTACGGCGGTAGCTCCAAATACCACCGCGTCCTCACGCCCACGCATGAACTCGAGCACGGCCTCATGAACTGTCGCCAAAGGCAAGGGCTCACGCATGGCAAACTCCTGAAATGTAAGTACCCCAGCGTTCAACATAATTCCGATAATACGCCGTTCAATTTCGTCTGGGCAAAAACAATACTGACTGGCAACAGCAGGACCAACGTGGGTTAACAGTCCGTTTGTCAGGGCGAGCGATTATAAGTATCCTTACGCGCTTGCGGCAAGACACTAAAAAATACGACGTCGTCGTGATCGGGGGCGGACATAACGGTCTGGTTAATGCCGCTTACCTCGCGCGCGCAGGGAAAAAGGTTTTGGTGCTGGAGCGCCGGCATGTGCTGGGCGGCGCGGCCGTGACGGAGGAGGTGTTTCCCGGGTTCAGGTTTTCTGTTTGTTCGTACGTCGTTTCGCTGCTTAGACCAGAGATCATTCGCGAGCTCGACTTGCCGCGTCATGGCCTGGAGATCCTTCCACTCGACGGCACGTTCACGCCCATGCCGAACGGCGACTATCTGTGGCGCGTGAACGATCACGCGCGGACGCGACGCGAGATTGCGCGGCATTCGCGTCTCGACGCAGAGGCGTACGATGAGTACGGCAAAGCCATGATCGAGATGGCCCACTTCGTGAAGCCGATCATGAGCATGACGCCTCCCGATCCAACGACACTCGATCCTAAAGGTTGGAAGAATCTCGCGTTTCTCGGCCGCCGTTTTCAAAAACTTTCCGAAGACGACAAGTACAACCAGGTGCAGTTGATGACGATGAGCGCGGTCGACTTTCTCGATCAGTGGTTCGAGACTGACGTGCTCAAAGCGACGATGTCGGCATCAGGCATCATCGGCACCTTTCTCGGCGTGCGCTCGCCGGGAACTGCTTACGTGCTGCTGCACCACTACATGGGCGAGATTGACGGCGCGTTTCGATCGTGGGGTTTTGCGCGCGGCGGCACCGGCGCGATCTCAAACGCGATCGCTGATGCAGCGCGTGAAGCGGGAGTTGAGATCCGTACCGAGGCGCCGATCGAAAAGATTCTCGTCAGGAACGGTCGAGCGAATGGAGTGGTGCTGAAGAACGGCGACGACATCTACGCGGATGTTGTTTCGTCGAGCGTCGATCCGCGTTTGACGTTCATGAAGATGATTGGCGAGGAGCTTTTGCCGGACGATTTTTGCGCGGATCTCAAACGTTACAAGTATCGCGGTTCGTCTGGAAAAGTGAACCTCGCGCTCGATGGCTTGCCGGATTTCAAGTCGTTGCCTGGTCCAGGCGCACACTTGCGCGGCGCGATCTCGATCTCGCCGAGCGTCGATTACATGGAGCGCGCTTACGACGACGCGAAATACGGTCGTTTTTCGCGCCGGCCTTACATCGACATGGTGATTCCGAGCTTTACGGATCCATCGGTCGCGCCGCCGGGAAAACACGTGATGTCGTGCTTCGTGCAGTACGCGCCTTACAACCTCAAGGAAGGAAACTGGGACGAAAAGCGCGACGCGTTTGGCGACACTGTGATCGACACGATCGCGGAACACGCGCCGAACATTCGCGACCTGATTCGGGATCGACAGGTACTGACGCCGCTCGATCTCGAGCGCGAGTTTGGCTTGTCTGAGGGAAATATTTTTCAGGGCGAACTGACGCTCGAACAGCTTTTCTTTTTGCGGCCCGCGCCGGGCTGGGCGCAATATCGCACGCCGATCAAGAACCTGTACATGTGTGGCTCAGCAACGCATCCCGGCGGCGGCATCATGGGTGCGCCCGGGCGAAATGCGGCGTTGCAAATGCTGAAGGATCTTTAAAACTGAATCATGATGTACGACGTTACCATCATTGGCGGTGGGCACAACGGGCTCGTCGCCGCCTGCTATCTCGCAAAGAGCGGGCTAAAGACGCTCGTGCTCGAACGTCGTGAGGTTGTCGGCGGCGGCACTGAGTTGGATCATGCGACTGGTCCATTCTCACAACAAATTGCCACTGATCTAAATCTCAAAATCGAATTCATCACACCGAAAGTCCGAGTGCTTGCATTATCAGATGACGGGCGATCGCTTTGTATTTACAACAACGACGTCGAATCGACCGTTAAAGAGATCGAAAAGTTTTCAGCGAAAGATGCGAAGATTTATCCCGAGTTTGTCGAGAGTTTTTCCCGGATTGGCAGTGTGCTCGCGCCACTGCTTTCGATGACACCACCGTCAATCGATCAGCCTTCGAAAGGCGACGTGTGGCAACTCGGAAAAGTCGGACTGGCGTTTCGCAAACTGGGCAAGAAGGATGAGTATCGGCTCTTGCGTTGGGGACCGATGGCGGTTGCCGATCTTGTAAGTGAGTGGTTCGAGACGGAGTTACTGCGAGCAACAGTGGCTGCGCGCGGAATTCACGGAGCGTTTGCTGGTCCATGGTCTGCGGGAACGAGCCTGGGTTTGTTGTGGCAGGCGGCTCTGGATGGGAGCGCGATTGGACCATCGACGTCTGTGAGGGGCGGCATGGGCGCGCTCACCAAGGCACTCGGCGATGCAGCGACAAGCGCTGGCGCTGAAATACGCATTGCCGCTGAAGTCGTGCGCCTTGAAGAGGGAAAAGTGGTTCTGCGGAACGGTGAGACGATCGAGGCGCGAGCTGTAGTGTCAAACGCCGATCCGCGCACGACGTTATTGAAGCTCGTCGATCCGGTCGAGCTCGATCCGAATTTCCTTTCAAAGATGCGCAATTATCGCGCACCCGGAACGGTGGCGAAGATTAATCTGACGCTTTCGAGTTTGCCGCAGTTTCGAGGGGTTGACGATCCAGCGAAACTGTCGGGCCGAATCCACATCGGCCCGGAGATCGATTATCTCGAGCGTGCGTTTGATGCAGCGAAGTACGGTGAGTTTTCACGCGAACCGTATCTTGATATTGCTATGCGCGCGCCTAACGTGATGTCCATCCACGTCCAGTTTGCGCCTTACGAATTACGTGAAGGCGATTGGGATACACGAGCCGAGGAGTTTGCGAATGTTGTCATCGATCGATTGTCGATGTACGCGCCGAACTTGCGCGATTTGATCGTGGAGGCGCAGGTAATCACTCCACGCGATCTCGAAGAGACGTATGGCCTGAGCGGTGGGCACATTCATCACGGCGAGCAAACACTGGATCAAGTCTTTACTTTTCGGCCGTTGATCGGCTGGGCGCAGTATCGCACGCCGCTCAAGGGTCTCTACCTCTGCGGCGCGGGCACACATCCCGGCGGCGGCATCACCGGCTTGGCGGGCGCGAATGCGGCGCGTGAGATCACGCGCGACTTCAAGGCGGGCAAAGTATGAACAAACGAAGCTTCGCGAGCGATAACAACGCGGGTGTTCATCCGGAAATCATCAAAGCGATCAAAGCTGCGAACGAAGGGCACGTGATTGCTTACGGCGACGATCCGATCACAGCGCGCGCGGTCAAGTTGTTTCAGAAACACTTCGGTCCCGATATTGCGGTCTATTTTGTCTTCGGTGGCACTGGCGCGAACGTGCTCGGACTGAAGGCAATTACCAGGTCGCATCAGGCGATCATTTGTGCCGAGACTGCGCACGTGAATGTCGACGAGTGTGGTGCGCCGGAGAATTTTACGGGCTGCAAGCTGCTTGCAATCCCAACTTCCGACGGCAAACTTCGCGTCGAGCAGATCAAACCGTTGCTGCACGGCATCGGCGTCGAACACCACGTACAGCCGGCCGTGATCTCGATCTCGCAAGCCACCGAGATGGGCACCGTCTACACGAAGAAAGAGTTGAAGACACTCGCGCTCTTCGCTCACGAACATGGCATGCTGCTGCACGTTGATGGCGCGCGTTTGTCGAATGCTGCGGTGAGTCTCGAGACGAGTTTGAAAGAGATCACAGCGGATGTGGGAGTCGATGTGCTGTCGTTCGGAGGCACGAAGAACGGGATGATGTACGGCGAGGCAGTCGTGTTCTTTAAGCCGAAGCTGGCGAGCGAGTTCAAATACATTCGCAAGCAAGGCATGCAACTATCGTCGAAGATGCGTTTCATCTCGGCGCAGTTTGAAGCGATGTTGTCGGGGAATTTGTGGCGCCGTGGTCCGGAGCATGCGAACCGGATGGCGCGGTTGCTGGCGGGCGAGTTAGCGAAGTTGTCGCAGATCAAGATCACGCAGCCCGTGGAAGCGAACGGCGTCTTCGCCGTGATCCCGAAGAAGTACATCCCCGCGTTGCAGAAGAAGTATTTCTTTTACGTTTGGAATGAAGAGATTTCTGAGGTGCGCTTGATGGCGTCGTTCGATACCAGTGAGGACGACGTTCGCGATTTCGTTAAGTTCGTGCGGAAGACAGTTAAATAGCGGCTTGCTATTACAATCAGCAACATCCAAAACACATACCTGATGCGGTAGAGCGCTCCGGCATTCACGACGACCAGGCCCAGCACCAACATGCCCGTCGCGGCGATGAGAAACACGAACCACATCCTTAAGTTTCGCCGATCCTGCCAGAGACTCAAGCCCACCAAGAGATACATGAAATACATCGCAAGCGTCTCCGCTCCGCTCAACAAGCGACCCGCGTGGCCGAAGCTGCCCGCCTGAAACCACATCTTCGGAAACGGAGCGAAGAATCCGATCACAAGCGCACGGGGAACGAACCTGACGATGTCCCCGAACGTGTAGAACTGTACGTCACGATCGATATTCGACGCTTGCGACGTGTAGAAACGAAAACCGGCGCGCCGCGCCGCGATCTGTTTGACCACTCTGGTCGAGGTCTCCGGCGGTCGGATACCAGGCATACTCGTGCTTTCGAGTCGAGGCGGGACGAGAAGTACAGCCGTGATGATCACCAGCAACGCGATCACATTTCCGAGCATGAGTCGATGGCGTTGGACGATGCGCGCTAACAGCAGCACGAACGTCAACGCGACAGCGAAGAGCACGAGGTTCCACATGTTTCCGCGAACGAGCCAGAACAAGGTCACGACAACTGCGCCGCTAACTCCCGCACCGACGCTCCCGCGCCACGCGAATTCGCGACTCAGCAACAACGTCAGCACCAGCACGAGCGCGAGGAAACACGCGATCGAGATCGGATCGCGAATGAGTTGCGTTGAGTGAAGCAGGAACGACGGCCAGAGCGCGACAGTCATCGCCGCGACAAACCCCGCGCGCCCATCGAAAATCTCGCGACCCAGGAAATAGATACACGTAAGAATGGATAGATAAAACAAGAGATTCAGTGGTTCAGCGCCGAAAATGTTATGGCCCAACACTCGTCCGAAGGTTACAAACGACAGCGAGTAAACCCGGCTGTGAAAAGGCGCTTTGGTATTCGTCCACGCTGCGATGCCATTCGTTTGCATCTCATCGGCGAGATTACTCGCGACTCGCTGATAGCTCGCGCCGTCGATTGCGAAAGTCAGACCAGTGCCGTTTTGATCGAACGTGTTCGGTAGCAGTTGAAGATGTCCAGCGAGAAAGATCGCGGTGGTCAGCGTGATATGGACCACACCGGCGAGAATCAAGTATCTGATTAAAGTAGCGTGCTTCATCCGAGGTGCGCATCGTAGAATAACCCACAGACTACACGGATGACATTCCTCTTGAGCATCGATGCGGGCACGTCCGGCGTGCGTGCAGCTTTATTCGACGAATGCGGCGCGTTCGTGCCGGGTGCGCAAACGCGCAACCACCGCGCTTTCACCACCGTCTCCGATTTTGCCGAACTCAATGCCGACCAGATCGTCGCGGAAGTCATCACGACGATCGATGAATTACTCGCGAACTTCACAGGGCAGATCGATCTGATCGCAATCTCCGCGTTTTGGCACAGTCTGCTCGGCATGGACGCAGACGGACTTCCAACGACTCCGTTACTGACGTGGGCTGACACGCGCGCCGCGAGATACGCGAACAAGTTGCGCGAAAATTTCGACGAGCACGAGACGCATGCGCGCACCGGCTGTCGCTTTCATTCGAGTTACTGGCCCGCGAAGCTGCAATGGCTCGAACACGAGCAGCACGAGAAATTCCTGAAGACGCGTTGTTGGCTCGGGTTCGCAGAGTACCTTTGTCTGCGGTTGTTTGGCGACGTCGCGACATCGGTTTCGATGGCTTCAGCGACGGGCATGTTCAATCAACGTGAGGCCGATTGGGATTGGGAATTCGCTCGACGACTCGGTATTTCGCCTGACACCCTCCTGGAAATCAAATCGCAATTGAACGCACGACTCACCGGATCGTTTGCGTCGCGCTGGCCCGCACTCGCGCAAGCACGACTCGTCACGATCGTTGGCGACGGCGCTGCCAACAACATTGGCGCGGGTTGCAGCACGAAGGACCGGATCGCGTTGATGATCGGAACGTCCGGCGCGATGCGAGTTGCGTTTGTTGGTGAGCCTCCGGTCGAACTCGCGCCGGCATTATGGAGTTATCGCATCGATCAGCAGCGCGTGGTTGTCGGAGGTGCGCTATCGGATGGTGGCGGACTCTTACAATGGATGTCGGAATCGCTGAACCTCGATCGCGATACATTACAGAGCGAAGTGTCAGCCCTCGAGCCTGATGCGCATGGCCTGACGGTGCTGCCTTTTTGGTCCGGCGAACGAAGCACCGGCTGGTCCAGCGATGCTCGCGGCGGCATCCTCGGACTAAGACAAGACACCACGCCCGTAGAGATCGTTCGCGCGACGCTCGAAGCGATCGCATATCGCTTCGCGTTGATCGCACGTGCACTCGATCGCATCGCGCCAAACGCAGCGATCGTCGCGTCAGGGAATGCACTACGATCGTCGCCGGCGTGGTTGCAGATTATCGCCGACGTTTTGGGCCGGCCGTTGCTGCTTGGCGGCTCGGCGGAAGCGTCAATCCGCGGCGCTGCCTTGCTTGCGTTGGAAGCGGTGGGCAAAATAGGAACGATTGAGGAAGATTCGATTGCAATTGAGCAGGTGTTCGAGCCTGACCTGACGCGACACGCTCGCTATCAGCAAGGCCTCGCACGCCAGGAGGAACTCTACGACCGATCAAGGAACCGAACCCAATGAGCGCGCCGCTGCCGAAAGAAAACTCCAACACTAATCCCGAACTCGATCAACTTTGCATCAACACAATTCGCGCGTTGTCACTCGACGCCGTCCAAAAAGCAAACTCCGGCCACCCCGGATTGCCGCTTGGCGCAGCGCCGATGGCATACGCGCTTTGGACGCGTTTTCTGCGTCACAATCCACGCAATCCGAAGTGGGACAATCGAGATCGCTTTCTGCTTTCAGCCGGTCACGGCTCGATGCTGATCTACTCGTTACTCCACCTGACCGGCTACGATCTTCCTCTCGATGAGTTGAAGAATTTCCGGCAGTGGGGTTCAAGAACGCCGGGCCATCCCGAGTACGGACTCACGCCCGGCGTCGAGATCACCACCGGCCCGCTAGGCCAAGGGTTCGCGAACGGCGTGGGCATGGCGATGGGCGGCGCTCATCTCGCCGCGAGGTTCAATCAGGAAGGCTTTCCACTCATTGATCACTACGTTTACGCGATCGTTTCGGACGGCGATCTGATGGAAGGAGTCGCGTCGGAAGCAGCTTCACTCGCCGGTCACCTGAAGCTGGGCAAGTTGATCTATCTCTACGACGACAATCACGTCACGATCGAAGGCTTCACGAGTCTTGCGTTCAGCGAAGACGTGCCAAAACGTTTCGAAGCATACGGCTGGCACACGCACACAGTCGCCGACGGCAACAATCTCGACGAAATCGAGGCCGCGATTCGCGAAGCGCAGTCAGTGACAGACAAGCCAAGCCTGATTTCAGTGAAGACGGTCATCGGTTTCGGGATGCCGACACAGGGAACGCGCAAAGCTCATAGCGATGCGCCCGGCGAAGACGCTGTGAAGGAAACAAAACGTCATCTCGGCTGGCCAGAAGACAAGCAGTTCTACATTCCCGACGAAGCGCTCGCGCACTTCCGCGAAGCGATTCAACGCGGCGAACAGTTTGAAGCGGAATGGAATGAGCTCGTTAGTAAATACGAACAGAGCCATCCCGAGGAAGCAAAAAGCTGGCGCGCGACGATGAGTGGAGAGCTGCCGGAAGGTTGGGAAGATCACTTGCCGAAGTTTGAAGAGCCGAAGTCGGTGGCGACGCGTGTTGCGAGTGGTGACGTGATCAATGCGCTCGCGCCGGTGATGCCGATGCTGATCGGCGGTTCGGCGGATCTCGGAGTCTCCAACAACACGGACATCAAGGACGGCGGAAGTTTTGAGGCCGGTAGTTACGATGGACGCATACTGCACTTCGGCGTGCGCGAACATGCGATGGGTTCGACACTCACGGGCATGTCGCTGAACGGCGGTTTGATTCCGTTTGGCGGCACGTTCCTCACGTTCTCTGATTACATGCGACCCGCGATTCGACTCGCGGCACTGTCGGAAGTGCAGGTGATTTACGTTTTCACGCACGACTCGATCGGACTCGGTGAAGATGGACCAACGCATCAACCCATCGAGCATCTCGCAGCGTTGCGTGCGATCCCGCACCTGTTTGTGATTCGTCCCGCGGATTCGCCGGAAGTGAGCGAAGCGTGGCGGATCGCGATACTGCGTCGCAACGGACCAACAGCGCTGGCCCTCACGCGCCAGAAAGTAGGAGTGATCGATCGGAATAAGTTTGCGAAAGCGGATGGACTGCGACGCGGAGCTTACATTCTTGCGGAAGCGCAGGCTGCTGACGGCAGTGTGACGACACCGAAACTAATTTTGATTGCGACGGGTTCTGAAGTGTCGTTGGTGATGGAGGCGCGCGACAAGTTGCAGGGTGAGGGAGTTCCGACGCGGGTGGTGTCGTTTCCGTGCTGGGAATTGTTTAACGAGCAGTCGCAGGAGTATCGAGATGAAGTGTTGCCGCCGGCAGTGACGGCGCGGCTCGCGGTTGAAGCCGGCGTCAGGCAGGGATGGGATCAGTATGTTGGATCGTCAGGTGATGTGGTATGTCTCGATCGGTTTGGGGCTTCGGCGCCCGGTGACGTTGCGATGCGTGAGCTGGGATTTAACGTGGATAACGTCTTGAAGCACGCTCGGGCGCTGCTTTGATGGATGGGATTTACAGGATTTTCATGATTTACAAGATACCTGAAAATCTTGTTAATCCTGTCTAATAAAACTCATGCGTATAGCAATCGGCGCGGATCATGCTGGTTACCCGCTCAACGAGCGGGTCATTGAAGAGCTGCACCAATCGGCCCAAGAGCTGATCGACTTCGGCACTCACGACGGCTCCGTCCCTGATGATTATCCTGACTACGCCGTCCAAGTGGGCAACGCAGTTCAAAACGGCGACGCCGAAATTGGCGTGTTGATTTGCGGCAGCGGCGTCGGCGCTGCTGTCGCTGCAAACAAACTTTACGGCATTCGCGCCGCGCTCTGCGGCGACACCTACTCCGCGCATCAATCACGCGAACACGACGACTGCAACGTGCTGGTTCTCGGCGCGCGCGTCGTTGGAGTTGAGCTCGCGCTCGACATCGTGCGCGCGTTTGTCGCGGCACGGTTCAGTGGTGAAGAACG
>Ga0070681_10003194_pt1 | contig 15259 bp, 15 predicted proteins | sample KBSC83BmetaG_FD_65650 | JGI IMG/M metagenome (GOLD analysis project Ga0070681, IMG submission 65650) | Corn rhizosphere microbial communities from Kellogg Biological Station, Michigan, USA - KBS C8-3B metaG | ecosystem: Host-associated > Plants > Roots > Rhizosphere | place: USA: Michigan...
TGGCCTTCGGATTCGAGCGCGTGGCGCCCACGGTGGTCGAGGCGTTCGACGAGCAGGTGTCGGAGGCGCTCGAGCACCCGGTCGACTTCAAGTCAGTCCTCCAGGAGAAGCTCGCGCGCCGGGCTGAGGTGGTCGTGTACCGGATCGACTCGGAGCAGGGACCGCCGCACGATCGCTCGTTTGTCGCCGTCGCCGAGGTCGAGGGAGAGGAGATCGGGCGCGGCGAGGGAAGAACCAAGAAGAGCGCGGAGCAGGAAGCGGCGCTGCGCGCACTCGATTGGCTGGAGGAGTCGGCTTAGCGATGCATCTTCGCTCGCTCTCCCTGAAGGGCTTCAAGTCCTTCCCCGACCGCACGAAGCTCGACTTCGCGCCGGGCACGGCCGTGATCGTCGGGCCGAACGGGTCCGGCAAGTCGAACATCACGGATGCGGTGCTGTGGGCGCTGGGAGAGCAGTCGCCGCTTGCGGTCCGCGGACAGACGATGCAGGACGTGATCTTCGCGGGCGGCCATGGACTGCCCTCGCGGAACGCGGCCGAGGTTGAGGTCGTCCTCGACAACTCGGACGGCGGCTTCGAGTCGGAGTTCTCGGAGATCTCGATCGTGCGGCGGCTCGACCGCTCGGGCGACGGCGAGTACCGGCTGAACGGCGCGCGCTGCCGGCTGGTCGATGTGCTGGAAGTCCTGTCCGACACCGGCCTCGGCAAGGAGATGCACTCCGTTGTGTCGCAGGGACGGGTCGAGGCGATCATCCATTCGAAGCCGCGCGACCGGCGGCTCTTGATCGAGGAGGCCGCCGGGCTCGGCAAGCACCGCAAGCGGCGCCGCCGGGCTCAGCTCAAGCTGGAGCGCACGCAGGACAACCTGGATCGTGCCCTGGACGTGGAGCGCGAGGCGCGCTCGCGACTGCGGCCGCTGAAGCGCCAGGCCGAGGCGGCTGAGCTGCACGAGCGGCTCGAGCGGCAATCGCTCGAGGCGCGCTTCGCGCTGACGCAGGACGACGTGCGGGCTTCCGTCGCGGAGCTGGCGGAGGCGGAGAAGCTCGCTTCGGCAGCTTTGGCCGAGCGAGCCGAGGTCGAGCGCCTGCTGGGTGAAGTGGCCGCGCGGCGCGAGGCGGCAGAAGAGGCCTTCGCCGAGCACTCCCGTGCGCGGGAGGCCCTCTCCGGTCGTCTGTACGCCGCGCGTTCCGCCTGCGAGCGGATCGCGCTGCGGCTGGAGCGGGCGCGGGACACCGGCGAGCGTGCCTCCGAGGAGGCCGAGCGCCGCCGCCGTGAGCTGGCCCTCATCGAGGAGGCCGTGCAGGCCGACGCCTCCGTGGGCGAGGGCGAGTCGACCGCCGACCGGATCGCGCAGATCGAGTCGGAGCTCGCGGCCTTGGACGCCGAGCGCGAGGCAGGGCTCGAGTCGGAGCTCGAGGGGCTGCGGGCAGACCAGGCCGAGGCCGAGAAGCGCCACGCCGAGCTGTCCGCCGTGCTGCACGAGCGCCGCGAGGCGCTTGACGCCGCCGAGCGTGCGGCCGAGCAGGCGCGCGCGGGCCGCCGCGCCGCCGAGCAGGCCGTCGAGTCGGCCCGCCAGGAAGCGGCCCGGATCGGGGCAGAGCTTGCCGCTGTCAATCACTTCCTGCGCGCGGCGGGTGGGGCTCCGGCCGGCACGCGCTCCCTGGCCGAGGACGTCGGCGCCGACGAGGGCTACGAGCACGCGGTGGCCGCGGCGCTCGGGTCGCTCCTGCGCGCGGGCGTGGTGGCCGACCTGCGCGAGGGCGAGTCGCTGCTCGATGCCGCGGGGTCCGCCGGCGGCAGCGCGCTCCTTCCAATCGCCAGCGAGCCGAGCACGCCGGCTGGGCCGCCCACGCCGGGCGCCGAGCGGCTGCTCGACCACGTGCATCCCTCGGACGCCGCCGCGGCGCACGTCGCGCGCGTGCTCATCGACGCCTGGGTTGTCGAGTCGCTCGACCAGGTGCCCGCCTCCTTCCGGGGCATCGCGGTCACGCGCGGCGGGCGTGTGCTCTTCGGCTCCACCGGCGAGTTGCGGCAGACGCCCGCCGGTGGCGAGGAGAGGGTGCTCGAGCAGCTCGGTCGCCGGGACCGCCTGGCGTCTTCGTCCGCGGACGCCGTTCGCGCCGAGCAGGCGGCCAAGGCGGGAGTCGAGCAGGCCGCGTTCGCGGTCGGCGAGGCCGATGCCGGCCGCGAGGCCGCCGACCAGGCCGTGCGTGCCGCCGCCCGCGAGGTCGACCAGGCCGCCGAGGCTGTCCGCCGGCTCGTGCACCAGCTCGAATTGCGGCGCGAGGCGCCCGCGGAGGGCGCACTGGCCGTTCGCCACGCCGAGCTGACGGCCGAGCTGCGCGCGGAGCGGCGCCTGGCCGAGCAGGTCGAGCGCGAGCGAGTCGAGCGGCGTGCCCGCGCCGAGCTGCTGCGAGCGGCGATCGAGCGTCAGGTGGAGGTGGCGGCGGCTTCCGGGCGCGCCGCCACGGCTCTCGAGCGCGCGGAGGCCGCGGTGGCGGAGGTGCGCGACCGGCTAGCCGGCGAGCTCGCGGCCGACGAGGCGCTGGGCGAGAAGACCGCCGCGGAGCTGCGCTCCTGCGCGCAGGAGGAGGCCGGCCTTCAGGAGCGGCTGCGCAAGGCATCCGAGGCGGTCACCGGCGCGGAGGTGCGGGCCCAGCAGGTGCGCGATCGCTCCGCGGAGCACGGCGCCGAGCTGGAGCGGCTCGCGCAACGACTCGGCTTCGAGCCGACTCCCGCCGAGGAAGCGCTCGACGAAGGCGCCCGCGACGAGCTCGGTGCTCGCATCGAGCGCCTCGCGCGGCGGCGCGAGCAGCTCGGACCCGTCAACCCGCTCGCCAAGCAGGAGTACGAGGAGGCGGTGGCGCACGTCGAGGAGCTCGAGGCGCAGCGGCGCGACCTCGAATCCGCGCTGGCCGAGCTTCAGGGCCTGATCCGCGACACGGATAAGCGCATCCGCGAGAGCTTCGAGGAGACCTTCGAGGCGGCCGCCAAGAACTTCGAGGACGTGGTGCAGCACCTGTTCCCCGGCGGGCGCGGGCGGCTGCGCCTCGTCCATCCCGAGGGACCGCGGCCCGTCCTGGGCGGCGAGCAGGCCGAGGGGCAGCCGGCGCAGCCCGAGTCCGCGGACGGCGAGGCGCCCGAGCCGCCCGAGGAGGACGAGCTGGCGGCGGACGGGCCCGGCGTCGAGGTGGAGGTCACCCCGGCGGGCAAGTCGATGAAGCGGCTGTCGCTCCTGTCCGGCGGCGAGAAGTCGCTCGTGGCGCTCGCGTTCCTGTTCGCGGTGTTCCTCGCGCGGCCGTGCCCCTTCTACATCCTCGACGAGGTGGAGGCCGCGCTCGACGACCTCAACATCGACCGCTTCCTCCAGCTCATCGGCCGCTTCTCGGACCGTGCGCAATTCATCGTGGTCACGCACCAGAAGCGCACGATGGACGCCGCCGACGTGCTCTACGGCGTGAGCATGGGCGGCGACGGCGTGTCAAAGGTCGTGTCGCGCCGCCTGCCGCAGGGCAAGCGCGTGAGCGAGGCCGAGCCCGCGCGGGACGAACCGGCCGCCGAGGCCGCCGCCTAGCGTCGCCTATTCTCCGCGCCGCGATGGCGCAGACCTGGCAAGAGCTGTTCATCACCGGCGAGGACGCCCCGGCGGCCGTCGAGGAGGCGCCCGAGCAGCGGCAGGGCTTCTTCCGCCGCCTGCGCGAGAACCTGTCGAAGACGCGCGAGGCACTCGGCGCGGAGCTCCAGGCGACCGTGTTCCAGTCGCTCGACGACGAGGCCTGGGAGCGCCTCGAGGAGACGCTGATCTACGCGGATGTCGGCGCGACCACGACGGCGAAGATCGTGGAGCGGCTCGAGACCGAGGCCGTGTCGGGAGACCTGTCCAGCGGCGAGGATCTGCAGCGTCGTCTGACCGAGATCATGGCCGAGGTCGCGCGGGCCGGCGAGCTGACGATCGATCTGCGGCCGAAGCCCACGGTGATCCTCATGGTGGGCGTGAACGGCACCGGCAAGACGACCACGATCGGCAAGATCGCGTGGCACCTGCAGAAGGAGCTCGGCAAGTCCGTGGTGCTGGGGGCCGGCGACACATACCGTGCCGCCGCGGTCGAGCAGCTCGCCGAATGGGCGGAGCGCGCGGGGTGCGACATCGTGCGCGCCGCGCAGGGCTCGGACCCGGGTGCGGTCGCGTTTGACGCGATTGAGGCGGCCAAGGCACGCGGGCACGACGTGGCGATCATCGATACCGCCGGGCGCCTGCACACGCAGGACCACCTGATGGAGGAGCTCGCGAAGGTGCGGCGCGTGATCCAGAAGCAGATCCCGGAGGCGCCCCACGAGACGCTCCTCACGATCGACGCCACCACGGGGCAGAACGGGCTCCGCCAGGCGATGCTCTTCCGCGAGGCGGTTGACGTGACAGGGATCGTGCTCACCAAGCTCGACGGCACGGCCAAGGGCGGCATAGCCCTCGCGATCGCGCAGGAGCTGGGCGTGCCGGTCAAGCTGATCGGGATCGGCGAGAGCCTCGAGGACCTGCGGCCCTTCGACCCGGACGACTTCGCGCGGGCAATCGTGGGGGCGTAGCGGCGCCGGTCCGCCGGTGCGGCGCCGGTCCGCTCACATACCGTCCGCAGGCTCCACCGGCGGTCCACCCGGTAGGTTGCGGGCATGTCGGATCACCGCTACCGCGAAGGCACGCGCGTCGTCCACGCCGGCCTCCCCGAGGCCGAGCAGGGCAAGCCGTTCATTCCGGGGCCGACGTTCGCGGCGCCCTTCCATCTGCGGGGCGATCCGCACGAGGCCGAGTTCTCCTACGGGCGCTACGCGAACCCCACCTGGTCCGCATACGAGGCGGCCCTCAGCGACCTGGAGGGCGGCGCGGTCACGCTGTTCGCATCGGGCATGGCGGCGGCAGCGGCAGTGCTGCTCCCGCGCCTCAAGCCGGGCGACGTGCTCGTGGCGCCTGACGACTGCTACATGGGGGTGCGCACGCTGATCCGCTCTCACCTGGCGGAGCGCGGCGTGGAGGCGCGCCTCGTGCCGACCGCGGACCCTGGCTTTGCCGAGGCGATCGACGGCGCCTCGCTCGTGTGGCTCGAGAGCCCGTCCAACCCCGGCCTCGACGTCTGCGACCTCCGCCTCCTCATCGACCGCGCGCACGCCACGGGTGCGCCGGTGGCCGTCGACAACACCTTCGCGACCCCGCTCGGACAGCGGCCACTCGAACTGGGCGCCGACTTCGCGATGGCGAGCGCGTCCAAGTACCTGAGCGGCCACGGGGACATCGTCATGGGCTACGTGGCCGCGCGCGATGACGCCGAGAGAGAGGCGCTCCTCGATTGGCGGATCCATGCCGGCGCCATTCCCGGTCCGTTCGAGGTCTGGCTCGCGCACCGCTCGCTTGCCACGCTCGAAGTGCGCCTGGAGCGCGCCTGCGCGACCGCCCAGGCGCTCGCGGAGCGCCTCGCCGCGCGAGACGACCTCGAAGCCGTCCGCTACCCGGGCCTGCCGAGCGACCCGGCGCATGAGATCGCGAGCCGCCAGATGAGCCGCTTCGGCACGATCGTCTGCTTCACCCTCGCTGACGCCGAGCGGGCCGAGGCGTTCCTCGCCGCCTGCCGCCTCGTGAACGAGTCCACGAGCTTCGGCGGCGTGCACAGCTCGGCGGAGCGCCGGGCGCGCTGGGGCGGCGATCAGATCGCCGAGGGCTTCATCCGCATGAGCGTGGGCTGCGAGGATCCCGCGGACGTGATCGCCGACGTCGAGCAGGCGCTCGACTCGGTCGCCCCCCGCTAGCCTCCGAAACGCATGTTCGACACGCTCTCAGAACGCCTTCAGTCGGCGCTCGCGGACGTCCGCTCCCGCGGCACGCTCACCGAGGACGACATCAACAAGGCCATGCGCGCGATCCGTCTCGCGCTGCTCGAGGCGGACGTGAACTTCCAGGTCGTAAAGAGCTTCACCGCCGCCGTGAAGGAGCGTGCTCTGGGCGCCGACGTGCTCGAGTCGCTCAACCCCGGCCAGCAGGTCGTGAAGATCGTGGACGAGGAGCTGACAGCCCTCATGGGCGGTGCCGGCCGCGACCTCGTGTTCGGGTCCTCGAAGCCGACCGTGATCCTCATGGCCGGCTTGCAGGGCTCGGGCAAGACGACCGCCTGCGCGAAGCTCGCGCGGCACCTGCGCGAGGAGCTGGGGAAGGACGTGGCGCTGGCTGCCTGCGACGTCTACCGCCCCGCCGCCGTGGACCAGCTCGTGAAGGTGGGCGAGCAGGCGGGCGCCACCGTGTACGAGCAGGGCACGGGCCGCAACCCGGTCGATATCGCGGAGTGGGCGCTCGGCCAGGCCAAGTCGCAGGGCAAGGACGTGCTGATCGTCGATACCTCCGGACGGCTCCACATCGACCAGGAGCTGATGAAGGAGCTCGCCGAGATCAAGAAGCGCACGAAGCCACACAACGTCCTGCTCGTGGTCGACTCGATGACCGGCCAGGACGCGGTGAACGTGGCGGAGCAATTCGCCGAAGTCGCGAACTTCGACGGCGTGGTGCTCACCAAGCTCGACGGCGACGCTCGCGGCGGCGCCGCGTTGTCGGTCAAGGCCGTCACCGGCAAGCCGATCCTCTACGCCTCAACGGGCGAGAAGCTGCAGGCCTTCGAGCGCTTCCACCCCGACCGGATGGCGCAGCGCATCCTCGGCATGGGCGACGTGATGACGCTCGTCGAGAAGGCGGAGAAGGAGTTCGACGAGAAGAAGGCCGAGGAGCTAGAGCGCAAGATCCGCAAGCAGGAGTTCACGTTCGACGACTTCCTCGACCAGCTCCACCAGATCCGGCGCATGGGGCCCGTCAGCGGGCTGCTGAAGATGATCCCCGGGCTGGGCAATCAGCTCGGCGGACTCAAGATCGACGACCGTGAGCTCGATCGCGTCCAGGCGATCATCACCTCGATGACACCGGAGGAGCGCGCCAACCCGTCGATCCTGAACGGCTCGCGCCGCCGACGCATCGCGCACGGCTCCGGGACCACCGTGAGCGCCGTGAACCAGCTCGTAAAGCAGTTCGGGCAGATGCAGAAGATGATGCGCTCGCTGTCGCAGGGAAAGATGCCGAACCTGTCCCAACTCGCGCGGGGCCGCTAACGTTCTCCGCCGCCGCATCCATCTAGAGAGGTGAACTGAGACTTGGCAGTACGTGTAAGGCTGACGCGAGTCGGGGGTCGCAAGAACCCGATTTGGCGCGTGGTGGTGGCCGATCAGCGCTCCCCGCGCGACGGCCGCGTTATCGAGACGATCGGGCGCTACAACGCGCAGGTTGAGCCGTCTGAGATCGTGCTCGACCAGGAGCGCCTGGAGCACTGGCTGGCCCGCGGGGCGCAGCCCTCGGACACAGTGAAGAAGCTCATGCGCGCAAAGGGCCTATCGCCCGCCGGCACGGCCGGCGCCGGCAGCTCCAGCTAGCAACCAGCCATGGAAGAGCTCGTCGAGTACCTGGCCCGGTCGCTCGTCGACGATCCCGACGCTGTCTCCGTCGAGTCCTACGAGGAGGACGACGGCAGTATCGTCTACGAGCTCTCGGTGGCCGAGGACGACGTCGGCAAGATCATCGGCCGCGGCGGCCGGACCGTGAACGCGCTGAGGTGCGTGCTGCGCGCCTTCGCGGCGAAGCAGGGACGCCGTCTGCTGCTCGACGTGGTGGATTGAGCACGACCGGGCGCCTGGTCTCCGTCGGACGAGTCGGCAAGGCCCACGGGCTCGATGGCAGCTTCTACGTCGTGCGCCCCTCGCACCTCCTTCCTCTGGGCATGACCCTCACGGTGGGCGGTCGCACCGCCAGCATCGAGCGGCGCGCCGGCACAGACCAGCGCCCCCTCATCCGCCTGAGCGGCATTTCGGATCGCGAGAGCGTCGCCGCCATCGTGGGGGAGGCCTTGATGGCGGACCTCGCGGATGCTCCGCTCGAGAGCGACGAGTGGCTCAGCGCCGACCTGATCGGCTGCGAGGTGCCGGGCGTCGGCAAGGTCACGCGCGTGATCGAGGGTCCGTCGTGCGATGTGCTCGAGGTCGGCGCCGACGGGGTGCTGATTCCCTTCATCTCGGATGCCGTCAAGGAGATCGACGTCGAGGCGAGGCGGATCGAGGTCGACCGCGTGTTCCTCGGCCTCGACAGCGAATGAAGATCGACATCTTCACGCTCTTCCCGGGATGGTTCGACTGGTTCCGCGAGCAGCGGCACGTGAAGAACGCGTCCGCTCTCGGGCACGAACTGGAGACCGTCGACCTGCGCGCCACCACGCCGCTCACCGCCGGGCAGGTGGACGACACCCCGTATGGCGGCGGGGCGGGGATGGTGATCCGGGTGGATGTCGTCGAGGCGGCGCTCAAGGCGCACTACGGCGGTGACCCGCTCGAGCTCCGCGAGCGGCGGCGGGTGATCGCCCTGGCCCCCGGCGGCAGGCAGTTCGACGAGGCGCTCGCGAACGAGCTTGCCGCGGAGCAGGAGATCACGCTCCTCTGCGGGCGCTACGAAGGCTTCGACGAGCGCGTCCACGAGCATCTCGCCTCCGATGTCGTCTCGATCGGCCCCTACGTGCTCTCGGGCGGTGAGCTCGCGGCGATGGTGGTCTCGGACGCCGTTCTGCGGAAGCTGCCAGGCGCGCTGGGCCACGAGGAGAGTGCGCTCGAGGAGTCGTTCAGCGCCGCGCTCGAGGGCGCGCCGGAATACCCGCACTACACTCGTCCCGCCGATTGGCACGGACATCTCGTGCCGGACGTGCTCCTTTCGGGCGATCACGGCAGAGTCCGTGAGTGGCGCCTCGAGCAGAGCCGCCGCCGCATGAGTGGGGGCTGAGCCGGCCGGCACGGGCGGACTCCGTCGCCTTCGATACCATTGGCCGTCCCGCGTCAAGCCTGGGCTCCGGCCAAGGATTGGCGCACTTCTTTTGTCATGAGCAAAGTCATCGAAAGTCTCGAGCGCACGCAGCTGAAGCGCGTGCCGCAGTTCCAGGCCGGCGACCGGGTGAAGGTGCACTTCCAAGTCGTCGAGGGCACGCGGCGCCGCACGCAGGTCTTCGAGGGCGTGGTGCTCAAGCGCCAGGGCACGGGGGTCCGCGAGACCTTCACCGTGCGCAAGCAGTCCTTCGGCGTCGGCGTGGAGCGCACGTTCCCGCTGCACTCGCCGAAGATCGAGCGCATCGAGGTCGCGAGCCGCGGCGACGTGCGCCGGGCGAAGCTCTACTACCTGCGCGGCCGAGTCGGGCGGCGCGCCCGCGTGCGCGAGCGCCAGTACACCGGACCGGAGCCGGCCGATGTGATCCCAGAGGCGCTCGACGAGCAGGGCGCTCAGGCGGACGCGGAAGTGCTGACGCCTGAGGACGTCGCTCCAGCGGAAGAGGCGCAGGCCGAGGCGACGGACGCTCCATCCGAGGAGGCAGCGGCTGAGCCCGCCGCCGACGAGCCGGCGGCCGAGGAGCCTGCGGCAGCCGCCGAAGAGGCCTCCGCCGAAGAGGCCACGGCCGCCGAGGAAGAGCCCCCAGCAGAGGACAGCGCCGCCGAGGAGTCTCCCGCCGAGGAGTCCTGATGCCGCGGGCGTCCTCCTAGCCGCCCGGTGGCGAAGAGCAAGCAGAAGAAGAGCGCGTCGGGCTCGGTCATCGAGTTCGTCGTAATCGTCGCGGTCGCCCTCGGCCTGGCGCTCGGCATTCAGGCCTTCATCGTCAAGCCGTACCGGATCCCGAGTGGTTCGATGGAGCCGACGCTGGCGATCGGGCAGCGCGTGCTCGTCGACCGGGTCTCGAAGCACTTCACGGACTTCCACCGCGGCGACATCGTGGTCTTCAAGCCGCCGGCCGGTGCCGACACGGAGCCCCAGTGCGGCGACCCGAACAAGCCTCCGGACGAGTCTTGCCCGAAGCCGACTCCGCAGAAGTCGGACACGAACTTCATCAAGCGGATCATCGGGGAGCCCGGCGACCGGCTGAAGGTGATCAGGGGGCACGCCTACATCAACGGGAAAGAGCTGAACGAGCCCTACATCCGCCCCGACGAGAGCTGTCCCATCTGCAACTTGCCCCGTGAGATCACGATTCCGCCGGGGCACTTTTTTATGATGGGGGACAACCGTGGGGAAAGCGACGATAGCCGCGACTGGGGCCCCGTCCCCAAGGGATGGATCATCGGAAAGGCGTTCTTCACGTACTGGCCGCCGAGCCGCGTCGGCACGCTCTAACCCAGCGCGCAGCGGCCGCCGCCTCTTCGCCTTCGATCGCGCCTTCGAGCGGCGCTTCATCGCCGGCGCTGACGAAGCCGGCCGGGGCTCGCTCGCAGGCCCGCTTGTCGCGGCCGCCGTGCTGTTCGACCTCGAGCGGCTCACGCTGGCCGACAGGCGCGCCCTGTCGCGCCTGAATGACTCCAAGCAGCACACCGAGGAGGGTCGCGAGGAGCTGTACCCGCTTGTCTGCCGGGCCGCGGCCAAGGCGGTCATCGTCTCCCGCTGCCCGCGCGGTATCGACTCACGCGGCCTCCACGTCACGAACCTCGAGGCACTCAGGTCGGCGCTTCTGGGCGTCGCTTGCGAGGGCGCCCTGTGTCTCGTCGACGGCTTCCAGGTGCCGCCGTTCGGATACGAACAGCGGGCCGTGGTGGGCGGCGACTCGACGAGCGCGGCGATCGCGGCTGCCTCGGTGCTCGCCAAGGTCACGCGTGATCGCTACATGCGCCGCGCCGCCGAACGGCATCCGAGCTGGGACTTCGACACGAACGTCGGCTATTCGACACCCGAGCACCGCGCCGCTATCGCCGAGCATGGCGTATCGCCGCTGCACCGCATGTCGTTCGCGTCGATCGCCTACCAGCAGTTGGCGCTCGGCGGCTGACGGCGTCAAAACGCGTTCTCCACGTGGTCGAGCGAGACAAGCTCCCCGCCGCGCGACACCAGGATCCCTATGGCGTCGAATCGGAGCTCCGGGCGCCGTGGGCGATCTGACGAGGCCGAGCTCGCCAGCCATTCGCGCGCCATCGCCCTGACCTGCGCGCGCTTGCGCGGGCCGATCGCGTCCAACGGACCAGCCGGACCGCGGCGGGTGCCCGCAATCCGAGTCTTGACCTCACAGAAGATGAGGCAGCGGTTGTCAGCCGCGACGAGGTCGAGTTCGCCAAAGCGAGTCCGGAAGTTCCTCGCGAGGATCGTGTAGCCGGCGCGCTCGAGGTGCGTGGCTGCGAGTCGCTCACCGCGTTCGCCGAGCGCGCGCCGGGGATCGAGTGAAGCAGTCATGCGGCCAAGCTACGGGTGGCCGTGTAACGCATCCAGACCTGACCGCACCAAGTGCGTAACGGCGATGTAACAAACGCGTCGCACTTGCCTCGGCCTGAGATCCTTGACCGGCGATGACGGCGCGAGCTCCCGAGTCTCGCCATAGGCCCGGCGGCCTGATCGAGGCTGTGACCGACGGCTGGCGCCTCGGCGGGACGGCGATCGGCTTCGTGCTCGGCAGCAAACCACTGCGGCGCTTCCTGCTCGGTTCGCTCGGCGCGGCGGTGCTGCTCGCCGCCGGGGTGGCCGTGGTAGCCGTTGCGCTGCGCCGTCACGGCGGCCCTGTCGTCTACGCGCTCGCCGGTTTCGGCGCCTCCTACTTCCTCAGCCTGATGGCGACGGCCGTCGCCGTCGGAGTGGCGGCGATGGTGTCCGACGCCCTGGAGGGAAGGCCTCTACGCCCCTCCGACGGCTGGCGGAGGATGGGCAGCCGACGGCGCGCGATCGCCGGTTGGGCGCTGATCGATGCCACTTTCGGGGTGCCGTCGAAGTACGTGGGGAGTTGGACCGTCGATCAGCTCGCCGCGCTTGTCCTGGGCTTCGGCTGGGGACTGCTCACCTTCTTCGCGATCCCGACGATCGCGCTGACCGGTGCTTCGACCTGGCAATCGGCGCGCCACTCGCTGCACCTGATGCGCGGCCGCTGGGGCGACGCGGTCTACGGCACCGTCTACCTGTGGATCCGAGCCGTGGTCGTCTTCGGCCTGCCGGCCGCCGGGTCGCTCGCGGTCGGCGTCCTCCTCATTCGCCACGGCAGGGTTGTCGTCGGCGGCGCGCTGTTCGCCGCGGGCGCCGCGGGCATCGTCCTCGCGTACGTGCTCGCGCAGGCCGCGCGCACGGTTATCACGGTGGTGCTCTACCGGTATGCGGACTCCGACACGGTTTACCCGGCCTTCCCCGCCGAGCTGCTCGATCGGAGCCTACGCGGCCCGTCGAACACCTTCCGGCGCGTGGCCCGGCGGCTCGAGGGAAGGCGGCTTGGGAGCGTGCGACGGAAGGCTCTTGACCTGATCGAGCGGCCGGGTCGCGACGACCTGTAAACGAATTGTCGCGCCGCCGTCGCGAACTTGTTACCTGAGGTACAGCGCGGTAACAGGCGGCCGCGTAGGTTGGCCATGTGCTCGCAAGCATCGCGACATTTGCCCTGGAGGGCGTTGACAGCAGGGAGGTCACCGTCGAGGTCGACGTCCGCCCCGGGCTGCCGGTGTTCTCGGTCGTCGGCCTGCCGGACGCGGCGGTTCGCGAGGCGCGCGAGCGCGTTCGCGCCGCGATCCTCAACTCTGGCCTCGAGTTCCCGCTTCAGCGGCTGACGGCCAACCTCGCGCCCGCGCACGTGCGCAAGGCAGGGCCGAGCTTCGACCTGGCGCTCGCGGTCGCCGTGCTCGCGGCCAGTCGCCAACTGCCACCGGAGCGGCTCAAGGGCTCTGCCGTGTGCGGCGAGCTGTCGCTTGGCGGGGAGCTGCGTCCAGTGCACGGCGCCGTGGCAGTCGCGGTCGGCGCGCGTCAGGCCGGCTACGAGCGGCTGATCGTGCCTTCGGAGAACGCGAGCGAAGCCGCGATCGTCGATGGAATCGAGGTGCTCGGCGCGCCGAGCCTGCAGCGGCTGGTGGACCTCGTCGCGGGCGTGTGGACGCCGCCCCCAGCGGAGCCCGCCGAGGCCGGCGACAGCACGCCGGCGGCCTGCAGGCCCGACCTCGCTGACGTGCACGGCCAGCTCGACGCGCGCCGGGCTCTCGAGATCGCGGCCGCCGGTGGCCACAACCTGCTCATGATCGGACCGCCGGGCGCGGGCAAGACGATGCTGGCACGGCGCCTGCCGGGCATCCTGCCGCCACCGAGCTTCGAAGAGGCGCTCGAGATCACGCGGGTCCACAGCGTGGCCGGGATCAGCGAGGGCCGGCTCGCGCAGGAGCGCCCGTTCAGGGCGCCCCATCACACGATTTCCCCTCCGGGACTCGTCGGCGGCGGATCGACTCCGCGGCCTGGTGAGATCACGCTTGCCCATCGCGGCGTGCTCTTCCTCGACGAGGTGGCGGAGTTCTCGCGCCCGGCGCTCGAAGCGCTCCGGCAGCCGCTCGAGGAGGGCTTCGTGAAGGTCACGCGCGGGCAGCGGTCACTCGTCTTCCCGGCCGACGCGATGCTCGTCGCGGCCTCGAACAGCTGCCCGTGCGCGCGCCCACCGCACGACTGCACGTGCACCCCGGCGGATCACCTGCGCTACTCCCGGCGGCTGAGCGCCCCTCTGATCGACAGGATCGACCTCGTCTGCCAGCTCGACCCGTCGCCGCAGCTCGAGGCGGTCAAGGGACGCCCGGAAGATTCGGCAAGCGTTCGGGAGAGGGTGCTGCGGGCCCGGGATCTGCAGGTGTCCCGCTTCACGGCCACCGATGTGCACTGCAACGCCGGCATGGATGCGCGCCTCACGGCTATGCACGTGCAGCTCCCCGCGGCTGCCAGGAGGCGGCTGCTTGCGGGCAACCGCGCCACGCCACTGAGCGCGCGCGGCCATGACCGCGTGCTTCGCCTTGCGCGCACGATCGCCGACCTCGACGGTCGCCCGAAGGTGAGCGAGAGCGATGTCGAGGAGGCACTCGGCTACAAGATGAGCGCTCCATTGGCGGCGGCCGCATGAGCGTCTGCGAGGTCTGCCTGAGGCGCAGCTATCTGATCGCGCACCTCGCGCCGCGGATCGCCGGACTGCTCGACCGGCCGCGCGCGCGACCGAGCGGCCTGCTCGAGCTCGACGAGGAGGCGTTGATCGACAAGGTCGCGAAGGGCAACGCCGGAGACGTCGCGCGCGCCTTCCTGGATGCGTTCGATCCGGAGCGGGCGCTCGCCCAGCTCGTGGAGACACAGATCAACGCGCTCTGCCGGCACGACAGCCGCTACCCGCCAGGCCTGCACCAGCTCAGTGACCCGCCGAGCGTGCTCTACGCGACAGGGCCCGAGGAGCGCTTGCCGGTGCTGTCCTCGCCTGTCGCGGCAACGATCGTCGGCACCCGGAAGGCGTCGCCCTACGGAGCGCAGATGGCGAGAGAGCTCGGGCGTGGACTTGCCGCCGCCGGGGTGACGGTGATCAGCGGTCTGGCGCTCGGCATCGATGGCCTGGCCCATCAGGGCGCCCTCGACGCCGGCGGCAGCCCGATCGCCGTGCTGGCCTGCGGCGCGAACATCCCGTACCCGCGGAGCCACCGCGGGCTCTACAGACGCGTGCGCGACGTCGGCGTCGTGATCTCGGAGCTGCCGCCGGGCAGCCGTCCGTTCCGCTGGAGCTTCCCGGCGCGGAACCGGATCATGGCCGCGCTCGGCGCCATCACGGTTGTCGTCGAGGCGGCCGACCCGTCGGGCTCGCTCATCACCGCGCACTTTGCGCTCGATTTGGGCAAGACCGTGGGCGCCGTGCCCGGGCTGGTCACTTCATGGAGAGCCGAGGGCAGCAATCGCCTGCTGCGCGACGGCGGCGCCACCATCCGCGGCACGGAGGACGTGCTCGACGAGATGTTCGGCATCGGCAACGGCCCCGACGGCGCCCGGTACGCGACCGAGAAGCCCAAGCTCAAGCTCGAGCCACGACTGCGAGCGGTGCTTGACGGCGTCGAAGCCGGTGAGGGAGTAGGGGAGATCGCAGAGCGCACCGGTATGAGCGCGGCGGCAGTTCGTTCCGCCCTCGGGGAGCTCGAGCTCGACGGCCTGATCGTGCCCGGTGGCGTGGGCTGGTATCAGCGAGCGGCCACGCGGTGAGGCTGCCTATGCTCGGGGCTCATGACCACAGGCCCGCCATCCCGCGTGCCCTGCGCGCTATCGATCGCCGGCTCGGATTCCGGTGGCGGCGCTGGGATTCAGGCCGACCTGAAGGCCTTCGCCCGCTGTGGAGTTCACGGGGCTACTGCCATCACGGCGATCACCGTCCAGAACACCGTGGAGGTGCGGAAGGTCTATCCGCTGCCGCCGGAGGCGATC
>Ga0070681_10003196_pt1 | contig 15257 bp, 13 predicted proteins | sample KBSC83BmetaG_FD_65650 | JGI IMG/M metagenome (GOLD analysis project Ga0070681, IMG submission 65650) | Corn rhizosphere microbial communities from Kellogg Biological Station, Michigan, USA - KBS C8-3B metaG | ecosystem: Host-associated > Plants > Roots > Rhizosphere | place: USA: Michigan...
CTATAGCCAAACACGTTATAATAGACCGTTTCCGATGCGCTACCTGCCGGCCCACGCGCAACACATCGGAGCTCGCCATTACCAACAGGATTCCCTAGGTCTGGCGGATCCGGAGGACCACGCCTTCCTGGCTCACGGAGGCTACCTCGCGGTCCTCTGCGACGGCATGGGCGGCATGGAGCACGGCGATATCGCCAGCCAGACCGCGGTGCGCGCGACCCTCGACGCCTACGCCCGCAAGATTCCTGAAGAGAGCATTCCGGCCGCGCTCGAGCGCAGCGCCCGTGAGGCCAACGATCGTGTCATCGAAGCGGCCCTCAACCTGGGGTTGAAGGAAGGCGTCGGCACCACGCTAGTGGCCGCCGTGCTCCATTCCGGCTTCTTGTACTTCATCTCGGTCGGCGACAGCGCGGTTTTTCACGTGCGCGACGGCTTGGTCCACATGGTCAACCGCCCGCATGTGTTCGCAAATCTACTGGACCAAGCGGCCGACCGCGGCCAGATCTCGCGTTCCGAGGCCGCGCAGCATCCCGAGCGCGAATCGCTCACCAGCTTTATCGGTATTCACCAGCTCGAGGAAATCGATCACAACCTCGAACCCTGGCCAATCTCGGAAGGCGACACCATCCTGCTCGCCAGCGATGGCATGTTTAAAACCCTGGATCCGGAGGAAATCCAGGCGTGCCTCATCGGCCATCCGCAATCCTGGCCGCAGACTCTGGTGGCGCGCACGCTGGCGCAAGGCAATCCGGGACAGGATAACGTGACCGTGGTCTCGGTCACCTTCGATTCCGGAGCGCTCGGTAAGTGGGATCCAAAATCGCCTCCCAGCATATTTCATATGCCGCAAGTACCGGAACAGGCCGATAAGTCCTCCTCCGAGCGAGCCTGGCTTCTGGCGGCCGGACTATTATTGCTGATCGCCGTCGCGTTTGGCGGTCTGTGGTACTTTTCAGCTCGTTAAGTGGCCCTCTGCCTGCAGATAAAATAGGTAAGAAATCAATGGGAAGCCGTCGTGCACGTATTTTTACCATCCTTTTGATGGCCGGCGCGCCGGTCTGGGCGCAGCAGGAGGACGAATTAATTTCCCCGGAGGATGCGACTTCTACCGCGGTCACCGCACAACCTTCCGTGGAAAGCCCGCCATCGCCCGTCCAGTGGAGATCGCTATTCAGTCAATCTTTCCGGCTATTGTTCATTGAGCATGCTTTTCGCTATGCCACGGAACCCGGGACGCGCCACCCCGGCCAGCCCTTCTTTCAGGGGTATGTGAGCTCCGTCGGCGCGTTGCATGGCTGGGCGGACGGCGATCCTTTTTATGTCAACTATGTCGGCCACCCCATGCAGGGCGCCGTCTCCGGATATTTGTGGACTTTTAATGACACCCGCTACCGCTTCGTCGAGTTCGGCAGGAACCCCGATTACTGGAAAAGCCGGATTCGCGCCGGAGCCTTCGCTTGGGCTTATAGCGAGCAAATGGAAATCGGCCCGTTTAGCGAAGCCGCCATCGGAAACGTACAAGCGAGCTTTCCGCAGCAAGGGCTCGTCGACCATGTGGTGACTCCGGCCATCGGCTTGGGCTGGATGATCGCCGAAGATGCGCTCGACCGCTACCTGGTCCGTTTCGTCGAGCGACGGACTCAAAACCGGCTAATTCGAGTATTAGTGCGCGGCGGAGCGAATCCCAGCCGCAGCCTGGCCAACGCAGTCAGCGGCCGGTGGCCCTGGGCGCGCCCTCGCGATCACGCCGATCTGTTCGCTGCCGTCCTGCCGAAGCCGGCGCGACGTAAGACCGCCGAAGCGGAACGGCGCAGTGGAGTGGCCCCCTTTGAGTTCGCAGCCAACGCTTATGCTCTTGCTGATCCCAGCGGCACCTGCGCCGGCGGCGGCGCGACGGCAGCGCTTCGCGTCACTTCCCAGTGGCAAATGGTGGTGGACGTGAACGGCTGCAAGATGACTGGCCTCGAGAGGAACCTCACAGGAGATTCCCTTAGCTATATGGCCGGGCCGCGCTGGACTCCGCCTGTTACCGGACAACTGGTGCCTTATTTCCAGCTGCTGTTCGGCGGCAACAAGCTGACGCAGGAATTAATGTTTCCCCAAAAGGAATCTTATCTCGTCAGTCTCGCCAAGAGCATGGGTACGGAGCCTCCGGAGCATAGCCAGTACACCCAGCAGTTCGAACATGACGGTTTCGCATTTGCCGCCGGCATGGGACTCGATTTCAACTTCAACCGGGCGCTCGCGTTCCGCCTGCTGGCAGTGGATTACACCCGCTCCTGGGCCAACGACCTGAACGGCTTCACCTCTCCGCAAGGATTCCAATTCAAGACCGGACTGGTGTTACACATGGGCACTTGGTAACGCGTCTACTGGCTGCGCACCTCCCCGCGCTTCACCTGCGCCCGCCGCCGTCCTTGCTCCAGATTGGCCGACGCCGTCTCCTTCGCCGCGTCACTCACTTTGATGCTATTCACCACGCGTTTCACGCCCGCCGTCTTCGCCATGCGGGTGGCCGCGCCCTTGTGCTGCACCACATTCGTCGAGCCATCCCAAAAGGCCACGCCTCCTTGCACTCGTACGCTAAACCCGTCCTTGCCAATCTTCGATTTCGCCAGTTTGGCGCGGATGACCGCCTCCATTTCCTTATCCTGCTGAGCGGTGGTGCCTTGATTCGCCACCGGCTTCGAAGGCGGCGTTTTGGTTTGCGCGCCCAAAGTTCCCAGAAATAGAACAGCGATCAGAATCCACAGGCTCATAACATGTAGTCCGCGATCCTCGCAGAAATTCTCAGTCGGAGTGCCGGCGAACTTGCTAGTCTGGTGGCGGACCCGTTCATGAGCAGCTCCCTGTTTCGACGGCTAGTCGCTGCCGCCATCGCGCTGGTCGTAGCGACGCTCGCGTCTCTCCACTACGCGCTAGCTCCCGTCGACCCTGCCATTCGCGCTCAGGCGCTCGAAATCACCATAGTCGCCGCACTCGTGGCCGCAGCGGTGGCGCTGCTGGTGTCACGCACGCTCACCGCCCGCGTCAGACGCCTGAAGCGCGCGGCCGAGGGGCTGCTAGGACCAGAAGCGCAACCCGGAATCCTCTCCGATCCCGGCGACGATCTAGGGTCACTCGAACGTTCCCTCGTAGGCGTCGGCCAAGAACTGCGCGGCCTGGTCAGCAACCTGCGTTTCGAATCCGCCCGCCGCGAAGCCATCCTCACCGGCATGGCCGAAGGAGTCCTGGCCGTAGACCCCGATTTGCGAGTGACCTTCTGCAACCAGGCTTTGCTGAGCGCCACCGGATTCCGCGGACGCTACGAAGGCGTCGGCCTGCTGCAAGTCGTCCGCGATCCGGCTCTCTATGAGTTGATCCGTTCCGTGCGCGCCTCGGGCGAGCCCGGCAAACTCCGCTTCCACCTGTTCGCCAACATCCCCCGCACTTTCGAGGCGCATGCCAGGCCGCTTGCCATGCCCTCCGGCCGCGGCGTCATCGCCATCTTCCACGACATCACCGACCTCGAACGTCTGGAACAAGTGCGCAAGGACTTCGTCGCCAACGTGTCCCACGAATTGCGCACCCCGCTAGCCGGCATCATCGGCTATTCCGATACGCTGCTAGATGGCGCGCTCGACGACACCGAAAACCGCCGGAAGTTCGTAGAAATCATTCGCGCCAACGCCGTCCGCCTGGGCAGCATCGCAGCCGACTTGCTAGTGCTCTCCGAACTAGAATCCGGAGCCGACCAGGAAACGGAAACCGTCTCCTTACGCGGCGTGCTGGAAGATGGCCTGGTCACCGTAGAAGCCGAAGCCCGCGAACGCGGCGTCCGCCTGATCCGCGAAGAAATGCAAGATCTCCAAGTCGCTGGCAGCCGCCTGCGCCTGGAGCAAGCCTTCCTGAACCTTCTGGCGAATGCGATCAAGTTCAACCGTCCCGACGGCGAAGTGCGTGTCCGCGTCACCCTCACGGACGACGCCCGCGCAGCCGTAATGGTCGCGGACACCGGCGTAGGCATCCCCTCCCAGGATCTCCCCCGTATCTTCGAACGCTTCTACCGCGTAGACAAAGCCCGCTCGCGTCAAGTAGGCGGCACCGGCCTAGGTCTCTCCATCGTGCGCCACGTAATCGAACGCATGAACGGAACTGTAACAGTCGAGAGCCAAGTAGGCAAAGGCACCACCTTCCAGGTTTTGTTGCCTTCAGTAGGGCGGGCCTCCGGCCCGCAACCAACGTCCACGTTGGCCCCTTCGTAACCCAACCGTAACCCAATAGTCATGACATCTAACCCGCCACTTGCTACAGTCATAACTTGTGACACCATCCACCCCCACTTTTAAGGTTGAAACCACTGACAGCCCCGCCGGTGCCAGAATCCTGAAACTCTCCGGTCCTCTCACCATCCAAACCCTCTTCGACTTTCAGCAAATCGTGCGCGAAGAAACCACCAAGCCCATCATTCTGGACGTCTCCGGCGTCGCCTACATGGACTCCGCCGGCCTCGGCTGCGTCGTCAGCGCCTACACCTCCTGCCAGCGCAACGGCCGCGCCTTCGGCATCACCGGCCTAGGCGATCGCATCAAGACGCTGTTTCAGGTCACGCGCGTCGATGGCTTGCTCCCCTGCTTCGACACTCTCGAATCCGCCCAAGCCTCCGTCAAGCCTAAGTCCAAGTAACGCGATTGTAATTCTCTATTAATTACAAACTCATCCTCCCCCGCTAATCTCACCATTCAAAGTCAATTTTTGAAACTGAGCGAACCTCCAGTCCGCTCAATTCCACACCACAGGAGCGAATGGATGAGACGAATGAATGAGCGAACCGGACGGGTGCTTTTAGCCTGCCTCTTGAGCTCGATTATGCCGCTATCGGCGGCAGACAACCCGGCCCCCCCGCCCTCTGAGATCGAACAGCTCAAACAAATGCTGGCCGATCAGCAGAAGCAAATCAACGAACTTCGGCAAGCTCTATCCCAGCAGCAAGCCTCGGCGCCGGTCGTACCGGCAGTCGATCCCACCCCCGTCAGTACCTTCCGTAATTTAGGCCAAGTGGCGAGCACCACCGGCCTAGTTCCACACCCCGCAGCACTCCCCATAGCCATGGCCCTTCCCGCGACCCCCTTGCCGCAGGCCGCACCCAATGCCACCAGCTCCGCCAAGAACCCGTGCGAAGCCGACCCCGAAAACTCCATCCCCACGTTCCTGCGGCTCGGCAGTGTCTGTATCGTCCCCATCGGCTTCATGGATCTCACGCCGGTGTGGCGCGACAAGAATGCCGGATCCAGCATGGGTTCCAACTTCGGCAGCATTCCTTATAACAACACCGCCAACGGCAACCTCAAGGAATTCCGCTTCAGCTCGCAAAACGCCCGCATTGGCTTCCGCATCGATGGCGATTGGAAAGGCGCCCATTTCATCGGCTACAACGAGTTTGACTTCAACGGCACCAGTGGATCCACCGCCCTCGCCGTTTCGAACGGCGCCATCGTCCCGCGCCTCCGCCTCTTCTGGGCCGACGTCCGCAAAGGTAAAATCGAATTCCTCACCGGCCAGAGCTGGAGCATGCTCACGCCCAACCGCAACGGCATTTCCGCCTTGCCCGGCGATCTCTTCTTTACCCAGGTCGTGGACATTAACTACATGGCGGGCCTCACCTGGTCGCGCCAGCCCGGTATGCGCATTCTCATTCACCCCAACAAAAAGGTGACCTTCGGCTTCTCCGCCGAACAACCTGATCAGTACATCGGCGGTTCCGCGGGCGGCTCCGGCATCACGCTGCCCAGCGCTCTTACGGGGCTCGCCGGAACGCAACTCGACAACGCCCAGAACATCAGCGCGGGCAGTTACCTGACGCAACCCACCGTCACCCCGGACTTCATCGCGAAGGTCGCCTTCGACCCCACCTCCCGCTTCCACTTCGAAGTCGCTGGTATCGAAAGGAACTTCAAGACCACTAATGTCGCCGCCCCGTTCACCACGCACCACAGCACGCAGGGCGCTGGCCTTCTCGTCGGTCTCAACGTAGCGGTCCTCAAGAACGTGCGCCTGATCTCCACCAACTTCTTTAGCGATGGCGGCGGCCGCTATCTGTTCGGACAAGCGCCCGACGTCATTGTTCGAGCCGATGGTTCCCTCAGTCCCGTCCGTGCCAATGGCACCATCGACGGTTTTGAAGTGACTCTCAAGAACACCCAGTTCTACGCCTACTACGGCGGAATCTACATCGGACGCAACACCGCCATCGACAGCAATGGCAGCAAAATCGGCTACGGCTACAGCGGCTCCCCTAACAGCCAGAACCGCGCCATCAACGAATTTACCTTCGGATTCAACCAGACCATGTGGAGGAATCCACGCTACGGCGCCATCAACCTGATGGGTCAGTATGAATACCTCATGCGCGAACCCTGGTTCGTGGCCGCAGGGGCTCCCAAAGCGGCCCACGATAACACCATCTACTTCAATATCCGCTACACCTTGCCGGGAGCCATGCCCAACTTCTAAGTCATTGATTACCCGGGCTATCACGGGGATGGCCCGGGTCGTGTAATCGTTCTGTAATAAACACTTGATTAAATAGAGGAGGAGCACATTTATGAAGCGCTTTGTAGTGCAGGTGGCCCTGTTAGCCGCCCTGACGACCGGGGTGGCGTCAGCAGAGCAGATTCTAATCAACGCGGCAGGTGCCACGTTCCCTTATCCCATGTACTCGAAGTGGTTTGACGACTACCACAAGAAGTTCCCCAACCTTCAGTTCAACTATCAGTCCATCGGTTCCGGCGGCGGTATCAAGCAAGTGACCGAAGGCACTGTCGAATTCGGAGCCAGCGACGGCCCCATGAACGACAAGCAAATGAAAGAATTCCAGGACAAGCACGGCTACGGAATTCTGCACTTCCCGACGGTAATGGGCGCGGACGTTCCAGTCTATAACGTCGCCAGTGTTAGCACGGATCTCAACTTCACGCCGGAGGCGCTGGCAGGAATTTTCCTAGGCAAGATTACCAAGTGGAACGATCCGGAACTGGCGAAAGCCAATCCAGGTGCAAAGCTGCCCGCGGCCGATATCATTGTCGTACACCGTTCCGATGGCAGCGGCACCACTTACATCTGGACCGACTATCTCTCCAAAGTCAGCAAGGAGTGGGAAATGAAAGTCGGCCGCGGGACTTCCGTTAATTGGCCCGTCGGTCTCGGCGGTAAGGGCAACGAAGGAGTCTCGGGCCAAGTACGGCAGACCCCCAATTCCATCGGCTACGTCGAATTAATCTATGCCGTCCAAAACAAAATGAAGACCGGCAAGGTCAAGAATGCAGCAGGGAACTGGGTCCAAGCCAGCTTGGCTGGCGTAACCGCCGCCGCGGCGAGTTCGAAAGAGATGCCGGATGATTTCCGGGTGTCCATCACCAACGCTCCCGGCAAAGACGCCTATCCCATCTCCAGCTTCACCTGGCTGCTGATTCCCGAGAAGATCGCCGACCCCACCAAGAAAAAAGCCATCAAGGAATTCCTGACGTGGATGCTGGCTGACGGCCAAAACATGACCGAAGCACTCGCCTACGCCCGCCTCCCGAAAGCAGTCGTAGCCAAGGAAATCAAAGCGATCGCCAAGGTTCAATAACCGCCTTCTGCATGGCTGCCTCCTCCACTACTGTTCCGAGCGCCGATCCTTCGCGGCCGGCGCCGAATTTTTTGGAGCGCCTGCGCGGTGGCGATGAGGCGGCTTACGTAATCACCTTCATAGCTGCAGCCAGTATCCTGCTGATCACGGGAATGCTGGTATACGAGCTGTTCATCAACTCCGCCGATGCCCGCGCGAAATTCGGCTGGGCCTTCCTGTTTACCCAAACCTGGGACCCCGTCAACGACCAGTTCGGCGCGCTGCCATTCATTTACGGAACGCTGGTGACATCCTTCCTGGCCCTGCTCATGGGAATCCCGCTGGGCGTCGGCGCCGCCATCTTCCTCGCAGAATTAGCGCCGCCGAAAATCTCCGATGCCCTCACGTTTTTGATCGAACTCCTGGCGGCCGTCCCCAGCGTGATTTACGGACTGCTCGGAATCTTCGTGCTGGTCCCCATTCTGCGTGTGGTCGAGCCGTCCCTGCGCGCCGTGCTCGGATGGACCCCGTTCTTCAGCGGCCCCTTCTACGGCGTCAGCCTGTTTTCAGCCGGCGTGGTACTCGCCGTGATGATTATCCCCTTTATCATCTCCATCTCCCGCGAAGTAATCCTTGCGGTCCCCGGTGACCAGCGCGAAGCCGCCCTAGCCCTCGGCGCCACCCGTTGGGAGACCACCTGGGATGTAGTCGTCCCCTTCGCCAAGAAGGGCATCATGGGTTCCATCTTCCTGGCGCTCGCGCGAGCGCTGGGCGAGACCATGGCCGTCACCATGGTCGTCGGCAACGATCCCAAAATCAAAGCCTCTCTGTTCGCGCCCGGCTATTCCATCGCCGCCGTGATCGCCAACGAGTTCACCGAAGCCACCGGCAAGCTCTACACCAGCGCCCTCATCGAATTAGGCCTGGTCCTGTTCGCCCTCACCATCGTGATCAACGGCGTCGCGCGCCTTCTCGTCATGGGAGCCGACAAGTACAAGACCTGATATGCGCGATCTGCACACACTCCGCCGCAAAACAGTCAACGTAGTGATGTTGACCATCACGGGTTTGTGCACGCTGTTCGCCGCCGGAACCCTGGTCTTCATCCTGGGATACCTGTTCGTCCACGGCGGCAGCAGCCTCACTCTGGACTTCTTCACCAAACTCCCCACGCCCGTCGGCGAAGCCGGAGGCGGCATGGCCAACGCCATCGTCGGCAGCGCCAAGCTGCTCGCCCTGGCCATGGTAGTGGGCGTTCCCCTCGGTTTTCTAGGCGGCGTGTATCTGGCGGAATTCGGCGGCAGCACATTCTCCTTCGTGATCCGCTATGTGACGGACTTACTCAACGGCGTGCCTTCCATCGTCATCGGAATCTTCGCCTACACCTTGATCGTCCTGCCGCAAAAGCATTTTTCGACGCTGGCCGGTGGCCTGGCCCTGGGCGTAATGATGATCCCCATCGCCGTACGCAGCTCCGAAGAATTCCTCCGCACCATTCCTAATTCCCTCCGCGAAGGCGCCATGGCGCTGGGTGCTTCCAAAGCCAAGTCCATCCTGACTGTAGTGATTCCCGCCGCGAAAAATGGGATCATGACAGGGATAATGCTGAATCTGGCACGAGTGGCGGGCGAAACCGCCCCGCTCTTGTTCACCAGTTTCGGCAACCGTTTCTGGAGCCCTGGATGGGAACAACCCACGTCCGCCTTGCCGGTCATGATCTTTACTTATGCCATCTCGCCCTACGAAGACTGGCACCGTCAGGCCTGGTCGGCCGGTTTTGTTCTACTTACTCTCGTGTTGGCCGTGAACATATTCGCCCGCGCGGTTCTTGCCAAAAAGAAGCACGTAGCCAGGTGACTCCATGCAAGCCTCTACTCGACAACCCTACCCTGAGATGAATACTCCAACCGCGGGAACCAACACGCCGCCCATGGACGCCGCGAGGCCGCTTGCCGACACGGCCCACAAGCTGAGCGTCACCGATCTGAATTTCTATTACGGTAAATTTCAAGCCTTGCAAAATATCTCGATGGAGATCTTCGCCAACCAGGTGACGGCTTGCATTGGACCCTCTGGCTGCGGCAAGTCCACCTTCTTGCGCACTCTGAACCGCATGAACGAAACGGTTCGCAACACCCGTGTCGAAGGCCAGATTCTACTCGATGGCGTGAACATCTTCGAACAGGAAGTAGCCTACGTCCGCCGCCGCGTAGGGATGGTGTTCCAGCGTTCCAACCCCTTTCCGAAATCGATTTTCGACAATGTGGCCTACGGGCCGCGTATTAACGGCATGGTCGCGAACCGGGCTGCCCTCCATGAAAAGGTGGAGCAAAGCCTGCATCGCGCGGCCCTCTGGGACGAGGTCAAAGACAAACTGAACCAATCCGCCTACGGGCTTTCCGGCGGCCAGCAGCAGCGCCTGTGTATCGCCCGCGCCCTGGCAGTCGACCCCGAAGTCCTCCTGCTGGATGAGCCCTGTTCCGCCCTCGATCCCATCGCCACCGCTAAGATCGAGGACCTGATCTTCCAGCTCAAAAGCAGTTGCACCATCGTGATCGTCACGCACAACATGCAGCAGGCGGCGCGTGTCGCCGATTATACCGGCTTCTTCCTGCTGGGCCGCTTGATCGAATTCGACAGCACCACGGTCATCTTCAAGAATCCGGCGAAGCAAGAGACCGAAGATTACATCACCGGACGTTTCGGGTAAGATTCGGAGCATATTACCGTGCGCCACTTCATTGAAGAACTGGAACAACTGAAGACCAAGCTGCTCGAAATGAGCGCCATCGTTGAGTCCTCCATTCAGCGCAGCATCAGCGCGGTCACCCAGAAGGACCGCACCGCCGCCGAAGAAGTCTTCCGCACCGAAGTGCGTATTAACTCCATCGAAATCGAGATCGATGAATTCGCCATCAGCCTGCTCGCCTTGCACCAGCCCATGGCGGCTGATCTGCGCCTGATCGTCGCCGCGCTCAAGATCAACACTGATCTCGAACGCATGGGGGACCTCGCGGTGAGCATTGCCGAGCGCGCGCTGTCGCTCATGGAAGGTCCCATCATCACCCCCATGATCGACATCCCGCATATCGCCGGCCTGGTGCAATCCATGGTGCGCAAAGCCCTAGACGCCTTCGTCCACCGCGACGCCGATCTAGCCCGCAGCGTCTTGGCGTCGGACGACGCCGTAGACAGCCTCCGCACCGCCTGCTACCACGAACTCACCAGCTTCATGGAGAAGGACCCGCACAACATTCAGCAGGCTCTGAACTTGATGGTAGTGATCCGCAACCTCGAACGCATAGCCGACCACTCCACCAACATCGCCGAAGACGTACTGTTCCTGGTCAAAGGCATCGACGTCCGCCACCACGCCGAAACCCGCCCCTCCGCCGTAGGGTAGGGCGGGCCTCCGGCCCGCAGCCAACGTCCACGTTGGCCGCCGTAGCTTGAGCGGGTAAGCGCGACAGGATATAGTTTAAGTGCTAAATCCAAGGCCCGTCCATGGAGCAGTCGAAACCTCGAATTGCACTGCTAGTCGCAGCGATGTCTGCTCTGTTGGCACCAGCCGCCAGCCCACAATCTTCCGACGATACCGCCGCCCTGCTTGACCGCGCGCGCGAAAAAATCGCTCGCACTACGCAACGCCTGCTCAAGTGCACCTGTCTCGAGACCATTGAACGCACCTACTACGTTCCGCCCGCCAAAAAAATAAGCGCCAACGTAATGACGGAATCTCCCGCGACTTCCTGCGACGGCAAGGAATTTGGAAAAAGCGGACCCCTCTCACGCGATGCCAAAGACCGTTTGCGGCTGGATGTTATCGTCGCCGAAAACAAAGAGACCTACTCCTGGGCGGCTGCGAACCGCTTCGACTCGCGCTCCGTCTTTCAGATGGTCTCGAACGGGCCGATCAGCACCGGTTCCTTCGGGACGTACCTGGTGGATATATTCGAAAATCCCGGAGCGCAGTTCAAATTCACTGCCGAGAAGCACCAGGGCGCCGCACAGGTTTTCGAGTACGCTTTTGAAGTGCCCGCGCAGGCCAGTCATTATGACGTGAGAGGCGACGCCGAGTGGAAGGTCACCGGCTATCACGGCTCCTTCGAGATCTACTTGGCTACGGCTGAACTGGCTCGCTTGGTTGTGGAGACTGCGCAACTTCCGCCGGACGCCAGAATGTGCCGCGCCAGGACCAGCATCGAGTACCATTACATGCTCATCGGAGACGATGAATTCTTGATTCCGCGCCAGAGCCAGCTCGAGACCTTGTCAGGGAACGCGAATGAAACCTCCAGCATCACCACGTTTTCCGGTTGTCACGAATACACCGCGGAATCGAGTCTGCGCTTCGACGCGCCGGAATCCGCAGCCGCGGTAAAGACAACCGCGCAACCTCCCGCGCCGCTCCCGCCCGGCCTCTCCGTGACGCTAGCTCTGCTAAGTCCTATTTATCCCGCCAACGCAGCCGCCGGAGACGCGATTTCGGCTGAGATCTCTCAATCTGTTCGCGCACCGCATTCGCGGCAAATTCTGCTGCCCGCAGGCGCCATCGCGCATGGCCGCATCGTACAAATGCGGCATCAATATAGTTCCTCGCAGTTTTTGATTTCGATTCGCTTCGAAACGCTGGAAGTGAACGGCGCGCTGATGCCGCTCTTCCTGCGCTGGGATCACAAGCTGGAGTTCCAGAAGACCCGCACCCAAAACGGTTTCCGCAATCGCGGCCCGGAATTTTCGCTGCCGCCGCCGTCCACCGGCGAAAGCGGAGGGTTCTTCTCCCTGCCCGCCGCCCGAGCCGGGGCCGTTATCCCCGCGGGCTTCCAGTCGAAATGGATTACGGTGAGCCCGTGAAACGTGCCATCGGCCTCATCGCCATAGCGGCCTTCGCGCAAGATCCTTTCGAGACACTCGAGAGGGCTCGTGACAAAATGCTCTCCCAGATCCCCACGCGCCCGCGCTACACCTGCGTCGAGACCATCGATCGCAGTTATTTTTCGCGCCGCAGCCTGCTCGCCTCGCCCGCTACCTGCGAACGCCTCAGTGCCGATCGCAAACAAGGCCGCGCCAAACTGCGGCTCGATGCCACCGATCGCTTGCGCGTTGAAGTCGCCGTGACCCAGGGTACCGAGATCTTTTCCTGGACCCGCCCCGCCTCATTTTCCTACAGCCTCGAGCAAATCCTGCAATTCGGACCCACCGGCACCGGAGCCTTCGCCGCCCACCTGCTCGACATTTTCAGTAACCCATCCGTCCGCTTCCGGACCATGGAAGAAGGCGGCGAAAATCTCGCATACGCTTTCCGCGTGCCCATCGAGGCCAGCCGCCTGCTCATCAAAGCCGGCGCACAATGGCGTCCCTCCGGCTACAGCGGCTCCTTTACCATCGACCCGCGTTCCCTGGAAATGCGCCGCTTCACCATCGAGTCCGACGAGCTGCCTCCCGAAACCTCGCTGTGCGAAGTGAGCACCACCAACGAATATCAGGACGAGCAAACCCTGGGCCTCCTGTTGCCGTCCGTGAGCCGTTCCCACGACATCCTGCGCGACGCCACCGAGACCGAGCTTGTGACCACTTTTTCGGATTGCCGCGAAGCGACGACGACCCCTTCCGGGCGCGAAGCCGTCCAGGATCTAGCACTGCCCGAACAGACCCTCGAACTTGCTCTGTCGACGCCCATCGACTCGGCCACAGCCGCCGCAGGGCGATGCAATTTCGGCCCGCTTGACGGAGCCGATTCTACGCCCGAAATCCTCCGAGGTCCTCGCGCCAGCAGGGTCCACCGTTACCGGCCGGATCGTCCAGATGGAACACCGGCTCTTCCCCAGAGACTATTTCGTAGTATCAATGGCGTTCGATAGCGTGCAAGCCGGCGGCAAGTTTTTCAAGCTCCGCATCAAATCGAACGGAAACCGCGCCGCGACCAACCCGCAATGGCCCATGGGGACGTTCACCTTCCCAGCCAAAAATTCGCGACATGTGATTCCCGCTGGATTTAAATCGAAGTGGCTCACTGTGCCGCAGGCGCAGCCGGCGGAGGCGCCGCCACATTCACCATAAAAGGCGCCGTCAACCGAGTCCCCGTGCCCACCATCACCGGTACCGTCGGGTCCGTCACCGTGGGGTCCGTCACCAACCCCGCCGGCATCACAAAGTTAACGTAAGTCAAATCCTGCACCGGAGTCGTTGAGTTCGGATCCGCAGGCACCGCAATCACTGCAGTCACCGGATAAGCGTTCCCCGCGATATTGACGTAAACCGCTCCCGCGCCCGGCAAATCCTTATTCGCTCCCGTCAACCCATAGACCATGGCAGTCACCAACCCACCCGGCGCGACCGGTGTCGACGGGCTCGTCAGAACCGGCTCCACAGGAGCCGTCGGGTCCGTCGGCGTAGGATAATCGACAGTCCACAGAATCACTGGACTCGGCGGGTCGATTTGCAAAATCACGCGCGGCACAACAGCCAGCGGCGGATTCCCCGGCGCCGTCAATTGCACCGGCTGCGGCGCCACCCCCAGGTCCAGCGGCAGGTTCACCGTCAACACTCCGTTCGTGTCCGCCGTGAACGCCACGTTTTCAGGACCCACGGAAAGCGTCCACCCTGTGAGATCCACCGGCAGCCCGCTAGTTCTAATCAACGCCGTGCCCCCCGCCGGAATCCCCGCCATTCCCGTCACCGCATTTAGAATCGGCACCTGCATGCTAATCTGATTCGGCGGCGCCGCCACCACCGTGAATAGATCCGGCAGCGTAATGATCTCCAGGCCGGTGGCCACCGTAACGTAAGTGATTCCCACTTGCGCCGCCGGATCCACGCTGAGATTGAGGATCACCATAGTGGGACTTACCACCCACGATCCCCGCACCGAAATATCGCTCGACCCGAACCCGACCACCGTTTGCCCCTCGGCGAAATGCGTGTTCACTCCACTGATGACCATCAGGGTATCCGTGCCCGCCGTCACCACAGCCGGCGTACGCACAATCGACGCAGCATTCAGTTGCGGAAAGGTAAACTGCGGCCGCGTCGCGGCATCCGCCAACGATTGCAGCGAACTCTGTCCGTCCGCATTAACCGCTTCTACCGTAGCCACGCTCCCGCTCAGCCCCGGGGGCTCAGCGATCGCGAGCGAGCCGTCCGCATTCGCGAACAGCACCGTCGCCGGAGATCCTTCGAACAAAATTCGCGTGGCCGTCGTCAAATTGGTCCCCGCCACCTTCGTCACTACCTGCAGCGCGTTCACCGCCTGCGATGTCACGGAGGTGACCGTAGGCGCCGGATTCGCCACTACCGTGAACGCTGCCGGCAGTACGTAGAGATCCCCGTTTAATGTCACCGCCAGCGCCGCCGGAGTATTCGCGGAAACCTTAGCTGTATCCACCACTGCCTGCAGGAAACCCTGCTGGTAATATTTCAGACTTCCCGGCTCGATCGCCGCCGCGTTGCCGATCACGCTCACACCGAGCCCCGGAGCCATAGCCGTCTGGTTGTTAACCGTCGTGCCGTTCGCATAAAACACCAGCGCATCGCGCGTCCCGGTCACTAGCGGTGGCGACGGTATCGCTACGCCGTTCGGATAGCCATAGGTTCGCATCGCGTAAACCGCTGGTCCGGATCTCGCCACCACCGCGAAATTGATGTTGGTAACGAACGCCCCCGCCGCTAC
>Ga0070681_10003197_pt1 | contig 15257 bp, 9 predicted proteins | sample KBSC83BmetaG_FD_65650 | JGI IMG/M metagenome (GOLD analysis project Ga0070681, IMG submission 65650) | Corn rhizosphere microbial communities from Kellogg Biological Station, Michigan, USA - KBS C8-3B metaG | ecosystem: Host-associated > Plants > Roots > Rhizosphere | place: USA: Michigan...
ATCGGGCGTACTGTGGGTCGGTGCCGCGACGATGTTAGCGGCCTACGTGCTCCCTGCTGCGCGCAACAGTGAAGGCGGTTTGCGCTTTCTGCGCGAGCTGATCTGGACGCGCAACCTGCCTCGCTACCTGAACGTCGTGCTGGGCCTGTCCCTCACCTCGGGACTCATACTCTATGGCAATCTCGTCTATCTCACGAATGGCTCGTGGGCACGATCGCGGCATGGCATAGTGCTTGGCGTTGGAGGGATGAGCGCGATCATCGCCGCGGCCATCGCGACATTCATTGCCGCACCGGCAATCCATCGTGCTCTCGAGTTGGCGCAGAAAGGAATTTCTCCGAACGACCGCGCCGCGACGGAGCAAGAGGCCGCGGTCATCAGTGCGCTCCGGCGGTACACGACCGCCATGTGGCTCGTCGTGGCACTCCTGCTCGCCGCCGCCTCGATGATGGCCATCTCGCGCTACTATTGACGTAGGAGCTCCGACTCCTCCGGGACACTCGGCGTCAGCTACCGCTCCCCAGCTGCCGCGTGTACTTCACGATCAGCGATCGCGATTGTGGCGCGCGCCAGCGAAAATACCCGTCTGCCTCCTCTCCGTCATTCAGCACCACGAACAATCCGGTGCCGGCGGTGTTGAGCCACGCAAAGCGCGCGTTCGCCGTCCACACCCGTGCCTGGTTGTTGTATTGCACGAGCGACTGCAGAAAGACCCGTGGCGTGAAGAAATACGCGAGCCGTGTCCCGACGAGCCGCCTGATGAATCGGCCTTCGGTGAGGCGCACATCGTTGTAGTCGAGCAGGAGCGATGACGAGATGGTGGCCCCGCGACGCATCGTGAGGGTGAGCGTGCCCCCATTGCGAATGCCGTCGTAGAATTTGCCAAAGTCGCCGCGGACCACTATCGACGCCGGGCTGCTCGGGTTCGTGCTCCAGTCGAAGCCTAACGAGCCGAAGTCGTACGAGCCGACGGGGATCGTCACGCCATCGGCGATGGTGAAGGGCGCCAACAACCCCTCGTGATTGATGTTGTACTCCGGCCCGAAGATCCCGCCGTTGGCGAGCTCCAGCTCCGTGAGGTCGACGTGTACGCGGCCGCTGGAGTACGAGCCGTCGAGATTGAAGTACCCACGGAAGTTGCTGTGCGGATTCCAATCCTTGAGCCAGCGCCACTCCGGCTTGCGCACGAACCGCATCGCCGAGACTTCGTAGAAGCGATATCCGCCGCGGCGATCGAGAAAGCCGACCTGCGGGTCGAAGTCGCGCCCAACCTGAATGATCCGCGCGCCGTTGTTCCAGTCGGCGGTCTGATAGCCGAGCCGGGCGCTGTAGCCCGCATCGTCGTGACTCCCGGCCGTCGGAGGCGCCGATGGCCCGAGTGTCTTGGTCGTCGCGGCCCACCAGTCCACCGTCCACGCGTCGCCGACACCCACGCGGCCATCCGCGCCATAGGTTCCGTTCCGGTCGCGGCTATCGCTGGTCGCAATGCGCTCGATTCCGAGCACGCCGATGCGTGAGCGTCGGGAGAGCTCCCGCATCACCCGCAAGACCGAGTACGAGTTGCCGGGCTGAGTGCCGGCCGCGGTGTCGGTGACGATCTCGAGCGCGCCGATCGTGAGGCCGGCGACGCGCCCCGTCACGCGGCCTCCTCCGAGAATCGACGCCGGCTTACCTAACGAGTCGATGCCGATCCGGCGACTGAAAAAGAGCTCGGCCGTCTGCGGTGTGCCCGCCGAGAAGACTCCCGCGTTCTCGAGGAAGAAGGGGCGCTTCTCCGGAAAGAACAATGGAAAGCGGGTGAGATTCGTGCGCTGCTCGTCGACCTCGACCTGCGCGAAATCGGTGTTGTAGGTGAGGTCCAGGGTGAGGCTCGGCGTGAGGCCAAGCTTCGCGTCGGCTCCTGCCTGACGAGTCTGACGAATCCCGGGACCGAGGGTGAAGTCCCGCTGCGAGCCGGCGAGCAGGTAGGGAGTGACTGTCGCCACGCGCCGCGCCGGCACGCGAAGGCCGTCGAGCGTGCCGGCGTACGACAGGCGATAAAGACTGAATTGTCGTGGAATGAATGCCCAGTACGCGTCCTCGTTCTTGCGGCGAATGCCACGCACGAAGTTGATCCCCCACCGCTGCTCGCCACCGCCGACATAGCGCAGCGTCGAGAAGGGGATCCGCATCTCGGCGTACCAGCCTAACGAGTCGAGCGACGTCGCGACGGTCCAACTCCCATCCCAGTTGAGGTTGAAGCCACCCATCGAGCCCGACTGCACACGCGACTGGCCAGCGAGCTGCACGCCGCCACCCTCTCCCTCGCGCGACACCTGGCCATCGTACTCGATCGACGAGGGAGTCGTCGCGAAGACAAATCCATTCTGCCGATCGAGGTACGTGTCGAGGATGACGCCGAAGTAATCGCTGTTCTCCAGCGCGACGTCCCGCACCTTGTCACCGCGAATGATCGCTGCCGGGTCGCGATCGAAGAGCCAGGCGCCGATGTACAGCGCCTCGCCATCGGAGACGATGCGTACTTCCGTACGCTCCGACACCGGCGCGCCCTCGTGCAACTCGCGCTGGACAAATCCCGCGAACGCAGGCGTCCCCTGCCAGGCAGCGTCGTCGAGTCGGCCGTCGATCGACGGGGGAGTCGCGACGAGCCGCACCGTCCCAATGCGCGCGGAAGCTGTCGGAGCTCCTTCCGGCTTGATCTGCTGGGCAGCGACGGCCGTGCGAGTGAATACGAGCAACGCGAGCGCATAACGAAGCAGCACGGCGAAACCATACACTCTGGAAGGGCCATCAATCTGCAACCAACTCGACTCGTCAGGCCAGGAGTAGCTCCAGCTCCTCGCGGCCGATCTGCGCCAGCGCGCCCTGATCCTCGCTGAGAATCGCGTCGGCGAGGTCGCGCTTCGATCGCTGAAGCTCGAGGATCTTCTCCTCGATCGTGCCTTGCGCCACGAGTCGCGTCGCGATCACGTGGCGCTGCTGGCCGATGCGATGCGCGCGATCGATCGCCTGCGCCTCCACCGCCGGATTCCACCACGGATCCAGCAGAAAGACGTAGTCGGCCGCGGTGAGGTTGAGGCCGTGGCCTCCCGCTCTGAGACTGATGAGAAACAGCTTGCAGTTGGGATCCCGCTGAAACTCTTCGACGACTGCTTGCCGGTCGCGGGTGTCGCCATCCAGGTAGGCGTACCGCGCTGAATCCGCGTCCAGGCGCTCGCGCAGGAGCGCGAGGAAGCTCGTGAACTGAGAGAATACGAGCGACTTGTGTCCCTCCGCCGCGGCCTCGGCGAGCTTGGGGAGGATGACGTCGAGCTTCGCGCTCGGCGCATCGGCGTGGGTGCGGGAGATTAGCGCGGGATGACAGGCGGCCTGCCGCAGCCTGAGCAATGCCTCGAGCACCTTCATCCGCGAGCGATCCATGCCCACGCGGTCGACATAGGGAAGCAGCGAGCGCCGATAGTGCGCGAGCAGCTCATCGTAGATGCGCCGCTGGGCCGGCTCGAGCTCGACGATAAGCGTCTGCTCGAGCTTCGCCGGCAGCTCCGGCGCTACACGCTCCTTGGTCCGGCGCAGAATCACCGGTCGCAGCGCCCGCGCGAGGAGGGCCATCTCACCTTTCTCGTTAGGCGCCTCGTCGTCATCGTCAGTGGCAGGATCCGTGGCCACGCGCGCGCGGGCGAGGGATCGGAACGTCGACGCCGCGCCGAACATGCCGGGATTCAGAAACTCGAACAGGCTCCAGAGCTCCTGGACGTTGTTCTCGATCGGCGTGCCGCTGAGCGCGAGGCGGTGACGCGCACGGAGCAGTCTCGCGGCCTTCGCCGCCGCCGTCGTCGAGTTCTTGATCGCCTGCGCCTCGTCGAGGATGACGTAATCGAACTCCGTCTCGCGCAGCGCGGCGATGTCGCGCCGGAGCGTACCATAGGTCGTGATGACGACATGCTCATCGCCGAGGCCGATGCTCCCGCGGCCGCGCTCGGCGCCGGTATGGTCGAGCACCCGCAGCGTCGGCGTAAATCGCGCCGCTTCCTGCTTCCAGTTGAAGATGAGCGAGCGCGGCGCGACGACGAGCGACGGCCCCGCGTTCTCGAGCCGGCGCGACTCGAGCAGGGCGAGCGCCTGCACCGTTTTGCCGAGGCCCATGTCGTCGGCGAGACAACCGCCCAGGCCGAAGCGACGCAGGAAGGCGAACCAACCGAGTCCCTCGCGCTGGTATTGCCGAAGCTCGCCGAGAAACGTGGATGGCTCCGAGCACGCTTCCACTCGTTCGAATGTTTGAAGCTCGGTGCGGGCGCGCTCGAAGCGCTGGTCGGTCTCGGTCGACGGGATGAGCGCGAGCAGCGCGTCGAGCAGCGCCGTCTGGGAGTGACGGAAGCGCAGACCCTTCGCCGCCCCAGACATTGCCACGAGAGGTGCGAGGCGCCGCCGCACGTCCGCGGTAAGCACACCGACGACGCCACCTTCGAGCTCGATCGTCGATTCCTTGTTCCGCAGCGCCTCGAGCACGCGCGGAAGCGCGACGCCGACGTCGCCGAATGCGACCTCGATCTGCAGGTCGAACCAGTCGACGCCCGAGCGGACGCGCGCCCTGATGTCCGTCGTTATGCGCTGGGCGGTGCCGTCGACGATGACGTGCCACCCCGCCGCGGTGAGATCGCGGAGGAGGGGCTCGAAGTGGCCGCTCGGTACGACGAGCGCGCTCCCGCTGCTCCGCCAGTCTTGCTCTTTGCGCACGCCAGCGCGTGCCAGCATTCGCCTCGCTTCGATCTCGGCGCTCCGGTCGCGGCGCACGATGCGATTGCTGCGCGCATCGAAGACCATCGTTCCCGGCCGCGAGTCGCTTACCTCGACACCGTCGTAGTCGAACGAGAGCGCCGCGTGCAGATGACCACGCCGCCATCCGTCAGCCATTCGTGTCAGTCGCAAGACTGGAATCGCCCGCGGCGCGACCTCGCGCACATCGAGTCCTTCCGCCAGCTCGAGCCGCGGCGCGCGGGGCAGCTCGGCGAGCGCGCCGACGACGGCGGCGAGCTCGTTGTTCTGGAACTTGACCGCTCCGTTCGTGCGCACTTCGTTCAGGAGCGAGAAGGGCCCGTCGATCTCGACCCGGGCAATCGTATTCTCGTGAATGAGAAAGCCCGCGCTGTGAATGAGGTCGGGAATATCGAAGGGCATGCTCTTGTCACCGCGGCGCAGTATGCCCGTGAGCTGCAACGCGCCGCGGTCACGCAGAACGGCGTAGTGCACTTTCCATGAGCCTCGGTCGTCCCATTGCGCCGGGTCTAGCGGTCGGTCGTGCGAGTCATGGCGAATGCGGAGGCGTCCAGTCTCGCTCATGAGACGAAGCACCGGATCGAAGGCTGCCGGCTCGACGACGAAGCTGCCGATTGGATCGGTGCGTTGCCACGTGAGCGCACGGCGAGCTCCGCGCAGCATTTGACCGATCTCGCGGTCCAGCGGGTCGGGAACGTTGATCCAGCCGTCGACAGCCGCACGATAAAGCTTCGGCGGACCCCAGCTTCCATCGCGTTGTTCCTTCTCTGTCGCGAGCTCGATGACGAGGCCCTCGGCGGAACGGCTGGCGCCAAGGTCGGCGAGATAGACCAGACGGCGATCGTTAGGCCATTCCGGCGCGGTCGACGGGGGCGCTTCGTACCGAGCGTTGCGTTGAGCGTCCTCGAGTGCTCGGCGCCAGGCGGGTGCCGAGGCACTCGAGTGCTTCGATGGCGGGGATGCCCGTCGGCGATCGTGAGCTTCCGGATAAAGCAGATCGTCGAGTACGGCGTCCTGTCCCAACTTCGCGCGCCTGTCGTCGTTCCCGGACCGCTCGACGTAGACGCCGCCCGCTGCATCCAGGAGCGGCTTGAGCAATCGCTGCTCATCCGCCACTCGCAGCGTCGCCCAGAGGTGCTTGCAGTAGCCGCGATCGACGGCAAAGGGGCAGGCGCAGCTCAACGCCATTCCGTCGCCGGTGGCGTCCAACACCACCTGCCACGGCGAGCTTCCTCGGGCGACGGCCTGCACCAACAGCGGTTCTGGTGGACGCAGCTGAATGCGCCGCTCGGCGACGTACTGCTCGCCCCGCGCTCGTGCACCGTGGGTGAATTCCCGCGAGAGCTCAGCCGGAATCATTGCGGGAGTGAGAGGACACGACGGACAATGTATCGGACGATGGCCCGGAGGCTTCAGAAAGCCGCACAGCCTATCTCTGTCGGACGACTTTTCCGGTTCTTGGTGACAGTGTGTCCGGCGAGCGTCAGCGGCGAGTCTTGCGCTCGTCGATCCGCTCCGTATCGTGAAGGAAAATCGAGCGGAGCGCGCACATGAGCGTCGTTCATCGTCACTCGCTGGCCGCCGCAGGCCTGGTGTGTCTGGCGGCCCTCACAGCTCTTCCTGCCTCCGCGCAGGGACGAGCCGCTCAGCCGAACGCCGACACGCCGCGAATTCTCATCGCGACGTTCCGCACCAGAGGCACCGACGCCCGTGCAGGCGTCGAGGGCGCCGAGGCCGTCCGAAACCGCGTCCAGCGCGAGTTCAGGCCCCAAGATTTGTTCGTCATCCCGCGCGAGCGGATGAACGAATATCTGCTCCAGTCGGGATACCCGGCCGACTCCGCCATCAGCCTCGACGACCTCAAGCTCCTCGCGCAGAACTTCCGCGCCGACGCGATCGTCGACGGAGTGGTTTCGAAAACGCCGACGGGCGTCGTCGTGACTGCCCGTGTCGTCCTCCCGTTCAATCTCGGGCTGGTGCAGCCGCTCCCAGTCGTCGAGGCGCCGACCCTCGCCGACGCAGCAAAAGAGCTCGAGCGGCATCTCGCAGAAGCCCAGCGGTCGCTCCTCGATTTCCGAAAGTGCTCTAGCGCGCTTGCGTCCCAGAAGTACGGCGAAGCGCAGGCTGCCGCGCTGCAGGGCATCGCGCGCTACCCGTCGTCGACGCTCAGCCGCCTCTGCCTGATGGACACGTACTCGCGCGAGCAGCAGCCGCTCGATTCGGTCATTCGCGCCGCCGACGCAGTGCTGCGCATCGATTCGACCAGCGTGCTGGCGTTGATGAATCTCGTGAGCGCGTATCGCGAGAAGCACGATACGGCAAATACCATCGACGCGATGCGCCGGCTGGTGGTCTATCGCCCGGACCTGCGCCCGGATCTCATCGTGACGCTTGGCCAGATGAATCGGCCGAAGGCGGCGCTCCCGATCATCGCCGACATGCTGCGCGAGACTCCGGGCGACCCCACGCTCCTGAAGCAGCGCTGGTTGCTGCTGCTGGCGGACCACCAATGGAAGGGAGCACTGCGCGCCGGCGAGGAGCTGGTACACGTCGACAGCTCGGCGGCAAATCGCGACTACTTTACTCGCTCGATCGCGACAGCGCTCTCGGATAGCCAACCGGCGCTCGCCGCGGAGATCGGGGGCCGCGGTGTCGGCAAGTTCGCCAACGACGCTGGTCTCTGGGTGTTGACGGCGCAGGCGCAGCGAAAGGCCGGGCTCCGCTCCGACGCCATCGCGTCGGCGCGACGTGCGCTCGCAATCGACCCAAAGGTAGAGAACGGCTGGCCGCTGCTCATCACCGCGCAAATAGAGAATGCTCAACTCGACAGCGCGATCGCGTCGGCGCGATCGGCTCTGGCGGCGGGCTCGGACTCGACGGCGATCCGAGCGATTCTGGCCGTGCCGATGGTGACCGCAGTCAAGCGCGCGGATTCGAGCAAGACACGGGACGGCTGGCTGGAGGTCGTGCGCCTAACGTCGCGCGTCGACAGTGTCGCGCCGTCACCCAACTCGAAGTACTTTCTCGCCCTCGGCGCGTTCCAGGTCGGTCTCGACGTCCTGCGAACGATCAACGAGACGAAGAGCTGCGCGGAGGCGACGCTAGCAGACGAGATGTGGTCGATCGCGTCGATCGAAGCGCCGCAGGGAGCGCGCGCCGGTGCCGAGCAGCAGCAGGGAGCGGCGCAGATGCTCACGCTCATTCAGCAGTACTCGGATCCGATCGCGAAGGCGAAGGCCGCGTTCTGTAAGAAGAAACGCTGACCAGCTCCTGGCGGTTCAAAAACCTAGAATTGGCGGCTCAACCAGTCGGCCAGATAGCGATACTGCTCGCCGCGGCCGTCGAACCGTCGGTGAATCTCGGCGCGCAGGGTGTCGGCGGAGACGTCGGCGCGAACTTGCACGCCGAGGCTCTGAAACAGGAGGCTCGATGGCTCGAGACGGCGTGCTTCGGCGAGGTTCTCCTTCGCGCGCCGAGGCAGCGCATTGTCGAAGCAGCTCTCGTCCGAGAGCCCGAACCAGCTGAGCACGAACAGATTCTCCGCCGACAGCTTGCCGGGTGAGCCTGCTGCCTCGAGCAGCGCCGACATTGGAGGGAGCGCTGGCCTCGCGGACTTCGACGTGTCAGCGTCGGCACCGCCGTCTTTGTCGTCCGAGCACCGGAGCCACCGGGCGAGCACGAGACGCATCGCCGTCTCTTCGTCGTGGTGTCCAGATCTCCACGCGGCCGCGAGCGACTTGACCTCCGTGGCGCGCGGGATGTCGCGCGCGCCCCGGCAATCGGGAACGACGTCGTACCCGAGATACTTGTAGCCGTCCCAGAGCGTGACGATCGAGTCCACGCTCAATCGGTCGATGCTGTAGTGCAGCCCCTCGCGGCTACTGCACACGTCGAATGACCAGTGCGCGCTGTCGTTCGGAAATCTCACGATGGCCCGATTGGCGGTGGCGGTGAGTGTGTCGATTCCGCCGACGATGCCGATTCCCTCGCCGAGCGACGTATCGGTCGCCGAGTGCAGTGCATAGTTCCGGCCCTCGATCATTCTGAGCGAATCCGCGCACTCCCGAGAGTATCCGACGATGAGCGCCTTCACGGCCGCTTTCGAGCTGTCGCCGTGCTCGCTCACATTGTAGCCGACTGCGGCGACAGCGGTCGAGTCGGTGAGGGAATCTCCCTTCACCGTTAGGCAAATGTGCCCATTGCGCAGCTTCGTCACCAATCCAAAGCGCGCCAATCCGCCGCTTTGCGTGAGCGTGACGATCGTTGGAGCGGGCGGAATCGACGGCGGCGGATTCGTCGCCTGCGCGCTCACTGTTCTCACCGAAGCGGCAGTCGTTCCGACACCACCCTTGGACTCCCGCGCCTCACATGCCGCGCAGAGCACGACAGTGAGCAGCAGTCCGCGGAGCGGAGAGCGGCTCACGCCGCCTTACGAGGCTGGGTCCCGTCGGCGCGTCCCGCGCCGAAGCCCTCGCGCTGCATCACCCCCCAGCGGCGATCACCGCGCAGCATGCGCCAGAACGCCCTGAGCCGGAAGACGAGCGTCAGCGGCCGATAGCAGAACGCCTCGATCACGCTCGCGAAGAGGAGGCGCAGCACGTCACGGCGCCGAGTATAGCGGCGGAAGCTGACCTCCTCGAGGAGGATCGCCCAGACGGAGAGCAGCATCCCGTACAGCACGACGACCGAGAGGAAGAGCCACACGAACTGAAGGTCGACCACATTCGCGGCGACACCGATCGCCACGCCGAGATAGCCGAACAGCTCCACGAGCGGCGACAGCGCCTCGCCGAAGAGGAAGAATGGATACGCGATCAGCCCGACCGCGCCGTAGCGCACGTTGAAGAGCAGATCGCGGTGCACCCAGAGCGTCTCGAGCAGGCCGCGCTGCCACCGGTCGCGCTGCCGGCCGAGCACGCGCACCGATGACGGCACCTCGGTCCACGCGACGGGATCGGGAATGAACGTCGTCATGTCCGGAAGGCCGTGCTCACGTAAGTAGCGATGGAGCCGGACGGCGAGGTCCATGTCTTCCGTAACGCTCCCAGTGCGATAACCGCGAATCGCGAGCACGTGCGCGCGCTTGAACAGCCCGAACGCGCCGGAGATGATGAGGTTGCCGCCGAGCCGATTCCACCCCAGCCGGCCGAAGAGGAAGGCCCGCAGGTATTCCAGCACCTGCACCGACGGCAGGAGCCGGCTGTCGACGCGGGCCTCGACGACGCGTCCGTGCTCGATGACGCACGCGTTGGCGACGCGGATCGTGCCTCCGACGGCGGCGACGGGTTTGCCTAACAGGAATGGCCGAGCGAGCCGCAGCAGCGCATCGGGCTCGATCAACGTGTCGGCGTCGACGGCGAGCACGTAGGGAAATCGCGCCGCATTGAGCGCGGCGTTGAGAGCATCTGCCTTGCCGCCGTTCTCCTTGTCGATGACGAGCAGCTTCGAGTGCTGGCGCGATCGATAGTACGCGCGCACTGGCTTCGTCGGGATCGAGAGCATGAACGCCGGCGGGACCTCATACAGGTCATAGGCGGCGAGGAGCTTCGGCATCGTCTGGTCCGAAGACCCATCATTGACGAGTACTACTTCGTGATGGGGATACTGCAGCGTCAGGAACGAGATGACGCTCTCGACGATCGTCATTTCCTCGTTATGCGCCGGAACGAGGATGCTGAGCGGCGGCAGCGCCTCGGTGCCGAGCACCTTCGTGAGGTGCTCATCCTCGGCGAGATGCCAGTGCGACCAGAGCTCTGGAATCGAGAGCAGAAGCAGCAGTGCGTAGAACGAGTTCAGCCCGAGCATGTAGAACAGCGCGAGCTTGTCGAGATGGAGCAGGATCGACGCGATCACGCCTCGGCGAGCTCCACGACAGCGCCATCGGAGAGGCCGCTCACCATCTTCGCCATGTCAGCCGCATAACGATCACTGCGTTCGCGTGCCGTGCGGAGTGCTCGGCGGCCGGTCTCTCCGAGCTGCGCGAGCGACAGGGCGCTCCGGAAGCGCACCCACCACGACCGGTCGACGAGCGCGCCACTCAGCTCCGGAATGGCGGCGGTCGCGCCAAGCGCGCCGAGACCGCGGGCGGCCTGGGCGCGCACGCGCCAGTCATCGTCCTTGAGCATCACGCGGAGTGCCGCTTCCGAGTCGGCGTGCATGTAGTGACGCAGCGCGCGCGCGGCCGAGATGCGGATCTCGCTAACGGGGTGACCCCGGAAGGCGAGCAATGCGGCGAAGCAGTGCGAGTCGCCGAGCTGCTCCGCGAGCGCGATCCATACTTGGAGCTTCGCGACTGGCGCGAGCGGTTGCAGGCGCTCGATGAGCGCCGGCACCGTCAGTCGCCACGTCTCGCGCAGGATGCGGAGTTGGAAGACGCGGACGATGGGCGAGCGCGTGTGCAGCGTGTCGAGCACATGGTCGATGAGCTTGCGATCGCCGATGCGCGTCAGACAGATGCTGGCGGCGGCCTGTACGGCCGCGTGCTCGTCCGCGAGCAGATCGCGGAGGAGCCCGACGTCGCGCGATGTTCCGACGACGGCAAGGAGCCGCGCCGCGTCCAGCCGGCGCCACCAGAGACGCGATGACGCCTGCGAGAGGATGCGGCGTACCCACCGGTCCTCGCGCAGCGCGCGGGCGAGCTGCCCGAGGTGCTCCGGCGCGGCGCGGGCGGCGACGTGGATCGTGAGCTGGTCGAGCGCGTCGCGTTCGGGGAGCCGACGCAGCGCACTGGCAACGTCGGTTGCGGTACCCGCTCCGACCAGCCACTTCTGCATCGGCTCCTGCACGCGATTGGCCGCCGCGGCCGCGCGTCGCCCGCGCAGCATGCGCCGCGCGCGATTCACAAACAGCAGCAAGACGAGTAGCGCGAAGAACGAGCCCTGGATCATCGCGACCAGCAGGATGACGGAAAGCCTCATCCGCCCCCGCTGTTGGCGCCGCGTCGCGATCGCTCGAGCCAGGTGGGGATCTTCGCCATCAGAATCCGGAGATTCACCGGCTTCGGCAGATAGTCGATGGCGCCGGCGCGGTATGCGCGAAGCTGTTCGGCTTCACCGCCGCGCGCAGTGAGAAAGATCGTGGCATACGCACCCGGTCGCTCGACGCGCAGCCGCTCGTGGAGTGAGAAGCCGTCGAGTCCGGGGAGATCGACGTCGAGAAGTACGAGCGGTGCGCGACGACCGACGTTGAGGGCGAGCAACCCGTCGAGCGCCTGTGGTCCCGTGGCGTAGTGCAAGAACGTGAATCCCGACGACTCGAGGGCGTAGCGCAGCATCTCGACGAAGCTCGTGTCATCCTCGACGATGATGATGTCGGGGCACGATTCGGCTCGCTCGCACTTGGCGCTGTCGGCAGCGCTCTCGCTCGATTCAGTGGATGGCTCGTTGAGAGCGACGATCGGCGTCTGCGACGACGCACCTGCTTCGCCGAGTACGCAGGCCTCGAGCTCGTTCGCAAAATCGGCGATCATCGCCGCGCGGCGGTCGGAGTCGAGCGACGGATCGGCCATCCAGCGCACGGCCGCATCCTCCAGCTCCGCCGCGAGGCGGCTCGCCTCCGGGAAACCGAACGATCCCGCGGCGCCGTGCACGCGGTGCAGCTCGCGACGGACCGCCTCGACGACCTCCGGCGCGCTCGCGATTACGGCAAGCTGCGCCGACAGCCGTCGGAAGGCCGCGACCGTATTCGCGATCGTGATCCGATACCGCTCACGCAGAACGCGCAGCGCTTCGTTGGTCTGAGCGTCCGATGGGCTACCCTTGTGCACTGCGTTGCCGCCAATGACCGGAGTTCGTCGCATGAACGGCGAGCCGGCCGCACCAGAGGTCCGTCCCTCGATGCCGGCCGGCTACCGCCCTCGACGCAAGACTGATCTGCCCGTCGCTGCGTCACTGCTTCGCCTCCCAACCTCATGCGACTGCTCTGCGCCGACGACGAAGAGGATATTCGAACGATCCTGCAGCTCGCGCTGAGCCTCGATCCGGAGCTGGAGGTCGAGCTCGTGGACTCCGGCGAGGCGGCGCTCGCGCGCGCGCGGGCGAAACGCTTCGACGCCATCCTTCTCGACGGAATGATGCCCGGTCTGGACGGCTACGAGACCTGCCGAAGGCTCAAGGCGGATCCGGCGACGGCAGCCATTCCCGTGGTATTCCTCACCGCGAAGACGCAGCGGAGCGAGGTTGAGCAAGCGCTCACGCTCGGCGCCGTCGCCTGTCTCGTGAAGCCGTTCGACCCGATGACGCTCGCCGCGGAGCTGCGCGGCGCGCTCGGGCGATGACACCGATGCCCAGGGCTCGCGACGAGGAACGGGCCCGGCTCATCGCGCTCGCGCGCTACGACATCCTCGACACAGAGCCCGAGCAGGCGTTCGACGACCTGGCCCGGCTGGCGGCGCTCGTCTGCGACGCGCCGATGGCGCAGATCAACTTCGTCGATGACGCGCGGACATGGAGCAAGGCGAGTGTCGGTGTACCTCGCATATCCGTCCCACGCACCTCGAGCCTCTGCGCTGTCGCGATCAAGCGACGCGAGCCCCTCGTGATCGAGGACGTCGCGGCAGACGCGCGTCTGTCCGATTACGTCCGCATCGACGCCAACATACCCATCGGCTTCTATGCCGGCGTGCCCTTCGTGACGCCCGACGGCCACGCCATCGGAGTCCTCTGCGTCGCCGACAGCCGGCGCCGGCCACTTACGCCGAAGCAGCGCGACGGGCTGCTCGCCCTGGCGCGGCTCGTCGAGTCGCAGCTGCAGCTCCGCGCGTCTCCAGCGCGTCGGGAGCGCGACGAATCGTTCACGCGCCTCTCGAGCGCCGCCAGCGAAGGAATCACGATTCTCTTCGACGACCGCGTCGTCGAGGCGAACAACGCCTTCGGGCGTCTCTTCGGCTACGATCTCTCGGATGTCGCCGGCCGGCCGCTACTGGACTACATCGCACCCGAGTCGCGCGAAGCGGTGACCCGACAGCTCGCTCTCGTTTCCGAGAAGCCACACGACGTACGAGGCCGGCGACGCGACGGCGCCACGTTCGACATCGAGATCACGATCAAGCGCATCAGCTATCGCGATCGACCCGCGCTTGGCTGCGTCGTGCGCGACATCACGGAACGAAAGGAGCTCGACCGCATCAAGAGCGAATTCGTGTCGATCGTCTCGCACGAGCTGCGGACGCCGCTGACGTCGATTCGCGGATCGCTCGGTCTCATGGAGGCAGGCGCGGTCGGCGATCTGCCGCCGAAGGCACGCGACCTCACCCGCATCGCGCGACAGAACGCCGATCGGCTGATCCGTCTCATCAACGACATCCTCGACCTGGAAAAGATCGAGGCGGGCAAGATCCAGCTCCAGATCACCGCGGTCGACGTCACGGATCTCGTGGAGTCGACCGTCGCGGAGCTGCGCGGCATGGCGCACCTGTACAAGGTCTCGATCACGACCGAGATCGATTGCCGCGAGCCAGTCGCGGGCGATCGTGACCGTGTCGTGCAGATACTCACCAACCTGCTGTCGAACGCGCTCAAGTTCTCACCGGAAGGCGGCGTGGTACGCGTCGCCGTCGCCAAGGCAGCCGCCGGCTTTCTCCGCTTCAGCGTGCGCGATCACGGGCAGGGGATCAGCGCCGAGCAGCAGGAGCGGCTCTTCACGCGCTTCGAGCAGCTGGAGGCCGCGAACACACGTCGTCGCGGCGGCACAGGCCTCGGCCTCGCGATCTCCCGTTCGCTCGTGGAGCAGCAGGGAGGCCGCATCGGCGTCGAGTCCACACCCGGAGAAGGGAGCGAGTTCTGGTTCGAGCTGCCGCTCGTTCCGGCGCCCGGCATTCCCGACGCGGGCGCCGCTGCCGACGAGCCGCCCGGCATTCTCGTCGTCGAGGATGACGATGCTGTCGCGCGCGTCGTCGGGATCATTCTCGCTCGCGCCGGACACTCCGTCACGCGCGCCGCGACGCTCGAGGAAGCGCGAAACGCGGTCGCGGCGAGAAGACCGGCGGTGGTCCTTCTCGACATGAAGCTCCCCGACGGCAGCGGCTTCGATCTCGTGGACCACATGAGCGAGACGCCGGGGCTCGAGCAGGTGCCGGTGGTCGTGCTGTCCGGTGTGGAACCGACCTTCGATCATCGCACGCGCAGCGACCGCGTCGTCGAGTGGCTGATCAAGCCCTTCGCCGAGCGCGAGCTCCTTCGCGCGCTCCGCGACGCGATGGGGGACGGTCCGGAGCCACGAAGCCTCACGCGCCGCACGGCATGATGCGACTCGTCAGACAGCTCGCGGTGTTGCTGCTCATCGTGCGACCGGCCACACTGGCCGCTCAGGCCGCGGATTCGCGATGCGCGCAGCCTAACGAGGCAAGTGAGCGCGTCGAGCGTGGGTGGAGCGCGCTCCGCGCGTCCAAGATCGACGAGGCCGACTCTCGGTTTCGCTCCGCGCTCACCCAGTGCCCCGGATATCCGCCAGCCCTCGTCGGCGCTGCCTACGTCGCCATGCGACAG
>Ga0070681_10003198_pt1 | contig 15253 bp, 10 predicted proteins | sample KBSC83BmetaG_FD_65650 | JGI IMG/M metagenome (GOLD analysis project Ga0070681, IMG submission 65650) | Corn rhizosphere microbial communities from Kellogg Biological Station, Michigan, USA - KBS C8-3B metaG | ecosystem: Host-associated > Plants > Roots > Rhizosphere | place: USA: Michigan...
GTGAAGACCAGGTCGCGCACGTCGAGCTGACTCGCGAGACCGCTCGGCGCTTCAACCACCTGTACGGCCGTGAGCCGGACTTCGAGGAGAAGGCCGAGAAGGCGGTCAAGGGTCTCGGTGGCCGTAACAGTACGACATACAAACAGTTACGCCGTAAGTTTCAGGAAACAGGCGATATACAGGCTCTCGAGCGCGCCCGGGCGCTCGTGACGAGCAACAACCGGATTACCGTCGCCGACCGCGAGCGTTTGCTCGGTTTCCTCGAGGGCACGGGCGTGACGATCCTGCCCGAACCCCAGGTATTGCTGACGGCCACGCCGAAGGTGCCGGGCACCGACGGACGCAAGATGTCCAAGTCCTACGGCAACACGATCGGGTTGCGCGAGGATCCGGATGAGGTCGTCAAGAAGCTCAAGGCGATGAAGACCGATCCGGCGCGGGTGCGCCGCACGGATCCCGGCGATCCGGAGAAATGTCCGGTGTGGGATCTGCACAAGATCTATTCTGACGAACCGACCCGGCAGTGGGTGAACGAGGGGTGCCGCTCGGCCGGCATCGGTTGCCTGGACTGCAAGCAGCCGGTGATCGCGAAAATCGTGGAAGAGATCACGGCGATGCGCAAGAGGGCCCAGGAGTTCGAGGAAAATCCCGACCTGGTCCGGGGCATCCTCAGCGAGGGGGCAGAGAAAGCGCGCGAAGCGGCGCGTCAAACACTGGACGAAGTGCGCCGGGCGATGCATCTTCGCGCGGATTGATGCACGCTCGCGTGCACAGGAGCCGCTAACTCGTGAAGCCTGAGCTGAAAGTCGTGGTGTCGAACGCTCCCCCGGAGCCCACCCCACCACCCTCCGCGCCCGAGCAGGTTGAAATGCCGTTTGCCGTCGTCAACGGCGAACCGGTCACGCAATTGCCTCGTGACCTGTACATCCCGCCGCAGGCGCTGGAGGTATTCCTCGAGGCGTTCGAGGGCCCGCTCGATCTGCTGCTGTATCTCATCCGCCGCCAGAATCTCGACATCCTCGATATTCCGCTGGCGGAGATCACCAAGCAGTACATGCAGTACATCGAGCTGATGCAGGACCTTCAGCTCGAGCTGGCGGGCGAATACATGGTGATGGCCGCGACGCTCGCGGAAATCAAGTCGCGGATGCTGTTGCCCCGGCCGCCCTCCAGTGGTGACGGGACGGAAGAGGATCCGCGAGCCGAACTCGTCCGCAGGCTCCAGGAATACGAGCGCTTCAAACGCGCGGCGGAGGGCATCGACACGCTGCCGCGCCTCGAACGCGATAACTGGGTTGCGTCGGCGGAGCTGAAGGACCGCAAGGTCGTCAGGCTCCTGCCTCAGGTGACCCTTCAGGAAATGCTCGTTGCGTTCAAGGAAGTCGTGCTGCGCGCGGAGATGTTCGCGCACCATCACATCCAGCGCGAGCGACTCTCGGTTCGCGCGCGGATGGGAGACATTCTGACGAGCCTTGAACAGTCCAGCTTCGTGGAATTCGTACGCCTGTTTCGCCCTGAGGAAGGACGGATGGGCATCACGGTGACGTTCGTCGCGATACTCGAACTCGTACGCGAGGGACTGATTGATATCGTGCAGGCCGAACCGTTCGCTCCCCTCCATGTGCGGGCCGCCACCCCCAATCGCAATCTGCGCGTTGTCGGGGGGCAGGATGCTGACGCTGCGACCGCGGAGGCCGCCACCGCGGAGGCCGCCACCGCAGAGGCCGCGACGGCTGAGGCTGTCGAGAGCGTGTTTGCCGAAGAGATTAGCGGAGCGAACACCGAGGCCCAAGTCACGCACACTGAAGGCGTCGGGGACGAGTCGCCTTTCGCGCACCCGGACGTCGCTGCCGACACTGCCGCTGCCCCCCATGACACCGCCATTGAGGAGGAGGGCGCCAGCGTCTCCTCACCGATTGATCCGCCCGATGAGGCAAGCTGATGAACGAATCACACGTCAGAAACGTCGTTGAAGCCGCGCTGCTGGCTGCAGGGAAGTCGCTGCAGGTAGCGGAGCTCACGCAGTTGTTTGACGAGGGCGCCCAGCCGACGTCGGAGCAGATACGCGCGGCGCTCGAGACGCTGACCAACGAGTACGCCAACCGCGGAATCGAGATCAAGGAAACCGCGGCCGGCTTTCGAATCCAGGTCCGACGCGAGCTCGCCAACGAGATTTCGCGGTTGTGGCCCGAGCGCCCCGCCCGGTATTCCCGCGCGCTTCTCGAAACGCTGGCGCTCATCGCCTACCGTCAACCGATTACGCGCGCGGAAATTGAAGCTGTGCGTGGCGTGGCGGTCAACCCCAACATCGTAAAGACCATCATCGAACGTAACTGGGTACGCGTGGTCGGCCACCGGGACGTCCCCGGAAGACCGGAGCTGCTGGGGACTACTCGCGAGTTCCTCGACTACTTTGGTCTTCGCAACCTCGACGACCTGCCACCGTTGGCGCAGCTCAAGGCCATGGGCGACATCAACCTGCAGCTCGAGTTGCCGGGGGCCGCTGTTGCCGGTCAGCACGGAATGCCTGCGGAGGGTTCCGACGGGGCCAGCGCCAGTGGCAATGCTGAAGGCGAAGCTGTCGGTTCAGCTGGTGAAGGCGAGGGCGGGGTTGGAGTTGCCCTGGACGCTTCGGCCGATGACGCCTCAAGCGACGAAATTGACAACGAAAATGCCGACGACGCTAGTGTCGGCGATGAAGAGATTGACCGCGCGCTCGAGGCGCAGGAAGCGGCGCCCGCTGCGGAGCATGTACAAGAGACTCACGTTGACGAGCAGGACGATCAAGGCGAAGACGACGAGCTCTCAGCCGACGGTCACGGCTCACGCGAGTTAGTTGCCGCGCCCCCCGGTCACGACGATTGAGGCCACGCGGTAAGCACGGTCCCCGCAGGCCCAGCCGCGACGGCCGCCGCTCCGATCAATCCGGTTCGCGCGACGGCGGCCGCCGCGGCAGCAAGGTCGCGCGTGCGGTCGGTCGCGCGGGCGGTCGCCAAACAACACCACGCCAGGCTGATTCGCCCTCCGAGGGCGAACGCCTGCAGAAGGTACTGGCCCGCGCCGGGCTGGCGTCGCGCCGCGAAGCGGAAGACTGGATTCGTGCAATGCGGCTGACCGTCAACGGTCAGATCGCGACGTTAGGGGTGCGCGTCGGGCCGCACGATCAGGTTCGCCTCGATGGACGCTTGATCCGCCAACGTGCGGCGCCCCGTTCCGGTTCAGCGTTTATCTGCCATCGATCGCCGGGCGAGCCTCTTCAACAACCCGCCGAGACTCGCGGTAGTGTCGACGCGGGGGCCTTGCCCAAGGACCCCCACGGCGAGGACGCGGAACACGAGGAGGGTTACACGCAGGACGGCGCTCATGCTGACCGACGCGACGCGGCTCACCCCGTGCGCGGCGCAGGTCACGCCGCCGATGAGCATCTCGCAGCCGACTCCACGCACGCTTTGGTCACAGGGCGCCCAGTCACCGACCGGCTCCCGCGCCGCGCCGGGCGTCGCTTCATCGCAGTGAGCCCGATGCCGCGCATTGATGGCGGGCTGGAACTCGTGACTTCCGACGGTGAACTTGCCGCGAAGCTCCAGAGGAGCGTCAAACACCTGACAAGCGAATTCAGCGTCAGGGTTCGTGGTGAGCTCGACGAAGATCAGGTGGCTCGGATCATCCAAGGTACGCTTGATAGCGGCGAGACCCTGCAGGTCGAGCGCTGCGAGCCCTCAGGAGGGGAAGCGACCAACCGCTGGTATACAGTGATCGCGCGCGGAGCCAGCGGCAAGGATGTGCGGCAGCTGTTCGAACGGCAGGCAGCGGTGGTGAGCCGGGTTCTGCGCACGAAGCTCGGACCGATTTCGCTGGAGCGCACGTTGGCGCGGGGCCGGTTTCGGGAGCTGACCGAGGAAGAGCTCGACGCGATCGCCGCGACGCCGGCCGGCGGCACTGCCTGATCCGTCGCTGTTGACAACCGCTCCCGCTTGTTTTGAGATGCGGGGAGTGCGCTTGGGGCGCCACCGGTCCGCGGCAAGGGAGCCTGCTCCCACCCACTCGGCTCGACCGTAGTCCCGTAACCTTCTTCCGGCCTGCGAAGCGGACATCAGGCAACTTTCGGAAGGAAGGTCGCATGTCACGCTCTCTTTCGGCTCATTCCAGTCTCGAGGTCCTGCGCGGCGAAGCCAAGCGCTGGCTCAAAGCAATCACTGCCGCCGATACCGAAGCGCTGGCGCGCTTTCGCCGGGCTTTTTCCGGCCACACGGGTGTCCCGAAGCTCCGCGAGGTTCAACATGCCCTCGCGCGGGAGTATGGCTTTCCCACCTGGGCCGCGCTGAAGCAGGAGTTGGAGGATCGGGCTCGCAGCGCCAGTGACCGTATCCGTCTGTTTCTGGAGAAGTCGGTCAATCGCTATGGCGTCAGTCCCTTTACCCACAAATGGGGCGACTATGAGCTTGATGGACCCCAGCGCGGCGTTGTTGCGGCCCGCATTCTGGCGCGCCATCCCGAGATCGTCCGCGACAGTATCCATACGGCTGTCGCTGCGCATGATGTAGAGGCCGTGCGCGGCTTTCTGCAGAAGAATGCGGGGCTGGCCAGTAAGGTGGCCAACGAGCGCAGCACGTTTGACGGCTGGACGCCGCTCGTGCGACTCGCCTACGCCCGTCTGCCCCTCGAGGCGGTCTCTGCCAACGCCCTGGCGATAGCCAACCTCCTGCTCGATGCCGGCGCCGATCCCAACGCAAGTTGGAGCGATAGTGCAAATGACTTCACCGTGCTGGTCGGCGTCATCGGTGGCGGGGAGGGAGGTCAGGCTGCGCACCCGTTGGCGGAGCAATTCGCGCGACTGCTCATCGCCCGTGGAGCCGATCCGTTTGCCCCGCAGGCGCTCTACAACACTTCCCTGGGAGAGGACTCGACTTTCTGGCTCGATCTTCTGTGGTCGGAATCCGCCAAGCGCGGTGAGACATTCAAGTGGACGGGCCCCGCGCCCAAGGAGCTGGGCGGAGAAAAGATGACGAGTGCCTTGGACTACCTGCTCGGTAACGCCGTCCCCCGGCACGTTCAACGAACGCGTTGGCTGCTGGATCATGGAGCAGATCCACGCGCCGTCAGCCTCTATTCGCGGCAGCCCGTCATGAAGCACGCGCTCCTGGCGGGCCGTGAGGACATGGCAGAGCTTCTGGAGCGGTATGGCGCGAACCGCCCCGAGCTGTCGGAGTACGAGAAGTTTCTCGCGTCGACGGTCGTGGGAGATTTCGCGGCCATGCGCCAGCTCGCCTCCAGCCACCCTGAATTCCTTCAGCGCTACGATGCGATGGTTGCCGCCATCCGTACGTTCCGTGCAGAAATTGTCGAATCGTTGCTCGATCTCGGTATGTCGCCCGACGTGGCTGATGACAAGAACTGCCGCGCTCTGCACTACGCGGCACACTGCGGGGCCACAGAGATCGCGCGGCTGCTGATTGCGCGCGGCGCGGAGGTCGACCCGTTCGAGCTGCGCTACGGCGGCGTGCCCATCATGCACGCCCTATATCATCATCAGCAGGACATGGTGGATCTTCTGATCCCCCACACAAGTAACTTCCGCAGTCTTTGCGCTGTCGGTGCGGTGGAGAAGTTAAGGGAGATGCTGACTCGCGAGCCGGATCGCGCCAACCGCGAGGACCGCCCGGGGGAGCCCGCGCTGTTCTGCCTGCCGAACGACGAGGAGAAGGCTACCGAAGTGGCAGAGCTGCTGCTGTCGTTCGGCGCCGACCCGAGGTTCCGCAATCCCTTGGGCCAAACTCCCGCGCAGGTTGCACGGCGCAGGGGTCTCGACGATGTGGCGGCGCTGCTGGAGGAGGCAGAGCGTCGAATGCCTGCGTGAGGCGTTCCGCGTCGGACGTTCCGCGTGCGACGTTCCGCGTGCGACGTCCCGCGTGAGGCGTTCCGCGTGCGCCGTCCCGCGTGCGACGTTCCGGGCTACTGGCAGTCGAACGCCTTCCCAGTGACACCACGGCTGGCTGGGCCCAACAGCGCGATGTAGGGCCCGGTCAGTGTCTCTGGCATGGGAAGGGTGCTGGCGTCCTCTGCTGGATAGGCAGTGCGGCGCATCTGTGTACGCGCGGGACCAGGGTTCAATGTGTTGACGCGCACGTTGGTCGAGCCTTCCATTTCGTGGGCGAACACTTGGGATAGGCCCTCAATCGCAAACTTGGACACTGCGTACGCACCCCAGTAAGCCCGTCCGTGCCGGCCAACCCCGCTGGATGTGAAGATCACCGAGGCGTCATTCGAACGCTTGAGTGCTGGCACCAACACGTGTGTGAGCGCGAATGCAGCCGTTACGTTGACGTGCATGACGCGAACCCAGGTTGGCACATCGTAGTGTTCGATAGGCGATATCGCCCCGAGGATGCCGGCGTTGTGAACCAGGCCATCGAGTCGACCGTAGCGCTCCAGGACGGCGCTCGCGATCTGGTCATAGGAGGGCGCGAGTGACTTCTCGAGGTCCAGCAGCGCAATGATGGGTTCCGGATTGCCCGCCGCCTCAATTTCCCCGTGAACCGCCTCGAGCTTGCGAGGGTTGCGCCCTATAAGAATGACGTTGGCGCCGGCGCCCGCGCAGGCGAGCGCTACTGCGCGGCCGATGCCATCGCTAGCGCCCGTGATGGCAATGACGCGACCCGCGAGTTCATCGGCGGCGGGCTTGTGGCGGCGCGGATCAAACGAAGCGGTCAATGGGATACCTCACACGGTCAGTGGCAAATCTTACGCGGTCAATGGGACACCTCCCGGTCACAGCGTAAACCTACCTCTCACGGCGCGCTGAGCTGCGCGCCAGGCGACCCACGCGTCACCTAGCGTATCGAAGCGCCCCGGCTGGAGCGGGTTCGGCAGTGCCAGTTGCGCGCGCTTCGACTGACGCCAAGCAAGCGCAGCCCAGACAAGCAGCCCGCGAACGGCAGGCTGAGCCTTTCTCTGTACTGTGGCAACTTCGCGCACAAGCTGCGCGCGAAGCGCTTCATGAGAGGTGGCGAGGAGCGTCGCGAGGTTCGCGGGCCAGGGATTCCTGGAGAGGCCCTCGGTGTCAACACCATGGGCATCCAGCTCATCCAGTGGTACGCGGACCCTTCCCGCATGCGCTTCGGAAGCGAGGTTGGCGAGCATGTCGATCTCGCGGATCGTGGCACCGAGCGTCAACCACGTCGTGCCCGTGGCGCTCGCGGTGCTCGTAGGACCGGTGGCGTGCAATGCGGCCGTCAAGAACATCGCACTTGACCAACGCTCACAGTACGCCGTCAGTTCGCGGCGGGTTTCGAAAGTCGCCGAGGCGAGGTCCCATACAGCCGTGTCAACGAACCCGCCGACTCCTGCCAGGGCGGGCGCTAACGTGGGCGGCGCCGGCGAGGGCCCTCCCGGCGCCGTGGCTGTGGGCGCCGTGGCGGTGGGCGCGGTAGCTGTCGGCGCGGTAGCCGCCGGTTCGGCGCGCGGCGCAAATTCACGGGCCAGCGCCTGCGTGAGCGGATGCACCCCTTGCCCCTTCACCGCGCGTTCGCACTCATCGCGCCACCACTGCAGGCGAACGTGTGCGACGTGATGGTCGACCCCGGCATGCAGGCTTGTCGCAACTTCGGTTTCGATGCCGAGCAGAGCGTCGATCACCGCGCGCTCTTCGGGAGCGGAGTACAACGAGACAAGCAGGCGAGCAGGCCGGGCGTCAGGCGTTTCGGCCATCACCTTCGCTCTCGGCGCCAGATCGACCCGTTGTGTTCTCGCGCCGGCTCCCGGTGCTGACGTCGTTGCCCGCTTCCGGGCTTCCGCCTTCGGTGTTTACCGGTACGCTGGGCTCCCGGGCGAGCTGGGTGAGCAGATCGAGTTGGGGCAGCGCCGCGTCGGCTGTCACACCGAGCTCTGTGAACCGGCGTGCCTGCGGGAGTACCTGACGTTCGAGCGATCCGACCGCGGCGTTGTACGCTTCCAGAGCGCCGTTGAGTCTCTGGCCCAGGCGTCCGAGGTGCCCAGTGAAGTTTCCGAGGCGCCGATGCAGTTCCTGGCCCAGCTCGCGGATGATCGCGGCGTTCTGTGCGACCGCGGATTGCCGCCAGCCGTGGGCGACGACTTTCAGCAGGGCGATCAACGTCGAGGGCGTCGCAATGATGACACTCTGCCGCAGCGCGTTTTCCAGCAGCTCAGGGCGCTCGGCGAGCGCGCTGCCCAGGAACTGATCGCCAGGGAGGAACAGCACCGCGAACTCGGGACTGTTCTCAAATTGACTCCAATAGCCCTTGGCAGCAAGTTGACGCACGCGCGCTTCAACCTGTTGCGCATGCCGCCTCAGTGCCGCGTTCCGAGCCTCTTCACTCTCGGCGCCCAAAGCATCCAGGAAAGCGTCGAGGGGCGTCTTCACGTCAACCACAATATCGCGCGAGTCCGGCATGTGTACGACCAGGTCCGGACGGATCGCACCATCCTCGCCGGGGACATGCATCTGTTCGGTGAAGTCGCAGTGCTCGGCCATTCCGGCGATCTCAACCAGCCGCCGCAGCGTGAGCTCACCCCAACGACCGCGCACCTCCGGCCTGCGCAAGGCGGTGACCAGATTGCGCGTCTCGCGTTGCAGCTGCGTCTGGCCCAACGTCAGGGATTCGATCTGTGTCCGCAGAGAAGAGAAAGCATCCCGGCGCTCGCGCTCGAGAGACTGGGCCTGGGCGTCCGTTCTTTCTATGGCGACCCGCAACGGCTCCACGAGCTGTGCGATCGCGGCCTCCCGTTCCTTCAGCGCGCTCTGCGCCACTTGTTGATCTTTTCCCAGCGATTCGCGCGCGAGTCGCAGAAACATCTCGCTGTTCGAGCGCATGGTCTCGCCGGCCATGGACTCGAACGCCGCGCGGAGCCTGGCTTCCGACTGCTCCAGCAACGCGATCCGCCCGGTATCCTCACGCGCGATGGATTCGAGGCGAACGCGCGCGCCCTCGAGCTCCAACCTCAGTTGCTCGACGCGCCGCGCGGCCCGAATGTGCGCCCAGCCAAATCCGAGCACCAGGCCCAGGGCGAGTGCGACGAGGGCGCAAACGAGTAACAGCGTGACATCCATCCCGTTACTTTAACTGCGCACGAAGTGGGCCAGGTAGTTAACTGAAGGGTCGCGGCTGAGACTGGCTGAATGAGAAAGCGGGTTGTACTCGATGCCGGCCAGCTCTCGTAACGTGAGGCCCGCGGCACGTGACCACTGCGCCAGCTCGGACGGTTGAATCAGCCGCTCATACTCATGCGTGCCGCGCGGGATGAGGCGCAGGAAGTACTCCGCGCCAACGATCGCCAGCATGAAGGATTTGAGGTTGCGGTTGATGGTGGAGACAAACACGTGGCCGCCGGGGCGTACCAGCTGCGCGAGTGTCCCGATCATTCGCGCCGGGTCGGGGACGTGCTCGAGCATTTCCATGCAGGTGACGACGTCGAACGCGCCGGGAGCTGCCGCGGCCGCTGGGCCGGGAGCTGCCGTGCCCGCTGCACTGGGACCTGCCGCGGCCGCGCCGGCATGACCTGCGGCCCCCGCGATCTCACGCGCGATCGCATCGGCGTCCGCCACTCGATAGTCGATCGCGAGTTGTTGGTCCGCAGCGTGCAGTCGCGCGACCTCAATCATTCCCGGCGCGAGGTCAATGCCTGTGACTTGGGCGCCCGCGCGCGCCAACGCTTCGCATAGAAGCCCGCCGCCGCAGCCCACGTCCACAACCTTCGTCCCGGTCAACGTAACGCGCTCCGCGACGAAGCGCGCGCGGACCGGATTCAGCACATGCAGCGGGCGAAACTCGCCCTTGGGGTCCCAGAACCGGCTCGACAGCGCATCGAACTTGCCGAGTTCACTGGCGTCGGCGTTGCCCCTGGCTGAGGACGCGTCGGCGTTGCCCCTGGGGGCGGACGCGTCGGCGTTGCCGGTGGCTGAGGACGCGTCGGCACCGCGCTGGCTGCCGCGCGGCGCAGCCGGATCCGAGCTCGCGCCAGTACCGTCACGTGCGTTCGTTGATGCACCCACCTTAAACCTCCAAGCGAACCCGCTCACCCCAATGCCGGGCGAGCGCCGCGATTTCCTGTTCGTCCAACGCCAACAGCCGTCCGCCGGCGACCGCCGCGCGGCCGGAGATCCACACGTCAGCGATCTGCCCGCGTGTTGCCCCGTAGAGCACCGCCTCCGCCGGGCGAAGGGGTGGCTGACAGGCGAGCGGGCTGAGATCGATCGAGACAAGGTCGGCGGCCTTGCCGGGCTCGATAGAGCCGATGCGCGATCCCATCCCCAATGCCACTGCGCCTCCCAACGTCGCCATTCGAAGCGCCCCTTCGGCATCCCCGACGCGGGGGTCGCCAAACAAGTCCCGCATGCTCCCTGCATTGCCGAAGAGGGCGGCCGCGCGGGCCTCGGCGAGAAGATCGAGCGCTCCGGAGAAAACCGGATCGCCTGTCCCGAGCCCCACGGTCACTCCCTTCGATTCGAGCTGCGACAACGGAGCGCTCCCGTGCCCTTGCCTCAGCCCCGCCTGGGGACAGGCGATCGCCGCGATACCTGTCGAGGTCACGATGTCGAGGTCGGGCCCATCGAGCTGATTGAGGTGGGCCGCACAGAATCCTGGCCGCAGCAGGCCCAACGACTGGAGACGCTCGAGGGGTCGCTTTCCGTCGCGCGACACCGCTTCACGCACGCTCAATTCAGATTCATGGACCGGCATCGCCACGCGCGCATCCAGCTCGTCGGCAACACGACGCAGCCGCGACAGTGTGGCATCTCCAATTTCAAGCGCAGAGGGAAGTGCGAAATACAGGTCCACCCACGGATCAGACCTGTATGTGTCCCAGATCTGTTCCGCCTTGGCGAGGTGCTCCGTGGCATTGCCGGCCCACACCGAAGGGACGTCCGCCAAGGGCAGGCCGATAGCGGCACGGATACGTGCGGAGGCTGCAACCCGAGCCGATTCCTCCGGGAACAGATTCGTGTCGGCGAAGCAGGTGATGCCGGCCAGCAGCATCTCTGCGATCGCCACCTTCGTACCGTCGCGCACAAAATCGGGACTGGCGAAACGCCGGTCGTCCGACGCGCTCGGTCTGCCATCCTGCAGTGGCGCGCGCGGTACTCCGCGAAGCAGTACCGACGCGGCGCGTGTGTGCGCATTTACAAATCCCGGCAAAAGCGCGTGTTCCGCGCGAACCACATGTTCGCGAGCCTCGAAGCGCGACGTGATCTCACGCGCGGGTCCGACAGCAACGATCCGCCCCCCCGTCACCGCAACGGCATGATCCGTCAGGACGGTGTTGGCCGGAGCCATCGGCAGCACCCAACGGGCTGCGATCAGGAAATCGACGCTTTCTGGTGGTGGCATGAGGCGCAAAACGCGCGAAAAAGAGCCCGGCGCTCAGTATATCGGCGCGCTCGCCCGCGTGCCTGGCGCTCACCGGGGAGCGCCGGGTCCGCGGTGAGGGCCGAAGGTCCGTCCGGACGCTCTGGTGTGCTAAAATTCCGCCTTTATCCAGTCCCGAAGAGCCCCGTCCGGAATGACCGAAATCGCGCGCGAAATACTGCCGGTGAACCTCGAAGACGAGATGCGGCAGTCGTATCTCGACTACGCCATGAGCGTCATCGTCGGACGCGCGCTCCCCGATGTTCGGGATGGCCTGAAGCCGGTTCACCGCCGCGTCCTGTACGCGATGCGCGAGCTGGGCAATGACTGGAACAAGGCCTACAAGAAGTCCGCGCGCGTCGTCGGCGATTGCATCGGTAAGTATCACCCGCACGGCGACCAGGCTGTATACGACACGATAGTGCGCATGGCGCAGCCCTTCTCGATGCGCTATCTGCTCGTCGACGGGCAGGGCAACTTCGGCTCGGTCGACGGGGATGCCCCGGCGGCCATGCGTTACACCGAAGTGCGCATGTCGAAGCTGGCGCACGAGCTGCTGGCCGACATCGACAAGGAAACGGTCGATTTCGTCCCGAATTACGACGAGTCGGAGAGTGAGCCTTCGGTCCTGCCGACGCGATTTCCGAACCTGCTCGTCAACGGGCAGACGGGCATCGCGGTGGGCATGGCCACGAACATCCCGCCTCACAATCTCACCGAGATCGTGAATGCGTGTATCGCGCTGCTCGACGATCCCTCGCTGCCGCTGGCGGCTCTCATGCAGCATGTCCCCGGCCCGGATTTCCCGACCGGCGGCATCATCAATGGCGCTCAGGAAATTGCTACGGCCTACCGAACGGGCCGCGGGCGCCTGTCCGTGCGCGCCCGCGTCGAGATCGAGGAAGTGGGCCGAGGCGATCGTCAGGCGATCGTGGTCACGGAGCTGCCGTTCCAGGTCAACAAGGCGCGCCTGATCGAACGCATCGCCCAGCTCGTGCGCGAGAAGCAGCTCGAGGGCATCGCCTCGGACGGCTTGCGTGACGAGTCCGACAAGGACGGCATGCGCATCGTCATCGAGCTCAAGCGCGGCGAGGTGACGGAGATCGTTCTCAATAATCTCTACGCGCAGACTCCGATGGAGTCGGTGTTCGGCATCAACATGGTCGCCCTGCAGGACGGCCAGCCGAAGCTGATGTCCTTGAAGGAGATGCTGGATGCCTTCATCCGCCATCGGCGCGAAATTGTCACGCGACGCACCATTTTCGACCTGGCCAAGGCACGCGAGCGCGCCCACATTCTGGAAGGCCTCGCGGTCGCTCTGGCGAACATCGACGACATCATCGCTCTCATCAAGGCAGCCCCTTCACCGAACGAAGCACGCGCCGGCTTGATGGCGCGCGTCTGGGCATCGGGCGTAGTTCCCGAGTTGCTACAACGCGCCGGCGCGATTTCGACGCGACCGAACGGTCTGTCCGAGGAAGTGGGCATGCGCGACGGCGGCTACGTGCTGTCGGAGGCGCAGGCCCAGGCCATCCTCGACATGCGGTTGAATCGCCTGACGGGGCTCGAGCAGGACAAGATCATCACGGAGTACAAGGAGCTGCTCGAGAATATCCGTGACCTCGATGACATCCTCGCGCGGCCGGAGCGCTTGACTCAGGTAGTACGCGATGAGCTGATCGAGATTCGCGAAACGTACGGTGACAAGCGCCGCACAGAGATCAATCGCGATCATCTCGACCTCACGACCGAGGATCTGATCGAGCCTCAGGACGTCGTCGTAACGCTCTCTCACGCCGGATACGCAAAGTGTCAGCCGCTCGCCGAATATCAGACTCAGCGGCGCGGCGGCCGTGGCAAGGCCGCGACATCGGTGAAGGACGAGGACTTCGTCGAGAAGCTGTTCGTCGCGCACACGCATGACACGGTCCTGTGCTTCTCGAACCGCGGCAAGGTCTACTGGCTGAAGGTCTACGAGCTGCCGCAGGCAGGCCGCAACTCGCGCGGCAAGCCGATGGTCAACCTCCTCCCACTGGAGGAAGGCGAAAAGATCAACGCGCTGTTGCCCGTCAAACAATACGACGAGCAGCATTTCGTGTTCATGGCTACGAGTCAGGGGACGGTCAAGAAGACTCCGCTGACCTCATTCTCCCGGCCGCGAACCAGCGGCATCATCGCCGTGGATCTGGCCGACAACGACCGTCTCGTCGGCGTTGCGCTCACCGATGGGACGCGGGAAGTGATTCTCGTATCCAGCGGCGGCAAGGCTATCCGCTTCCATGAGACGGAAGTCCGGGCGATGGGTCGCGAAGCCGCCGGCGTGCGCGGCATCAAGCTGGGCGACGCCCAGGATGTGATCGCACTGATCGTGATCGGCGAGGGCCACATCCTCACGGCTTCCGCTGCGGGTTACGGCAAGCTGACGCCGCTCGATGACTTTCCTCAGCATGGCCGCGGGGGGCAGGGCGTGATTGCGCTGCAGACCTCCGATCGCAACGGCACGACCGTTGCGGCGCTTCAGGTCGTGCGCGGAAACGAAATCATGTTGATCAGCTCCACCGGCACGCTCGTGCGCACGGCGGTGGACGAGATCTCGGTTCTGGGCCGCAACACGCAGGGCGTGCGGCTGATTCGCCTCGCCGAAGGGGAACGCCTTGTCGGGATCGAGCGCATCGAAGGCCTCGACAGCGGCGTAGCGGGCGCGATCGATGAGGGCGCCGCTGGTGATGGCACCGCTGGCGACGGACCCGCCGCAGAGGACCTGGGCGCACCGGACGCAGGCGCGTCCGACGAAGGCGCACCCGGTGAGGGCGCACCCGATGAGGGCGGCGGCCCTGACGAGGGTCCCGCGGGATAGCTCGCGCGGCCCCCGGACGTCGCAGACGTCCTTGGGTACGCGACGCGCAGTGGCAAGGCTCTGACCTAATCTCTAAAAGTTCTGACGCCTTCCGGGCCCAATTGTTAAGATTCCTCAACCCCGATACACCCGGAAGTTAATCTCGTGCGCGTATTCAATTTCGCCGCGGGGCCCGCGACGCTGCCCCTCGAAGTCCTGGAACAGGCTCGCGAGGAGCTGCTCGATTGGCGCGGCAGCGGCATGTCCGTCATGGAAGTCAGCCACCGCAGCAAAGCTTTCATCGCGGTCGCTCAGGAAGCCGAGAGCGTGCTGCGCGAGCTGGTGGCCGTTCCGTCCAACTACAAGGTGCTCTTCCTGCAAGGGGGAGCCACGGGCCAGTTCGCCGCGATTCCCATGAACCTCAGCTCGGTGGATGCCACGGCGGATTACGTCAACACCGGCGCCTGGAGCAAGAAGGCGATCGGCGAGGCCAAGCGGCTGCTGAAGGTCAACGTGGCCGCCGATGAATCCGCTTCCGCCTACAACACCGTGCCGGCGCAGGGTGCATTGAAGCTGACCTCGGGCGCCGCGTATCTGCATTACACGCCGAACGAGACTATCGGCGGGGTTGAGTTCGACTATGTGCCCGATGCGGGCCCGGTGCCGATCGTGGCCGACATGTCCTCGAATTTCCTCTCGCGACCGATCGATGTGTCGAAGTTCGGTCTCATCTACGCCGGCGCGCAGAAGAACATCGGCCCCGCCGGGTTGTGCGTCCTCATCGTTCGCGAGGACCTCATCGGCAAGAGCCGGCCAGGCACACCGGCGGTGTGGGACTACAAGGCCATGTCCGATGAGGGCTCGATGTTGAATACGCCACCCACCTTCGGGTGGTATCTCTGCGGCCTGGTTCTCAAGTGGGTGAAGAAGCTCGGCGGCCTCGCCGCCATGGCCGAGCGTAATGGCCGCAAGGCCCAGAAGCTTTACCAGGCGATCGACGATTCGGGCTTCTATCGCAACCCGGTAGCGAAGAACGCGCGTTCGTGGATGAATG
>Ga0070681_10003199_pt1 | contig 15252 bp, 13 predicted proteins | sample KBSC83BmetaG_FD_65650 | JGI IMG/M metagenome (GOLD analysis project Ga0070681, IMG submission 65650) | Corn rhizosphere microbial communities from Kellogg Biological Station, Michigan, USA - KBS C8-3B metaG | ecosystem: Host-associated > Plants > Roots > Rhizosphere | place: USA: Michigan...
CATCCCGAGCGAAGCGAGGGATCTGCACTTCCGCCGTTGTCATCCCGAGCCCTTCGTCGCTTTCGCTCCTCGAGGGCAGGCTTCGCGAGGGATCTGCACTTCCCGTAGTTCCGTCGTTCGGATTGTGTGAGGTTTTTTTCCATTCCGTAGCCTGTCGGTTCCGCTCACCGTAGTCGAACGCTACGATCCTATCGGCGCGACCCGGAGAGCGGATGGAAGCCTGGCGACAGGACATCGCACACACGTTCCGAGTGCTTCGGCGGTCGCCGGCCTTCGCGATCACGGCCGTCCTGTCTCTCGCCATCGGCATTGGCGCGAACGCGGCGGTGTTCAGCGTCGCGAACGCATTGTTGCTGCGTCCCCTGCCCTATCCTGACGCGGATCGCATCGCGATTCTCTGGCAGCGATCGCCCGGTTTGTCCGTCCCGCAGGACTGGCTCTCGACCGGCCAATATCTCGACATCGCGCTCGGCCAGAACGTCTTCGAGCAGACAGCCGCGGCGATCGGCGCGAGCTTCAATCTGACCGGCGACGGTGTACCGGAGCGCGTCGACGGCATTCGTGTGACTTCGTCGTTCTTTCCCTTGTTCGGCGCTCGCGCCGAGCTGGGAAGCGTTTTTGCCGAAGAGCATGATCGCCCCGGAGCACCGCGCGTCGTTCTTCTGACGCACGGCTTCTGGCAGCGCCGGTTCGGCTCGGATCGATCGGTGATCGGCAAAACGATCAGGCTGAACGGCAATCCATTCACGATTGCCGGCGTGATGTCCGAGCAGTTTGTTTTCGACAAAGATGTGATGCCGGCAGTGAACGGAATTCAGCGGACCGACATTCTCCTTCCGCTGCCGCTCGCGCCATCTGCGCGCTCGAACCGGAATGGCGAAGATTACGATGTTTTCGCGAAACTGAAGCCGGGCATCACGCGCGAGCAGGCGCAGACCGCGATGGACCAGATCGCGGCGCGCATGAAAGTCGAATACCCGGCGATGTATCCCGCGAACGGCGGACTCACGATCAGTGTCGTGCCGCTCCTCGACCAGGTCGTGGGCGATCTTCGCCTCGCGCTCTACGTCCTTCTCGCGGCGGTCGGTCTCGTGCTGCTGATCGCGTGCGTCAACGTCGCCAACCTTCTCCTGTCCCGCGCGATCGCGCGTACGCGAGAGCTCGCGATTCGCGTCGCCGTTGGCGCCTCGCGCGCGAGACTCGTTCGCCAGCTGATGACCGAGTCGCTCGTGCTGTCCGCCGCGGGAGCCGTTGTCGGGCTCGGCTTGGCGATCATCGGCATCTCCGTTCTCGGACGCTTCGGAACCGCGAGCATTCCGCGCGCGGGTGACATCCGGATCGATGGCCCGGTGCTCGCCTTCACGATCCTCACGTCGCTGGCTGCTCCGTTGGTGTTTGGCCTCGTGCCGGCACTGCGAGCCGCGCACGTCGACGCCAACGCGATGCTGCGGGCGGGTGGCCACGGCACGACGGCGGGATCTTCGATGGCTGCACCGTGGCGACTCCGACGTCCGTTGATCGTCGCCGAAGTCGCGCTGTCGCTCGTGGTGCTGGTCGCGACGGGATTGTTGGTGCGCAGCTACGATCGTATCACGAAGGCGAGCCCGGGTTTCATTCCCGATGGCGTGGTGTCATTCCGCGTATCACTGCCGGGCCTTCGCTACAAGACGCCGGAAGCGGTGTCCGGCTTCTACGACGACCTGTCGCGCCGACTGAAGTCGCTGCCCGGCGTCCAGAGTGTGGGATCGAACTATCAACTTCCGTTGAGCTCCGTCGCGCTCGCGTGGGAGCCGATCGTCGTCGACGGATACGTCCCGAAAGCGCCCGGCGACGCGCGCATCATCACGAGCAGCGCCTACGTGAGCCCCGAGTACTTCAAGACGATGGGCATCTCGCTCGTGCGCGGACGGGACTTCACCACGGCCGACAAGCGCGGCACACCAGACGTGGTGATCGTCGACGACAAGTTCGCCGCGCGCTTCTGGCCGGATGAGGACGCGATCGGCAAACGAATCCGGCAGAGCGCCGACGCACCGTGGCGCACCGTGGTCGGCATCGTTTCCAACACGCGCGAGTATCAAGCAGACGCGCAGCCGCCGATCACGACCTACTTCCCCGTCGAGCAATTCGCGATTGGATCTCGCTTCGTCGTTGTGCGCGGCGCTACGTCACTCGATTCGCGCGGACTATTGATGAGCGTGTCGCGAGAGATTCACGCGATCGACCCTGATCTCCCGACGTACGATGTGAGCACAATGACTCAACGCGTCACCGACTCGCTCGCTCGGCGACGCTTGTCGATGCTCATCCTCACCGTGTTCGGCGCGATCGCGTTGGTGCTCTCGGCGGTCGGGATCTACGGAATCATCGCGTTCTGGGTTGGCCAGCGCCGTCGCGAGATCGGCATTCGCGTCGCCCTTGGAGCCGGGCGAGAGCGCATTCTGAGGATGATCGGACGCGAGGTGCTCGTCAGCGTCGCCATTGGCCTCGTAGTTGGGCTCGGCATCGCCTTTGCGGCGACTCGATTGATGGCGGGCCTTCTGTTCGGCATTCAGACAACCGATGCCATCACCTACATCGCGACGCCGGCGGCGCTGATCGCGGTCGCCATCGCCGCCGCACTCGTTCCGGCGCGACGCGCGATCGGCATCCAGCCCGCCGTTACGCTCCGCGAAGATTAGGAGCTCGGTTTCGGCACCGAGCTTGCGCGGATGCCCCGTCCCCTTTTGACGGAGCGTTCAGATGGCGGAAAAGAATCTCTCGGGCAAGCGAGTCGCGATCCTGGCGACCGATGGCGTGGAGCAAAGCGAGCTTGTCGAGCCCAGAGCGGCGCTCGAGGACGCGGGCGCGAGTACCACGGTGATCTCGCCGAAATCCGGCAGCATCAAGAGCTGGTCCGAGGGCAACTGGAGCGACGAGATTCCGGTCGATCTCCTCCTCGAGCAGGCGCGCGCCGACGACTTCGACTCGCTCATGCTGCCCGGCGGCGTGAGGAATCCGGATCGCCTTCGCATGGATAAACGAGCAGTCGATTTCGTTCGCGCGTTCTTCGAGGCTGGAAAGCCGGTCGCGGCGATCTGCCACGCGCCCTGGATGCTCGTCGAGGCGGGGGTCGTCCGCGGACGCACGCTGACCTCGTTCCCATCGTTGCAAACCGACATCCGAAATGCCGGTGGCGATTGGGTCGATCGCGACGTGGTCGTCGACGAAGGATTGGTCACGAGTCGCAAGCCGGACGACATTCCTGCCTTCAATCGCAAGATGGTCGAGGAGTTCGCCGAGGGGGTTCACGCCGGGCAACGGGCATCGGCGCGCAGCTCGCGGACGAGAGAAACGGGATTCGAGGCGCGATAGCCGGGGATTCGGCGGTGGGACCGGTCCCAGTGATCAGTCCCGCCGCACCGAACGTCATTACATGCAGGTTGTAGTATCAATATCGGCATCCCGCTGTTGAAGCATTCGCATTAGAATTCGGGAAGCTCTCCCCTTCCCTCCATTCTGAAATGCGAATTTACGACCGCCGCAGCCGCGCAGCCGCCGTCCTCCGCGGGCCGGCATCTCTGATGATCGCTCTGGCCGGATGCGGGGGCGACGGGAGCACCGCTCCGACTCCTGGAAGCTCCGGTCCGCGATTCACGATCGTCGCGGGCGGCGGAGCGACGGATACGGTGCAAGCGCACTTGCTGCAGGCACTCATCGTCGAGATCCGCGACTCGACCGGACGGGTCGCCCGCGGCCACACCGTCCGCTTCGAATCCCTTCCCGTGGACGACGTGAAGCGAAAGACGGAGACGGCGATCCTGGTTTCGCCGCTCAACGCGAACCTCTACGGCACGTTCGGCGCCGACGTCACCGACTCGACTGGGCGCGCGAAGATTCTGATCGGATTCGGCACCGTTGCCGGCGCCGCCCGCGTCCGCGTGACCGTCCCGGAGTTCGGGATGGTGGACACTGTGGCGTTTACCGTGAAGTCCGGCTCGCCCGCAAAGTTCATCGTGGGCACGCGCGATACGCTCGTCCAACCAAACGCGACCTACTCCTTGAACACGACGGTCGTGGATCGATTCACGAACACCGTATCGACGGAAATGCCGACCTTTTCGGCTGGCGCCGGTATCGTGTCGGTATCGCCGAGCGGCCAGGTGGTCGTCGGCAGCGGCATCGCGCGCGCCCAGATTCTCATCACCTGGAAGACGCTGGTCGATACCGCGCATGTCAGTGTGATGCCGCGCCTGCCGCTCGTTGGGACGCGCTATGGAAATTCGCGCACGGTGGTTCTCGTCAACACTGACGGCTCCAACTACACGGAGCTCGCGACGAGTTCGGACCAGTCGCTGTCGCCGCACAGCGTGGCCGCCTCGAACGCCGTCGTTTTTTATCAGGGCGATCCCGGCTACAACGCCTCGGTCTGGATCGTTCAACCCGGGTCGGCGGCGCGCGCGCTCGTCAGCTCCGCGAACGGGTTTCAGGTTGCGGCCTGGCCCCGGTTTTCGCCCGATGGGCAGTGGGTGTACTTCATCGGCGGACGACAGCTTCCGAACACTCACGCGCTGTTCCGCATCAAAGCCGACGGAAGCCAAGTCGACAGCCTTGGCGTTGGAGCATCGCCATACATCTACGCTGCCGCTTCGATCTCGCCGGATGGATCCACCGCCGCGTTGGAAGCCGTCGGCGGCATCAAGCTGATCACCGTTGCGACGAAAGCTGCACGAATGGTTTCCGTCCCGTGCACGGGGCCGCGCTACTCGCCAGATGGGACTCGGTTCGCGTGCGTCAGAAACGGGGTGCTGACGGTCATGAATGTCGATGGTACGGGAGCCCGGTCACTGAGCAGTGTATTGCAGTTCAACGATCTCTCGAACGCCGACTGGTCGCCTGACGGCAAGTGGCTCATTGCGACGAACCTCGGGAGCGTCCAGGTGCTCGTCAACGCCGCCGACGGAAGCACGATTCCCGTATCGGCGCTCGTCGCGACGTACGGGCAGATGTCGTTCATTCGCTGACCCACAACACCATTTCCCTCTTGAGCGCCATCTCTCTGCTCATGTCTCGCGCGCGCGTTCAACAATTGATCGCCACGGCATTCCTCGTCGCGTGCGGCGGCACCTCGGACGTCACGTCACCACGCACAGTTCTCCGCGGGCTGCATATCGTGAAAGGCGCGGGCGTTACCGACAGCGCCGCCGCGGTGCTGTTGCAAGCGCTCGTCGTCGAAGTTCACGACTCAACGGGCGCTCTCGCCCCCGAGGGAACGGCCGTGCGCTTCACTGCTGTTCCGCGACCGCAATCGTCTTCGACCGAGGCGCTGATCGAATCGCTGGCGTCCAACACCTTCACTTCGTTCGCCACCGGTACCACCGACGCCGATGGACATGCGGCGGTGATCGTCAAGCTGGGAACGGTCGCAGGGCCGGCGCGCATCGCGATCGCTGTCCCGCTCTACGGCGCTGTCGATACCGCGAGGTTCACTATCACACCGGCCACGGCAACCCGCGTGAGCATCAGTCCCGCCGACACGCTCGTGTACGTGGGTGCATCGTACTCGTTCCGCGGCGGTGTCCTCGATCAATACGGCAACACGCGATCAGATCCGGTGACGTTCGTCGCGTCGGGCAGCGGCGCCACGATATCCGGCAATACCCTCTCAGCGACTGCCACCGGTCGATACACCATCACCGCGACCGCCGGGACTGGATCGGGTACCGCGGCCGTGAGCGTAACACCGAAAGGACGCCTCGTGGGCCAGCGCCTCCTTGCCGCGTCGAACATCACGATCGCCGACATGGATGGATCGAATTCGCGCGTACTGGCATCGCCGTCCGACGGCGGCATCGGCATTCATCCAGTGTGGATGCCGGGCGGCGCCGGGATCGTGTTTGCGAACTTGATCGGTGGTGTCGAGACGTTGCAGATCGTCGATACGAACGGCATCGCCCGAATTTTCTTTCCGCAGGGGATTCCGAACGTCACGCACCAGGCTGACGCCACACCGAGCTACGACGGCCAGTGGATGTTCTTTGCCGCCTATGACTCGCGCTGCTCGATCAACGGCTATTGCGCCTACCGGTCGCGCATCGATGGATCATCGCCTGAACTGATCGGCAGCGCCGCCACAGTGGGATCGAATCTGCGACCATCTCCAGCGCCCGACGGTTCACGCGTTGCCGTCGTCACAGGAGGGTTTGGATCTCCGACGATCAGGGTGATCGACGCCGCGACGAAGGCCGCGACGTCCTTGAGCATGGCCGGCGATTACCCCGCGTGGTCGCCCGACGGCAGTCAGATTGCATTCTGGTCACCCAACGGGAGCATCGCGGTCGTCAGTCCTGACGGCTCCGGACTGCGATCGCTGACGCCCGCCGGTCACAGTTATGAAGCGCCGATTGGCTGGACGGCTGATGGGCAGTTCGTAATTGCTCGCGCCGCGAGCGGGCCGCTCGAGCTCGTCGACGTACACAGCGGAAGCACGGTACCGCTGCCATGGACGACGACGTTCGCGGGCTCGAGCATCAAGTAGCCTAGCTCGCCGTTGGCTCAACGCTTGCCCTTTCCGAAGGTGAGTGGAGAGGGAGGCTGGCTCGTGCGTTGGTCCTGGACGATCGCTCGGATTCGCGGCATCAACGTCGACATCCACGCAACGTTTCTAATACTCCTCGCGTGGATCGCGCTCGTGAGCTACGGACAAGCGCGGACGCCGGGTGCCGCGTTCGCCGCGGTGCTGCTCACGCTCGTGATCTTCGCGTCGGTCGTACTCCACGAGTTCGGCCACGCGTTCGTCGCCGCGCATTACGGCATCAAGACGCGAAGCATCACGCTGTTGCCCATCGGCGGCATCGCACACGTGGAGCGCATTCCCGAGCGGCCGGAGCAGGAGCTGGCGATCGCGATCGCCGGCCCAATCGTGACGATTGCGATCGTGATCGTGCTGTACCTCGCGCTGCGCCTCTCCGGCCAGTCGCTGACGGCGAACACATCCCTCGCGGCCCCGTGGTCGTTCGCCGCGCAGACGATGTGGGTCAACATCGTGCTCGCGCTCTTCAATCTGTTGCCGGCGTTCCCGATGGACGGCGGCCGTGTGCTCCGCGCGCTGCTCGCGATGCGCATGTCGTTCGCGCAAGCAACGGAAGTCGCGGCGCGCATCGGCAAAGTGTTCGCGCTGCTGTTCGCGCTCGTCGGCCTGTTCGTCGTGGGCAATCCGTTCCTCGTCGTCATCGCGGCGTTCGTGTGGCTCGCCGCGGCGGCAGAGGCGAATGCGGCGCAGCTGAAGGACACGATCGGCGACGTTCCAGTTTCGAAAGCGATGATCACCGAGATTCGCGCGCTCGAGCCGGAGCAGCCGGTGTCAGCCGCAATCGAAGAAGTGCGCGCCGGATTCCAACATGATTTTCCGGTCGTGCACGACCATGTCGTTGCCGGCATGCTGACCCGCGAAGACCTGCTCGGCGCGCTTGCTCACGGCCAGGCCGATCTGCCAGTCGCGACGGTGATGCATCGCGATTTCGCCGCCACGACGCCCGAAGAATCGATCCAGCGCGCGATGGAGCGATTGCGCAATTGTCACTGCCGAACGCTGCCCGTCATGCAGGGCAGCGAGGTAGTCGGATTGCTGACGGCAGACAAGATCAGCGAGTTCGTGATGATTGCGTCGGCGGCGCGGACTGGGAAGAAGGCCGCATAGCGGAGATGCACCGCTACGATGGTTCTTCGACCGATCGCTCGCTGAAACCGCCGAGTGTGAGCAGCGCGCCTGCGAACGCTTGTCCGGCGAGATCGGGCGATGAGTACGAACCCGCGCCGGAATCAGCTGCCTGCCAGCGCAAATCGGTTGGGCCAGTCGCGGTCAGCTGAAAGACACGCTCGCGTGCAGGCGATGCCGTCCGCATCGCGCCCATGCCGCGCCCGTGCGCCACCACGCCATCCCACTCGATCACGAGCAGCCGGCCGTCACCGACCGCACCCGAGCGCCCGGGCACCCAGGAAAAGCTGAGACCCACTTCGGCGAGCTGGACCACGAGACGACCTGGCGCGGAGTGCAGCTTCGCGGACGCCTCGGATGATGGTCGCGATTCACCGGTCAGCCGCCGCGTGAGCTCAGCTTCGATCTCGTCGAATGCATGACGGAGCGCTGAGGCCGAGCGCGGCTGATCCAGGTACGGCTGTGGATTCTCGCCCCAACGGATCGGCCGGTGTGGATCCGCATCACCCATCATGTCCACGCTCGTCGCGCCGCGCCCGTGACGGAATTGATTCGGAAAGAGCTCGCGAACTTGCTCCACGATATCATCGATGCTGGTCGTATGCACCGCCAGAACGCGCGAGCGCGTGAGCCATGTGGGAATCGGTTCGCCGTCGACTCGAATCACGCACACGGGCAAGCGCGACCGTGATGCGACCTGCTGCAACTCGATGGCGTCGGCTCGCGTTTCAGCATCGTGCGACCAGAGCCGCTGGTGAACGATGACGGCGAGGCGAGTCGACTCGGCGAGCGTCGCTCCCGCCGCATCGCGCTCGGACGCCATACCGCGCCAGTACGGTGGCGCGCCCATGAGCGAGGCGAGTCGCGCTGACAGATCGGCGACGAGCAAGGCATCGTACCGCACGGCCGAAATCGTAATGTCGTGTGTTCTTCGTGGCGTCGGCGGCGCGCGGAAATCGTCGTAGCTGCTCATCGCGCCGCCCGCGCTCCGGCGCGACCGGGACCCCGCATCGTGGCGAGTCGTGCCGACACTTGTAGCATGCGCCCTAAGCGAACCGGCTTGAGCAAATACGCATCGGCGCCGCTGGTGAGCGCCCACGCGCGATCGTCGTCCGTGGCGTGATCGGTGACGACCAGGATTTTGAGCCGGCTCAGCCCCGGCTCGCTACGCGCCGCACGGACCAGACAGCGGCTTTCATCGCTCGGCAGATACAACTCGGTTACCAGGAGCGCGACCTCATTCGCAAGCGCGGCGCGGAGTCCGCTTGCGGCATCGCCGGTCTCGATGAGAGTAAAGCCCATCGATTGGAGACCGACTCGCCAACTCGCGCGAAGCGTGCTGTCCGGCTCCACGAGCAGGATGGTCCGCTGTTGCATGTTCGTCCTCGGGGGACAAAGAATGCTGGATCAAGGCGACTCTCGAGAGCCAACCTGGGCGACCCGATACCGCGGACACCAAAGGGACTGGGGAAAGAAGCGGCCGGTGGCCGCTCGCCAGCATCCTGCAATCTAACCGAGAACACTCCGCACGGCCTTTGAAACGCTGTGTTGCGCAACGGACGCCTCTTAGCTATCCTGTTACATGCGATACACGCGCGAAACGCGCGTGGACAAGTCCGAATGGGGGCCTGCCGACTGCGAGCAGGCCCTTTTGCGTTTCCGTATTTGCTCTGCGTCCGCGGAGCGCCCCTCGTGAGGGTGATCACGAGCACGTTGTGTCGGTCGGTACGGCTCTCCGGACTCCCACACAGCACAATTAAAGGAGTGGTATGCGTACGACAGGCACAGTCAAATGGTTCAATGACCAGAAGGGCTTCGGCTTCATTACACCCGAAAGTGGGCAGAAGGATTGTTTCGTCCATCACTCGGCGATCCAAGGTGGCGGATTCAAGACGCTGGCCGAGGGTGAGCGCGTCGAGTTCGACGTCGTCCAAGGGCAGAAGGGCCCCGCCGCCGAGAACGTGACGAAGCTGGCTCGTTGAGCCACCGCCCCGCCCCTCGTCAGGAGCGGATTGGCGCCACGCCGTCGAACCGTATATCGGTCCGAACGCGTGGCGCGCGTCGTTTCAACGCGTCACGACGCTGATTCCACATCTCCGCTGACAAATCATCGAGGGACAATGCCAGAAATCATACTAAGCGAGACAGATCGACTTGATTGGGCGCTGAAGACGTTCAAGCGCCAAGTACAAAAGGCCGGCATTCTGCGCGAACTGCGGCGCCGCCGGCATCACGTGAAACCGAGCGTAGCGCGGCAACTGAAGTCGAAGGCCGCACAACGTACGCGCGACAAGGCGGCGAAAATCGCACGCGCACACCACCGCTAACCGGGTGGCGCGGCCACGGATTGCTCGTAAACGCACCATCGCCCGATACAATCTGTTCAGGAGACGGACTTGACCATCCCAGATCGGATCACCGCTCGCTGGATCGCCACGCTCGGTGACGACCAACTCGTGAAAGCGGAGGCAACGCTGCACGCGGACTTTCGTGAGCGGGAGGCCATGGAGAAACAGCGAGCCGGTTCGCGATATGTGCTGCTTCAGGGGCCGCAGCCGCTGGTGACGGTATGGCTACGCTGGCTGCTCGTAAGCAATGCCACCCGAGACCGAGGACTGGTCGTCAACCACCGGTAGCAAGCGAGCCTGGCCAGAGGAGAAAGCGCTCGCCTCGGACGAAATATGCTGCGCCGTCGCGAGCTCGCCGAGTAACAGCTCGACCGCTCATCAGCCCCGAAACACCACAGTCGGGTCGGCGCCAAGCGCTCGACGCGACGGAACCAGACACGCCACGATCGCCGTCCCGAGGATGACGGCTGTCGCAACGGCGTACGTCGCGACGTCACCGGGCGTCACGCTGAATAACAATTGTCTGATGAGACGAGTGGCGCCGAATGAGATCCCGAGCCCCACGAAGAGACCGACGAACACGATGGCCAAACCGTCTCGCATCACGAGCGCGACCACCCTTCGCCCGTCGGCGCCGAGTGCCATGCGAATGGCGATCTCTGGGAGGCGCTGTGTGACACTGTAGCCGATCACGCCGGCAAGTCCCGTCGCCGTCAGGACCAGCGCCAGCATCGCGAACGACATCAGAAGTGTCGTGGTGAGCCGCGGCTCCGCGAGTTGCGCACCGCGCACTTGCTCGAGCGTTTGAATGGCCGACACCGGCTGCTGATTGTCGATGTCAGCCACTGCCGCACGCAGCGCTCGTACGATTGGCGGCAACGCGCCGGTCGTTCGGAGAAAGACGCGCAGATCGTTGTTGCCGGACATGACGACGGGAAAATAGATCTCGTCGGTGACATCTCCATCGAGACGATTCTGGCGCACGTCGCCCACGACGCCGACGATCGTGACCCAATGACGGCCAGAGTCCGCGGTGATGCGGGTTCCGATCGGATCGCGCCTGCCCCAGTACGTCTTCGCCAACCGACGGCTGACGACGGCAACGAGATTCGATGTGTCGCGATCACTCGTCGCCAGATCTCGCCCGGCAAGCACCGGGATGCCGACAGTGCGGAAGTAGTTCGGGCTCACTGCAGTCATTTCTGACTTCGGCCCGCGAGCGCCAGGCGCCGTAGGCGACCCGTCGATCTGAAATGCTTGTTCGTTCAGCTGTGCGGTGCCGCCGAGCGGGAGCGTACTCGCGATTCCGAACGAGGTGACGCCCGGCAGCGCAGACAGGCGATCCATGAGCCCCGCACTGAAGGCACGACGTGACTGCGAGGTTTTGTATTTAGTGAAGCTCATCGTGAGTCGAGCGGTCAGCACGTTGCTCACATCGACACCGGAATCCACTCGTTCCAGCGCGATGAGGCTGCGCGCGATCAGTCCCGCACCGATGAGCATGACGAACGCGATCGCCACCTGCGCGATCACCAGCACGCTTCGCATGCGCAAGTCGCCGCGCGTTCCCATCGCGCCGGTGTTTCCTTGCCGCAACGCGACTGACACATTGCGTTGGCCGAGCTGATGAACGAACGGCGCCGCCGCGACCATGAGCGCGATGACGACGCAGAGCACTGTCGCGAACGCGAGCACCGAGAGATTCATTTGAATTTCTCCAGCTCGCGGCGTGAGGCGCGTCGCGACGCTGCGCAGAAGACCGACGCTGCTCGCGGCGAGTAGCACGCCACCGATGCCGCCCGTCAGCGTCAGGAGCAGCGCCTCCAGCGTCAGTTGTCGATAGAGGCGACCGCTGCCCGCACCGAGAGCGACGCGGAGCGCCAACTCCCGCGCGCGCCGCATCTGCCGCGAGAGACTCAAGTTGGCGACGTTGGCCACCGCCGCCACCAGCAGGAATGCCGCCGTCGCCAGCAGCATCAGCAGAATCGGCTTTGCGCGTGCTGTCATTTCGCCGCGCGCACTCGTGGCCGCGAAGCGCAGCCGGTCCTTCTCCGGATAGATGGCGGGATACGCGGCTCGATATCGGGCATTCACCGCGGCGAGCTCCGTCCGCGCCTGCTCGAGCGATACGCCCGGCTTGAGCACCGCGTACGCATTGACCATCCGCATTCCGCGGTCGTTCAACATCATGGGCGCCGAGCGGAATGGGCACGCGCCGGCCGGCATCCACATCTCGTTTTCGTTGGGATATCCCGGCAACGGAGGCAGCACACCGACGACGTGATGGACGCGGTCGTTCATCGTGAACGACGCGCCGATGATCGACGAATCGCCATGGAACTGATCCATCCAGAACCGGTAGCTCAACACGACGACCGGCGGTGCGCCAACGACTTCCTCGCCGGGAAGAAACGTTCGGCCGAGAATCGGTCGAACGCCGATCATGTCGAAGAAGCGGTCCGACACCACGCCCGTCTGCACGCGAAGCGGATCGCCGTGACCATAGAGCTGAAACGCCATGCTGTGGTACTCGGCGACTCCGCTCATCGTGCTGAGGTCGCGATTCAGATCTGCGACTTCGATCATGGAGTAGCCTTCGTCGTCCGAGCGAGCAGATGGTGCCGTGAGGTGCACCAGCCGGTCGCCGCTTCCGATCGGCAAGCGATGCAGCAGCACACCATTCACCATGCTGAAGATCGCGGTGCTTGCGCCGATGCCGATGGCGAGCGTGACGACCGCGGCGAGCGTGAACACCGGCGCTTTCCACAGCGACCGCGCCGCATAGCGCGCGTCCTGCGCGAGCGCCTGGAGCAGCACGCCAGGCTGCACATCGCGCACTTCTTCCTTCACCTGCTCCACACCGCCGGCCTCGATCAGCGCCGTGCGCCGAGCGTCGCTTGGGCTCATGCCTTGTTTGATCTTTTCGGCGACGGCGAGCTCGATGTAAGCGCGCAGCTCGTCGTCTAGATCCCGTTCCTGCCGGTCGCGGTTGAACATGAGGGCCTCATGCGTTGCGGAGAGCCAGGCCGATGGCGACGGCGATGCGAGACCATTCGTTGGTCTCTTCCTTCAACTGCCGCCGGCCGGCGCGTGTGAGTTGGTAGTACTTCGCGCGGCGTTTCGTGTCCGTCTCGCCCCAGTACGACTCCAGCCATCCGGCTTGCTCCATTCGATGGAGCGCGGGAAACAGGCTCCCGGGCTTCACCAGAAAGGTGCCCTTGGTGACCTGCTCGATTCGCCGCGACACGCCCATGCCGTGAAGCGGCCCGAGCGTGAGCGACTGGAGGATGAGCAGGTGGAGCGTTCCCTGGAGCAGCGAGGTCTGAGACATGGCTCTCTTATAGACAGTCGATAAGACTAAAGGGTTTGCACGCCCAGCGACACAAAGAAAAACGGCGCCGTCTCGGCGCCGTTCCATCCACGGTACCCTCGCCCGGTCTAGCGATCCAGAACCGTCGCGAAGAACTCGGACAAATCCATGACGAGCGACTCCGTTGCGCCGGCGGGCGACCACGTCAGCTCCTCCGCGAGCACCTCCACGCGCGGGTCGCTCGGCGTCGATCGCTCGAATGTTCTCGCCTCGAGATCGACGATCCAGTATTCGCTTACGCCCTCCTCTCCATACAACCTTCGCTTTCTCACGCGGTCGGCGCGCGCAGTAGTTGGCGACAAAACTTCGACGGCGAGCAACAGCTGCGTTACGTCGGTCCACTGCTTCGGCCGCCGCCCGCCAGTGATTGGAACGACGAAGACATCTGGCTGGACCAGCCGCGTCGGGGAGAACGTGATGTCCGCCGGCGACACGAAGGCGACTCCGACCGCTTGGCGAATCAAGAAGCCGCGTAGCCGAGCATAGAGCTCGCCGACGGCTGCCTGATGGAGTAACGCGGGCGCCGGCGTCACGAACAACTCGCCGTCGATGACCTCGTACCGGTTGCCGTCGTCCGGCAAATCCTCGAGATCGGCGACGGTCCAGTGCCGGTTGAGCGTGGGCATGGACATACGATAGGATCCTCGGCGAGGGCAAAGCAAGCGAGCATGGCCACAGCGTATCGTGGCCATGCTCGCGAGTTGTCATCGAATCAGCGCGCGCGGCACCACGCGCATGCGACCTGTCTATCGCAGTCGCGGATTCGTCGTCCGGGGCGCCTTCTCACACGTCGGCCAGGGCCGTGGTCCGCCGAAACCACCGCGACCACCGCCACGCCCTCCACGGCCGCCGCCTGCCTGCGCGACTGGAGCGCCTCCATTCGCGCGCGTGATCGAATCCGCCAACGCGCGCGCCACGGCGCGAGCCGAATCCGGGTTGATGTGCGTCACCCGACCTGGATCCTCCGACGCGAGATACGCGAGCATTGCCGTCATCGTCGCGTTGCCCATCAAATCATCGAAGACGACTTTGTCGTAGGTATCTCGATCGGTGTGCCAGGTGACGCTGTTGTAATCCCAGCTCAGCGCGCCCAAGCCGAAGGTCGGAGCGCCGTAGCACGTGAACGAATAGTCGTCGCTACCGCCCCCGGCGGGACCGCCAATCGGCACGGGCTGCCCAGTGAAGCCGACCTGCGCCTGGAACACGCTCGGCAACTTCGACAGCCACTGCGTCAAATGTTCGGCGCCGCTCGGCAATCCACCAGCGCCGACGCGCGCGATGCGGCCGGTGCCATTGTCCTGATTGAACACGCCTTGCAGGCCCTTCACGATCTCGGGATGGTCCTCGGAGAATGCCTTCGAGCCGACTTCGCCTTCCTCTTCGCCAGTCCAATGGCCCGCGACGATCGTGCGCTGCGGATGCGGCAGCACCTGTTTGAGAATCCTCATCGCCTCGAGCATCGTGATCGTGCCGGTGCCGTTGTCCGTCGCGCCGGACGAGCCGTCCCATGAGTCGAAGTGCGCGGACAGGAGCACGTATTCGTTCGCCTTCGCGCCGCCAGGCAATGTGGCCACGACGTTGTACACGGGCTGTTCGCCGAGCAGCTTGCCGTCGAGGTTGATGCGCAGCTTGGGATGCTGGCGATTCTCGGAGAGGCGATAGACGAGACCATAGTCCTCGCACGATAGCGCGATCGTCGGCACGACGGTGCTGTACGTCTCGAAAATCTCCATCGTGCCGATTTGATCCTTCGGCCGCGACGTGATGATCCCGGCGACGCCGGCGTTGTCGAGCCGCTCGCTCAACGAGCCGCCGCCGAGTGCCAGGCTATAACCGGT
>Ga0070681_10003201_pt1 | contig 15251 bp, 16 predicted proteins | sample KBSC83BmetaG_FD_65650 | JGI IMG/M metagenome (GOLD analysis project Ga0070681, IMG submission 65650) | Corn rhizosphere microbial communities from Kellogg Biological Station, Michigan, USA - KBS C8-3B metaG | ecosystem: Host-associated > Plants > Roots > Rhizosphere | place: USA: Michigan...
CTGCTACCGTGGAGGTACGGAGCGCGGATCGGCCGTGCTCCCGTGAGGTCGCAGTCTCCTTCTGGACGCTGAGATCTCGACGTCCAAGGAGTTGAGACAAATGACAGATTTTCGTTCCCTCGGGGTGTCCGAGGCCGTGGCCGATGTGCTCGCGGGCCGCGGCATCGAGACCCCGTTCCAGATCCAGGCACTGGTGATCCCCGAGGCGCTCCGCGGCGGCGATGTCCTCGCGAAGAGCCCGACCGGGTCCGGCAAGACGCTCGCGTTCGCGATCCCGATCCTCGAGCGCCTCGACCCGGCCGCACGCCGCCCTGCGGCGCTCATCCTCGTCCCGACGCGCGAGCTCTGCGTGCAGGTGACCGAGGTGTTCGAGCTGATCGCCGGCGACGACCTCGAGGTCGCATCGGTCTACGGCGGTGTGCCGCTCGGCGCGCAGGCGAAGCTGGCCAAGAACGCGCACGTGATCGTCGCGACGCCGGGCAGGCTGCAGGACCTGGTCGATCGGCGGCTCGTGTCGCTCGACCACGTTCGCGTGCTCGTGCTCGACGAAGCCGATCGCATGCTCGACATGGGCTTCAAGCCGCAAGTCGACCGGCTCGTCCGTCTCCTGGCGGAAGAGCGTCAGACGATGTTCTTCTCGGCGACGCTCGACGGTGAGGTCGGCGAGCTCGCCCGCCGCTACACGCACTTCCCCGCCCGCTTCGAGGGCCAGCTACCGGCGGAGCTTCGCACCGGCGACGTCGACCACCGCTTCGTCCCAGTCACCGCGGACACCAAGGTCTCGACGCTCGTCGACCTGCTGAACGAGGAGCGTGGGCTCGTTCTCGTCTTCGTGCGCACGAAGGCGGGTGCCGACAGGCTCGTCGAGAAGCTGCACCGCCACGAGGTCGACGCCGTCGCCATTCACGGAGACAAGGGCCAGGCACAGCGTGAGCGCGCACTTGCGCGCTTCGACTCCGGCAAGGTGAAGACGCTGGTTGCGACGGACGTCGCGGCGCGCGGGCTGGACGTGGACGACATCACGCACGTGATCAACTTCGATCCGCCCGAAGAGCCGGACGTGTATACGCACCGCGTCGGCCGCACGGGTCGCGCCGGGCGCGGCGGCGTCGGCATCACGCTCGTGCTGCCGGAGCAGCAGGAAGAGGTTTCGCGTGTTGCGCGCCTGCAGGGACAGGTCGAGGCGTATGAAGAGGCCGGTCTCAAGCTCGCGAAGCCGAAGCTCGTCTACTCATCGCGGCGCCGAGGAGGCCGGTCGAAATGGTAGGCGGCGAGAAGCTGACGGCGAAGCAGGCGAGTGCGCTCCGCGAAGAGCTCGCTGAGCTCGAGGGTCCCCGGCGGACCGAGGTCGTCGCGTCGATCAAGAAGGCGCGCGAGTTCGGGGATCTGTCAGAGAACTTCGAGTACCACGCCGCGAAGAACGAGCAAGGTCTTCTCGAGGCGCGCATCCGCACGCTGCGTGCTCGCCTCGACGGCGCGGAGATCGTGGAGCAGGGCGCCGCCGACGAAGTCGGCGTCGGCTCTGTGGTGGACATCGAAGGTGACGGCGGCCAGAAACTGACGGTGGAGATCAGTGCCGTCGGCGGCTCCGGCACCGTCTCGCCGACCTCGCCGCTCGGCACCGCGCTGCTCGGCAAGAAGGTCGGCGACACAGTCGACGTCGAGGCTCCCAAAGGCGCCTGGCGTGCGACGATCGCGAACATCCACTAAGGAGCGGCGGACGGTCGACGTTCGTCGCGGTGGTGCGATGGACGTTCCGAGGCAAGGACGCAGGATGTGTCGATAGCGGGACTATCGGCACATCCGAGGACGCCGCATCGGGGCGTCCAGCGCGGCACCGCGGCACAACCGTTGGCCGTTCGCCGCTCCTTGAGCCACACTTGTTGTGTGGCCGCGCGTTCCAAGCAGCGGAATCTGGGGCGTCTGAGCGAAATCGCCCAGGTGGCTGTGCGGCACGGCTTCGGCTACCTCGTCGAAGGCCGGCGGCACACCGAGCTCGAGGGCTCTTCCCGCGGACGGCACCTGCGCGACATGCTCGACGAGCTCGGCCCGACGTTCGTGAAGTTCGGCCAGCTGCTCTCGACGCGACCCGACGTCGTGCCGCCGGACATCATCTCCGAGCTGCGGAGCCTGCAGGACGACGTGCGGTCGTTCCCATACGCCGACGTCGAGCGGATGATCCAGGAGGATCTCGGCCAGCCGATCGAGCGGCTATTCACCGAGTTCGAGGAGGTGCCGCTCGCCGCCGCGTCGATCGGTCAGGTGCATCGTGCGACGCTTCCGAACGGTCGGCAGGTCGTGGTCAAGGTGCAACGGCCGAACGCGCCGAAGCAGATCGAGGCGGATCTCTCGCTGCTCTATCAAGCGGCGCGGCTCGCGAAGGAGCGCATCCGCGCGCTCGACTTCATCGACACGAACGACATCGTCGACGAGTTCGCGCGCTCGATCCGGCAGGAGCTCGACTACCGCCTCGAGGGCCGGAACGCCGACGCGTTCCACAAGGACTTCGCCGGGCATCCGCACGTCGCGGTCCCGCGGGTCTACTGGACATACACGCGGTCGCGTGTGCTCACGCTCGAGCGCCTCGAAGGCGTTCAGCTCGCCGACCTCGACTTCGAGCACTGGTCGCTCGACCAGCGGCGCCGCCTTGCGTACCTGATCACCGAGGCGTGGATGACGATGATCTTCCGGAACGGGTACTTCCACGGCGACCCGCACCCGGCGAACATCATGGTCCTTGCGCCCGACCGCATCGGCCTCGTCGACTTCGGGCTCACCGGCAAGCTCACCGATGACGACATGACGAAGCTGACGCGGCTCTTCATCGACGCTGCGTCGGAGAACATCGAGATGCTGCCGAAGCGGCTCAGCGATCTCGGCGTTCGTTACCCGAAGGAGCGCGAGGAGGAGTTCACCGAAGAGCTGCGCGAGATGTACTACCGCTACTACGGCGCGACGCTGCAGGAGATCGACCCGATTCAGGTCATCCGCGAGGCGTTCGCACTGATCTACACGATGAACCTGCGGCTCCCGACCCGCTTCGTGATGCTCGACAAGGCGATCGCGACGCTCGGCTCGGTCGGCGTCGAGTTGTACCCCGATTTCAATGTGTTCGAGGTGGCGAAGCCGTACGCGCGCGACCTGATGCTGGAGCGATTCACGCCGCGGCGCATCGCGGCGCGGGCGCGCCGCGAGAGCTTCAAGCTGAGCATGATCGCCGCCGAGCTCCCTCACCAGATTCACGACACGCTCGAGCAGGTGCGCGACGGGCAAATCGAGGTCGGGTTCGTGCACAAGGGACTCGACGACCTGCTCGCGAAGCTCGACACGCTGTTCAACCGGCTCGTGATCGCGCTCATCGTCACCGGCGGCCTGATCGGCTCGAGCCTGATCGGCATCTTCGCGAAGACCGGCCCGCACATCCTCGGGCTGCATATCGTGGCCGCGTTCGGCTTCTTCCTCTCCGCCGTGCTCGGCGTGTGGCTGCTCTGGGGCGTCGTCCGCTCCGGGCGACTCTGAGGACGTTTCGGCGCAGAATCGTGCGAAAGGACGACTGGCCGTCCGGGTGGCGCGGGGCTAGCTTCGTCGTATGTCAGCCGCACTGCTCCTCGCCGCGAGTGAGCCCGAGCTCGAACGCCACCTTCCGGAGGATGGTTTCCGCCTCGTCCCGCCCAGCGGGCGATTCGACCTCGTGCTCGCCGGTGACCTCGACGACGTCGACCGTTTCGCGCAGCACGTGCCGGTGATCGTGATCGGGCGGCCGGAGGCGAACGCGGTCGACCGCGTCCACGCGTTTCGCAAGGGCTGCGACGACTACGTCCCGCGACCGTTCGACTACCAGGAGCTCGTCGAACGGATCCACGCAGTGCTTCGCAGGGCGCGGCCGGCGGTGCCCGAGCTGTTGGAAGCGGGGCCGGTGCGGATCGACACGCGCACGCGCGACGTGCGCGTGGCTGGGAGGCGGATCCACCTCTCGCAAAAGGAGTACGAGCTCCTCGTGCAGCTGGCGCGCGAGCCGGGGCGCGTGTTCACGAAGGCCGAGCTTCTGTACGAGGTGTGGGAGTACCGCGCGCCGGCGCGGACGCGGACGCTCGACTCGCACGCCTCGCGCCTCCGGCGGAAGCTCCGCGAGGCTGGGACAGGCGAGGCGTTCGTCGAGAACGTCTGGGGCGTGGGGTACCGCCTGCTCGGGGAGTTGCCGGAGATGTGACGCCTCCCGCTGACCCGGAGTCGCATGCGTAGGCTTGCCGCATGGACCAGCGTGAGAAGGCGCAGGCATTTCGGCGCATGCATGTCGAGCCGCCGATCCTCGTGCTGCCGAACGCGTGGGACGTCGCCAGTGCGAAGGCGCTCGCTGCGCTCGACGGTTGTCGCGCACTCGCGACGTCGAGCGCAGCCGTTGCCCGCTCACTCGGCTTTGAGGACGGCGAACGCGCGCCCGGCCCCGTGATGGTCGACGCCGCCGGGCGGATTGCGCAGGCGGTCGACGTCCCTGTGACCGGTGATCTCGAGCGCGGCTACGGCGATCCCGTCGGGACTGCGCGCGCCGCGTGGGAAGCTGGACTCGTCGGGATCAACTTCGAGGACTCGACGCGCGCTGGGCTCGTCGACGTCGACGAGCAGGTGGCGGCGATTCGCGCGATCCGCGACGCGGTTCCCGAGCTCGTGATCAACGCACGGGTCGACATCTTCGTGCGCATCGGCAGCGGCGACGTCGCCGAGGCCGCTGAGCGTGGGAACGCGTACCTCGCGGCGGGCGCGGACTGCATCTATCCGATCCTTGCGCCCGTGAGCTCGATCGACGCGCTGGTGCATCGGATCAAAGGGCCGATCAACGTGATCGCGGAGCCCGGCACGCCGCCGCCGGCCGAGTTGGGCGAGCTCGGAGTGGCGCGGATGACCTGGGGCTCGAACCTCGCGACCGCTGCGTATGCCGAGGCGGTGCGGATCGCCGCCTCAGCCCTCGGGTAGGTAGAACCAGCGGTCGCTCGGCTGCCGGTGCGCCTCGAAGCCGAGAGCGCGATAGAGCTTTGCGCCGTTCGGAGACGCCGCCAGCACAGCGGTCTTGCAGCCTCGCCGGCGTCCCTCGTCCAGGCGTGTGGCCGCCAGGGAGCGGCCGATGCCGCGGCCCCGCTCGTGGCCGAGAACCGCCAGATCGGTGAGGTAGACGATCTCCTGGCCGTAGAACGCAGACGCCATTGCGACCGGAACGTCGTCGCGGAGCCCGACGTAGAGGCAGAGCGGCGTCGCGAACCCGAGGCCGACGTGCAGCTGCCGTCGTGCGTCGCGATCGCCCGGCGTGTCCAACCAACCACACGGGCCGGCGACGTCGAGCCACGCGTCGAGCTCGGCCTCCGACGAGACCGAGACGATCGTTATCCCGTCGGGCGCGTCGACGTCGATGTGATCGACGTCCGCGCTCATCTCCCATGCGTCGTTCTCGGGCCGGCAGCCGGCGCTCACCAGAACGCTCGGAGTCTCGTCGTTCCCCTCGGCGCACAGCCACGACGCCGGCACGTCGCTGAGCCACGCAAGGAACTCTGCTGCGACCGCCTCGGCGACGGCGCCGGTGCTCACGACGCCGTTCTCGGTGTTCGAGGAAATGCCGGTTCGAACCGCCCAGACACCGTCGCGCTCGAGCACGTCTGCTGCCGTTCCGAGGTGACGCCAGTATTCGGCCTGTGCCGCGAAGTGCGGGGTTGCCCAGCGCTCCACGGCGCTACGACCGATCGTGAATCACGCGTGCGCCGCGGCCGCGCGTGAGGTACGCAAACGCCCAGCGCGTGAGCACGACGAGACGGTTCTGCAGTCCGACCAGGTACACGATGTGGATCCCGAGCCACATCGCCCACGCGATGAAGCCGGTGACGCGCACTCCCTTGACCGAGCCGACGGCGCGTGCGCGCCCGATCGTCGCGAGCTCTCCCTTGTCGTTGTACGAGAAGGCTTTTCGCTCGTCTCGACGGATCGACCGGCCGACGTGACGGCCCTGCTGCATGGCGACCGGCGCGACGCCGTGCAGCTCGAGCCCCCGCACGACCGCCATGTCGCCGAATGCGAACACCTCGCGGTGGCCCGGCAAGGTCAGATCGGGCTCGACGGTGATCCGTCCCGCACGGTCGACGTCCGTTCCCGCAGCATCCGCCAGTAGCTTTGCCAACTCGGACGCCGCGACTCCGGCGGCCCAGATCTTGGTCCGCGCAGGAATCCGCTCTCCCGAGGCAAGCGTGACTCCAGCCGCGTCGATGTCGGTCACCATGCTTTGGAGCTGCGGCGTCACACCGAGCGACCGCAGCTGACGCTCCGCGCTCGCGGACAGCTTGTCGCCGTACGCCGGGAGGACCCGGTTGCCTGCCTCGACGAGCAGCACGCGCGCCGCGCGCGTGTCCACGTCGCGGTACTCGCGCGGCAGGACATCACCCGCGAGCTCGGCGATCTGGCCCGCCATCTCGACACCTGTCGCTCCGGCCCCGACCACGACGAACGTCAGCCATGCGGTGCGGGCGGCGTCGTCCTGCTCGACCTCGGCCGCCTCGAACGCGAGCAGGATCCGGTCCCGGAGCTCGAGCGCGCCGTCGAGCGTCTTCAGCTCCGGCGCATGCTCTCGCCAGTCGTCGTGGCCGAAGTACGAGTAATGCGATCCGCCTGCGACCGCGAGCACGTCGTACGGCACCGTCTGGTCGCCGCCGTTCGGCAGGTCGGCGACACTCACCGTCCGGGCCTCGAGGTCGAACGCGGTCACCTCGCCGAGCAGCACGCGTGCGTTCTTCTGCCGGCGCAGCGCATTGCGCAGTGGGATCGCGACCTCGACCGACGAGAGTGACCCCGTTGCGACCTGGTAGGCGAGGGGTTGGAAGAGGAAGAAGTTCTGCCGGTCGATCAGCGTCACGCTGACGTCGGCGCGCCGCAGCTTGCGGGCCGCGGCCAGCCCGCCGAAGCCGCCGCCGACGATCACAACACGCGTCATGCCGTGAACACTGCACCCTCCAGCTCGAGCAGGCGTCGCTTCACCTCGAGCCCGCCCGCATAGCCGGTGAGAGCGCCGTTCGCGCCGACGATGCGGTGGCACGGCAGCACGATCGGGATCGGATTCCGGTTCATGATCGTGCCGACCGCGCGGGCCGCCTTCGGCTTGCCGGCGCGTGCCGCAAGCTTGCCGTACGTGTCGGTCTGTCCGTACGGCACCTGTGCGAGCTCACGAAGAACCGCCGCCGGAAAGTCGCCGAGGCGCAGGTCGAGCGGCAGGTCGAACGAGCGGCGCTGCCCGTCGAAGTACTCGTCGAGCTCGCGACGGACGTCGTCGAGCGGCGAGCGCAACACACGAGCCCCGAACCCGCGCGCGAGCTGCTCCTCCCAGTCGTCCTCCTGATACGAGATGCGGCAGAGCCCGCGCCATGTCGCGGCGACGTGCAGGTCGCCGACCGGCGACGCGACAACGTCGTAGCGAACGTCGACGAGCCCTTCGGCGACGGCCGCGGCGCGGAACCGCGCGTCGAGATCAGCGTTCACGTTCATGTGTCCTCCTCAGGCGTCGGACGCCGGACGAGGCCGCGGCCCGCGCGGCCTCCTCGGACGATCCGAGTGCGTCGGCGATCTGGGCGTAGGGGAGGTCGTAGCCGTAGCGAAGCACCACCGCGGCGCGCTCGGTCGGCGGCAGGTCGCCCGTCAGGTGCTCGAGCTCGCGGAACGCGTCCCGTTGCAGCTCGGCGGCCGGCTCGAGCTCGCTCTGTGGAACCGTGCGCTGCTTCACTCGCAGCTCGTCGAGCGCGACATTCGTCGCGATCGTGAACACCCACGCGCGCAAATGGCGTCCGTGCTCGAGGCGGGTGTACGCGCGCAGCGCGCGCAGGAACGTCTCCTGCCAGGCGTCCTCGGCACGTGCGCCCAGGAGCCGCCTGAGATACCCGAGCACCTCGTCGCGATGCGTGAGGTAGAAGCGCTCGAACGGCGGGACCTGCGGCGTGGCCATCGTCCCCATGATCGTGAAACGTGGCAGGGTCTGGAATCGTGAGATGCGCGGTCGTCGGCCACGTCGAGTGGGTGGAGTTCGCCCGCGTCCCGCGCATGCCCGCCGCGGGCGAGATCGTGCACGCGGAGCGCGTGTGGCAGGAGCCGGCAGGCGGCGGTGCCGTGGTGGCGCGCCAACTGGCGTTGCTCGCCGGGCGCTGCGAGCTCTTCACGGCGCTCGGCGAAGACGCGCTCGGCCGCGAATCCGCCCAACGGCTTGCCGAGCTCGGCATCGACGTGCATGTGAAGTGGGGCGGTACGACGCGGCGCGCCTGGACGCACGTCGACGGGGCCGGCGAGCGCACGATCACTGTGCTCGGCGACAAGCTCCTCCCGGCCGGCCGGCTGCCCCTCGAGGGCTACGACCTGGTCTTCTTCGTCGCGGGCGAGCCGGAGGCGCTCCGGTCGGCGCGGCGGGCACGCTTCGTCGCTGGGACTGTGCGCGAGCTGCCGACGCTGCAGAAGGCGGATGTCGAGCTCGACCTGCTGGTCGCGAGCGCGAACGATCCCGGTGAGCGCTACGACGGCTCGCTGCGGGTGCGTCACGTCGCGGTGACCAACGGCGCCGGCGGCGGAACGCTCGACGGCGACGCCTACGCCGCTTCCTCCGCCGCGAAGATCGTCGACACGTACGGCGCCGGCGACTCCTTCGCCGCAACACTGGCGTTCGCGCTGGCCCGCGGCGACGACCCCCACCTCGCCGCCGAGCTGGCTGCGCGGGCCGGGGCCGCCGTGATCGGCGGGGCGGGGCCGTACGAAGCGCAGCTAGCGTTGCGCGGATGACGGCCCGCGTCGCCTGGATCTCGCTCACACCGGTCAAGGCGACGATGCTGCAGCTCGTCGAGGAGGCCGACCTGCTCGAGTCCGGTGTGCGCGGCGACCGGCGCTTCTACCTCGTCGGCGAGCGCGGCAGGCTCGTCAACGACAAGGATCACGGGCTGCTCCAGCTCGTTCGCTCCGACTACGACGCCGATGCCGATGTGCTCGCGTTGCGCGTGGGGGAGGAGCAGATCGTCGCGAAGGTGGAGCGCGGTGGGGAGGTTGCGACATCGTTCCACCGAGTCCCTCGCACCGCCCGAGTCGTCATCGGCCCGTGGGCGGACGCGATGTCGGAGCTGATCGGCAGGCCCGTCACGCTGGTCGAGCCCGACCTGCCTGCGCCCGACCGCGGCCGAGGCGGCGCAGCGACGTTGTTAGCGACATCGTCACTCGACCGTCTCGCTCGGCAGTTGGGGGTAGCTGCAATCGATCACCGCCGCTTCCGGATGAACTTCGGAATCGACGGCACCGATCCGCACGAGGAAGACGGCTGGCGCGGCCGCCGCGTGCGGGTCGGGGACGCGGTGGTGATTCCGCAGGGCAACGTCGGCCGCTGCGCGGTCACGACGCAGAACCCCGAGACGGGGAGCCCGGATCTCGACACCTTGAAGGGCCTCGCGGCCTACCGCAGCACGGTCGAGACGACGGAGCCCCTGCCATTCGGGATCCACGCCGCTGTCGCCGAGCCTGGCCGCGTCCGCGTCGGCGACCCGGTCGCACCACTCTAATCCCGCTTCGTGCCTGGAGAGACGCCGGGTCGCGGCGTGCCCGACCAGGGGTTTACAGGTGGGGGAAAGTGGGGTAGAGTGGTCCGAAGTGGACCATGCTGCTGGGTGAGCACGAGCATGCGCTGGATGAGAAGAACCGCCTCACACTCCCGTCGAAGCTCCGCGGAGCCTTCGGAGACGGCGTCGTCGTGACACGCGGTCTGGACGGCTGTCTGCTTGCCTGGCCCGTCGACGCCTGGGGCGAGATGGCCGAGCGGCTCAAGGGCGTCGACCAGTTCTCGGCCGACGGCCGCAAGATCCGGCGCCATTTCTTCTCCGGTGCGGCTCAAGGCGAGCTGGACAAGCAGGGACGGCTCGTGATTCCCGCCACGCTCCTCGAGGCGGCCGGGATCACGCGCGAGGTGACGGTGGCCGGCGTGTCCGATCACCTGGAGATCTGGGATCGCGCCGCGTGGCGCCAACAGCTGCACGAGGTCGAAGGGAGCGCGGAAGATGTTGCCGAGCGTCTTGCCAACTGAGACCGATCACGTTCCAGTCCTCGCCGAGGAGGTGGTGGCGAATCTCGACCCGCGCCCGGGCGAAACGATCGTCGATGCCACGTTCGGTGCCGGCGGCCACGCCGCGCTGCTTGCACAGCGGCTGCGTGGCGACGGGCGCTTGATCGCGATCGACCGCGATCCGACGGTCGCGCCGTTCTTCGAGCGCTTCCGTCGCGAGCACGGCGTGAAGGCACGGCTGCACCACGGCGAGTTCTCGACCGTGCTGCAGCACCTTGCCTCCAACGGCGTTCAGGCCGATGTCGTCCTCCTCGACCTCGGCGTCTCCTCGATGCAGATCGACCGTCCTGAGCGCGGTTTCTCGTATGCAGTCGACGCGCCGCTCGACATGCGCATGGACCCGAGCGCGGACACGTCGGCCGAGGATGTCGTGAACGACCTGGACGAGCGTGAGCTCGCAGACATCTTCAAGCGGTACGGAGAGGAGCGCTACGCGCGGCCGATCGCGCGCGCGATCGCGAGGCGTCGCCGGGAGCAGCGGTTCGAGAGGACCGGCGATCTCGTCGACGTGATCAAGGCCGCGATCCCCGCGCCGGCGAGATTTGGCGAAGGTCATCCGGCGAAGCGCGTGTTCCAGGCGCTTCGCATCGAGGTCAACGACGAGCTCGGCGCCGTTGAACGCGCGTTGCCGGCAGCGCTCGAGATGCTCCGTTCCGGCGGTCGTCTCGGCGTGATCTCGTTCCATTCGCTCGAGGACCGGCTCGTCAAGCAGTTCCTTCGCCGCGAGGAACAGGGTTGCACGTGCCCGCCCGACTTCCCGGTCTGCGTGTGCGGGTCCGAGCCGACCATACGGGCGACGCCGCGTCGCGCCGTTCGGCCCACCGCTGCGGAGATTGCCCGCAACCCGCGCGCCCAGTCTGCGCGCCTCCGCGTCGGGACGAAGGTCTGATGGCCGCCGTCACCCAGCCGCTCGCGCGCCCACGCCTCAGCGCACGTTCCCGCACGAGGAAGGCTCGCGCCCGCGGCGGGATCATGTGGATCGCGATCGGCGGGATTCTTCTCGCAGGCGTCGTATTCGTGAACGTGGCCGTACTCCAGCTCAACCTCCGGCTCGACACGGCGAACTCCGAGCGGTCGAAGCTGCTGGCAGACAATGCCGCACTCCAGACGCAGTACTCGCGCCTCATCTCGTCGCCGCGCATAACCGAGGCGGCGAAGAAGCAGTACGGGCTCGTGTACAGGGATCCGTCGGAGTACGTGTACGTCGACCTCGCGCCCAAGTGACGTCCGACCGGCGCGCCAACCGCCGTATCAGACTCATCCTCGCGACGTTCATCGTCGTGTTCGGGATCGCGCTCGGCCGCGCTGCGTGGCTGCAAGTCGTGCATGCCGCCACCTACAGCAGGCAGGCGCAGCGCATGCACGAGGAGACGACAACGACGCCTGCGGGACGCGGATCGATCCTCGACCGCACGGGCGTCCAGCTCGCGATCGGCGAGCAGGACATCACCGTATACGCCGATCCGCGCCTGGTCACCGACGCGCGTGGCATTGCGCTCGCCGCGCAGCACCTGCTGGGCGCGAACGCGAACAAGCTCTATCCGCAGCTCCTCCGCAAGAACACGCGCTTCGTCTACGTCGCGCGCTTCGCCGACCCGAAGGCCGCGACGTTGTTCATCGAGAAGCACTTCACCGGCATCGGCTCGTATCCCGAGGAGCGGCGCGCCTACCCGCAGAACACCGTCGCGGCGCCGGTGATCGGGTACGCAGGCGTCGACAACAAAGGGCTCGGCGGGCTCGAGCTCGAGTACAACGGCAAGCTCGCAGGCCGCGCGGGGAAGCAGACCATCATCCGAGACGCGACGGGGCAGGCGATCGACACGCTCAGCTCGACCCCAGAGCGCCAGGGCCAGAGCGTCTTCACCACGATCGACAGCCGCATCCAGGCCAACGCCGAGGCGGTTCTCCGCCAGACCGTCACGCAGTTCCGTGCCACGTCTGCCAGCGCGATCGTGCTCGATCCGCGGACGGGCGCAATCCTCGCGATGGCGCAGGCGCCGGTCTACGACGCGAACAAGGCGGCCAGCGTCCCCTACTCGACGCAGCGCAACCGCGCGGTCACCGACACCTACGAGCCGGGGTCGACGTTCAAGCTCGTCACGATCGCGGGTGCGTTGTCGCAGGGCATCGTCACGCCGTCCAGCAAGTTCAGGCTGCCGTATTCGATCCACGTCGCCGACCGCGTCATCCACGACGCCGAGTACCGGCCGACGGAGTGGCTCACGACCTCCGAGATCCTCTCGCACTCCTCGAATGTCGGGGCCGTGACGATTGCCGAGAAGTTGGGGAGCGCGTCGTTGATGAACTGGATCGAGAAGTTCGGTTACGGCAAGAAGACCGGCATCGACTTCCCGGGTGAAAGCCCCGGGTTCGTCCTCCCGCTCGAAAAGTGGTACGGGTCGACGATCGGCAACGTGCCGATCGGGCAGGGCATCTCGGTCACGCCGATCCAGATGGCGTCGGCGTACGCGGCGATCGCCAACGGCGGGGTCTGGGTGCAGCCGCACCTCGTCGAGCGCATCGGCGGGCAGCTGTACAACGACCACAAGCGCCGCCGCGTCGTCACGCCGAAGATCGACAACGTGCTGAAGCAGATGCTGACCGGCGTGGTCGACGAGCACGGAGCGACCGGCAACGCGGCCGCGATCCCCGGCTACACCGTGGCCGGCAAGACCGGCACCGCGCAGGTGCCGGGGCCGCACGGGTACACGACCGGTAAATACGTTGCGTCGTTCGTCGGCATGGTTCCGGTCAAGAAGCCGCGGCTCGTCGTGCTCGTCGTCGTGAACGAGCCGACCCGCGGGATCTTCGGCGGCACGGTCGCGGCGCCGGCGTTTGCGGAGATCGCGAAGTTCGACCTGCAGTACCTCGGCGTCGCGCCGGACCATCGCGTCGCTCCGGCGCGCTAGCGGAAGCTAGGGTCCCGACGATGGATCTGAGCGTTTTCGGGGTCGAGGTCACCGACCTGGCCTACGACGCGCGCGCCGTCACGCCTGGAGCGGTCTTCTTCTGCATTCCCGGCAAGACCGCGGACGGCCACGCGTTCGCGACGGAGGCGGTCGACCGCGGTGCCGTCGCGCTCGTCGTCGAGCGCCGTCTAGCCGGTCTCGACGTGCCGCAATTGATCGTGCCGAGTGTGCGGGAGGCGATGGGGCCGACGGCAGCAGAGTTCTTCGGCCGGCCGTCCGACACGCTCGAGATCGCCGCGGTGACCGGGACGAACGGGAAGACGACGACCGCGTTCCTCATCCAGGCGATTCTCGAAGCGGCGGGACGCCGGCCCGCGTTGCTCACCAACATCCGCCGCGTCGTCGGCGGCGAGGAGCGGCCGACGGGGCTCAACACACCAGAGGCGATCGACCTCCAGCGCCTGTTCCGCGAGATGCTCGACGCAGGCGATCGTTCGTGCGCGATGGAGGCGACGTCGATCGGCGGCGCGCAAGGCCGTCTCGCGGGAACGCGCTTCCGCGTGCTCGTCTTCACGAACCTCACGCAGGACCATCTCGACTTCCACGGGACGATGGACGCGTACTTCGCTGCGAAGCGCGCGCTGTTCGACCAGGCAGACGCTGCGGTCGTGAATGCCGACGACGAGTGGGGGCGGCGCCTGGCGGCCGAGTTGCCCGGCGCGATCACCTTCTCCGGCGACGACGACCTCGGCGCTCAGCTGCGGCTGCGCGGCCGCTTCAATCGCGAGAACGCGGCAGGTGCAGTCGCGGCTGCGCGTGTGCTCGGCATCGACGCCGCTGCGATCAGGCAGGGCCTCGAGTCTGTTCACGGCGTGCCCGGCCGCTTCGAGTCCGTCGATGCGGGGCAGCCGTTCCACGTCATCGTCGACTATGCCCACACGCCGGACTCGCTCGACAACGTGCTCCGGGCCGCGCGCGAGCTCGGCCCAGGGCGGCTGACCGTCGTCTTCGGTGCCGGAGGTGATCGCGACCGTGAGAAGCGGCCTCTGATGGGCCGCGTCGCCGCCACGTCCGCGGACCGCGCGATCGTCACCACCGACAACCCGCGGAGCGAAGACCCGCAGGCGATCGCCGAGGAGGTCGCGGCCGGCGAGCTCGAGATCATCCTCGACCGTCGCGCTGCGATCGAGCAGGCGCTCACCGACGCGGGTGAGGGAGACGTCGTCGTGATCGCCGGCAAGGGCGCCGACACCGACATGGAAGTCGCAGGCCGGTTCGTCCCGTTCGACGACCGTGCCGTCGCGCGCGAGGTGCTCACCCAATGATCCCCCTCGAGCTCGCTGTGATCGAGCCACTCGGGCGCCTGTTCGCGCGACCGTGGGCGGATGCAGTCACCGGTCTGCAGATCGACTCGCGCCGCATCGCGGAGGGTGACCTGTTCGTGGCGGTCGGCGGGGGTGCCGACTTCGTCGAGCACGCGCTCGCCCGCGGCGCAGCAGCCGCGCTCGTGCCTGACGACGCACACGCGGCGCTCGCCACGGTGGCAGGGGCAGTCCGCGACCGGTCGAACGCGCGGATCGTCGCGATCACCGGCTCGACCGGAAAGACCTCGACCAAGGACATTCTCTATGCGATCTGTGCGCCGCAGGCGAAGACGATCGCGAACGAAGGCAACTACAACAACGAGCTCGGCGTGCCGCTCACGCTCGCACGCCTCGAACCGGATACCGAGATCTGCATCACCGAGCTCGGCATGCGAGGGCTCGGGCAGATCGCGTACCTCGCGTCGTTCACGAAGCCTGACATCGGCGTGATCACGAACGTGGGTCCGGTGCACCTCGAGCTCGTCGAGACGATCGAGAACGTCGCGAAGGCGAAGTCCGAGCTGCTCGCAGCGCTGCCGGCGGGCGGCGTCGCCGTGATCCCCGACGAGCCGTTGCTCGACCCGCACCTCGACCGAGCGGACATCACGGTTGAGCGCGTCGACCCTGACACGCCGCTGCCGTTCGCGACGAGCTACTCGGCACGGCACCAGCTCGCCAACACGCGGTTCGCGGTTGCCGCGGCGCGGCATCTCGGCGTTGCGCTGCCGGACCACGAGCTGCACGTCGAGTTCTCGAAGCTGCGTGAGGAAGAACGCGAGCTTTCCGGTGGCGGACTGCTCCTGAACGACTGTTACAACGCGAACCCCGTCTCGATGCGGGCGGCGCTCGAGCATCTGACCGAGCGTG
>Ga0070681_10003202_pt1 | contig 15250 bp, 12 predicted proteins | sample KBSC83BmetaG_FD_65650 | JGI IMG/M metagenome (GOLD analysis project Ga0070681, IMG submission 65650) | Corn rhizosphere microbial communities from Kellogg Biological Station, Michigan, USA - KBS C8-3B metaG | ecosystem: Host-associated > Plants > Roots > Rhizosphere | place: USA: Michigan...
AAAGCCATGTCCACGCGCAGCCCGGGCAGGCTGTTCATGATGGTGAAGCGGTGTTGGTTGCCATAGAGGACTGCCAGGCGCTCACGCATGTTGGTGAGGCCGACTCCGCGCCGCTCGCCCGCAGTGCTCTGCTCTCGCAAACCCGGACCATCGTCGATCACACTCAGCTCCAACATGGCGCCGCGCCGGCGGCTCTCGATGCGAATGCAGCCGCCTTGCTCGCGCGTGGAAATTGCGTATTTGAGGGAATTCTCCAGCAGCGGCTGCAGCAGCAGGCTCGGCAGGAGCGCTTCGAGCGACTCGTCCTCGATCGCGTATTCGAGCCGCAATCGATCTCCGAAACGCAGCCGCTCGGTGCCGAGGTACATCTCGAGCGCCTCGAGCTCCTGCCGCAGAGTCACTTTCTTCATCGGGTCCTGGTCCAGCGTATAGCGCAGGAACTCCGAGAGCCGCGTGACTGCCTGGTTGGCGGTGCGGTTCTGGTTGTCGAGGATCAGCGTCGAGATGGCATTCAGCGTGTTGAACAGGAAGTGCGGGTTGAGCTGGTAGCGCAACATTTTGAGCTGCGCCTCCTTCGCGAGCGCGGCCGCCTTCAGGGCGGCCTCGCGCTGCTGCTGGAGCGACTCGTAGTATTTGATGCCGAAGTACAGCGCACTCCAGCAAAGCAACAAAATGGTCGACCGGGTCGTACCCCCGAACAGCTGAAAGGGCGACTCGAACTGATAGTCCGTCACCGAAGCGGAGGCGATGTTGATCACCGCCGCCCGAGCCAGTGCCGCGAGGTACGACGCGACGAGAATGCCCAGCGCGATCGCTTCGAGACTGCGGCCCCAGAGCTTGCGGTACGCATACCGCATGGGAATCGACAGAACGACCCCGGCCGCGGTCGCAATGAACAGAACGGCGTCGTAGCCGACGGGCTTCTCGTAGAGCAAGGCGCCGAAGTACTGCGTTACGGCGTACACGCTCCAGCCCGCCGCCTGCAGCGTCCAGAAGAAGACATTGCGGTTGCTGCGCAATTGATCGAGCGTGAGCATGCTTACGAGAGCTTAGGTCATCTGGCCGGCGGGCGGCGCGGCTCTTGGGCGCGACACCCCGTCGGCTCGTCGCAGAGTTTCACAAGTTTATGATTTATATGGGAATAGGATGGCTTCGACAGGGCACGAAGCTTGCGGCCCGGCTGAGCGGACAAGGAGCCCCGAAACGAATGAGAGCCGCCCCCCGGTCGCTGAGCCTGGCCCCCCTGATTCTGGCGACCGTCCTGGTGAATACCCTGGCGGTGAGTACCCTGGCGGGTGCACAGGAGAGCAGCAAGCCGCCACCGCCGCCGCCGGATTCAGAGTCCGAGGCTCAGGCGGCTCAGGCGCTGCGCACGCGGTGGGCGGTCATCGACGTTTCCGACGCGGCCTTCAAGAAGCTCGACACCGACCACGATGGCCGGATCTCCGCGCTCGAAGCGAATGCCAATCCCAAGGTGGCCGCGCGGTTTCTGGACGCCGACAAGAATCATGACGGCTATCTGTCGCCGGAGGAGTTCAGAACCTTGGGAAGTCTCCCCCCGCCCGCCGCAACCCGTCCCATCGCCCCGAGCCCGAAACCTAGCCCGGACCTGCCGTAGGCGGCGTGCGATTTCAGGCCTTGGCGAGCTCCGGCGCCCCGCTGAGCAGTGCCTCGAGGGGCTGTAGCTGACAGACGGCAGATCCCTGGGCAAAGTCGCAACCGATGGCGGTGAGCCACTGCAGCGAGCCCTGTGTTTCCACACGCTTCGCGGAGCAGTGGATTCCGAGCACCCGGACCGCCTGCGCAATCGCCACGACCAGCGCCTGTGCCAGTTTATCTTTGAGGGCCACCCCGGTGAGCTTGGGATCGATCTTCACGAGGCGCAGGGCCTTCGAGCGCAACAGCGGCAACACTGAGGAGTCCATCGAGAAGTCATCGATGACGATGAAGCATCCGATCTTGTCGCACAGGTTTATGAAGCGCTCCACCTGCGCGCGCCTCTGCATGCACAACGCCTCCGCGATCTCGAACCCAATCGTTTCAGGCGAAATCCCGTGATTTTTCAGTGCGGATGCAACGTTCTGCGGAAAGCGCTCATCTTCCAGCGTAGTGATCGACAGATTGAGCGTGAAGCTGGTGGGCTCGAGATTCCAGGAGCCGCGGTTGGTGCTCAACCACGACAGCAGTCTTTGCAAAGCGTGTGCATCGAGCGCCGCAGAGTCGCGGCTCGCGTCGCGGTTGTTGGGAGTGCGAACCTGCAACTCAAAACGACGTGATCGTCCACCCGCGCGCAGCTTCGCGTAAGGCTGCACTTCGAGGAGGAGCTGTGCATCACTCGATGACAGTACTCGCGACGTCGTCGTGGCGCCGGTCGAGGGCAAAGCCCGCGAAGAAGTGGTTGCGCCGGTCGAGGGCAAAGCCCGCGAAGAAGTGGTTGCGCCGCTCCCCGAAGAGCTCGCGGTGGCCGGCGCAGTCGCCGTTGTTGCGGCCGGTGTCGAGGGCGCCGCCGGTGCCGGGGTAGCGGGCGCACTCGCCGCCGCGGTCACGGCCGCCGCCACAGGAGCCGTGGTCGCTCCGGCCGAGGCCGCCGTCGAGGTCGGGCTCACCGACACGGCCGGTCCCGGTGCCGTCGTCTGCAGCGCGGGCGCCGCGTTGCTAGCGGCTCCAAGAGTAGGTATGTGGGCGCCGGCGGCGCTGAGAGTTGGCACATTGCCACCGGCCGCCTCTGGGCCAGCCGTCAGGTCCACGTCGGACACGTCCACCGCAGGCGACAGGTTCGCCACATCCGGCGTCGTGATCTGCCCCACGTCGCTACCAGTGACCTCAAGGTCCACGGCACCGTTGGTGGCAGACGAAGCGGCGACCGCAGGGGCCGCCCCGTTCACGCGCTTCGCGGCCAAACCCGCGGCGCCATCGCGGCTCGGTGCGGATTTGGGGATCTCGACCGCCGGCAGATTCGGCGTCAGCTCGAATTCAAGGATGTCATCGATGGCTTCAGACGAGAGCAGAGGCTCCCCGGTCGCGGCCTTGGCCGATGTCGGAGAGGCGGTCCCTTTCGATGACTTTGCAGGCGCTGCGACGGCTTTGGCTGCGGGCACGGCTGCGATGGGTGCCCGTGCGGGCAGCGTCGCCTTCTTTCCAGCGGCCGTAGCGGCTGCAGGGGTCGGAGGTGCGGCCGGAGGAACCACGTGCCGTGCCGTATCGGGCATGAGCGCCAGGCTGCTTTCGGACGTGACGTCGAGAACAGGGACAACACCCGTCTCGCCGGTCTTGCTGAAACTCCCGCGCAGGAGCACCGCGATCTTCTGCATGATCGTGCGGATTTGCGGACTGGTGAGTCGCTCGAGCACGCCGTCGCCGACCGACTTTATGTCGGCGAGGATCATGGAGAGGCCGACGATGTCGCCCTTGGGTGTACGCACCGGTAGGCAGATCGCAACGCGACCATCTTCCATCCCGTTCTCGTGAACGGTCTGCGTGGTGTCAGTCGCCAACGCTTCCATTGCTTCGAGAACGAGCCCGTGTTCGTCAGGCCCGAGTGCACCTTCGCTCAGCCAGAGAACGTTGGCGTCTTTGTCGTAAAGAGAAACGGAATGAAGTCGGAGCGGCGGAAGAGCTGCGCGCAGCTGCCACCCCAAGGATTCTGCAGTAGCAGGGTCACTGGCTGCGGATGCGGCAGGACCTGCTGTTGGCGGACGCACGGCCATAGCGTTCTGTGATTGCAAGGACTTTCCCCGGTGCGCGGCGAGAGAGAGTGCCCCGCGCATGGATAGGGTGGCAGCACAGAAGGGGTTGGCGCCGTGATCGCGCTCGCGTTCTTTATCAGTGTGTTTGCAAACGCCGACACTCGGTGCCGGGGGTTTGTCATATCAACATGTCATATTCAAACGCGGTGAGTACGAGTTGACGCACTCACCGCGTTTGTGCTTGGGGGAGTTTCTATCAGACCCCGCCCAGGAAGTCGCGCTTGCCGATCTCGACGCCGTTGTGCCGCAAAATGTTATATGCGGTGGTGACGTGGAAGAACACGTTCGGAATGGCCCAACGCTGCACGAACGCTAGACCTTTGAAATCGAGCGTGCGCTCCGGTCCGGCCGGAACCTTGATGTCGCGATCCTCAGAGTTGTCGAGCGCGCTCGTGGGCACACCCTTGATGTAGTCGATGGTGCGAGCGACGCGCACGCGCAGCTCGTCGATGGTCTTCTCGTTGTCCTCGAATCGCGGCGGCTCGAGCGAGGCGAGGCGGGCGATGGAGTTCTTCGCCAGGTCACAGGCAATCTGGACCTGCTTGGACAGGGGGAACATGTCGGGCGCGAGCCGCGCGTTCACCAGCACAGAAGGGTCGAATTTCTTCGCAGCCGCATGGGCGGCCCCTTTTTCCAGCAGAACCGACAGGCTCTGCAGCGTGTGAGCAAAAATGTCTACCGTCGCGGCGTGCACTGAAATCTTCATGGCAATCCTTTTATCGAAAGAGGAGAGGGCGGCGTCAGGCGGCGGAATTCTACCCGCCTCCAGCTTGGCCGGGGTGCCTCTTCAGTGAAACAATAGCGATCTCTCCTTAAGAGATTGGGCCATTATGAATGCGATTTGGGCCCCGGCTCAGCTGGCCGTTCTGGCCAAGGTCGTGGATTTGAACGGCTTCTCCGCGGCTGCACGCGCCTTGGGCGTTCCCAAGGCTGCCGTCAGCCGCGCAGTGGCCGACCTGGAAAAAGCGCTAGGAGTCCGTGTCCTCGAGCGCACCACGCGAAGAATTGCCCTCACACCCGCAGGCAAATTGATCTACCCACACGCGAAGCGGGTGGTCGACGAGACAGATGCCGCGCGAAGCGTGATCGCGAAATTGCAGGGTCCGATCGAGGGGCCCCTTCGGGTCGTCGCCGACCCCACGTACGGCCGCGTTCTGCTTACGCCCCTCGTGCCGCGTTTTCTGGAGAGCTTTCCCGACGTGCCACTCGAGGTAGCCATGGATGGGGCGGCCACAGGCCAGGACTGGGACGTCGCCATACGCACGAGACTGCCGTCTGATCAGACTCTCTTGAATCGTCTGCTAGGCGCGCCGCCTGCGCTCCTCTGCGCTACACCCGCGTACCTGCAACAGCGCGGCGAGCCAGCGCGACCCGAGGACCTGCGCGCGCACGATTTGCTTACACCCGAGGCCGTGGACTTACCTGAGTTTCGCCTGCGACTGGAAAAAGGATTGCAGCGGGCCGAAGTGCCGCTGTCGCCGAAACTCGCCGTCAACGACCCGGCCGTGTTGCACGCCGCGATGGCCGCGGGCCTCGGCATCGCCCTGTTGCCGGAATTTCTGTGCCGACAGGGTCTCGCGACCAATCGCATCGCGCGTGTATTGCCAGGGTGGACAGTCCCGCACGCGGCGCCGCTCTACGCGCTGTATCCGCAGACGCTCGAAGGCGACCCGCGTGTGCAGCGCTTTGTCGAGTTTCTCGCTGCGAATATCGTGCCCGCGTTGACCCCGGCCTGACGGGATCCGGGCTAAGTTACTCGCGAGTAGGATAAGCGGTACACTAAAGGCATCGTTCTCGTATCGATAGGGGCCGAGGAATGTATCGTGCGCCACTCAGGGACCTGCGCTTCGTGATCGACGAGTTGCTCGATAGCCGCAGCCTGTCTCAATTGCCGGCTTTTGCGGATTACTCCGCGGAGCTCGCAGACTCCGTCCTGAACGAGGCGGGACGCTTCGCCGAAAGCGTCCTCGATCCGCTGAATCGGCCGGGAGACCAGCAGGGCGCCCGCTGGACGGCCGACGGGGTCGTGACTCCACCGGGCTTCCGCGATGCTTACGAGCAGTTCGTCGCCGGAGGATGGCCGCAGCTCGGAGCCGATCCGGGCTTCGGTGGGCAGCCCGTCCCGCAGGTGTTGACGACCGCGGTGCAGGAGCTCTGGGCCGCTTCCAACCTTGCCTTCAAGCTCTGCCCGATGCTCACCCACGGCGCCGTTCACGCCCTGGAAATTTCCGGTTCCCCCGAGCAGAAGCAACGCTTCCTGCCGAAGATGATCAGCGGCGAATGGACCGGGACGATGGTCCTGACCGAGCCCCAGGCCGGCTCCGATCTTGCGCAGACGCGCACTCGCGCCGCTCCTGAAGGCGATCATTACCGGATCTTTGGGCAGAAGATTTTCATCACCTGGGGAGATCACGACTGCGCCTCGAACACGATCCACATGGTGCTGGCCCGTATCGACGGCGCGCCTGCGGGGGTCAAAGGCATCTCGCTGTTCCTCGCACCGAAATGGTTAGTGAAGGACGACGGCACGCTCGGCGAACGCAACGAGGTTCGCTGTGTTTCGATCGAGCACAAGCTCGGGATCCACGCGAGCCCGACGTGCGTGCTGGCTTTCGGAGACAACAAAGGCGCTATCGGCTATCTCGTAGGCGAAGCCAACCGCGGTCTCGAGTACATGTTCGTGATGATGAACTCCGCGCGCCTGTCAGTCGGGCTCGAAGGTTACGCAGTGGCCGACCGGGCGTTCCAACGCGCGCTCGAATGGGCAAGAACGCGAGTCCAGGGCAAGCCCGTCACCGCGCGCCCCGCCTCGTCCGACGCATCGGCGCGGCCCACCATCATCGAGCATCCTGATGTCAGGCGGATGCTGATGACCATGAAGGCAGGAACGGAGGCGGCTCGCTCGCTCGCCCTCTACGCAGCCTACCAAGTCGATCTTGGCGCACATGCCACCGACGCGCAGCAGAAGGCGTCGGCACAAGCGCGCGCCGATCTTCTCATCCCGATCGTCAAGGGATGGTGCACGGAGCTTGGGAACGAGCTCGCCTCCCTCGGCGTGCAGGTTCACGGAGGAATGGGATTCATCGAGGAGACCGGCGCGGCCCAGTACATGCGCGACGTGCGAATCACCACGATTTACGAAGGTACGACCGGCATCCAGTCCAACGACCTTTTGGGGCGCAAACTGGGACGAGACCGTGGCGCGGCCATGTCCTCACTACTCTCCGACATCGAGTCCGAGTTGCAAAAACTCTCCGCCGACAATCCCGCGACGGTCGCGACGCGCAAAGCTGCGCTCGAGGGAGTTGGATTGCTCCGCGAGGCCACGCAGACACTGCTCACAAACCTCGGCACGCGACCCGAGCTGGCTCTCGCAGTGTCAGTCCCTTATTTGCAGCTTTGCGGATTCGTCGTGGGCGGATGGTTGATGGCGAGGGCGTCTGCTATTGCAGCTGCGAACCTCAAGGGCGTCGACGCTGAGTTCTACTCAGCGAAACTGCGCACCGCACTGTTCTACGCGGAGCAAATGCTGCCCAATGCCCTGAGCCTGGCCCGTGTCGTGCGAAACGGCGGTCCCAGTGTCGTGGAGACGGACTCAGCGCTGATTTGAATCGCCGCCGGCCGGCTTGGTAGCGCTCTTTCGATCCTCGTCGCGATAAAGTTTGCGCATTCGTTCTTCGAACTTGATCAACACCCCGAGGACGATCAGCGTCAGGAGAAGGGCGATCAGAGCAGTGATGATCCGCCCGAGACCCGCCGCAATGCTGGCCGCCGCGGTCATCCAGATACCGGCGGCGGTCGTCAGTCCCAGGATCTGCCGTTCATCGGTGATTTTCAGAATGGCTCCGCCGCCCAGGAATCCGATGCCCGTGACGATGCCCTGAATGACGCGGGACACGTCGCTCGAGCTCATGCCCGACTGCGATCCCGCAATCACCAGGAGCGCCGAGCCCATCGCAACGAGAATGTGCGTGCGAAATCCGGCAGAGTGATGAGTCAGCTCGCGCTGCAGACCGATGCAGCCGCCGATGACCAGAGCCGTGAGCAGCCGCAGTCCCATCCGCACGATCTCCGGACCGTCCGGCAGCGTCCCGAAATAGTATTGCCATCCCGCAGCCAATGTCGTTACTCCCCCGCTTTCTCGACTGGCAGCGCCCCGCACATTTGCGAATATTATAGGCGCATGCTGGTAATCGAGCGTTAGCGGTTGGATCGCATGGCGTGATAGGCCTCGAGGGCCGCCTCCCGTGATGCCTTCAGATCCACGATGGGCGTGGACGGCTCCGGGGCCCACTTCCGCACATACGAGCCGTCGGGGTCGAACCGCTTCGCCTGCGTGATCGGGTTGAAGATCCGAAAATACGGCGCCGCGTCCGCACCGCAGCCCGCGACCCATTGCCAGTTGAGCGTGTTGTTTGCGAGATCGGCATCCACCAGCGTGTCCCAGAACCAGCGCGCGCCCTCCTGCCGCGGGACGAGCAGATTCTTGGCCAGCAGAGATGCCGTCACCATCCGCACACGATTGTGCATCCATCCTGTCGCCCATAGCTCGCGCATACCCGCATCGACCAGGGGAATTCCTGTGCGACCTTTCTGCCACGCAGCGAGATACCGCGCATTGCGTTTCCAGGGAAAGTTCCGAAACTCCGGACGCAGCGGCTCTTCGGCCGTGTGCGGAAAATGATGTAGCAGTACCTCTGATCGCCGGCACTTCGCGAGCCGTGCGATAGTCCTTGAGCGCGACTGCGACAAAGCGCTTCAGACGTGACCGCGCCCCCGTTTCACCCGGGCGCCAGGTGGCGGCCATGGTTTGAGTCCATTCGGTCTTGGGCAGCAGCCCAAGCGCTTCCAGCGACACCGACTTCGGCCATTGCGTGGGAGCGGGCAGATCCCGCGGCATAGGAAGCACCGCAGGCGGATCGAGCGTGCTCAGCAGGCTGCGCAGGAATGCGCCGTAGACCCGATAAGGCTTGCCGCTTTGATTGACCAACTCCGCGGGCTCAGAAAGCAGTGCGCTGTTAAAGCTCGACGCCCGCAACCCGTCGCGCGTCAACTCCGCCTTCACGCGCGAGCTGCACGCCACCGCCGCAGGCTCGTACCGACGATTCCAGAAGACCGCGCCAGCGCTTGTCGATTTGGCCAACGCGCGCAGAGCCTCCAGTGCCGGCCCTATCGCCAGAACGAGCCGCGACCCCCGAGCACGCAGGCTCTCATCCAGCGCATGCAAGGAATGATGCAGCCACCACTTCGAAGCCGCCCCGGGCGCCCAATGTCCCTCTTCCTCCGGACACCAGATGTAAACAGGGATGACAGCTCCGCCGCGCGCAGCGGCGGCGTGAAGCGCCGAGTTATCGCACAGGCGCAGATCCTGCTGGAGCCAAACGATCGTGGCTCCGCTCATTTGCGGGCGGATTTTCCCTTGCGAACGCGGCGAGTTCCGTCCCTCGCGCCGCCCCTCGCGCCAGGCACCCTTAGCTGCAACTGGGGCGGCTCATTCAGATTCTGCAAGAACACCCGACGCTCCTCGGGCTCCAGCCGCGCCCAGTCCACTTTCTCCACATGGGTGCGGCTCAACTGCGAATCGCGAATGCGCGCCTGCGCCAAACTTCTCCCGGCCCACCGCGTGGGCAACCGCCGCGTAGCTCCGTCGCGAAGCAAATCGATAACAGCCGTTGCAACAACGGGATCGCGAGTGAGATCGCTGTGCGCCACTCGCGCGTAGTGCGTGAGCGCACCCGGAAGCTCACCGCTAACGGAGGGCACGGTACCGTCGCCGTGCCGCGTGATGGTGTACTCGAACTCATCTTTGCGACGAGCAACGGCAGTGACCGTCTCCTCTCCGACCCCCACGATCACCGAAACTCGGGAGTCCGGCGGCGCCAGCAAGTCACGGACAGCCCTGGTGCCTGCTAACAACGCAGCATTCGGCCGAGGCTCGGAGTCAGGCCACTCGCCGGGATCGAGCAGATCCGGCCCTCCGTGACGATCGGACGTCGGCAACATGTGATACAGGCTCGGAAACGTAGTGAAGATCTCCACCGCCATCTCTTCCGCCGAGCTCGTCTTCACGAGGCGTGCGATCTTGCGGACCACAGCGTAGGTACCGCGTAGCGCTTGCACAGGAGCGTAGGAGCCGAAGTTCGGCGTCCCCAGCAGGACCACACGGGTTACTTTCTCCATGCCCGGCAGCCCGAGCGCCACGCGACTGACCAATCCCCCCATGCTATGCGCAACGATCATCACCGAGCTCGCTGACTCCGCGCTGATGCGATCGGCCAGGGCACGCCCGAGTTGATCGACCCCCAGCCTCCAGTCGTAGTCGTAGATGGACGCCGCAAAGCCTGCCGCGCGCAGATGCAGCTTGATGCGCAAGTACGAATACAGCACCGCCCCCAGCGACACGACGGGCGCCGTGCCGGGAAGCCGCAATGAAGACAGTCGCCCCAGCTCGATGTCGATCGGATCGACCCACAGAACATCGTTGGGAAGCGGAGGAGACCGCGGCATGCCCAGCTGTGACCCCATGATCCCTGGCACAACGAGCACGCACGTTTCCGAGCTAGCGGACTGGTGCGCCGCGGTGCGCGCCAGCTGCGCCAAGTCCGCGTATTCCCGCGGGCCGAAATAGGCCGTCAGCTCACGCGCGTGGGCTCCGGTTGCGAGCAGATGCTCCATCTCCGTGTCGTTCCACGCAAAGCGATCGTAGGGTGTGACGTGGTCCAGCGGCACATCCGGCCGCCCCGGCCCGCCCGGTCTCACTGCGCGTTCAGCGGGCGCACCAGCGCCACGATCTGAAGGGAGGTCCCGTTCGAGAGCCGCAGCACAAGAGGAACCGACGCTCCGGGCGCCAACGGGTGCGCGATACCGTGCAACATGACATGCAGCCCGCCAGGTTCGAGCTTCACTGTCTTTCCCGGCGGAATCACCAGTTGCTCGTGCGGTCGCATTCGCGAGATGCCGCCCTCTGTCTTGGTCTCGTGAATCATCGCCATGCTGGCGACCGAAGAGTCGACGGCGATCAATGTAACGGGCTTCGTGCTCACATTGCGTAGTGTGAGATAAGCCGAAGCGACGTCGGATCCCGGCGTCGCCCTGACCCATGCGTCCGTCACGATCAGCGGCGCACCCGCTTCCTGCTGTTGCGCGGCGCGCGCATCGGGCAATCCGAGGGCCACCACCCAGCAGCCCACCCAAGCCAGCCACACTGTCGGTAAGCGAAGTTTGTTCAAACGGCGCATCCGTCAATTATGCCAGAGGCCGGTCGTCGCCCCGGCCACTCGCGAACTCTCACTTCGCATGTGCCGCTATCGCCTTGCAAACCGCCTCAATCGCTGGAATCCGCGCACTCGACTTGCGCCACACGGCCCCAACGCGCCGCACCGGCGCAGGCCGCGTAAACGGCCGGATCGCAACGCCGCGCGCATGCCCGTAGGCCCCACGGCTCGCCAGCTCCGGTAGCAGAGTGATGCCGGCGCCGGTCGCAACCATCTGGCGCAACGTCTCCAGACTGGTCGCGCGAAAGTCCTGCTTCTCGTTCGGTCCGATGCGGCTGCACACCTCCAGCGCCTGGTCCCTGAGGCAGTGCCCGTCCTCGAGCAGCAGAAGCGTCTCGCCCTGAAGATCGTCCACCCGAATCGATTCGCGCTTCGCGAGCCGATGATGATCTGGAACGGCGACGACGAAAGGCTCCGCGAACAGCTCGCGCGATTCCACGCCCTCCAGCTCGACCGGCAGCGCAAGAACACCCAGATCGATCTCGCCCTGTTGCAGCTTTTCGAGCATCGGCGCCGTCTGGTACTCGTACAGGCGCAGTTCCAGCCGCGGCAGCGCCTTGCGAATCGGCTGCGAGACCCGCGGGAGCAGGTACGGCCCCACTGTCGGCAGGAGAGCAATGCGCAATGTCCCCGCGAGCGGGTCGCGATGGGAACGCGCCAGCGTCACCACTTCATCGCTGGCTTCGAGGATGCGCCGCGCCCGGGTGACGATCTGCTCGCCGGCATCCGTGAGAGACACACGCCCCGGCTGCCTCTCGATGAGCTGCACGCCCAGGTACTGCTCCAGCTTCTTCAGTTGAGCCGACAGAGTGGGTTGGCTCACGAAGCAACGTTCCGCCGCCCGGCCGAAGTGCCGGGCATCGGCCACCGCGACGAGATAGCGAAGATCCTTCAACTTGATGTCGGCCAAGCGCATCCCCCTCGATATACGGCCTCTATCGAGATTATAAAGTCAATCGATTGGCCCAATACAGCTTCGGAGGGCAACATACCGCACATCTCCCACGCACTTGGAGCGAAAGCACATGTCAGGTATCGGTAAGCAGTTTCCCCGGTTCGAGCTCAAAGGCACCGTCTCGAACGACATCCACAAGGCCTTCCAGACCTTCACCCACGACAGCTTCGCCGGAAAGTGGCAGGTCGTGTTCTTCTGGCCGAAGGACTTCACCTTCGTGTGTCCGACCGAGATCGCCGCATTCGGCAAGCTCGACAAGGAATTCAAGGCACGCGACGCGCAGATCCTCGGCGTCAGTATCGACAGCGAGTTTGTCCACCTGGCCTGGCGCCAGGCGAAGGACGAGCTGAAGAATCTGCCCTTTCCCATGCTCGCGGACATCAAGCGCGAGCTGGCAAGCCGTCTCGGCATCCTCGACCCGGTTGAGGGCGTCGCACAGCGAGCGACTTTCATCGTCGACCCGCAGGGCGTCATCCGCTTCGTCTACGTGACCGATCTCAACGTCGGCCGCAGCCCCGAAGAGGTCCTCCGCGTGCTCGACGCGTTGCAGACCGATGAGCTGTGCCCGTGCAACTGGCAGAAGGGCGAAGACACGCTCAAAGCGGCCTGACAACGAATCACAGGAACCTACGCACAATGACGACTCTCGAGACGATTCGCGACTCAATCCCCGACTACGCGCGGGACTTGAGCCTCAACCTCGGTTCGGTTCTGGCGCCCACGGGGGCGCCGGGACTGAATGAGACACAGATCTGGGCGGTCGCGCTGGCTTCCGCCATCGCGTCGCGCAACGTAGCCTTCACCCGCGATATCGAGTCGCTGGCCGCATCGCATCTGGACGCGGCGTACCTGAAGGCCGCGCGCTCGGCCGCCGCGATCATGGGCATGAACAACGTCTACTACCGTTTCCTGCACTTGGTAGGCGACGCCGAATATGCCCAGTTGCCTGCGCGCCTGCGCATGAACGTGATCGGCAACCCGGGCATCGGCAAGGTCGACTTCGAGCTTCTGAGCCTCGCCGTGTCGGCCATCAACGGTTGCGGCATGTGCATCGAGTCGCACGAAAAGCAGCTCCGGCAGCACGGTCTCACGCGAGAAGCCGTGCAGAGCGCAGTGCGAATCGCAGCCACAGTGCACGCCGTTGCGCGTGTGCTGGAGAACGCGCCCTCCGCTCAGGCCGAAGCCGTCAAAGCCGCCTGACCGCGAGCAGGAGGCGGCAACTGACCCGCCGGTGCTGTGGAAGCTTCCACAGCCGGCGGAATCAGCTTGTACATCACTGGCGTCACCAGCCGAGTCAATAAAGTCGACGAGATCAGTCCCCCGATGATCACCCACGCCATCGGCGAATAGAGCCCCACATTCTGGATGGCGAGCGGCATCAGTCCGCCGATGGCCGTAGCCGAAGTCAGCAGAATCGGCAGAAAGCGGATCTCGCCCGAGCGCTCGATGGCATCCTCCAGACCCGCCCCCTGGTTGCGCAGCTGATTGGTGAAGTCCACGAACAGGATCGAGTTCTTGATCTCAATGCCGATCAGCGCAATGAACCCAATGCTGGCGGTGAAGGAGATCGAGTTGCCGGTCAGCAGCAGCATCGCCAAGCCCCCCAGCACCCCCAGCGGCACCACCGTCAGCACGATGAGCGTCGACTTGAAGCTCCCGAACTCGAGAACCAGGATCGCGAACAATCCGAACACGGCCACGATGATCGCCGAGCCGATACCGCCGAAGGCTTCCTGACTCGACTCGGCATCGCCACCCAGTGCATAGCGGTAGCCGCGCGGCCACGTCATGGCGTCCAAGCGCTTAACGACATCCGCGGTCACCTTGGCCGTGTTGTATCCACTCTGGACGTCCGCATCGATACTGACGGAGCGCTCGCGACCGTAGCGGGCGATCTGCGTCGGCGCCTTCTCAAACGTCAGCGTTGCGAGTTGCGAAACCGGGAGCGTGGCTCCCGAAGCCGAAGGCACGCGTATCTGCCCAAGCGCGTCGAGCCCCGGTCGCCCGTCCATCGCCGTGCGCACGACGATGTCGTACTGCTCGCCGGAAGTTTCTTTGTAAGTGCCGACGGGAATTCCCGACACAGACAATCGCACGGCGCGATCGAAGTCCACAGTCGGCACCCCGAGCAGGCTCGCCTTCTGCGTGTCGACCGCGAGTTTGAGGTTCGTGCGAGCGACCTTCAGAGGATTCTCGACGGCACGCGTCCCGGGCGTCCCTATCACCACCTGCTCGACCCGCGAGGCGAGCTTGTCGATGACCTCCAGGTCGGGCCCGATGATCCGCACGACCACAGGCGCTTCGCTCCGAGGCCCGTTGACGAACTCCTTGACGTAGATGCGCGCCCCGGGATACTGAGAAAGCTCCTGCCGCAACTTATCGAGCTCCGCCGGCGTCCTGCGAGTGTCGTAAGAGCGAAGCTGCACGAACACCTCGGCGTAGTTCACCGCATCGCCGTGGGCGATGACGTTGTAATACACCTGGGGATTGCCGTGCCCCATGTTGGAGAACCAGCTGCTCACCCCCGCCGTCCGAGCCAGCCGGCTCTCGACAAAGCGCAGGGCCCGATCGGTCCCCGCAAAACTCGTCCCGTTGGGCGTCTCCACGGTAATGAGAAACTGAGGCGTGTCGGCTTTCGGAAAGAGACTGCTCCCCACGACGGGCACCAGAGCGGCCGACAACAGTATCGACCCACCGATGGCCACCAGCGCCGTGGACTTCGGATGCACCAGGCAGTAGTGCAAGGCAGGCCGGTAATACCGGTGTATCGCGCCCATCACCCGCTGCAGCAGCCGGTTGCCGTGAGGATCCTCACGCTCCGCGAGTACGCGGCTGGCGAGAAACGGAATGATGAACAAAGCGACGATCAGCGATCCCATGATCGTGGCCACCACCGTCACCGGCAGCACGCGAATGAATTTCCCGGGGCCGCCAGGCAACGCCATCAGCGGCAGGAACGCGAACACCAGCGTCGCCGTGCATCCCAGGATTGCGACGAAGATCTGCCGGGTCCCGGCAAGAGCCGCCTGACTCCGCGAGGCGCCCTCGCGCAAGTGCCGCGCGATATTCTCGGTCACGACGATGGAATCGTCGACGAGCAACCCGATCGCCACTACGAAGCCCGCGATCGAGATCTGGTTGAGCGAGTAGTCCAGGAAGTATAGCGCCGTGAACCCGAACGCGAACGACAGGGGAATCGATACCATGACGATGCTGGCCGCCCGCCACCCCAGCGGCAGCAGCGTCAGCATCACCAGCCCGATCGCAATCCCCAG
>Ga0070681_10003203_pt1 | contig 15250 bp, 11 predicted proteins | sample KBSC83BmetaG_FD_65650 | JGI IMG/M metagenome (GOLD analysis project Ga0070681, IMG submission 65650) | Corn rhizosphere microbial communities from Kellogg Biological Station, Michigan, USA - KBS C8-3B metaG | ecosystem: Host-associated > Plants > Roots > Rhizosphere | place: USA: Michigan...
TTCGCAATCGCGCGCTGCGGAGATCACTTTTCCGCTGCCAATCCGGCCCGCGCCTCCTCGCGTTCGATCCGAGCTATCTTTTCCACGCGGCGCTCATGGCGTCCGCCGGCGAATTGCGCGCCCAGCCAGGTTTCCACGATTGCAATGGCCTGCTCAGGGCTCAGGATTCTAGCCCCCAACGCGAGCACGTTGGCGTTATTGTGTTCGCGGCTCATGCGAGCCTCATATTCGCTGGAGACATGTGCCGCGCGGACGGATTCCACCTTGTTGGCGGCAATCGCCATTCCGATACCGCTGCCGCAGACCAGGATGCCGAGATCAGCCTCACGCCGACTCACGTCGTGGCCCACGAGTCGCGCAAAGTCAGGGTAATCCACCGATTCGGGAGAATTGGCGCCGTGATCCGTAACTTCAAGTCCTTTCTGCTGGAGGTACTGCTTGATCCTGTCTTTCAGCTCAAAACCGGCGTGATCCGCGCCCAAAGCGATTTTCATGAGCGGCATTGTACGAAGCTCGGCGGAAATAGCAAAGGCTGAAAAGCCATTTGGAGACCCGCGGATACGGGCACCGGAAGTGCAAGCTGCTCGCGTGATCGTCTCCGGAGGAACCTGCACTTGCGATTGCCCCATAAGGCGTTTGCTCCCTTGTACTTAGCACGGGGTTCATCGCATAATCACGCGAGCATTCTTCCACTCCAGTTGCTGAGGTGAGTATGGCCACACGGCCCGCGCCTGAACCCGATCTGACCGGCGATACCCGAGTTGCGTCCAAGCCGCCGCTCAAGTACATCCAGTTTGAGATTTCTAACTTCATCGCCCGTCTGACGCTAAGCCACGCTCCGCACAACGTGCTGACCGTTCCCATGATGAAGGAGATGGCAGAAGCCATTGAAAGCCTCAACGGCCGCGGCGACGTCAAATCCATTCTGCTGCAATCCTCGCAGCAGGCATTTTCCGCCGGCATTTCGCTCGAGGATTCCCGTCCGGACCGGGTCTTCCAGACTCTGGACGCATTCACGCGCGTGTTCCAGGCGATGGTGGATATCTCGAAACCGGTGGTCGTGGTCGTAAACGGGCCGGCGATCGGCGCAGGTTCCGAGCTGGTCGGCTTTGGGGATGTGGTGATCGCAACACCAAAAGCCAAGTTCGCCCAGCCTGAAGTCAAGCTCGGTGTGTTTCCGCCGTTTGCCGCCGTGATGCTGCCGCAAATCATCGGACAGAAGAAGACATATGAACTGATTCTGACCGGCGAAGCACTGAGCGCAGAAGACGCCCTGCGATTTGGGTTTGTCAACAAAGTGGTCTCGGAAGCTGAGCTGCCCAGCTACGTGGAATCATTGATGGCCCGCATCTCCGAATTCAGCGGGCCAGTGCTGGAAGTGACCAAGCGAGTGATCGGGAACTCGATCGGCCTGCCGCTCAAACAAGCCATGAAAACGTCACAGGACCTCTATCTCAACGAACTGATGAGCCTGGAAGACGTGCAGGAAGGCTTGCGTGCTGTGATTGAGAAGCGCAAACCAGTGTGGAAAAACAAGTAGCTTCCTTCTGAATTCCGAGCGCAGCGAGGCAGCCCTGTCGCAAAGAGAGGCTGAACGCGGTCGAGGCTCGGGTGGCTGAAAGATTTCCGTGCTGGTCTGTGGGAGCTCCAGACACCCATAAAACCTCTCGCCGAAATCTCCCTTCCAACGCATGTTGGGCAGGAGGAGATCAATGAAGTTTCTTTCGCTATTGGGCGCGATCGGTGCAGGCATTTTTGCGGCAACATGGCTGGCCAGCTTACAAAGGCGCGGCAGCGTTGCTGCTCCCGTCGACCGGTTAAACATCAATCAGGCAAGCCGGCAGGAAATCATGAACGTCCTCGGCCTCGATGCGGACACCGCTGATCGTATCATTGAGCACCGGCCGTATCCGACCAGGCTCGATCTCCTCGGAAGAATGGTGCTGCCTGACGAGATCTATCGGTCAATCAAGGACAGGATTGTTTATAAAGCTTCCTGAGATAGGGCCAGTTCGGCAGTTTCTCAGGCGATAGCGATCCCTCGCTGCGCTCGGGATTCCAGAAAACATGCCTAGAGAGTCTTAGCAGGAACCTCGCCTAGAGATTCTTCACCAAAAATCTCACCATGTGGTACGCGTCCACGTACTTAAACGGCGTCTCACCCGTGGTGTAATGGCCGCAGGGCAGCACCACTGTTTTCAGATCGATTCCGTGGGCGCGGAAAGCAGCTACCGCATCTAGCGAAAGCTCGGGGATAAACGTGAGATCGTACTTCGCGTAGATCATCAATACTTTCCGCCGAAAGCGCGCGAACTTTTCAAAGTACGCCATGGGACTAATGCACAGCCATGCCTGCCGCAGCCGCTCCAGCGTGAGTCCGTCGCGCTCCAGCCCTTCCCGTACGTGGCGGGTTGATTGCCCTGTCCAGGTCACATCAGCAAAGTAGGTTGACGCGTGATTGAACGCGCAAGCCGTCAGCCGCGCATCGTGTGCAGCCGCAAGAAATGCATAGCAGGAGCCCAAGCTCGTGCCGAGCAAGCCGACATGCGTTTTGCCCTGCTGATGCAGCCAGTCCACGCAGGAGCGAACGTCGATGATGGCCTGGCGAGCCGCGTCAATGGTCCGGCAGATATTGGAGGAAACAGCGTAGTCCGATCGTGCTGTTTCCGTTGGCCGGCGAATATCGTGATAGGGCTTGCTCATGCGCAGCACGGACACGCCGAAGCGGTTGAGCAGTGGCCCCAGGGCATTGTATGCGATTCCGTTCGCATTCCAGTGGGGCAGAATGATCACCGCGCGATCGCCCTCAGCCTCGAACCATCGGGCATTCACGAGATCGTTCTCAGGATATGGTGTCCGCACCGGCGAGGTGAAACGCAGGAACAGCCCGTCGCCTTTCGGCGTCTTCTCGCGCGCATTGCTGCCTGTGGGAAAAAGCTCGATCTTGCGTTTTTCCAGGCGAAAGTCCGCCGGCACTTTGTATGAGAAAAACTCATCACTGCGGGCGACAATGCGGTCGTTCAACTCGTGGAGGTAGTTTTCGTACCGCTCTTCCGTGCTCGGACAGTCGCCATTCACCAGTGGCCAGCGCCGCGCCCATTCCATACCCCACTCCAGCGGACGCACGATGCGGTTCGTGTCCCGCGTCGTGAGACGCGTCTCCCATGCATACATCCATTTTTGATAGAGGCTGGTCATGCGGGCTTCTCTCAATTTTAAATGATGCGCGGGTGCTTTCACCGCCGTGTGCTGCAACGCAAGCGCCGCTAACGTACACTGAACCTATCGGAGCAGAAACATTTGATCCCTACCCCGCTCGAGCGCGTCGCCCGTGAGGCTGCAGGAGAACTGCGCTGCGAAGCCACTGCGCCGGTCATCATTGACCGCATCGCCACCGACTCGCGTGGCGCTGCTCCCGGCGCTCTGTTCGTCGCCTTGCAGGGCGAGCGCACGGACGGACACCGCTTTCTCGGCGACGCATTTCGCAACGGCGCTTTCGCCGCTCTGGTCGCCAAAAACAAACTGCGCGAGCTCGATATTCAATCGCAGTGGCCGCTGATCGTGGTTCCCGACACGTTGCGGGCTCTACAAACGCTCGCCCGCTGGCATCGCCACGAATACTTTAGCCGCGTGCTGGCCATTACCGGCAGCAACGGCAAAACCATCGTCAAGGACGCGCTGCGCACGCTGCTCGCCGGACGCGAATTCCTCGCCTCGCCCGGGAGCTACAACAGCCAGCTCGGATTGCCGCTGGCGGTGCTCTCGGCGGAAGGGCCGGAACCGCTGGCCATCCTTGAAGTCGGCATTTCCCAGCCGGGCGACATGACCGCGCTCAAGGAAATTGCCGCTCCCGATTACGGCATTCTCACCAACATCGGCATGGCCCACTTCGCGGCATTCGCCAGCCGCGAAGATATCGCCCGCGAGAAGATGTCGCTTTTCCGCGACCTCCCGCAAGATGGCTGGCTGCTGCTGCCGTCGCACGAGCCCACTGTAACGGCCGAGGCCCGGCAACTGCGCTGCCCGATTCACCACGTCGGAGGCAGTCACCAGGTCCTCTCCATGACTCCCGTTTCGTTTGCTGCAGAAGGACAGTTGCTGCAACTCAGCACCCGAGGCGGAGATCCGCGCAATGTCCATGTAGCGACGCGCTCCGCGGAAATTGTTTCTGACCTGCACTTTGCTGCCTCCGCTGCCTATCTGCTGGGCGTCACGCTCGATGAAATTGCCGCCGCGCTCGATGGCTACACGCCCACCTCCACGCGCATGGAGTTGTGGTCGTCACCAGGAGGCATTCGCCTCATCAACGATGCGTACAGCTCTGATCCCATCTCGGTTCACGCAGCGCTGAGATCCGCGGCCATGAGCAGCGCGCCCGGCGGACGCAGGATTTTTGCCTTCGCCGGAATGCGCGAACTCGGCGCTAAAGCGCAACGCGAGCACGCGCAAGTGGGCGCACAGGCGGCTGAGTGCGGCTTCAATCACCTATTGCTCGTCGGCTCGGGCGATCTTGAGAGCACTGCGGAAAGCTTTCGCGCCGCCCGGCCGCAAGGCCAAGTTGCGCGCGTCGCCAATCCGGAGCAGCTCAAAGAACAGCTTCTGCCCCTGCTCCGCCCGGGAGACACGGTGCTATTCAAGGGTCCGCGCAACGCCGGCATGGTCAAAGCCGTTCGCGATCTCTCTGGCGCTATCGCCCAGCGCTGTCTCTGGGTCAATCTGGCGGCGGTTGCTGAAAACATCGCGCGCTTTCGCCGTCATTGCGGCGGCGCCCACATTCTGGCCATGCTCAAGGCGATGGCGTACGGAACTGATCTTCTTCAGCTCGCCTCCTGGATGTCGCGCCTCGGCGTGCATCACATTGGCGTCTCCTCCGCCAATGAAGGCGTTGCCGTGCGCCGCGCTGGCGCCGAGCAGGAAATTTTCGTTTTCCTCTGCGAGCCGGAGGATGTGGACAACCTGCTGCGCTATCGTCTCACGCCGGTCATCTACTCAGCCGAGCTTGTGGACTCGTTCTGCCGCTCTCTTTCCAGCAGCGATTGCGTACTCGACGTTCATTTGAAGGTCGATACGGGCATGCATCGCCTTGGTATCGATCCCAAAGCTGCCGTCGAGCTCGCACGGAGAATCCGCGATAGCCGCGCGATGCGGCTTACCGGACTCTGCACTCATTTTGCCGCCGCCGACGATCCCGGCTCTGACGATTTCACGCTGCGCCAGATCGCTCTGTTCGATGAAACTGTCAGGGCGTTGCGCGCTGCCGGCTTCGACCAGCTTCAGCTCCATGCTGCCGCCACTGCCGGAGCCGTTCGTTTTCCGCAAGCGCATTACAACATGGTGCGAATTGGCCTGGGACTGTACGGGCTCTATCCAACGCCCGCGGTTGAGAGCGCCATGCAACTGGAACTCGCCATCGGAGTGACTAGCCGCATCACCAGCGTACAGAGCTTCTCGCCCGGCGACACGCTCGGCTACGGCCGCACATTCATCGCCACCCGCAAGATCCGCGTCGGCATCATTCCATTCGGCTATGACGATGGCCTCCCTTGGGGGCTATCCGGCAAAGGCCACGTTCTGGTTGAAGGCAATGCCGCTCCTATCCTTGGGCGCATCAGCATGGACCAGATGCAGATTGACCTGACCGATCTCCCCGGCGTCGGCGCAGGCGCGGAAGTCCTCATATATGGAGCTCACAACGGCTACACCCTGCGGCCGGAACTCGTCGCCGAGCAAGCCGGTACCATTGGCCACGAACTGCTCACCCGGCTGGGCGAGCGCGTACACAGAATCTACCTCGAACCGTGACAAAAAGCTGTTCGCAAACAGCAACTCAGGATTGCTTGTGCAAACTTAACCTTTCTTTTCCCTGGTTACGCGTCATTCCTCTCACATTCGTGTTTGAGCTAACAAACAGATTCTCCGACTTGCTCTCCCTCTGGAACATCCAACAAGAACAAGCATCCGAAGAAGCAAGCGGAACAGGGAGGAACAGACGGCATGCGCCGATCTCTTGCAGTACTTTTGTCCACAGCAACTCTGGGTACCATGGTAGCGGCCACTGGTTGTGCGGAACATCGCTACCAATCCTCTGACCCGTATTACAACGGTGGGTACTATGGCTATAACGGTTTAGATGCAGCCGAACAGGCCCGCTACCGCGAGTGGCTGGCGGAACGCCGGTACGGCTACGTCGAATACAACCGCCTCTCTGCGGAGCGCCAGCGCGAATACTGGGCGTGGCGCAATGCACACTATCGCCAGAGCGTCCAGGACGAATACCGCAAGTACAATCGCGAGCGCATGGAGCGCCAGCGTTACGACCAGAATCGCCGATACGTCCGCGACCGCGACGATCGCGACCGCTATGCCCGTGATCGTGACGAGCACGATCGGCGCTACGCGCGTGATCGCGATGATCGAAATCGGGTCTACCAGAACCACTCCCGCGATAGAGATCACGACCGCAAAGGAAATGACCGGGATCGCGGCCATAAAGGAAACGACCGGGATCATGACCACGATCGCCGATAATCAACAATTCAGAAGGTTGAAGCAGGACAAGCAGAAGGCAACCAAAGGAGGTTGCCTTTTCTGTTTTGCGTGATTCTGGAGCTGCTGGTGATTTGTTTGCTATTTCAATACCGCGTCCGCGGTATTTGATTCGTTGCGCTGCAATTTTGCCGCGACTTTCACGCCGCTCAGACCGTTGATGTACTTGGCCACGCCTTTGTAGAGGGATTCGGCGATCTGCTGGCGATAGACATTGGTCTTCAGCTTCTTCTCGTCGTGGGGATTGCTGACGAAGGAGATCTCGGCCAGGATGGAAGGCATGTTGGCTCCGATCAGCACCACAAACGGGGCTTTCTTCACGCCGCGATTTCGCTCGCCCGGATTCTTCGAGTTCAGGCCGACGTAAAGCGATTTCTGCACGTCGGCGGCGAATTCGCGCGACTCTTCAATCTTCTCTTTGAGCGCAATCTTCTTCACCAAATCCTGCAGTTCATGGATGGACTGTTGTGACACGGCGTTTTCGCGCGCGGCTACTTCCAACGCGTCCGCCGACGAGGTGAAGTTCAGGTAATACGTCTCAACACCGCGCGCGCTTGCGTCTCGGCTGGAGTTGGCATGAATGGAGATGAAGAGGTCGGCCTGCTCTTTGTTGGCAATTGCGGTGCGCGTCTCCAGCGGAATAAAGGTGTCATCGTCGCGCGTGTAAACCACCTCGGCGCCCAGCTTATTCTCGAGCAGTTTGCCCAGGCGCAACGCCACGTCCAGCACCAGGTCTTTTTCCTCGAGGCCATTCGGGCCGATGGTTCCAGTGTCGTGTCCGCCGTGGCCAGCATCCACGACGATTTTGCCGATCTTCAGTCCAAGCGCGCGAATCAGCGAGCGATCGCCGTTCGCTGTCGGCGACGCTACGTGCGTGGTGGTGGCCGGCTCGGGCTTGCTCCCCTCGCGCTCCGCCACCTTCTTCTTGCGGTTGCGGCTCGATTCCCGCGGGGCTATCGCCTGATAAGTTGGTCCGCTCGTCGGCTTGGTTGTGCTGGCTTTGCTGGTATCCGGCGAATCCGTCGAGTCGTCCGCCACAACCTTCGGCGGCTCGGCTTTGACCAATTCGTTATCGGCGTCGGCAGATTTGCTTCTGCCCTTTGCAGGCCCAGCTTTTGCCTCCTCGGCACTATGCAAGGCGGCCGCACCGTCTCCGCTGACCACGGGCTTAATCTTGCGAACGGTTACATCGGACTGATCCGGCGTTGCATCCGCGTCTCTCAACTCAGCTTGCGCACTGGCTTTTTTTTCGCTCTTTTCCGCCGCTGGCTTCGTATCCGCCACCACATCGGGCACGTTCTTGCTCGCCACTTGCTTAGGAAGCTTGCCATGAATGTCAATGATGAGGCGGTAGGGATTGGGCAACAGGAAGGCGGAGTATTCGGCCACATCATCCACGTCAAGCACCACACGCGCCATGTTGGCCTTGAACTGCGACACGCGAATGCGGTGCAGGAATCCGGCTTCTACGTCAAAGGTCTTTCCCACCAGGTCGGGCGCGAGTTTCACGCCATATAGATCAAAGAAGATGCGGTCTGGATGCGGCACACGCCCTGCCTGGTATTTCACTTCCTGTTCCAAGTCGATGGCGACGCGAACATAATCCGGAGTGGACCAGTGGCGGACGCTGGTGAGCCGCGGCAGACGGTTGGAGGGTGACTGCGCCGGCCTGGATGCCGAGGTGGAAACATCCTGCTCCTGGGCTTCCGCCTGCTCTGCCGGAGCGGCGGAGTTTTCGTTCGTGGCAGGCGAATCTTCATGCGACGCCTTGGCTTCCGCCACGTCCTCACGCGCAGTTCTTGTCGAGGGCGCTTCCTTCTGCTCGGTGTGCTTTTCCGCGGCCGGTTTAACCGCGTGAACATTGGCCCAAGCAACTTTGGCTTCCTGCTCACTGGTTTCGGTATGCGGAGCATGCTTGCGCTTGCGCGACTTCGGCCGGAACGGGTCGCCACCCACTTCCGCTGTGCCAAGCTCAACCACGGCTTGCCGCGCTTTGGGTGCCAGCTTGCTGTTGGGATAGTGCTTCAGGAAATCCTGGAATGTCGCCAGCGCCTCGTCGCGGTCGTTCAGGTCGTCGCGGTAGATCTGCGCCATGGTGAACAGCGCTTCCACGCGATGCGGGCTGCCGGGATACTCCCGCCGCAGAAATGATAACTGTCCGATGGCATCTTTGTAGCTCTTGGGATCATTGAGTACGCGGCCCTGATCATCGAGAAGTTCGGCCACGGCAAGGACGGCTTGATCCGCCTTGGCCCAGGAAGGCGCGGTGTAGTAGACCTTGCGGTAGGCCTCCATCACCTTGAAGTAATCGCCGCGATCGCGATGCGATTCGGGCGTACCCAACAAGGAATCGCGCAGGCGTTCAGCGAGGGCGAATTGTACCTTGGCCGCCTGCTTCTTCTGCTTGACCGTTCGCGCTTGCGCGCAAGGCAGCACAACGCACGCCAGCGCCGCGGCGAGCGCAATCCGCCCCAGAATCCCGGTTCCCATTTTCATTCGAACTGCTTCAAAGCACCTTTCAGCTTAAACCCATTTCGCGCTTACTCGTTGTTGGAAAATACACGGTGCCCTTCCGCGTCCTTGCTCTCGAGCACCCGCGGTTTGTAGGCGTTCCAGTACAAATCCGTGATTTTCTTGACGTAGTCGCGTGTCTCCCGGTAGGGAGGTATGCCTCCGCTCCTGCTCACGGCGCCCCGGCCCGCGTTGTACGCGGCCAGAGACAGCTCGATGTTTCCGTTATAGTCGTCGAGCAGGTTCTTCAGGTGGCGGACCCCCGCATCAACATTCTGGTTGGGATCAAACGCGTTCTCCACGCTCAGCGATTTTGCGGTGGACGGCATGAGCTGCATCAGCCCCATGGCGCCCTTGCGCGAAACCGCGTGCGGGTTGAAGTTTGATTCCACCTTCACCACGGCGCGGACCAGGTTCGGATCCACTCCGTGACGTCGTGCGGCGGCCTCAATCACTTTATCCACCGAATCAGAGCTTACAGCCTCAACTGCCGGGCTGCCCAGCGCCACCGGTTGTGAAGCCATGAGCGCACGGCGCGCTCTCAGGTTATTCACTTCCAGGGCAGCTTCACGAGCTGCTCTCATTGTGGATGAGTGAACTGAAGGCACAGGTTTCCAGCGGTGTTCTTTATTGCTCCAGTACACCAGACCGCTGTAACGCGATGAACTCGCCTCAGAAGTGGAAGGACTTGAGGCTTTTGGATGCGCAGCCGTTGAACCGTCAGCATCTCGGCTGTCCATGAACACAATATGTCCATAGGCATCATGCGTTTGGACTACTTGGGTGTTCTGCGCGCTGACTGGCTGGCTTGCTACCATCGCCGTGGCGCCCAGGATGGCAAACAGGTGCTTTTTCATCGCGTTGCGCACAAAATATCAGTTCCTGCGGGCCCTCGACCACCTGTCCAAAGGCCAGCCACCTTTTTGCCTAACCCGGATTGGGAACGGCCAGAGTACAGGGATTATAAGTCCGTTCCCGACGTGCGGCAATCGGTCAAATCCAGACGAATCTAGGGAGAAAACCCCAGAAAACATGGTCAAAATAGGTCCTCACATCTCTCAGAATTGCTTGAAACCCTGAAAATGGCCAAAACAGGCCAAATTTCTCGTTCCAACACGGGTCTGGCACGCGAGATTTCTCAAGAACTCGCCTGCAAGACCGTACCGAAACCGCGTTCTTCCAGTATGCACATAGTTAAACGCGTAAGAATGCTCTTCTACAGCCTGGCATTTGTTGAGCTGATTCTGCTTACGGCCTATCAGGCTTGGGGCAAGGCGATTGTGCGCTAGCTTGTCCTAAAAAAAATCGCTTGCGGCGCCGGACCGGGTGGATGGGACTCGCGCCGCTGAGGCTGCGTTCGTAGCCCGAGATGTGAGGGCAGTTTCGCCCCTTTGATCGATTCGCGTCAGTTCGCAGCTAACCCTGACTAGCGTTCATTCGCGGCCAAGCCTCTCTTGAGCGACAATAATCCCGTGACCGGCGTCCGTATTGACAAATGGCTCTGGGCAGCTCGCTTCTTCAAGACGCGCGCTCTTGCCGCCCGCGCCTGCGATCTCGGCCGCATTGAGTGCAACAACCAGCCCGCCAAACCGGCTCGCGAGGTCCGCACCGGCGACCTCCTGCGCATCCGAACTGACGCCAACCAGTTTGAAGTTCAAGTTCTGGCCTTGAGTGTAGTCCGCGGACCAGCGGCCCTGGCGCAAACCCTCTATCGCGAAACCGATTCCAGCCGCGCACAGCGCCTTAAGCTCGCAGAAGAACGCAAAGCCATGAAGCTGTACTCACCTGCGCCGGAAGGCCGTCCCAGCAAGCGCGACCGCCGTCGGATAGTCCAGTTCCGCAATCGGCAGCAGGGATAAGGCGCAAAAAATAAGGTAAGATGCTCCCTAAATCCATCAATCAGGAATGTTGACGCATGTGCAGGAAGCTTGCTCTCGCCGGTTGCATACTTTTTCTTAGCAGCTTCTCAAGCGCACAGTTCAGCCCTCGTGAAAAGACGCCTCTCGCGCCATCAGGCGCGCTGACCATGGATGATCTGCTCACGGCCGCCAAACACTACTTCAGAGACACGGCCGAGCTTCCCATGGTGCAGACGACCACGTTCTCGGTCACTGACTCCTCCGGTCGCAGGAGTAAACCGAAAGTTCAAACTACGAGCTATTTGTTTCAAGGTTACAGCCGGCAAGCAAACGGCCCGCAGGTCAACATCAGAGGACATGTATCGATGTGGGCTATGCTTCACGGTTCTAAAATGATATGGGTATCTGCGAACAATGCTTTGTGGACTTCGATACCCGGCCTGGCCCTGTATGCAAAGCCCGACACATATAAGTTTCAAGTGAGAGCGATTGGTGAAGATCTGGCTACAGCAACATACACTCCGATTCGCGGCTGCTCCTTTTCAATGAACGAGAGAAACTCACGTTGGTATTTCCCTGACGACCTTTGCGGTCCCAGCGAATTTCAGTTAACCAAAGATCTTGCTTTCCAGGAATTTTCTTACGAGGCGTCGGGCCTTCCTGCTCCGGTCAAGATGGATCCGTTCGGCCGCTGCACATTGCGCCGTTACCACGCCGATGTGAGCTTTCAAAGCGTCGATCTCCCCGGAGAGAAGGACCCTTTTCTTGTTCCCAAAGAGGTGACCGCAACCCTGGAAACTGACAAGGGAACCATCGTGATCAGCAGCTCCTTTGAGCCCCGACCGGCCCAGACTAAGTGAGATTTCCAGTGACTGCATACGCGCAGTATAACGTTCGAGAGGCAGTGCGACGCATTGTGCGGGGGGTGGGGGCAGATGTAACGAACCTGCCCCTAAGACTGCATTGTTTTACATCCCGAAGTGTTCCATGCCGCTGCCTTCGAAGACTGAAGACAGTTTGGTCATTTTGAAGAGATCGCGGATCCGCTGCTTGGGATTTGCCAGTTCCACAATGCATTCGGACCGGCTTGCGTGCATGTAAATGCTGACGAGAGCTCCCAGACCAGAGCTGTCCACGTAATCAACGCCGGTGAGATCAAGAACAATTTTCTTTGTTTCCGGGATTAGCCCTCGAATGGTCTCTTGAAAATCGCTTGCAGTCTCTGAAGTGATCCGTCCGGTGCAGCGGACAGCAATATGTTCTGAACCTTGTTCCGTTGTGAGTTGCAGCAATCTGGGAACCGATGGACTCGCTGCCATGATGAGCCTCCTGTTTTAATACTGAAAATTTCGGTATTTCCGTTTCACCACGAACTGAGCGCTGGCTTGAAGAAGTGTAAGACGTGGAATTGAACGGAATACCGTTAACCCGGGTTCGAAACGAATTTGGCTAACATACACCCTCTTCGGACAAAGTCAAGGCAAAAGCTTGGATTGTTAAGAATTCCTGAGAAGCTGCTCGTGGCGACGCATCTGTGTCCATCGGTTTGGGTGTAACGGCTGACGGCCAAGACGCACAACCTAAAAAAGCTCGTGATTTTTTAGGCCAACGTCAATAAACGCCTAAGGCGCAGACATCCCGGATGGCGTCATCAACCGGGTGTATACTTGGCCAACTTCTTGCCACTTGCCCAGGACGGATACATGAACAGGGACAATTTCCGCAAAGTTTCTGACGCTCCAACTCTTCCTGCAAGCAGCTCTGCATCGTCCGCGCCCGGCCCAGCCAGGGACCTTTCGGCTTCCGGATCAATACTTGAAGCAGGGAAATGGATTGGCGGGCGTTTTCAAATCATGGAACTGCTCGGCATGGGCGGCATGGGAGCCGTTTACAAAGCCTATGACAGGGATATTGAGCGTGTCATTGCACTTAAGTGCATCCGGCCCGAACTCTCCAGCCATCCCGAAATTGTGCAGCGGTTCACGCAGGAACTGCTGCTGGCGCGACAGATTGCGCACAAGAATGTAATCCGCATCTTCGATGTGAGAGAGTCCGGCGGTCTCAAGTTCATCACTATGGAACTCCTCGAAGGCCAGAGCCTGGCGTCTCTGATGGAAGCGCGGGGAATGCTTCCTGCAACAGAAGCCCTGGACATCATGCGACAGGTGTGCTCCGGCCTGGCCGCAGCTCACGCCGAGGGCGTAATTCATCGAGACTTGAAGCCAAGCAACATCATGATTGAGCCAAGCGGGCGGGTTGTGGTGATGGATTTCGGCCTGGCGCGAGGACACGATCAGGACGTCCTGACTAAGACCGGCGCGATCATGGGGACTTTTCAGTACATGTCGCCGGAGCAGGCGAAGGGCGAAAAAGCCGATGGACGCTCAGACATATTCACGGTCGGGATCATGCTCTATGAGTTGCTCACCGGCAGCACGCCGTACAAATCAGACAGCTCAATCGCCAGCCTGCTGAAGCGCACTCAGGAAGCAGCCGTACCGCCATCGACACTTGAGGCCAGCATTCCGCGGACATTGAACGCCATAGTTTGTAAGTGCCTGGAACGCGACGTGAAGGCACGTTATCAGACGGTGAACGAACTTCTAGCTGATCTGGATGCCGTGCAGCGAGGACGCACGGCATCGCGGCTTCCGTCAGTAGTGGCGAGGTCGGGATACAATCGCTGGCTGGTCCCGGCAGTCCTGGTGCTCGTGGCTGCACTCGGTGCGGCTTTTGTGATGCGGTGGTATGGCGCGCGTCCATCCGCAGTGGCGACAACTCATCCCGCCATCAAGATTTTGCTGGCTGACTTTCAGAACAATACATCGGATACGGTGTTCGATGGCACGCTGGAGTCGAGCTTCGCCCTGGCAATGGAAGGCGCTCCGTTCATTAGCGCCTACAACCGCGCCTTGGCGCACAAGACCATCACGCAAATTAAACCGGACGCAACCACGCTGGATGAAAGTAATGCCAGTCTGGTGGCGCTCCGTGAAGGTGTGAACGTGGTCATCAGTGGCTCGGTCAAAAAAGAGGGCAACGATGAGTATCGAATCAGTTGCAAGGCAGTTGACCCTGTAAATACGAAAACGATAGCCACTGCCGAGAGTGGAGCAATACCCAAAACTGGCGTTTTGCAGGCGGTGGCTGATCTGGCGGCAAAGATGCGCCACGAATTGGGTGATACCACTCCTGAATCGGTCAGGCGCGAGCAGGAAGAGACCGTGACGTCCGGTTCGATAGAAGCGGTGCACGAATACGCCCTTGCCCAGGAGCTGCAATTCAACGGAAAGTGGGAAGATGCGAAGGCGCACTACTCACAAGCCATCAAGCTCGATCCGAATATGGGACGCGCGTACGCGGGCCTGGCGGTAATGAATGCCAACCTGGGGCGCAAGGCGGAAGCGGAAAGCTATTATCAGGCTGCCATGGCGCACATTGACCGCATGACAGACCGGGAAAAATACCGCACGCGCGGCGGCTATTACCTGATGACGCGCCAGCCGGAAAAGGCCATTGAACAATACGACGCCCTGGTGCAGCAGTACCCCGCAGACTCGGTCGGGCTTCCAATGTTGTCCCTCGCCTATTTTTACGACCGCGATATGGCTAAGGCAATGGATGCGGGATGGCGCGCTGTGGAGTCGGCGCCGAAAGTTCTGGCTCATCGCCATAATTATGCGCTCTACGCGATCTATGCCGGCAATTATGACGAGGGCATCAAGGCGGCAAAGCAGGTTCTGGAACAGGACCCGAAAGAGCTCGACGCGATGAAGGCGTTGGCCATGGGTCAGACAGGTTCAGGAGATCTCGCCGGTGCAGCTTCTACGTATCAGAGAATGGCACAGGTAAGCGCGGTCGGAGCCTCGGTTGCCAACATCGGCCTTGCGGATCTGGCCGCCTACCAAGGGAAGAATGCCGAGGCAGTTGCGCTGCTGACGAAAGGCATGACGGCCGATATGGCAGCCAAAGACCAGAGCAGCGCCGCGACTAAGGCAATCGCCATGGCGCAGTCCTACCTCGACAGCGGGGAGAAAGCCAGGGCGATTGCCTTGGCTGATCAGGCGGTAACGCTCAGTCCGGACCCGAGCACCATGATGGCGGCGGGAGAGGTCTACATCAATGCGGCTGAACCGGGCAAGGCCACAAAGCTGGTGGCGCAGCTCTCATCGCACATTGAGCCGGAGCCACAGATCTATGCGCTGCTGGTGCAAGGGCTGCTATCCCTCAAAAAGAATCAGGTAAGAGAGGCGATTGACGCATTTGATAAAGCCCAGAAAATTTCGAATACCTGGCTGGGGCATTTTTATCTAGGCAGAGCATACCTGCAAAAT
>Ga0070681_10003204_pt1 | contig 15249 bp, 11 predicted proteins | sample KBSC83BmetaG_FD_65650 | JGI IMG/M metagenome (GOLD analysis project Ga0070681, IMG submission 65650) | Corn rhizosphere microbial communities from Kellogg Biological Station, Michigan, USA - KBS C8-3B metaG | ecosystem: Host-associated > Plants > Roots > Rhizosphere | place: USA: Michigan...
GGCTGCCAAGATAGCGCGCGGCAAGCCGCGCATAGGCCTCATAGCCGCCGCCGGGGCTGGTGCCGACGATGATGCGGATGGTCTTGCCGGAGAAATTCTGGTCGGCTTCGGCTTGCGCCGTGCCGCTCGCAAAGAGAAGCGCCGTACAGACAAGTGCGGTGAGACGGCTTTGCAATGCTCCCTCCACCCTCACCCTCCCATTGCTACGCAATGGGTCCCTCCCTCTCCCGCTAGCGCGGGCGAGGGGCTGGACGCTGCAGGAATTCGAGCTGGCCCTGCCACTTCTGCCTGACCGCGTCGGCATAGGCGCGATCGACCATGTTCACCTTCGGGAACTGGTCCTTCCAGGCCCAGGGCCGCACGGCATAGATGATCATGCGCGAATTGGTAATGTCGTGCGCGGCGCGCTTGGCGGGCGACAGCAGCGGATCGATATGGCCGGTATAGCAGCCGTCGATCACGTCGGTCTGGGTCGCCGGGTCCCAGCGGGTGGCGATCGCCCACATCACCTCGGACGCGTCGGTGATGTCGATGTCCTCGTCCACCACCACGATGAGCCGGTTCATGTAGCCGGCCTGGGCACAGCCGGCGGCGACGAGGCCCGCCATCTTGGCGTGGCCGGCATGGAGTTGCTTCACGGCGATGACGGCGTTGAACATGGAGCCGAAGCCGGGAAGCATCCAGACGCCCGTGATGCCGGGCACGCCCGCCCCTTCGAGCTGGTCCCAGAGCGCGGCGAGGCGGGGCAGCTTGATCTGGCGGCCGGGATAGGTCGGCGCCGTCGGCGGCTGGCCGATGATGAGCGGCTTGTCCCGCCAATAGACGGCCTCGACCTTGAGCACCGGCTCGGCGCGGGCACCCGAGGCGTAATAGCCCGGCCATTCGCCGAACGGACCTTCGGGCCGCGCCTCGGTCTCGGGCGGCGGCATGAAGCCTTCGAAGACGAGCTCGGCATCGGCCGGGATCGGCAGGTCCGTCTTGCGGCCGCGCACGACATCGATGGGCCGGCCGAGCCGGCCGCCGGCGAGACCATATTCCGATACGCCGGCTCCCACCGCATTGGCCGCCACCATGCCCAGCACCGGCGCCTGGCCGACCGCGACCGCCATCGGGCAGGCGAGCCCGCGCGCCCAGTATTTCTTGCGGATGGTGTCGGCGTCCTTGCCGGGCTCGATGAAGATGCCGAGCGTATTGCGGTCGTGCACCATCACCCGGTAGGTGCCGACATTGACCCAGTCCGAGTCCGGGTCCTTGGTGATGTTGATGCATTCGGTGCCGATATAGCGGCCGCCATCCTCGGCATGCCAGAGCGGCGCCGGGAATTTGCCGAGATCGACCGCCTCGCCTTCCTCGACATGGTCGAGCACCGGGCCGCTGTTGACCTCGCGCGGCGGGATCGGCGCACGGCGCTGCTTCGGCGCCTTGCGGAAGGATTTGAGCGCCTCGAGGCTTAGCTCGCCGACCACGAAACGCGCCGTGCGCACATTGGACAGCATGCGAAAGTCGGAACTCACGCCCTTGATGTCCTCGAACAGCAACACCGGCGGATAGAGATGCTCGTGGCTGAGCTCGATCAGGGCGCCGAGCTCGCAATCCGGGTCGGCGCCCTGGACGCGCACCAGCTCGCCTTCCGCTTCGGCCTGGCGCAGGAACTCGCGCAGATCGCCCTGCGCCGCCGCGCCGAAAGCCTGCCTCTTGCCGCCGCCGTCCTGGTCCATTGCCGTCCCGTTATGTCGCGTTGACCCGAGCTTTTCAAAAATTGTATCCTCGTTTCGATTTTTGACAAAGACCGCGAGCCGCCGGGCCGGAAAAACGCCAAGAACCAGCCGGCCGCAGCGTCAATGGGAGGTTGATTTGGACAAGGTTTCGTTCCCCTACCGGGCCAGCAGCCATCTGGTCCTGCTGCACGTCATCGCCGAGTCGGGCGCCTGGGAGCGGCAGAATCTCGAGGTCAACTACAACTACCAGATCTCGTCCAAGGACGCGCACAAGATGGTGCCGACGGCCGAGGTCGAGTTCGTCGGCGGCAATCACGTCTCGACCTATGCGCACCGCGCACGCGGCGACGGCTGGGTCTATCTCGGCCAGAGCATGAACTACATCAACCACCAGCTGGTGGTGCATCCCGATTCGGGCATCAACGGCATCTCCGAGATGCGCGGCAAGAAGCTCGGCACGCGCGGCACCCATCCGCAGCTCAACGACTGGCTGTTCATGAAGCAGCGCGGCCTCGACACCGACCGCGACGATATCGAGATCATCAGCCAGGTCGAGTACGCCAAGGGCTCGATGGATCCGATCGACGAGAAGGCGCACAAGACCCGCGTGCCGCTCTGGCAATGGGTGCGCGACAAGAAGGTCGACGGCGCGCTGATCGGCCGCCCGGGCTCGCTTTTCGCCGAGCAGGCCGGGTTGAAGGTGATCGATGTCGAGCCGATGCCGATGATCTGGTTCACCACCGTCTCCTCGAGCCTGAAATTCGTCGAGCAGCATCCCGACATCGTCGAGCGGTTCCTGAAGGGCATCATCGAAGGCATCGCCTTCTTCAAGACCAAGCCCGAGGAGACGATGAAGATCATCCGCGAGCGCTACGGCAACGAGGGCAAGATGAGCGCCGAGCAGGCGGCGATCACCTATCACAGCGTCGCCAGCGCGCTCGAGCCGCGCCTCATGCCGGCCATGAAGTCGATCTCCAACGTCTATGAAGAAGCAGTCCGGCAGGACAAGGACGCGAAGAAGGTCAACCCGCTCGAGCTGTGGGACGTGCACCATATCCGCCGCATCGACGATTCCGGTTTCATCGACCGGCTCTACGGCAACCGCAAGCCGCTCAACGCCTTCTAGGAGGGGAGACGGTCCCATGCGCTTCCTCCTCGCTTGTCTCGCTGTCCTCGTGCTCGGCGGCCCGCTCGGTGCCGCCGAGGCGCCGGTCAGCTTCAAGGACAAGACGATCACCATGATCATCGGCTACGCGCCGGGCGGCGGCACCGACGCGTCGGGGCGCACCATCGCGCCCTTCATCGGCAAGCATCTGCCGGGCAATCCGACGGTGGTGGTGCAGAACGTGCCGGGCGCCGACGGCATGACGGCGCTCAATTATTTCGTCCAGCAGGTGAAGCCCGACGGGCTCACCATCACCATGGGCGCCTCGACGCAGGTCGATCTGCGCCACGCCAAGAGCCCGAACTCGCGCTACGATCCGAGCAAGTTCAACTTTGTCGGCGGCGTCGGGCGCGGCGGCACGGTGCTGATCCTGCGCAAGGACGCCGAGCCGCGCCTCCTCGACAAGTCGAAGCCGCCGGTGATGATGGGCGTCAATGGCGGGCTGCCGCGCTCCGGCATGCTGATCACCGCCTGGGGCATCGAATATCTCGGCTGGAACGCCAAATGGGTGCTGGGCTACGGCGAGACCAACGCCCTCATGATCGCGCTCGAGCGCGGCGAGATCGACATGACCTCGACCGCCAACATGTTCCAGATCGGCCGCCTGACCCAGAACGGCACCGCCATGATCCTGACGCAGTCGGGCGCGCTCGAGAAAGGCAAGCTGGTGGGCCGGCCGGATTTCGGCAAGACGCCGATCTTCCCCGAGGAGATGGCGGGCAAGATCAAGGATCCGCTGCAGCAGAAGGCCTTCGACTATTGGCGCGCCATCTCCTCGATCGACAAATGGCTGGCGCTGCCGCCCGGCACGCCGGCCCCCGTCGTCGCCGCCTATCGCGAGGCCTATCGCGAGATGGGGGACGATCCCGAGTTCCTCGCCCTCGGCCGCAAGATCAGCGAGGATTTCGCGCCGCAGAGCCATGAGGATGTCGAGCAGCTGGTCGCCGCCGTGGTGAGCGTGCCGCCGGAAGCGATGGATTTCACCGACCTGCTGCTGAAGAAGCAGGGCATCAACCTGAAATGAGGCGAGGATCATGCAGGCCGGACCGGTAAGCGAGGCCGACCGCCTCGCCGCGATGGGCGACCTCCGCGAGCTGATCCGCCTCGCCGAGGCGCGCGGCGAGCTCGAGCGGATCCAGGGCGCCGACCCCCATCTCGAGATGGGCGCGCTCTACGAGCTCAGCTTGCGCGACACCTTCCCGCCGCTGCTGCTGTTCGAGGACATCAAGCACCATCCGAAGAGCCACCGCGTGCTCATGAATGTGCGCTTCTCGCGCATCTTCCAGGACAATCTCGATCTCGAGGCGCTCAAGGCCTTCCGCAAGCGGCGCAAATGGGAGGCCGAGCCGATCGCGCCCGAGGAAGTCAATGCCGGGCCGATCTGCGACAACATCCTCCGCGACGATGCCGTCAATGTACGCGCCTTCCCGGCCGGCCATTGGCACGAGCAGGATGGCGGACCCTATATCGGCACCGAATGTCTCATCATCAACAAGGATCCCGACAGCGACTGGGTGAATGTCGGGACCTACCGCGTGCAGGTGCAGGACGAGAAGACCGTCACCGTCTTCATCGAGCCCGGCAAGCATGGCAGCGTCATCCGCGAGAAATATTGGGCGAAGGGCGAGCCCTGCCCGATGGTGGTGTGCGTCGGCCAGGCACCGATCCTCGGCGTCGTCGCCTCGACCGCCTCGCGCCACGGCGTGTCGGAGCTGGAGACGGCCGGCGGCCGGCTCGGCAAGCCGATCCGCGTCATTCGCGGCGAAGTGACGGGCCTGCCGATTCCCGCCGATGCCGAGCTCGCCTTCGAAGGCTTCATGCCGCCGCCCTCGCAAGAGACGCGGCCGGAAGGGCCTTTCGCCGAATGGCCGGGCTATTACGCGACGGACCGGCACGCCGAGCCGGTGGTGCGCGTGACGCGCATCTATCACCGCAACGATCCGATCCTGATCGGCCAGCCGCCGGCCAAGCCGACCTTTCCCGGCCGCCAGCCGAGCCTCGCCGGCATGGCGGCGATCTGGGACGCGCTCGAGGCGGCCGGCGTGCCGGGCATCACCGGCGTGTGGAAGCCGTTGGGCGGCGGCGTCAGCTTCATCAATGTCATCGCCATCAAGCAGCTGCATGCCGGCCACGCCAAGATGGCCGGACTGGTCGCCGCCGGCTGCGGTCCCGCCGCCTATATGACGCGCATCATCATCATCGTGGACGACGACATCGACATCACCAACCAGGCCGAGGTGATGTGGGCGCTGGCGACGCGCTGGGATCCCAAGACCCAGACCGACATCATCGACGGCTGCTGGTCCGGCTATATCGACCCGCAGATCAGCCCGGCCAAGCGCGACACCGACGACCTCACCACCGCGCGCATCGTGATCTATGCGGTGCGGCCATGGGCCTGGAAGGACAAGTTCCCGAAGGTGAACCATGTGCCCGAGGAGTACGCGGCCGAGGTCGAGCGGAAGTGGCGCGACAAGCTCGCGTTTCTGGCGAAGCACAAGAACGGCGGGTGATGAGCCCCTCTCCCGCTTGCGGGAGAGGGAGGGGCCCGTTGCGCAGCAGCGCGAAGCAACGGGAGGGTGAGGGGACCTCACCACCATCCCCTCACCCTCCCATCGCTTCGCGATGGGTCCCTCCCTCTCCCGCAAGCGGGAGAGGGGCTAAGTGGAGAACGTGATGTCTGATGCAATGGCAGCCTTCGACGCCAAGCTGGCGCAATCCAACATCCGCGGCCAGTGGAAGTCGGAGGTTTTCCTCTCGGCGGCGCTCGACGGGCCGAAGCCGAGGGGCCGGGCGCTCGCCTGGCGCTGGGCCGAGATGGATGCGCTGCTCGACGAGGCGGGCCGCGTCATGCCGGAGAGCATGGCGGCGCGGCGCAGCCTCATCTTCGCCAATCCCGACCTGCCGCACGGCACGACCCACACCATCAATGCCGGCATCCAGATGATCCTGCCGGGCGAGCTCGCCTGGGCGCATCGCCATTCGATCGCGGCGCTGCGCTTCGTCATCCAGGGCGACCGCTCGCTCTGCACGGTGGTGAATGGCGAGCGCTGCGCCATGGAGGACAACGACCTGGTGCTGACGCCGAACTGGAGCTGGCACGATCACCATAACGGCGCCAACCGCGCCGGCTATTGGCTGGACGTGCTCGATGTCGGGCTCGTGCTGGGGCTGAACCAGACCTTCTATCAGCTCGGCGAGGCGAAGGAGCAGCCGCTCGCCACCGGCGGACAGGGTCCGAAGCTGCGCTATCCCTGGCGCGAGACCGAGCCCTTGCTGCGCGCCGCACCGCTCGACCGGCATGACGGGCAGATCCTGGATTACCGCGACCAAAACGCCGCGGCGACCCTGCCGACGCTCGCCTGCCGCATCCAGATCCTGCCGCCCGGCTTTTCCGGCGCGCGCCGCCGCCGCACCTCGAGCGCCGTCTATTTCGCCGTCGCCGGCGAGGGCCGCATCGAGATCGGCCCGGAGACGATCGGCTGGGCTGCCCGTGATTCGATCGCCCTGCCCAATTGGAGCTGGCACCGGCTGATCAACGATTCGGCGACCAAGGAAGCGATCCTGTTCTCGGTGCATGACACGCCGAGCCTGCAGGCGCTGGGATTCTATCGCGAGGAATTGGGGTAACTGCCCTCTCCCAACGGGAGAGGGGCAAGTTGATCAGGTGCGGGCCTTCTTGCTTGTTGCCGGCGGGCTCGCGACCGGAGTCACGGCGGCGCCGAGGCGGCGCGACAGGCTGGTCGCGACCTCCTTCAAGGTCACGGCCGGCGGGCCGTCATAATCGACATTGAACGTGCCGGCGATGCTGACGAGGGTGATGCACAGGGAGAGCCGCCCGCTGACATCGAACACCGGCGCCGACAAAGCGGCGAGGCTGGGATTTTCCTCGGTGATGGCGCGCGCGATGCCGGTGCGCAGGATCTCGTCGCGCATGGCCTGGATGCGCGCCCGCGTCATCGCCTCCTTCTTGGAATGCGTCCCGTTCCAGCGCGCGATCTCGCGCTCGAGGAAGGGCTCGAGGGCGGCGGCGGCGTGCCAGGCGAGAAAGGTCTTGCCGGAGGCGGTGGTGAGCAGCGGCGTGTTGCGCCCTTCGCGGATGCGCACGGCCGAGGCGAGGTCGCTCTGCTCCCAGCGGATGACGGTCGGGCCGTTCGAGCCCCAGACGCAGATCAGCGACGGCAGGCGCGTGCGCTCGGTGAGGTCGGCGAGACATTCGGTGCCGAGCCGTACCGCATCCATGCGGCCGAGCGCCGTCACGCCCAGCTCGACGATGTGCGAGCCGAGATCGTAGCGGCCGGTCACCGGATTCTGCTCGACCAGCCGCGTGCGGATGAGGCCGAGCAGATAGCGGTGGGTGCGCGTCGCCGACATGCCGGCGGCCGCGGCGATCTCGCCCAGGGTCGAAGGCCGGCCGAGCGCCGCCAGGGTGTTGAGCAGCGCCACGCCGACGATGATCGAGCGGTTGCCGTGGCGCGGACCGCGTTCGGGACGTTCGACGGCCGGGGCTTTGGCGGGTTTTCGCATGGGCGCGGAGTGTGCCTGAGCCTCGGCCGCAGGGCAATTGCCGCAAAGCGGGCGGGTGGCGCTAATATGCCGCCATGTCCTCGCCAAACAAGCCGCTGATCGTTCCGCTGATCGTTGCCTGCGCGCTGTTCATGGAGAATCTCGACAGCACCGTGATCACCACGGCGCTGCCGCAGATGGCGCTCACCTTCGGCACCACCGCCGTCCATCTCAATATCGGCGTCACCGCCTATATCCTGAGCCTCGCGGTCTTCGTGCCGGTGAGCGGCTGGGTCGCCGACCGGCTCGGCGGCCGCGCGGTGTTCCGCGCCGCGATCGGCATCTTCACGCTGGGCTCGATCCTGTGCGGCCTCTCGAACAGCACCGAGCAGCTGATCGCGGCGCGCGTGCTGCAGGGCTTCGGCGGCGCCATGATGACGCCGGTCGGACGCCTGGTCATGCTGCGCTCGATCGATCGCAGCGACCTCGCGCGCGCCGTCTCCTATCTCACCGTGCCGGCGCAGCTCGGTCCGGTGATGGGGCCGGTGGTCGGCGGCTTCATCACCACCTATCTCTCCTGGCGCTGGATCTTCTTCATCAACCTGCCGATCGGCCTGCTCGGCATGCTGCTGGTCACCCTCTATATCGACAATCGCAGCGAGGGCCGGCGCCGGCCGCTCGACTGGCTCGGCTTCCTCCTCACCGGCACGGCCGCGATCGCGGTGATGTACGGCGTCGAGACGATCGGGCGGCGCGGCGAGGATCCGCTGCTGGGCGCCGTCTCACTGGTCATCGGTCTGGCACTCGGCACCCTCGCCGTGCTGCATTTCCGGCGCGCGCCGGCGCCGCTGCTCGATCTCAGCCTGCTGCGCGTCCCGACCTTCCGCGCCAATTTCTGGGGCGGGCTGCTGTTCCGCATGTCGATCGTGACCCCCTTCCTGCTGCCCATCATGTTCCAGCTCGTCTTCGGCATGAGCGCCTTTGTCTCCGGCCTCTTCACCTTCACCACCGCCGCGGCCTCGCTGGTCATGAAGATGACGGCGATCAAGGTGATGCGCCGGTTCGGCTTCCGCAGCGTGCTGGTGTGGAACGGCTTCATCACCGCCATGACGCTCCTCGCCTGCGGCTTTCTCACCCCTTCGACGCCGGCGGTCATGATCGTGGCGGTGCTGCTGTTCGGCGGCTTCTTCCGCTCGCTGCAATTCAACACGCTGCAGACGGTCGCCTATGCCGAGGTGCCGCCGGCCCAGATGAGCTCGGCCACCACCGTCGCCAGCATGGTGCAGCAGCTCGGCAACGGCTTCGGCGTCGCCCTCGCCGCGCTGCTGCTGCAGCTGGCGCTCGCCTGGCGCGGCAGCTCGGCGCCCGATCTCCTGGATTTCCGCTTCGTCTTTGCCGCGGTGACGGCACTGTCGCTGACCTCGATCCTGTTCTACCTGCCGCTCGCCAAGGATGCCGGCGCCGAGGTCAGCGGGCATCGGCCGAAGGCGGCCAAGGCCGAGGCGCCGGCCGCCGATTAGCCGAGTCTGGACAGGGCCCGGCCTTTTCCGCGAAAATACGCAATCGATTTCGTTTTTTGATGGGCCGCGAGGCGCGATGACCGAGTATCTGGTCGGCAAGCTCGCCGACATTCCCGAGGACAAGGGCATCGCCGTGCAGGCGGGGCGGCGCATCGTCGCCGTCTTCCGGCGCGGCCGCGAGCTGTTCGCCATCGCCAATGCCTGCCCGCACAAGGGCGCCTCGCTCTGCGAGGGCGCCTGGCTCAAGGAAGAGGCCGTGTTGCGCTGCCCGTGGCATCATTGGAACTGGCAGCTCGAGGATGGCCGGCTCGAGGCCGATCCGCGCCAGGGCCTGCGCACCTACGATATCAAGCTCGACGGCGAGGAGGTGGTGCTCACCGTGTGAGCGCCTAGGCGCCAGAAGGAGGAAAGAATGGACGGCATCGCCGACGCTCCGAAGCGCGAGACCGCGCTGCGCGTGAAACCCGATCCGATCGATGCGCGCGGCCGGGCCATGGAGGTGGTCGACACCGATTTCCATTTCCTGCCGGAATGGGACGAGCTCCGCCGCCATATGCGCGAGCCCTTCCGCACCGTCATGACCAAATATCCGCCGGTCGGCGGCGATTACGGCCCGGCCATCGCGCTCGGTCTCGAGGGCACCGGCCAGGAGACGCAAGGCCGCGCCCGCACGGCCGAGGACATCATCGAGGTGATCGACGCGATCGGCGTCGACACGGTGATCGTCAGCCCGGGCTTCCAGCGGCCGCAGAGCATGTATCACCAGGCGGCGGTGACGGCGACGGCCGAGGCCTACAACAATTACCTGATCGAAGAGGTGCTGCCGAAATCGAAGCGCATCAAGGCCGAGATCATGGTCAACCACCGCAACCCGGCCGACGGCGCGGCCGAGATAAGGCGCGTCGGCGCGCATCCCGGATTCGTCAGCGTCTATACCGAGTTCGGCGGCAATTACGAGCCCTTGGGCTCTGCCAAGCACGATCCGATCTTCGAGGCGGCAGCCGAGCACGACCTCGTCGTCACCTCGCATGTCGGCACCTTCTGGCAGCAGATGACGCCGCTGGCGCAGGGGGCCCGCACCTGGACCGAGCTGTTCGGCATCGCGAGCTGCGGCATCTCCATGTCCTACATCGCCAGCATGATCATGCAGGGGCTGTTCGACAAATGGCCGGACCTGCGCATCATCCTCAAGGAAGGCGGCTTCTGGTGGATGCCGGAATTCCAGGCGCGGGCCGACGATTTCTACCTGAACCACCCGGGCGACATCCAGCTCTGCGAGCGCAAGCTGGAAGCGGGAGAGGAATTCCTGCACAAGCTGCCGAGCGAATATTTCTTCAGCAATATCCGCTTCGCCAGCCAGCCCATGTGCGTGCCGAAGAACATCGCGCATTTCAAGGCGCTGATGGATATGTGCCGCGGCGAGGACATGCTGCTCTATTCCTCGGATTGGCCGCACGCCACCTTCGACCCGCTCAACTGGGTGTTCGAGACGCCGCTGTCCGAGGAAGGCCGCAAGAAGATCCTGGCCGACAACGCCAAGGGCTGGTTCAAGCGGCTGTAAGAGATCCCGCTCTCCCCCACTTCTGGGGGAGAGGGCCGGGGTGAGGGGGCATGAGCGGCACAACATCGACGATGGGCCGCTTTCCTTTTGCCTAACTCGCCACTCCGATCGCTTTCGCACCCCCTCACCCCGGCCCTCTCCCCCTGGCGAGGGGAGAGGGAGATTTATGTTCACTCCGCCGGCGCGCCGGGCGCGCCGGTTTCGCCGCGCCGCGCGAAGCGGGCGCGCATCCTGGCGAACATCACATAGAGCGCCGGCACGAAGATGATGCCGAGCAGCGTCGCCGCGAGCATGCCGCCCTCGACGGTGGTGCCGATCGAGCGGCGCGCGCCGGCGCCGGCGCCGGTCGCGATCACCAACGGGATGACGCCGATGATGAAGGCGAAGGCGGTCATCAGCACAGCCCGGAAGCGCTCCTGCGCCCCGGCCAGCGCCGCCTCGCGGATGTCGCGTCCGCGCTCCTGCTCCGATTTGGCGAACTCGACGATGAGGATCGCATTCTTGGCGGCGAGCCCGATCAGCAGGACAAGGCCGATCTGCGCATAGACATCGGTCGCCATGCCGCGCAGGAGCAGCGCCAGCAGCGCGCCGAGCACCGCCACCGGCACCGAGGTGATGACCGGCAGCGGCAAAGTCCAGCTCTCATATTGCGCCACCAGGAAAAGGTAGGCGAAGACCAGCGCCAGCACGAAGGCGATTGCCGCCTGTCCGCCCGCCTGCTTCTCCTGATAGGATAGGCCCGACCATTCATAGCCGAATTCCGCCGGCAGGCGCTGCGCCGCGACCTGCGCCATGGCCTGGATCGCCTCGCCCGAGCTGCGGCCGGGCGCGGCCTGGCCATTGATATTGACCGAGGGGAAGAGGTCGTAGCGCGTCACCAGGTCCGGACCGAGCTGCTCGGTCAGCGTCACCAGGCTGCGCAACGGGATCATCGCCCCCTTGGCGCTGCGCACATAGAGCTGGTCGATGTCGGTGATGGTCCTGCGGAATGCCGCCTCGTCCTGCACCCGTACCTGGAACACCCGCGCATAGAGGTTGAAGTCGTTGATGTAGACCGAGCCGAGATGGGCCTGCAGCGTGGCGAAGATGTCGGCCGGCGAGACGCCGAGCACCTCCGCCTTGGCGCGATCGAGCTCGACCTGCACGCGGGGCACGTTGGCGCTGTAGGTCGTGAAGACGGCGCGCAGGTCCGGATTCTGGTTGGCGGCATAGAGCAGCGCGCCGGCGGCCGCCGCCATCGCTTGCGGATCCTGGCCGGCGAGGCCCTGGAGACGGAAATCGAAACCGCCGGTGCGGCCGAGGCCCGGGATGGAGGGCGGGTTGAAGGCGGTGATGCTCGCCGACGGCAAGGCGGCGAACTGGGTCTGCAGCCGCGCGATCACCGGCTGCACCGTCGCGCTGCGATCGCTCCAGGGCTTCAGCACGGCGATCACCGTGCCGGCATTGGAGGTGCTCGCGCTGGTGATGAGGCTGAAACCGCTGAGCTCGATCGTGTCGGAGACGGCCGCATCGTCATGCAGGATTTTCGCGACCTGATCGACCACGGCGCCGGTGCGCGCCAGCGAAGCGGCGTTGGGCAGCTGGATATTGACGAAGAAATAGCCCTGGTCCTCGTCAGGCAGGAAGGCGGTGGGCACGAAGCGGAAGAGCAGCCAGCCGCCGCCGCTGACCAGCAGGAGGGCGAGCAGCGTGACGATCAGGCGGCGCGAGAGCAGCGTCACCGCCCCGCCATAGCGCTGGCGCGCCGCCGCCAGCGTCCGGTTGAACCACAGGAAAGGCCCGCGATGCGCCTGGCCCGGCGGACGCAGCAGCAGGCTGCACAGGGCCGGGCTCAAGGTCAGCGCATTGATCGCCGAGATCACGATCGAGACCGAGATGGTGACGGCGAACTGGCGATAGAGCTGACCGGTGATCCCCGGCAGGAAGGCGACCGGGGCGAAGACGGCGACCAGCACCAGCGTCGTCGCCACCACCGGCCCGGTGATCTGCGCCATCGAGCGGCGCGTCGCCTCGGCATTGGAGATGCCGGGATTCTGCTCGATGTGGCGCTGGGTGTTCTCGACCACCACGATGGCGTCGTCCACCACCAGCGTGATCGCCAGGACCAGCGCGAAGAGCGAGATGGTGTTGGCGGAATAGCCGATGGCGAACAGGACGGCGAAGACGCCGATCAGCGACACCGGGATGGCCAGTGTCGGGATGAGCGTGGCGCGCCACTCCTGGAGAAACAGAAAGGTCACCGCCACCACCAGCAGGAAGGTGATGGCGAGCGTCGTGACGATCTCCTGGATGGAGGCGGTCACGAAGCGCGTCGTGTCATAGACGATGGTATAGGCGAGCCCGTCGGGGAAGCTGTGCGACAGCTGGTCGACGCGGGCACGCACCGCCTTGGCGACGGCCAGCGCGTTGGCGCCGGGCGCCAGATAGACCGCGAGCGTCGCCGAAGGCGCGCCGTTCAGCTTCGAGCTCGCGCTGTAGGTCTGGGCGCCGAGCTCGACCCGCGCCACGTCACGCAGCCGCACCAGCGCGCCGTCCGGGTTGGCGCGAAGGATGATGTTCGAGAACTCTTCCGGCGTCGCGAGCCTGCCGCGCGCCACGACCGTGAGCTGCTGCTGCTGGTCGGTGCCGACGGGCGGGGCACCGATCTGGCCGGCAGCGGCCTGGATATTCTGCTGGTTGACCGCGGCGATGAGGTCGGCCGAGGTGATGCCGAGCGCGTTCATGCGCTCGGGGTCCATCCAGATGCGCATGCTGTAATCGAGCGCGCCGATGAGCTGGGAATCGCCGACCCCGGCAATGCGCGCGATCGCATCGCGCACATTGATGCTGGCATAGTTGCTGATGAACAGCTGGTCGTACTTGCCGTTCGGCGAGTAGAAATTCACCGCCTGCAGGAAATTGGTCGAGCGCTTGCGAACGGTGAGGCCGAGGCGGGTCACGTCGGAGGGCAGCTGCGCCGTCGCCAGCGCCAGCCGGTTCTGGACGTTGACCTGGTCGATATTGGGATCGCTGCCGATGGCAAAGGTCACCGACAGGCTGTAGCTGCCGTCATTGGCGCTGGTCGATTCGAGATAGAGCTGGTTCTCGACGCCGTTGATCTGGGCCTCGATCGGCGCCGCCACCGTCGCGGCGACGGTCTCGGCGCTGGCGCCCGGATAGGAGGCGGTGACGCTCACCACGGGCGGCGTGATGTCGGGATATTGCGCGACCGGGATGGCGGACAAAGCGAGCAGGCCGGCGAGCAGGATCACCAGCGAGAGGACGATGGCGAATTTCGGCCGGCGGATGAAGAAATCGCTGGGCACCGCTCAGCGCCCGGCGCCGCTGGCGCTGGCCGGATTGGCTGCCGGGTTTTGCGCCGTGGCCGGCTGCGCCGGATTCGGTAGGGTTGCCGGCTGCGCCGGATTCGGTAGGGTTGCCGGCTGCGCCGGCGGGGCCGCCTCGACCGGCTGCACCGGCGCGCCGGGCCGCACCTTCTGCAGCCCGTCGGTGATCACGCGCTCGCCCTCGGCGAGGCCCTGCTCGACGACCCAATCCTGGCCGATCTGGCGGCTGGCGGTGATGCGGCGCTCGACGACCTTGTTGGCATCGTCGACGACGAGCACGAACTTGCCGTCCTTGTCCTGCTGCACGGCGGCGCCGGGGGCGAGGATGCCGCGCTCGGGCTGACCGGGGCGCACCACGACCGTGGCGAAGAGGCCGGGCAACAGCAGCTTGTCGGGATTGGCAAAGAGGGCGCGCACGGCGACCGTGCCGGTGGCGGCATCGGCCGTGTTGTTGACGAACTCGATGCTGCCGGGACTGTCGTACAGGGTGCCGTTGCTGAGCCGCAGACGCGGCACGAAAAGCCGGTTGATGTCGGTTTGCGAGGCGCCGGTCTTCTGCCTGATGGTGAGGAGGTCGCGCTCGCTGACCGAGAACAGCGCGCGGATCGGATCGAGCTCGACCAGGGTCGCCAGCGGCGCGCTGCTCGCCGTCACCAGATTGCCGATGGTGAGTGCCGCCTTGCCGATGCGGCCATCGATCGGCGCCGCGATGGTGGTGTAGCCGAGATTGAGCTGGGCGATATTCACATTGGCCTGGGCCTGCTGCACGCCGGCCGCGGCCGTATCGCGCTGCGCCAGCGCCTGGTCGAGCGCCGATTGCGGCTGGAAGCGGTCGCGCGCGAGCTCGGCGATACGCGCATAATTGCTCTGCGCCTGCTTGAGACTGGCCTCGGCCTGGGCGAGTTGCGCCTGCGCCGCCATCAGCTGCGCCTGATAGGGCGCCGGATCGATCTCGAACAGGAGATCGCCGGCCTTCACATCCTGGCCTTCGCGAAAATCGATCTTGATCAGGAAGCCGTCGACCCGCGCCCGGATGTCGACCGACTGCACCGCCTCGATGCGGCCGACATATTCGTAGGAGGGGGTGATGTCGCGCGCCGTGACGCGCTGGACGGTGACCGAGGGCGGCGGACCGGCCGGCGCCTGAGCGCGCGCCGGCAGCGCCGCCAACAGGGCGGCCAACAGCAGAGACAGGGCTGACGCGGCGGAGCTCGGCATCGCGGACCTCGCAAGGGGACGAACGAGGGCGGCGCCGGTTCCAGAGACGAGACCGCAAAGCCGGCTCAGGGCCGGACGACCGCCTTGCCGATCAGGCTGCCCGCCTCGACCGCCTCGTGGGCGGCGGCGATCTCCGCCAGCGGCCAGTCTCGCGCCACCGCATTGATCAGCCGGCCGGCCGCCAGCGCCTCGGTGATGCCGGCGACGGCACGGCCGCGCGCCGCCGCGTCGATGC
>Ga0070681_10003206_pt1 | contig 15243 bp, 11 predicted proteins | sample KBSC83BmetaG_FD_65650 | JGI IMG/M metagenome (GOLD analysis project Ga0070681, IMG submission 65650) | Corn rhizosphere microbial communities from Kellogg Biological Station, Michigan, USA - KBS C8-3B metaG | ecosystem: Host-associated > Plants > Roots > Rhizosphere | place: USA: Michigan...
CCATCAACAAGTGCGCTACGCACCTTCTGTTCCCGTTCGCGACAAACCAGGTCGGCTTTGACACTGGCATCGCGATCTCGAACACTTCGCAGGATGCGTATGGCACTTCGACCCAGACCGGAACTTGCACGATTAACTTCTTCGGCGCAGGTGCACCGGCTGCGGTAACTACGGCTGCGATTGCGGCAGGGACAACCTACGCATCGACCGTGATGGCGCTAGCCCCGAACTTCCAGGGCTACATCATCGCCGATTGCCAGTTCCAGTATGCGCATGGCTTCGCGTTCGTCACCCGCGTGGGTGCCACGGATGTCGCCATGGGTTACCTGGCGCTGGTGATTCCGGATCCGCCGCGGTCCCCGAACGGCTTCGACAAGGCCGGCTTGGGTGCGGGCGAGATGCTGGGTCAGTAGCCTTAACCTAAGTAAGTCATCGAAGGAGGAGAGCTTCGGCTCTCCTCCTTTTTTATTCCTCTTCCGGCTCGTTCCCCCCAAAGTTTACGGCAAATTCGTTTTCATTTATTGCCAGTGGTGTTATACTAACTTTCTCTCCGCGTCCTTTCCCTGACTCCGTGTGTTCAAAATTGAGGTGAATAATGGCTTTTTCCAAGTCTTTACGTGGAATTCTTATCGCAATATGTCTGATCTGGGTCGGCGCCGCGCAAGCGCAAACCGTTTCGATAGTCTCCGGGAACGGCCAGCTGGTAAAGGCATTCTTCCCCAGTAATGCCCCGCTGGTAGTCGTCGTTCGCGACGCTAACGGCAATCCCCTTAAGGGTGTGCAAGTCAAGTGGACGGTTAGCGGTGGGACGGCCGGCACTCCTGGGATCCTGTATGCTTCGCAAACAACAACGGATGCCAATGGGCAGGCCTCAAATACATTTATCGGGGCAAACGTCACCCTCCCCGCGTCATTTGCGCAAAGCACAGTTACGGCAACTTACGGAACGGCGCATGCGGTATTTACGGAAACAACGGCCGGGATCCAGCTTTCTGACGGAACCATACTCGTCCAAGCCACGGTGCTTTCCCCGAGTCTCGCTCAATTACCGCTAACCGGAGCCGCTGGCCAGCAGGGCGCCATTCCCGTAAAGATCAGAGTAAATGCCATCTTCGGGCTCCAGGCGAACCAGGGGATCCCGAACGTATCTATAGTGGCCACGCCGGACACCGCCAATAACCCATCCACGATCGGTTGTGCAGGCGGCACCATTTACACGGACACCAGCGGTAACGCCACTTGCAATCTCGTTTACGGGGGAAAGATCGGCAGCGGGAATTTCACCGTTAATGTGGGTAGCTGGGACAACTTCAACTTCAGTTACAAGGTCGTTGCCGGTGCTCCTGCATCGATCATCGTGAAGTCAGGCGATCAACAATCGGGAAGTCCCGGGCAGGCCTTGCCCAATCCGCTGCTCGTTGAAGTTACCGATCTGGGTGGGAACGACCTCGCCGGAGTTCCAGTGGTATTTGAACCTGTAGTCGCGGGCACCGCCACGCTTACAAACGTGAGTCCAGCTACGGACAATAGCGGACGAGCTTCCGCTCGCGTGACGCTCGGCAATACGGCTGGCGCAGTGCAGATTCGCGCGCGAACGACGGATAATGCAGCTTCGGTATTGTTCACAGCAAATGTCAATGTAGTTATCGCCGGCATGCAGAAGGTTTCAGGGGACCCGCAGGACACCGCCGTCACCAATACGGCATTCGGAACTCCACTGGTCGTCCAGGTGACCGATAACCAGGGCCGGCCCGTCGTGGGCGCGCCGGTGACCTTTACGTTGACCAGCGGCAGTGCGACCCTGGGCACAACCAGCTCGATCACCGATTCGAATGGTCACGCGTCCACCACGGTTACAGCCGGCCCCAACGCCGGGCCAATCGTGATCACAGCCTCCTCGACCCCGGCGCCGCCAGTTACTTTCAATCTATCGTCGCGGCTGCCCGGCCCCTCGTGTGACGTAAATCGGGCTTTCTCGAATGGCGCCAGTTTCAAGGTGAATTGGATCGCGCCAGGATCGGTAGCCACCATTACTTGTACTGGGCTCGCTCCCGGCATCCAGGGATCGGTCGTATCAACTCCATTTGGCCCGCTTCCTTTGCAGGTTGCCGGCGTCACCGTGCAGTTTGATACTCTATATGCGCCGATCTACAGCGTTTCGAACATCAACGGGCAGGAATCTGTCAATGTCCAGGTTCCCTTTGAACTATCCCCCGGAACCGTGCCAGTGACAATCAATGTAAATGGCGGGACCAATCCCCCAGGTCTTACTGCACTGATTTCACCGGCGGCGCCCGGAATTTTCGAAACGATCATGTCAGATGGTGTGAAGCGCGCCGTAGCAGTTCGGCCTAACGGCAGTTTCGTCTCTATCGAAAATCCGGCGCATCACGGCGAGCGAATCAGAACGTATCTCACGGGATTGACGCCCGACGCTGGAACAATCGGGACCAACATGTTCGCTCCGCTCGATCAAGATATTGCCATCACCAGCCGCGTCATTGTCGGCATAAACAATGCCGGCGTGCCGGTGCACTCGGTAACGTATGCTCAGGATCTGATCGGAGTTTGGGAAGTGCAGTTCGACATTCCTAGCAATGCTCCGACCGGGTCGAACGTAGTCTTCTCTGTGGGTGTGCCATCAGGTGGCGGCTACGCTTATACACAAGGGTCCAGCATTCCAATCCAGTAATCGCAGGTTACGCGGGGGCGAGCTAAAAGGCTCGCCCTCTTTTTTTGTTGTTATCCCCTCCTACGTTTCCGGAAGTGCTAGATTGATATCTCCGTGTCACATATGAATTCCTGCGAGTGCGTGCGGATTCTTGTCCTGGCGATTTCCGTTGCCGCGGAGGCGCCGCTCAATGCGGAAGTGCATACAGTGCCGCCGCCTGGCGTCGAGGTTCCTGCCGCGGAGCGTGCGGACCTCGAAGCGGGGCTTTCGAAACTTAGCAGCCGAATCGACAAGCTGCGGTGGAGTCCTCTGGCGCAGGATATTGCCATTTACGAAAAAGCCGTCCACTTTGGACTCAAATACAACGAGTTTTTCAAAACGGATGACATTTCGCGGGCAAAGGTGCTGCTCGATGAAGGCTTGGCGCGGGCCGAGGCCCTCGGACGGGGAGAAGCGCCCTGGAGCAGTGCGACAGGTCTGGTGGTTCGCGGTTACGTCTCGAAAATTGATGGCAGCGTACAGCCTTACGGTCTGGTGGTTCCCCCATCTTACTCGCCCGACGCCCCACATCGCTGGCGTCTGGATGTCTGGTTTCACGGACGCCAGGAAAACTTGAGCGAAGTCAACTTCCTATTTGAGCGCGAGCGCAACCGCGGTGAGTTCACACCGCGCGACACTATCGTGCTGCATCTCTATGGCCGGTACTGCAATGCCAATAAGCTTGCCGGCGAAGTGGACTTGTTCGAAGCACTGACCGCGGTGAAAAGCCAGTATGCTATCGACGAAAATCGCATCGTCATCCGTGGGTTTAGCATGGGTGGCGCCGCTGCGTGGCATTTCGGGGTTCACTACGCAGGCGATTGGGCTGCGGTTGCCCCCGGCGCCGGGTTTAGCGAGACGCCGCAATTCTTGAAGGTATTTCAAAAAGAGACGGTCGAGCCCTCTTGGTGGGAAGAGAAGCTGTGGCATATGTACGATGCGAATGACTATGCCGTGAACCTGTCCAACTGCCCTGTGGTGGCATATAGCGGCGAGATCGACATCCAGAAACAGGCGGCTGATGTGATGGCTGAAGCGATGGCACGCGAGGGCATGCGGCTCACCCATATCATCGGGCCGAACACCGCTCACAAGTATCACCCGGATTCCAAGATCGAAATCAACCGGCTGATCGATGCGATCGCAGAACGCGGCCGCGATCCTTATCCGCGCAAAGTGCGATTCACCACCTGGACCCTGGCTTACAACCGCATGAAGTGGGTCGTAATAGACGGTTTAGCAAAACATTGGGAGCGAGCGCGGCTGGATGCCGAGGTGGTTGGCGATCACACGGTGGAAGTTCACAGCGCCAATGTGACGGCTTTTTCGCTACAAATGGGGGCAGGCGGCTGTTTGCTAGATAATACCCGACCGCCGGATGTGGTCATTGACGGCCAGCATGTGGCTGCCGCGGTGCCGATGTCCGACCGCTCCTGGACGGCGCATTTCCGCCGCTCGGGGGCACAGTGGACCTCGGGCGAGGGCGTCGCGCAATCGGGATTGTCGAAACGGCACGGGTTGCAGGGGCCGATCGATGATGCCTTTCTCGATAGTTTCATCATGGTGCGTCCCACCGGTACGCCGATGGTCCCGGCCATTTCTCACTGGGTAGCGGCCGAACAAGAGCATGCCATCACGCATTGGCGAAAACAGTTCCGCGGTGAGCCGCGAGTGCGTGACGATATCACGATTACGGATGCCGATATTGCGGGAAATAACTTAGTGCTGTGGGGCGATCCAGCCAGCAACAAAGTGCTGGCACGCATTGCCGGCCAGTTGCCAATCCGATGGACCCAGGACGCTGTGTTGCTCGGCAACTCTCGATTCCCCTCTGCTTCCCACGCGCTCGTAATGATCTACCCAAATCCGTTGAATCCGAATAAATACGTGGTGCTGAACAGCGGAGCCACTTTCCGCGAGTACGACGATCTGAATAATGCGCGGCAGATTCCGAAGCTGCCGGACTTCGCGGTGATCGACACGACCACGCCGCCCGACGATCGCTATCCGGGCAAGGTGGCGGCGGCTGGTTTTTTTGGCGAACGGTGGGAAATGCCGGATTCAGCCGGCCGGTAGATTTGCAAAGGGATGGCGGAGAGGAGAGGATTCGAACCTCCGGAACCCGTAAAGGCTCAACGGTTTTCGAGACCGCCGCAATCGACCACTCTGCCACCTCTCCGCGTCGGGATAAGACCAGTATAGCAACCGTGCGCCGCGTACCTTCTACGTCCCCGATCAACAACTTCCAAAGCATGCGCACACCGGCCTGACGGTCACGGATCGGAAAGGCACAGTCTGCTGGTGAGACGCAAGCCGTTGCGACGCGCTTCATTGTTGTGATATGAATAACTCAAGTCGGACACCTCGATCCACGAAACGTCAGCTCTCGGATTGGGCTCAACGATCACTGATCGCACTTGAATCAAAGGAAGGTACCCTGTGGAGTCTGCTAACCGAAAACTCATACGTCCGTCTTTTAATGAGATCAAAGAGCAACTCAGCCCACCGCGCCGGCCCCCACAGAAAAAACCTGTTCCTCCCGATCAGACCAACGCCGAAAATTTTTATTACGTCAAGCAGATGCAGTCCAAAACGCCGATGGTCTTTGTGCTGCGCGATGGCGAAGAGCTGCGCGGTGTGATCGAGTGGTACGACAAGTGTTGCCTCAAGGTAAACCGCGACGGCGAACCCAACCTTCTGCTCTATAAACCCAATATCAAGTACATGTATAAAGACGAGCAGCAATAGCGGCCTTGCCAATGGCCGAGCCAGTCAAGCAGGTCCGCATCCGCGATCTCAAGGAGAAGAAGCAGCACGGCGAAAAGATCGCCATGCTGACGGTGTACGATGCCACCATGGCGCGTCTGATCGACCGCGCCGGCATCGACGTTTTCCTGGTAGGCGATTCGCTCGGCATGGTGATTGAGGGCCACGACACCACGCTCCCGGTAACGCTCGGTGCGATGCTGCATCACACGCGAGCCGTCTCGCGCGGTACGCGAAAAGCGCTCGTAGTGGCCGACATGCCTTTTCTTAGTTATCAGGTGAGCACGGCGGAAGCGGTTCGCAACGCCGGGAAGTTGATTCAAAAAGGCGGTGCGGCCGCCGTAAAGCTGGAAGGCGGGCAGGCGGTCGCCGAAACCGTGCGGCGAATAGTGGATGCAGGTATTCCAGCGATGGGGCACGTTGGTCTGTTGCCGCAGCACGTTCACAAATTGAGCGGCTTTCGCATGCAGGCGAAAAGCGAGCATGCCGCCGAACAGTTGCTCGATGACGCGCGCGCTCTCGAACAAGCGGGCGCCTTTGCCGTCGTACTGGAATCCATTCCGGCCGATGTCGCAAAAACCGTCACTGAGAAGCTGCAGATCCCCACTATCGGGATTGGCGCTGGTCCGCACTGCGATGGCCAAGTATTGGTCAGCTACGATGCGCTCGGTTTGAATGATGAATCCGTGCCGCCGTTTGTGAAACAGTACGCTGCGCTGGGGGAGTTGATCGTGGACGCCGCCCAAAGATTTGGGGATGACGTCCGGCACGGCACGTTTCCCGAGGGCGAACGCAACCTCTCCATCGCGATAAACGGCCGCAGCGCCAAATGAAGACGCGGGTAATCCGATCCGTTGCAGAACTCAGAGAAACGCTCGCTTCGGTTCGGGAGGCAAAGCGCACGATTGGGCTTGTCGCGACTATGGGGGCGCTGCATGCCGGTCACGCGAAATTGATCGAAACGGCGCGCCGCGAGACGGACTGCATCGTGGCCAGCATATTTGTCAATCCCATCCAATTCGACCGTAACAGCGATTACGATCGGTATCCGCGCGATCTCACGAGTGATGTGGAGTTCTGCACAGCTCGCAGAGTCGACGTGATCTTCGCGCCGCCGGTAGACGAGATGTACCCGGAACCCCAGCGAGCTTTTGTCGATGTGGAATCAGTTAGCGATCATCTCTGCGGCGAATTTCGGCCGGGACACTTCCGGGGCGTGGCCACCGTGGTCTTGAAGCTGCTGAATATCGTTCAACCTGCGCGCGCGTACTTCGGCGAAAAAGATGCCCAGCAACTGGCGGTCATCCGCCGAATGGTGAAAGATCTGAACGTTCCGTTGGCCATAGTAGAAGTCCCGACGGTGCGCGAGGCCGATGGTTTCGCGTTAAGCTCGCGCAATCAGCAATTGGGCACAGAAGAACGCCGCATCGCGCCGCTGCTAAACCAGGCGCTCCGGCGCGCCGAAGAACTGATCTTAGCCAGCGCCCGGCGAGCGGACGAAATCAAGACCGCCGCGCTGGCAATCCTGCAGCAATATCCTGAGATCCGTGTCGAATACCTGGAAATTGTTGACCCGGAGAACATGCAGCCGGTCGCGCAAATCACAGGATCCGTCCGCATCATGATTGCGGCGTGGATCGGCAAAACCAGGTTGATCGATAACATTTTGTGCCGGCAGGCGGTTCAGGCCTCAGGCCGGTAGTTTCGCATTACGGTTTCGCTCGCTTCCGCAGCTCCAGGCGGTATTCGCGGCGCTCCAGAGCCTCCTGATAACGCCGTTTTTCTTCTTCCGTCTCGGGAATCACCGGCGGTACCGCAATGCGGTTTCCCTCCCTGTCAACGGCGACAAAGGTGAGATACGCCGATGAAGTATGCTGCCGCTCACCTTTCATCAGGTCTTCGACCCAAACCTTGACCCCCACTTCCATGGAGGTGCGAAAAACGTGGTTGACCGAGGAGCGCAGAATAATAAGCTGCCCGATGCGGACCGGATGCAGGAAATTCATGTAGTCGACGGAGGCGGTGACGACAGGACAGCGGGCGTGCCGAATCGCGGCCAATGCGCCCGCGAGATCCACCAGGTGCATCACCTTGCCGCCCAGCACATTTCCCAAGCCATTCGCATCGTTGGGCAGGGCAAGTTCCGAGTACTCGGAGTGCGACTCCCGAACCGGTTTGCCTATGGTCGAAGATTGCGCGCTCAAGCCGCCACCGGTCTGCGGCGAAGATAGCTCATCACGTACGCGCGCGCCTGGTGTTCAAGCCAGGGAATGGCTGCGTCGCCGGTAAATACGCTCTGAACACGCGAGTATTCGAGCGTTCCATGCGTCTCCGGATGGTGGTCGCGCTCCAACGCGTATGCGATGTGGATCATCTGATCCCGATCGCTAACGATCAGAAATCGAATCGCGTCGCACATCTGCTTTTCAGGAAAATGCGAGCACGTCCGGCGCGCATAGCCCATGTTGCACAAATGGCTTAAGGCGTTCTCATCGGGCGTGAAAGGCGAGGCTGCTTCGGCGTGGCAAGTGCCCGACCAGGTATCGCCGAGCGGCATGCGCGTGGTTGCATCGCGCAATCGCACGAGAGGCTCAAAAAACGGGCACGCCACCGAGGTATAGTAGCACAGGGATGGCAGAGAATAGGCTGGAAATTCTGAAGAACCTCGTTGCGCAGAATCCGAACGACAGTTTTGCGCGCTATGCATTAGCGATGGCGTACGCTAGCGCAGGAAACCATGCACAAGCGGTCGAAGAATATCGTGAACTCCTCGAAGCAAATCCGAAATACGTGGCGGCGTACTTTCACGGCGGGCAAGCGTTCGAGAAGCTTGGGAAGCTCGACGAAGCGCGCGAGATCTATCGCCGTGGGATCGAAGTCAGCACAGAAATAGGCGACGACCACACACGGAGCGAGCTCGAGGCCGTTCTGGATTTGTTGGGCTAGTCAGTTCCCCGGTGTGGAGATGCCTGCCCTGCATTCGCTAGCTTTTCGTAGATCGCCCGCGCTTTTTCAAAAAACGTAATCATTGCGGCACGATCTGCCGCACTTCGAAAGCCGGGCTCATTTCGATAGAACGCGATCTCGTTGTTTATCCAGTCGACAAAAAACCGCGCATCTTCGGCGACGATGCCCGGCTGGCTTCCCACTTCGAGATATACGGGGCTGGTCTGCGCGAAATGGATGGTTGTGCCTGGCCGTTCAAAGCAGCGTGCCACGAGCCAGCCGGTTTCATTTATCGGATATTCCAGATCGGCGGTCAGCTTGCCGCGGTCTTCAGGGGCCGATACCGTTTTGATCACGCGCCCTTTGAAAATAATGTCCAGGCGGTCCAGGGTTCCCGCGGAGGAAGCTTCCGCATGCACGTGGACCTTTGCAGGGCTGTTCTCCGAAAACCGCAGAACGCTGCCGGGTTCGCTTCCGTTCACGGTAACGAAGAGCATCGGACCGTTTGTACCGAAGCTGCGCCCTACTTTCAATTCACGAAACCAGCTCTCGTAACTGAATGGCTCCCGAAGTTTCACGTACACGCGGTTATAACCGAGTGGGGCCGCCATCACGCCGGACGCGCTGCCCGCTGAAACGGGTAAGTGAAAACCGCAATTCAGGTAGCGGTAATAGACTTCCATCGCCCAGAGGGGCATGCCCGCAATCGTCTCGAACTCCGGTTTGCCTTTCGGAATCATGCCCCACCGGTCGGTTTCGAATAGAACATTATGCCGGTTGAAGTGATTGTGCACGACGCCTGCAAAGTCAGCCAGCCCGAGCGCAACGAGCGCCGCGGAATCGCGCCACACAATCTTTTCCAAATCGACGTACCCGCCTTGAGCGTGCGCTTGCCGGCAGAACTCGTCATTGGGTGGATAAAGGCGGTATCCCTTGAAAGGTATGATGCTCTTCAACGACAACAAATCCACCGCTCCGGGGCCGTGTTCCAGGCGCTCGACTTCTTCATTCAGCGCGCTGTAAACATGGGACTCATCGATATGCTTCGGGGCGTCCGTCCGCGGCGCTGTCGAGACTGGCCGGTCTTCCCAAATCCACTCGGCCAAGGTTGGGGCGATATTCAAATCTTCGGCGAGCATGAGCTGCGGCATTTCTGCAAGACTGCGGTGATTGTGAAGATCCCCGGAATACCAACCGAGGCGGTTCATATCGATCCACCGGACCATCTGAATGGTGACGTCTTGTCGCCCATCCGCGCGCGCGTCGATAGAAGTGTTGTAAGAGCGATATTCCGGCCCGCGCTCGGAAGTCAGCGTATAATGCCCAGGCGGCAGGTCGATCTCAAAACTACCGGTCGAAATAAAGTGGTGCTCTTCACGCTTGTCGTATATGATGGCGCCCGCCGGCGTCCAGAGTTTACCCGCGTGATCGGTCAAATAGACGCGGGCCGGAATCGTCTTCGCCGTTTGAGAGTCGCGGATTTCGACGCGAAGATGAAAAGTGCCAGCGCCCGAGAGCGCCGAGACCGCCAGAGTCAGAATCCAGACGCAACGCGGGAGCTTTACCACAGATCCAGAATCGGCTTGCCCTTGACTAACTCGCGCGGTTGATTCAGATGATTGAGCACCGTCATGTCCGGGTCGATTCCGAGGGTGTAGTAAACCGTGGCCAGCAAGTCGTTCGGATGAACCGGTTTCTCTTTCGGGGTGGACGCCGTCTGGTCCGAAGCGCCGTAAACTCTTGCGACTGAAATGCCGGCGCCCGCCACGAGCCCTGTGTAGCAATAGGGCCAGTGATCGCGGCCGTCGGGCGAATTCGTGTTCCCCGACGTGCTGACGCCCAGGCGCGGCGACCGCCCAAACTCACCAATAGCTACGACCAGCGTGTCCTTTAACATGCCGCGCTGCGACATATCTTCGAGAAGCGCCGATAGAGCGCGGTCGAGAATGGGGCAGTGCAAATTCTTCAGCGGCCCGAAATTGGCGGCGTGCGTATCCCAGGCATCCACTTCAGGGTTTCCGTTGGCTACCGCCGGCCAGTTCATCTGCACGAACCGCGTTCCCGCCTCGATCAGGCGCCGCGAGAGCAGCAGACCCTGACCGAAGGTGGTTCGTCCATAGCGCTCGCGGATTTTGTCTGGCTCTTTCGATAAATCAAATGCCTCGCGCGCCTTGCCGGAAAGCACCAGATCGAACGCCTTGCCGTAGTATTCGTCGATGGCATAGTCCTTCAGGGCTTTTTCGAGGTCCGGCATGGAGCCGTTAATGCCTTTCAGCATGGTGAAGCGGTCTTTCAAACGGTCCGGCGGCACTTCCTTGCGAAGCGTCAGGTCCTCAAGCTTGATGGGCTTATTCGGATCCTGGTAGAGGCGGTACGGATCGTAGGCCTTGCCGAGGAAGCCGGCCGCGCCTCCTTTTCCGATGACATTCGATTCCTGCAGCGGACGCGGCATTTCGACGAACGGGAGCACGGGCTCGGTCGGTGGTCTTAGCTTGGAAATGTGCGACCCAGCCGTGGGAAAGTCGGCGGGCGACGGCGGCTCGAGCTGTCCGGAAGGTGAGACTTTGTCCGGCGGATAACCGGTCAGCATTTGATAGATCGCAGCGGTGTGATTGAAAAGGCCGTTCGGCGTATAGCTCATGGAACGAATGAGCGTGCATTTGTCCATTTGCTGCGCGAGCATCGGCATGGTCTCGCTCAACTGAATCCCGGGCACATTCGTGTTGATGGGTTTGAATTCGCCCCGAATGCTTGACGGCGCATCAGGCTTCGGATCCCAGATGTCGATATGGCTCGGTCCGCCCTGCAGAAAAACCATAATTACCGACTTGGCGGAATTGAATCCGCGGGCGCCTTCCAGTCGTGAAGCGGCTTGCAGGTTTTGCCACTGGAAAAAATTGGCCAGATTCAGACCGAACAGACCTACGGAACCCACGCGCAGCAATTCGCGCCGGGTCGGCCCGTCACAGAGACTACCTTTTCGACCGGGAATCGTCAGCATTGAAAACCTCCTATTAGGTGTTGGTGCTAGGTTTTAGGTGTTAGGGAACGGTGGAAGCCACCATTCTAAGAGCAACCTAACACCTAACACCCAGCACCTTTTCTTCACCTGTTATACAAAAACGCTTTGCTATTCATTAAAGACCACAGCAGATCCTGTGCCCACGCGGCACGGCTCTCGCCGGCTTTCAAGAAACTTACTGCAGTGTCCTGTTCCTTGGCCGTGGGAAAACGGCTCAACGACGCCAGATAAAGTTCTTCGACAATTGCGTGATTGGGCGCGCTGGAGAGGATCAGCTTGGCGACACGTCCCTTGGAATCGGCGATGGTATCTCCAATGGTTTTCCCATTCATAAGATTCAGCGCCTGCGGCAGGCTGATATCGCTGCGCCGCTCGCACTCACACGACGATTCGCGGGCGGGCCGGCCGAACACGTCGAGGAAGCCGTCCTTACCGACATGCGGATCGGGAAACTCTTCGGCTTTGGTATCCGGCGGCACTTCGGGGAACTTGGGCCGGGTGCCCGCGGCTTGCGCGATCGCGTCCATCAATTCCTCGGCGCTCAGCCGTCTGGGCATGGCGTGTGAGAAGTTTACTTTGTCGTCTGCATTCCAGACGTTAGTTTGAATACTCGCCTGGTACGCGCGGGAATTCACTATGATGCGCATCAGGTGCTTCAGATCGAAGTCGTGATCCGTTAGGTCCTTGGTGAGCGCTTCGAGCAGCGCTTCATTCGCCGGCGGATTGGAGGCGCGGATGTCATCCACGGGCTCGATAATGCCGCGGCCCAGGAAATAGCTCCAGAAGCGGTTGGCAACGGCGCGCGCAAAAAATGGGTTTTCCTTCGACGTCAGCCATTCGACCAGCGCCTCGCGCCTCTCCGCGTTAGCGGGAATGGGCGGAGCGCCCACGCTCGCGACCAGATACTTGGGCGGGACCACGCGGCCGGTCTTGGGATGCTTGACCTCATTGTCTTCGCGCTTGTCGTAGATAATTTCGTCGCCGCTCTGAAAACCGGGCTTCAGTCCCACCGAACCGAAGAAAGCGGCCATCTCGTAATACTGGTTCTGCGTCCACTTTTCGAACGGATGGTCGTGACACTGGGTGCACACCAGTCGAACCCCCATGAACAGCTGGGTGGTCTTCTCCATCGAGGCTTTCGCATTCCGCGTGACACGGAAGAAATTGGCTGCGGGATTTTCATAGGCACTCCCGCGCGCGGTCAGAAGCTCGTAAACAAACTTGTCGTAGGGTTTGCCTTGCGCGATGGAATCGCGTATCCACTCGCGAAACTCCCACATGCCTTTGTCGCCAAGATAGCGGCGGCTGCTTTGCAGCAGGTCTCCCCACTTGAGCGTCCAGTTATCCACGTACTCGGGCCGGGCGAGCAGTTGATCGATCATACGGCTCCGTTTGCCCCGGGATTCGCTCTTGTCCGCCACAAAGGCGCGAATTTCTTCGGGCGTGGGCGCAAGACCGATGAGATCGAGCGAAACGCGCCGCAGAAACTCGGCATCATCGACGGTTGGGGAGGGTATGATCTTCAGCCGCTTCAGCTTGACGTCGATGAGCTGATCGACATAGTTGTACTGCGGCGGATTGTTCCAGGTGAAGCCCGGATTGGGGTTCGCTACGGTTACCGGCACGGCCACGAACTTCCCTTCATAGCGCACCAGCATCGCGGCCTCGCCCTTGCGCTCTCCTTTGACGCGGGCGTTGGCGTCGACGTCGGCGATTTCCGGTATGTTACTCGAGATATTGACTTCCTGCGTGACATCACGGACTGAGCCGTCGGGGTAATGCGCCAGCGCAAGAATCTGCTGCGTTTTGTTTGGCCCGTTCATGAAGACTTCGCTGGGAAGCACTTCCAGTTTTTCGACTCGATCAGCCGCGAGATTGCCGAACGGCACGCCGGCGGATATCCAGTTGAGAATTGTCTTGTAGTAATGCGAGCCAAGCTCGATGCGCATCCCACCGCCGTGGGCCACCTGTTGCGTGGGCTTCGCCAGCATCAGGCTGCGTGCCGGATCCGCGCGATTGAATCGTCTGCCCGACATGTCATATAGGAGTGCTTCATAATCGAACTCCGGATCGTATCCCCGCAGCGAAAGCTTGAACCCGTTTTTGCCTTTGGCAGAGCCGTGGCATGTACCCGAAGTGCATCCGACTTTGTTCAATATGGGCGCCACGTCACGAACGAAGCTGATTTGCGGAGGTTTCGTCAGATCAGCTATATGAACCGCGAGCTGCGCCTGTTTCCCGGCCGCAGTCACTGTAACTTTAGTCTCGCCCTTGCGCACGGCATGCAGCAGCCCATCGGACCCGATATTCACGAGCGCCTCCGCCGGCGCGAATTGCGCACTCGATGTCAGATCGATCTTCTCGCCATCCGCCGTTGTCCCGGTCACGAGCACGTGCACACCTTCATCCGACGAACGCAGCGTGAGTTCCGCGGGCGTGACCGCGATTTGAGTAATGCTCTGATTATCGTTTGCCGCCATCAGGGGCGCGGCCATTACGACAAGCCAAGTCCAACCACAATTCCGCATCTTTGTTCTACCTCGTTCTACCTTGCTGCCTGTGCCGTTCTGTTGCCCGAAACAACCAGTTTTGCCGCCACCGGCGAAATCTTATAGGGCACTTCTCTTTTGTCCAGTCCAATAACGATCGACGCCGGCGTCAACTGAAACTCGTATTCGCCGGGTTTCGCCGATGCGTCTGCCTGGCAGGAAAGCCGATACTCGTTCGCCGCGGCCTTTAACTCGGCGGCGTCACAGCTCACATGCGGGGGCAGATAGTCGGCCTTAATGCTCACGGGGTGCGCGAACTCGGGTTCACGATGGAAGGTGCCCACCAGCTCTGTCTTGCCTCCGGGCTGCAATGCAAGCGCCTCTTTAGGCGGCAGAACCGTGTAGCCTTGCAAAACATCGAGTGTGATCGCAGGCGTCAAAAGGTTTTCGCCGCCTTCACCCTCCTTGCTTTCAGCAAACAGCACCACATCGTATTTCTCGGGAGCGGTGTGCGTCGTCGTGAGTACGTTGAATGCGCCATGCTCTGCGTATTTGTCTTCCTTCTTCTCGTTTTTGGCGCGGCGCAGCTGGATCTCTGCCGCGGCAGGCGAGGCAATATCGGCGCTCACATTCTCTGGCGGCCGGGCATCCGGATTTCGAGGCTTGAAATTCCACTTGAGCTCGTAACCCGTACCCTGCACCAGTCGGAGCACAGCCGGTGCGGCCGACTCGATCTTGCCCGATTCTTCCTTGGCTGCGACCACGACCGGAAGGTTCAGCCCCAGCCAAGGCGCCACGAATGGATTTTGATTCTCTCGGCCTTCGGCGTCCGCGATCCCGGTGCCGCCTGCGACATCCGTAATCATGCTCAGGCACTGCGCCTTGCGCCGCACCACGCCGCCCTCGCCTGTCTTCCCCTCGCCCCAGACAGCGATTTCGCTCAGTTTTCTGGCGGGTGCACCCGGTTTGGCGGTAATGGTCAGCATCCCGCGACGCGAAATCGAATAGGCGTCCTCTTTCCATTCTCCTGGAATGTGCCCGCCTTCCACGATGTAACCTTCGCCCAGATTCGGAATGCTCAACTGGACAGGCCAGAGGAATCCGTGACGATTGATCGAGACATTCACCATGGCGGTTCCGTTGGCCGGTATGTTGAGGTAGGGTTCCAGAACGGTCAAGGTGAAATCGGGAGGTTCTTTGCGCGCGACCAGGCGGTAGGCATAGGCTGGGCCCCCGCGCTGCAGCAGATCCTCGATGGTCACGATGATATCGTGCACATCTTTGGGAACCTTAAAGTCCAGCCAGGGATC
>Ga0070681_10003209_pt1 | contig 15238 bp, 10 predicted proteins | sample KBSC83BmetaG_FD_65650 | JGI IMG/M metagenome (GOLD analysis project Ga0070681, IMG submission 65650) | Corn rhizosphere microbial communities from Kellogg Biological Station, Michigan, USA - KBS C8-3B metaG | ecosystem: Host-associated > Plants > Roots > Rhizosphere | place: USA: Michigan...
TTGATCGGCAGCCCGACGTCGATGGCGATGACGAGCCGCGTCACCCGCGGCCCCGTGACGGCCTGGCGCTTGCGCCGGTGCACGGTGTGGGGTCGGCAGTCGATCTCGGCGACCGCCGCGATGTGGCCGTGGTACTCCTTGTGGAAGGCGATGCCCTGCGCGGTGCCGGGCCGCATGTGCCGGCCCCACTTCGCCGCCTTGGCCGCCGCGTCGAGCACCGCCCGGGAGGCGTCGTCCTTGAGGAAGCTCGACCGGAACGCGTAGGGGTCGGCGCCCATCGCCGCCGCGAGCTTGTCCACCACGAGCTCCCGCGCTACCGCAGCGTCCGCGCTGTAGAGGTTGCGCACGCTGCCGGTGTGGAACGTGTCGTAGGACCGGATCTCGGCGAGCGAGTGGTCGACCTGCCCGAAGTTGTAGGGCACGTTGATCGACAGGTCCCACACCGTCTGCGAGTACTGCGCGTCGCCACGGCCCTGCGGAGGAGCGACCGCCATCGTCGACGTGATCGGCTCGCCGAAGCCCATCGTCCAGTCGGTCGCGACGCTGGTGTGCCGCTGCTCGAAGCTCAGCACCGACCCGCCGCTGTAGGTCGCGCGCACGTGTGAGATCGCAGCCGGATGAATGCGACCGGCGCGGAACTCGTCGGTGCGGTGCCACATCAGCTTCACCGGCCGGCCGAACAGCTTCGACGCCTCGACCGCCTCCAGCACCACGTCGCTGAACATCCGCCGGCCGAACGCACCGCCCGCCGGCTGCACGTGCACCGTCACGGCACTCGGGTCCAGGCCGAGCAGGTCCGCCACCTGTTTCTGCGTGTAGATCGGTGCCTGCAGTCCGGACCAGATCGTCGCGCCGTCGCTGCGTACGTCGGCGATCGCGGTGTTGGGCTCGAGCGCCGAGTTGCTCTTCCACCAGAACGTGAACGACTCGTCCACGACGTTGGCAGCAGCGTTCGGGTCGGGCGCGTAGAACGCCTGTTCCGCCGCCTTCAGCTCGGCGAGGAAGGTCTGGTCCGACTTCCCGTCGACCGTGCCCGGACCCCAGTCCACCTTCAGCGCGCGGATCGCGTCGATGCACTGCCCGAACGTCCTCGCGCGGACGGCCACACCGGTGCTGATGACGCCGACGTGCGTGACGCCCGGCATGCGGCGTACGCGTGACGCGTTGCGGACGCGCTTGACCGTTCCCTTGATGGTGGGCGGCCGGCACACCATCGTCGGCAGCGCACCCGGCACGTGCAGGTCCATCGTGAAGGTCTTGCCGCCCGTCACAGCGGCGTGCGCGTCGATCCTCGAGTGCGGACGGCCGATGACCGTGAACGCCGACGCCGGCTTGAGCGTCACCTCGACCCGACGCGTCCTCGTCGCAGCCGCTTTCTCCGCGAGGTCGGCGTACGCGATCGAGCGACCGTCCGGCGCGTGCACGACGCCGCCGCGGGTGGACAGCACTCCCGGTGGCAGGCCGAGCTCGTCGGCCGCGGCTTGCAGCAGCGCGCCCTTCGCCGCCGCGGCGGCGGTGCGGATCGGCGTGTAGGTGGAGATCGTCGTGTTGGAGCCGGCGGTGAACTGGTTCATCCGCAGCTCCGGTCGCGCGTCGGCGAGGGTGACGTGCACCTTGCTCACCGGCAGGTCGAGCTCCTCGGCGATCAGCATCGCTGTCGACGTCGTGATGCCCTGACCCGTCTCGACCCGCGGTAGCGCGAACGACGCTGTGCCGTCCTTGTTGACCGTGACGGTGACCATGTTGGCGGTCGGTTTCGTCGAGTCGGTGAGCAGATCGTTGAGGTCGTACTCGTCCGAGGCGCCGGGTGACGACGGCACGGGACTGAGCGCCGGCCCCGCGGCCGACGTCGGCGATGCCCAGCGGGCCGCCGCGACGACCGTCGGAGCGGCGAGGACGTAGGCGATGAAGCGACGGCGGCTGAGCTCGCCCGGCTCGGCGGGACGTGCGGTCATGGTCCTGCTGCCTTCCAGGAGGAACCGGCCGGACCCGTGCCGGGAGCGGGACCGTCTTGCCGGAATCGTCCCTTATCGACGCCGCAGGTCGCTACCCAGGTCGCCCGATCGCGGCCGCCGTCTCCGCGTCCGCGGGGAACAGCGACTCGATGACGATCTCGTCGAGCGTGACGTCGTACGGCGTCCCGAGCGTCGAGACGACGGTGAAGAAGGACAGCACCGGACCGCCGTCGTCGTCCGCGCGGATCTTGAACACCGGCGCGATCGGGAACGTCGAACCGGTCGGCAGCGTGACACCGGGATAGCTCTCGAACTCACGCAGCAGCTCGCGGATCGCGGCGTCGCCCGTCGCCCGAACCTGCCGGTGCAGGCGATGCAGCAGATGCGCGCTGTAGACGTCGAAGTTGACGATGCGCCGACGCAAACCAGCCGGGTGCAGCAGCAGCCGCATGATGTTGATCGGCTCGGCCATCAGCTCGTCGGGCACCCCGACCGCCATCGACAACGCGACGTCGTTCGCGAGCACGAGGTTCCAGGCGTGGTCGACCGCCATCGCGGGACACGGCTGGTGAGCATCGACGAGTGACTGCAACGCGCTGCGTACGTCACGCATTGACTCGGCGGTCAACGGCGTCTGCGGATAGGCCGGCGCGAACCCGGCGGCGAGCAGCAACGTGTTGCGTTCGCGGAGCGGAAGGTCGAGGTACTCCGACAAGCGCATCACCATGTCACGGCTGGGCTTGGCCCGGCCGGTCTCGATGAAGCTCAGGTGACGCGTCGACACGCCGGTCTCGCTGGAGAGCTCGAGCTGGCTGACGCGTCGGCGTGTGCGCCACTCGCGCAGCAGCGATCCCACCGGCGCGCTCTGCGTTGCCGTCGACATGGCCAGCACCCTAGGCAACAGCGCGCACAGGCGCCGTTACCTGCCAGGTAATTGCCGCATTGCGGACCTGAACGCACATTGGCCACATGACCACGACCTACGAACGAGTCGAGAGTCCCAGCCGGCAGCGCGGAGCACTGCGCCAGATCATCAGTGGCGCGGCGGTCTTCGACGGCGCGATGGGCATCTTCTGCCTCGCGGCCGCGAGCCAGATCGCGTCGTGGCTGTCGGTCAGCCCGGCGAGCGTGCGCGTCACCGGCATCGTCTTCCTGGTCGCGTCGGCCGAAGGGGTCATCACCCTGGCGCGGTCGGTGCATGACGTGCGTTGGATCGTCGCGGCCAACGTGCTGTTCGCGGCCTGCTGCGTCGGCGTACTCGCCTTCGACGACCCGAACGCGATCGGGGCCGTGCTGCTCGCCGGAGGCGCGATCTGCAGCGGGGCCACCGCGGCACTCGAGCACCGGCTCACCCGGCGCTGAGCGGCAGGGTCGGGCACCTGCCTGGCTCTTGTCGGACGCATCGACCATCATCAGGCCGTGCGAACTGACGAGCTGGCAGAACTCGACGCGACCGCGCAGGCCGACCTGGTGCGAACCGGCGAGGTCCATCCCAAGGAGCTGGTGGAGTCCGCGATCGCCCGGATCGAGGAGCTCGACCCGAAGCTCAACGCGCTGGTGTTTCGGGACTTCGACCGCGCCCGGGAGGCTGCGGCGGCGCCGGGCTCCGGTCCGCTGGCCGGCGTGCCGTTCCTGCTCAAGGACCTCGGCGCCAACCAGGCCGGCCTGCCGCAGTACCAAGGCAACCGGGTGCTGCGCGAGCTCGACCGGCGCGCCGACGCCGACGACGCGCTCGGCGCGCGCTTCCGGGCCGCCGGGCTCATCACGCTCGGCAAGACCAATGTCCCGGAGTTCGGTCCGCATCCGACTACGCAGCCGGAGGCGTTCGGGCCCTCGCACAACCCGTGGGATCTCGATCACACTCCGGGCGGGTCCAGCGGTGGATCCGCCGCGGCAGTCGCCGCCGGGCTCGTGCCGGTCGCGCACGCCAACGACGGCGGAGGCTCGATCCGGATCCCGGCCAGCTTCTGCGGCCTCGTCGGGCTCAAGCCGACGCGCGGCCGGGTCGTCGCCCCGGAGCAGCTGGGGCGCTACGGCGTGGACCTCGGCCTGTCCCGGACCGTGCGCGACACCGCCGCGTTGCTGGACGCGGCCCAAGGGACCGTCCCCGGCCAGCTCTACCCGACGCCGCCGCCGGCGCGGCCCTTCACCAAGGAGGTCGGGGTCGAGCCCGGGAAGCTCAGGATCGGGCTGCTCGCCGACACCACCGGCATCGACGGAGCGCCGCCCATCCACCCGGACTGCTCGGCAGCCGCGCGCGACGCCGCCGAGCTGCTCGCCTCGCTCGGCCACACCGTTGAGGAGTCGTCGCCCTCACTGCTGCTCGACATCGCCGCCCGACGGGCGACGGGAGCGACCTGGGCCGCCGGTGGCGCCGATGGCCTCAACCACTTCGCCGACCTGATCGGCCGGGAGCCGACCGAGGACGACGTCGAGCCGTTCACCTGGGCGCGCTGGCAGCGGGCGCAGACGATCAGCCTGCGCGACTACATGGCTGCTGCGAACAAGCAGCAGGCCTGGGCGGTGGCGGTCTCGCAGTGGTGGTCGGACTTCGACCTGCTCATCACCCCGACCACGGGTGAGCCCGCGCCGACGATCGCCGAGATGGTGCCCGACCGCGAGGAGCCGTGGCGGATCGACCGGCGCTATGCGCAGATCGCGGTGTTCACCATCCCGTTCAACGTCACGGGGCATCCGGCGATCAGTGTGCCGCTCGGCACCAGCGCGACCGGGCTGCCGGTCGGCGTACAGATGGTCGCGGCGCACTTCCGCGAGGACCTGCTGATCCGGGTCGCGGCACAGCTCGAGCAGGCCGCGCCGTGGCGCGACCGGAGGCCACCGGTCCGCGCCGTCTGACCCGCTACTTTCGCGACAACAGCAGCTCGCACCAGACGACCTTGCCGCCGGCGGCGAGCTGGCGGGTGCCCCAGCGTTCGGCGACGGCGTCGACGAGACGCAGCCCGCGACCGTCCTCGTCCTCAGGTGAGAACAGGCCGAGCCGCGGCGGTGCCGGGTCCGGGTCGACGACGGCGACGACGAGCCGGTCGCCGTGATGCTCCACGCGCACGGTCGCCTCGTGCCCGTCGGCATGGCGGATGACGTTGGTCACCATCTCGCTCACGACGAGCTGAACCGTGTCGGCGACCTCCGCGTCGATGTCTCCCCATTCCGCGACCGCAGAGAGCGCGAACTGCCGGAGCTCACGAACCTTGGCCGCGTGCGGGACGACGTCGTAGCGCGCGATGCGGGGGCGATGCGAGGCCCGCGGCCGCACCAGCATCAGCGCCACGTCGTCGACGTCGACGTTGTGGGTGCCGAGCGACTCGACGATCTCGCGCGCCGCGTCCTCGAGGTCGCCGTCTGCTTCGCGCAGCAGGCGGAGCAGCCGCGCGATGCCCGCGTCGATGTCGGTCGCGCGGCGCTCGACCAGGCCGTCGGTGTAGACGGCAAGGACTGCGTCTGCCGGGAACGGGACTTCGGTCTGCTCGTAGCTGCCGTGCCCGGCCCCGAGGACCACGCCGTTGACATCGAGCATCTGGACGCCCTGTGGCGTCCGCACCATGGGCGGAACATGGCCCGCGTTGGCGAGACACAACGCCTCTTCGACGGGGTCGTAGACGGCGTAGACGCAGGTCACCAGAGTGTCGTCGGTCAGGCCGCGCACGAGACCGTCGAGGTGGCCGAGCAGCTCCCCCGGCGGCAGGTCTTGTGCCGCGTACGCGCGCACCGCTGCGCGCAGCTGGCCCATCAGTGCGGCGGCCGGCACGCCGCGGCCCATCACGTCGCCCATGACGAGCCCGACGCGACCGCACGGCAGCGCAATGACGTCGTACCAGTCACCACCGACCGAGCCGTCCTGCGCCGCCGGGTGGTAGACCGCGGCCGCCTCCAGGGCGGGCGTGTCGGGAAGGCGTTCCGGAAGCAGGCTGCGCTGCAGCGTCAGCGCGATGCGCTGCTCGCGAGCGAACAGCCGCGCGTTGTCGAGGGCGATCGCGACCCGCGAGGCCAGCTCCTCGCCGAACTCCACGTCGGTCGCCGACAACACCCGACCGCTTGCCGACGTCACAAAACTGACCGCGCCGAGCACGTCGCCGCGAGCGACCAGCGGCGCGGTCATCGCACTGCGGATGCCGACCCGGTGGCCGAACTCGGCGGACTCGGGCGTCGGCGCGACGTGGCGGAAGTCGGGAGTGTCCTCGGCGTGCTCGACGACGGCGCGACGGCTGCGCATCGCGATCAGCGCAGGGTGGTCGCTCGGATAGTCGACGACACGCCCCGGCTCCACCCACGCCTCGCGTTCCGGCGCGAGCCCCTCGCTGTGCACGAGCGCGACCCGACGCACGTCGCCGTCGTCGAGCAGGTCGACAACGCAGTGGTCGGCGAACGACGGCACGACCAGCTCGGCGAGAGCGGACAACGCGTCCTGCTCGTCGAGGCACGAAGCGAGCGCGGCGCTGACGCGGCTGAGCAAGGCGAGCCTCGCGTTGGCTGCGACCAGCTCCTCGCGGGTCCGTCGCTGCTCCGTCACGTCGGTGACGAGCGAGGCCGCGCCGATCACCTTGCCGGTCTCGTCCGTCAATCGGAAGTACGACGTGAGGAACGCGCGCGGCTCGCCGCCGTGCGCGAACGTCGACCCCACGAACTCCTGGTTGACCAGTGGCTCACCGCCGGACATCGCGGTACGCAGATTGCCCGCGACCCGCGCACCCAGAGGCGGCCCGAGCACCCCTTCGATCGGGCGGCCGATCAGCTCCTTCGCGGGCAGGCCGATGATCTTCTCCAGCGCATCGTTGACCATGACGTAGCGGCAGTCGACATCGAAGATGCCGGCGCCGATGGGCGACTGGCCCAGGACTGCCTGGAAGGTCGCGAGCTGGGCGCTTTCCGTCAGCGTCGTCGACAGCATCGGGATCGGGTCTCGCCCGTCGCGCGGGGACGGGGCGACCGGCGGCACAAGATCGATTGTGCCGCCTGTCCCGGCGTACGTCAGGGATTCGCCGAATTCGGGACAATCAGCCCAACGGACGGATCCGCCAGCACGATCGGAAAGTGCGGCAGGCCGGTGTCGGCGGTGAGGAACTCCTCGCCGGCCACCTCCCAGCCGTGCCGCAGGTAGAACCCCAGCGCGCTCGACCGCGCGTTGGCCCACATCAGGCGCGCGCCGCCCTCGCACGCTGCCCTGACCGCGGCAGCGAGCACCTGGGTGCCGACCCCGCCGGTCTGCCGGCCGGTCGCGACCGCCATTCCCCGCAGCCGCCAGGCCGCCGGCTCCGGCGCCGGGGCTGGCCCCGCCCAGGCCTGCGGGAACACCGTCGCGCACCCGACCAGCTCGCCGTCGTCCCAGGCGCCCACGTGCACCGCCGAGTCGTCGTCCTCGGCGTAGACCGACGCCTCCAGCGGGTAGCCGGGCCGCAGCACGTCATGGCGCAGCGCGCGGATCTCCTCCGCCTTGGCCTGCCGGACGTCGAGCGTCATCCACTCCCCCATCGCGCGAACCACGTGGCCGCCGACGTGTCGGTCAGCGACGCGACCTGGTCAACGACGACGCGCAACCGCTCGGCGTCGGTCGCCGCACCGGTCCACGTCCCGCGCAGCCACGGCTCCAGCGAGTCCGGCGCCCGATCGGCAACGGCTTCGACGAGCTCGGCCAGCTGCGCTCGCTGAAGCGCCTGCACCCGCAACGTCTCGTCGCGACGCATGACGAACCGGTCGGCGAGCGACTTGAGCACCGCACACTCGGCCCGCGCCGCCGTCGGCACGACGAGGTCGGCGTCGTAGCGCCGCAGCTTCTTCCCGCCGTACGCCGCTCGCGTCGCCTCTACGGCGGCGGTCGACAGCCTCGCGATGAGCTCGCTCGTCATCCGTTTCAGTGCGATCAGCGAACGCTGCGAACCGTCGAAGGCCTCGGGCCAGAACCCCAGGTCGACGAGGCGTTCCGCGGCCTGCTCGATGTCGTCGACCGGGCCGTCGAAGTAGCGCTCGGCGGCCAGCTTCACGCTGGCGACGCGCTCGTCCTCCGCTCGCAACGCTGCCGGCGGGACGTGACCGGAGTGGATCCCGTCCTCGAGGTCGTGCACGGAGTAGGCGACGTCGTCGGCCCAGTCCATGACCTGCGCCTCGAGACACCGTCGATCCCCGGTCACCCCCTCGCGCAACCAGCGGAACACCGGCTCGTCGTCGGCGTACACGCCGTACTTCGTCGTGCCCTCGCTCCTCGGCCACGGATACTTCGTCGCGGCGTCGAGGGTCGCGCGAGTGAGGTTCAAGCCCGCACTTCGGCCGTCCGGCGCCGCCACCTTCGCTTCCAGCCGGGTCAGGACGCGCAGGCTCTGCGCATTGCCCTCGAAGCCCCCGCACGGCTGGGCCACCTCGTCGAGGGCCGCCTCGCCGTTGTGCCCGAACGGCGGGTGCCCGAGGTCGTGCGCGAGACATGCGGCGTCGACGAGGTCGGGATCGGCGCCGAGCGCCGCACCGAGCTCGCGTCCGATCTGGGCGCACTCGAGCGAGTGCGTCAGGCGGGTACGTGGGAAGTCGCTTTGCCCGACGATGACGACCTGCGTCTTGGCGGCGAGCCGGCGCAGAGCCGCGGAGTGCAGCACCCGCGCCCGGTCGCGCTCGAACGCCGACCGCGGCGTCACGCTCGCCTTGTCGGGCTCGCTCACCCATCGAGCGGCGGCATGCTCGTCGTACGCCGAAGTTGACATCGGCGCCGACCCTAACCGGGCCGGCGGTGACGAAGGTCAGGCGCGGCGTCGCCGCCCTTGAGCGGTCTCCTGCCTGGACGTCCCAGCCGCGCGCGGCGACACTTCGCCGCGTGGGCATCCGGCGTATCGGCGCGGCGGTCGCGGTCATGTCGTTGACCGTGTCCTGCACGCCGGGCGCGTCGTCGGTTCGACGTGCGGCGACCGACCAGCGTCCGGTCCCCGTGGCGACGTCGACGGCCGGCGCCGCGTGGCGGCCGGCGCCGGGCTACAAGGCTGAGCCGCAGCCGGTGCGGTTTGCGCTCGTCTCCGCCGACGGGCGCCGCATCACGGCGATGGCGACGGGCGGTGGCTGCACGCGCGACGCACATCTGTCGGCGGTGGAGCGAGCGGATCGGATCGTGCTACGTCTCGCCGGCATCACGCCCGCGGTCATCACCGGTGGCTGCACCGCGGACCTGCTCGTCCTGACCCGCGCCACGACGCTGTCTGCGCCGCTCGGCCGGCGCCGGTTGCTCGACGCGACCACCGGTCATCGGGTGCGCTGGTTCGACGGCCGGCGCTTGGCGGTCCCCGGCTGGTTGCCGCCCGGCGCGGCCGCGCCGAGTGACCGGCCGGTCGGCTCCGGTTGGGACCGGAGCTATGCCTTCCCAGGGCACCGGCACGCCGCGCCGGTCGACGTCACGCAGACACCGACGCGGCTGACCCGTCCGTCGTACCGTCCTGACCCGGACCTCATCTTCAGCTGGACGACAGTCCACGGCCGACCCGCGCTGTTGATCCTCCAGCGGGACCACGAGGGACGGTTGCTTCAAAGCGAGCTCAGCTGGGTCGAGAACGACTTTCTGATGAGGGTCGCGAGCTATCCGGAATGGGCCTGGCAACGGCCGCTGCCGATGCGGTCATTGATGCGCGTCGCGACCGGGCTGCGGTTGCCACCCGGCTAGATCGCCGTCGGGTGCTGGGGCTGGTAGAGCAGCACCTCGACCCCGCCCGGGAGCACGATGGTCGTGGCGTGGCCGAAGCGGCGGTCCTCGATGTCGCCTTTGATCGTCACGCCCTTGGCGCGCAGCTCCGCGACGGTCGACTCGATGTCGTCGCACATCAGCGACAGTTCATGGTGCGCGGTGTCACCCGGATGCACGCCGAGCTCGGCCGGTGGCAGCGCGAAGATCAGCCACCCGCCACCCGCGTCGACCTGCTTGCCACCGAGCAGATCGGCGAGAGCGGCGCGTACGGCTTCCGCCTCGGGCGAGTAGAGCAGGACGTGCGCGCCAGTGATGGCCATGTCCGGTCCTTGTCAGCGGCTGTCGCTGCCGGCCGTCTCGATCGCCGCGCGCCCGGCTTCGAGGCGAGCCACCGGTACACGGAACGGCGAGCACGAGACGTAGTCGAGCCCGACCTCGTGGAAGAAGTGCACCGACTCCGGGTCGCCGCCGTGCTCGCCGCAGACACCGACCTTCAGGTCGGGTCGCGTCTTGCGGCCTTCCTCGGTCGCGATCCGCACCAGCCGGCCGACGCCTTCGGAGTCGAGCGTCTCGAACGGGCTGACGCCGAAGATGCCGAGGTCGATGTAGCGGCTGAAGAACGCACCCTCGACGTCGTCGCGGGAGAACGCCCAACCCATCTGCGTCAGGTCGTTGGTGCCGAAGGAGAAGAACTCCGCAGCCTCCGCGATCTGGCCGGCGGTGAGCGCGGCGCGTGGCACCTCGATCATCGTGCCGATCAGTGTGTGCACCTCTTGGCCGGTCTCTTCGGCGACCTGCTTGAGGATGCGCTCGGCCTCCTCGCGGACGTACTCCAGCTCCTGCACGGCGCCGACGAGCGGCACCATGATCTCCGGCCGCGGGTCCTTGCCGCTCTTACGGCACTCGGCCGCCGCCTCGGCAATGGCGCGCACCTGGAGCGCGAACAGGCCGGGGATGACCAGGCCGAGCCGCACGCCGCGCAGGCCGAGCATCGGGTTCTGCTCGTGCAGCTGGCGCACGGCGTCGAGCAGGATGCGGTCCTGCTGGTTGCTCTTGCCCTGGTGCTCGTCGAGCGCCACCTTCACCGACAGCTCGGTGATGTCGGGCAGGAACTCGTGCAGCGGCGGGTCGAGCAGCCGGATCGTCACCGGCAGGCCGTCCATCGCGGTGAAGATGCCGATGAAGTCTTCGCGCTGCATCGGCAGAAGTGCCTGCAGCGCCTCTTCCCGCGCCTCGTCATCGGGCGCGAGGATCAGCTGCTCGACGTAGCGGCGACGCTCGCCGAGGAACATGTGCTCGGTCCGGCACAGGCCGATGCCCTGGGCACCGAAGCGCCGCGCGCGCTCGGAGTCCTCGGGGTTGTCGGAGTTTGCGCGTACTCCCAGCTTGCGCTTGCCGTCGGCGTGCTGGATGAGACGGTCGACGGCCGCGACGAGCGCGTCGGCGTCGGCCTTGAGGTTGCCCTCGAAGTACTCCACGACCGGGCTCGGCACGACCGGCACCTCGCCGAGGAACACCTCGCCGCTGGTGCCGTCGATGGAGATGACGTCGCCTTCCTTGACGACGACGCCGCCCGGCGCCTCGAACCGCTGGTCGCGGATGTGCACCTGCAGGTCGTCGGCGCCGGACACGCACGTCTTGCCCATGCCGCGCGCGACGACGGCGGCGTGGCTGGTCTTGCCGCCGCGACTGGTGAGGATGCCCTTCGCCGCGATCATGCCCGGCAGGTCGTCGGGGTTGGTCTCCCGGCGTACGAGGATCACGTCCTCGCCCTTGTCGGCGAGCTCCTGCGCGCGGTGGCTGTCGAACACGACCTTGCCGACGGCTGCGCCTGGGCTCGCGTTGACGCCCTTCGCGATGCGCTTCTTGTCGGCGCCCTCGTCGAAGCGCGGGAACATCAGCTGCGCGAGCTGGGCACCGTTGACGCGGCTGAGTGCCTCGTCGAGGTCGATCAGGCCCTCGTCGACGAGCTGGGTCGCAATCTTGAACGCGGCGGCGGCAGTGCGCTTCCCGACGCGGGTCTGCAGCATCCAGAGCTTGTTGCGCTCGATGGTGAACTCGATGTCGCAGAGGTCCTTGTAGTGGTTCTCGAGCTTGCTCATGATCTGCATGAGCTCGTCGTACGCCGGCTTGTCGATGTTCTCGAGGTCGGCGAGCGGAACGGTGTTGCGGATGCCGGCGACGACGTCTTCACCTTGCGCGTTCTGCAGGTAGTCGCCGTACACACCTTGGTCGCCGGAGCCCGGGTCACGAGTGAACGCGACGCCGGTGCCGGAGTCCATGCCGAGGTTGCCGAACACCATCGAACAGACGTTGACCGCGGTCCCGAGGTCGGCGGGGATGCGCTCCTGCCGGCGGTAGAGCTTGGCGCGGTCGGAGTTCCACGAGTTGAAGACGGCGTTGATCGCCTGGTCGAGCTGCTCGCGCGGGTCCTGCGGAAAGTCGTTGCCGGTGTGCTCCTTGATCGTCGCCTTGTAGCGGTCGACGATCTGCTGCAGGTCGTTCTCGTCGAGGTCGAGGTCGTTGTTGCTGCCCTTGGCCTGCTTGGCCTCGTCGAAGACCTCGTCGAAGTGCTCGCCGTCGACGCCCATGACGGTCTTGCCGAACATCTGGATGAGCCGGCGGTAGGAGTCCCAGGCAAAGCGGTCGTTGCCGGCCTGCTTGGCGAGACCGCTGACGCTCTCGTCGTTGAGGCCGATGTTGAGGACGGTGTCCATCATTCCGGGCATCGAGAACTTCGCGCCGGAGCGGACGGACACGAGCAGCGGGTCGTCGGACTGGCCGAGCTGCTTGCCCATCGCCTTCTCGAGGCTGGTCAGGTGCTCGGTGACCTCTTTCTCGAGCTCGGCCGGTGCCTTGCCCTCGTTGAGGTAGACCTTGCAGGCCTCCGTTGTGATGACGAATCCGGGAGGCACGGGAAGGCCCAGGTTGGTCATCTCGGCCAGGTTGGCTCCCTTGCCGCCGAGCAGGTCCTTCAGGTCCTTGTTGCCCTCGTTGAAGTCGTACACGAACTTCGGCACGGCGCTCTCCCAGGCTGACGTAGGTCGGTTCTGACCCTACCCAGGCGCGCCTTCATGATCACCGCCGGTAGACGGTCCTTGAGCACCGCTCGAGCGCGTCTATTGCGGCCACATGTCCACAGATTCAGTCGCCCCGCACCGATCCAGTGGCGTCGGGCGGAACGTGGCTCCATGCCTCGCCGCTGCGACGTCGATCCCCACCTGGCGCACCTCATCTCCGCGCAGGACCAGGTGCTCCATCGTCACCAGGCCCTTGCAGCCGGGCTGTCCGCAGACGCCATCCGGCATCGGGTGCGCCACAAGCAGTGGCAGATCCTCCTGCCGCAGGTCTACCTCTGCCATCCCGGGGAGCCGGCTCGTCGGCAGCGGTTGATTGCCGCACTGCTCTACTGCGGCGCCGACTCCGCAATAGACGGCGTCGACGCATGTCGGTATCACGGCCTCAAGGGCGTCGCCGTAGACGACGTCACCGTGCACATGGCGGTCCCGCCGGCGTCGAAGGCGCGAAGCAGGGCATGGGTCGTCGTCCGCCAGGCGGCTCACTTCACGGTGTGCCGGAGCGACGCCCTGCGTTATGTCGACCCTGCCACTGCGGTCATAGCCGCTACCCGGCGGGCGACCTCCGCGCGGCGAGTTCTCGCAGTCGTCAGCGAGGCGACGCAGCGTCGCATCGCCACCCCCGATGAGCTCCTGCGTGCACACCTGCTGGGACCACCGAAGAACGCGAAACTTGCTGATGATGCCCTCGGACACGTCCGGCGAGGTGTGCGTTCAGTGCCGGAGGGCGAGTTTCGCACCCTTGCTGAAGCCGTCCCCTTGCTGCCACCACTGCTCTACAACCGCGTCCTGCGAATGCCGGACGGACGTCGGGTGAGCCCGGATGCGTTGGCACCGGATTGCCCTCTCATCCACGAGACGAACGGTCGAGTGGCGCACGAGCGTGAGGATCTGTTCCAGGACATGCAGGCGCGACACGACTATCTGACGGCCTGCGGTTTCACCGTGCTCCACAACTCGCCACGGCGCATCTACGGCGAAGGGCGGTTGGTGATCTCGGAGTTCGAACGCTGTTACCGACGATTGGCCGGGTCCGGCTGGCCACACGGCGTCGCCTTTCTGCAAGACGCGAATTAGCGGTCCTCTAGCACCGCAAACCGGGGGTCAAAGCGGCTAGCAGGGGGGGAGCTTGCCGAGGAGGTAGGTCTCTACCTGGTCCAAGGCGATTCGCTCCTGGCCCATCGTGTCGCGGTCGCGGATCGTCACCGCCTGGTCGTCGAGGGTCTCGAAGTCGACGGTGATGCAGTACGGCGTACCGATCTCGTCCTGTCGCCGGTAGCGCCGGCCGATCGCCCCGGCGTCGTCGAACTCGACGTTCCACCGCCGCCGCAGCAGGGCAGCGAGGTCACGCGCCTTCGGCGACAGGTCCTCGTTGCGCGACAGCGGCAACACCGCCGCCTTCACCGGCGACAGCCGAGGGTCGAGCCGCATCAGCGTGCGCTTCTCCATGACGCCCTTCGCGTTCGGCGCCTCGTCCTCGGTCAGCGCGTCGAGCAGGAACGCCAGCACGGCGCGGGTCAGACCTGCCGCCGGCTCGATGACGTACGGCGTCCAGCGCTCGTTCTTCTCCTGGTCGAAGTAGGTCAGGTCCGCGCCGCTGTGCTTCGAGTGCGTCGTCAGGTCGAAGTCGGTCCGGTTGGCGATGCCCTCGAGCTCCGCCCACTCCGACCCGCCGAACCGGAAGCGGTACTCGATGTCGACCGTCCGCTTCGAGTAGTGCGACAGCTTCTCCTGCGGGTGCTCGTAGAAGCGCAGGTTGTCCGCGTTGATGCCGAGGTCGACGTACCAGTTCCAGCGCTGCTGCAGCCAGTACTCGTGCCACTCCTCGTCAGTGCCCGGCTCGACGAAGAACTCCATCTCCATCTGCTCGAACTCGCGGGTGCGGAAGATGAAGTTGCCCGGCGTGATCTCGTTGCGGAACGACTTGCCCGTCTGCGCGATGCCGAACGGCGGCTTCTTGCGCGCGGCCGTCATGACGTTGAGGAAGTTGACGAAGATGCCCTGCGCCGTCTCCGGCCGCAGGTAGTGCAGACCGCTCTCGTCCTCGACCGGGCCGAGGTAGGTCTTCAGCAGGCCGTTGAACATCCGCGGCTCGGTCCACGCGCCCTTCGTGCCGCAGTTGGGGCAGGGCACGTCCTTGAGCGCGACCGCGTCGGCGCCGGCGGCGACCTTCTTGCGCTCGGCGAACTCCTCGCGGATCTGGTCGTCGCGGAAGCGCTTGTGGCACGACTGGCACTCGATCAACGGGTCGACGAAGGCTTCGATGTGACCGGACGCCGTCCACACCTCCGGGGCGAGTACGACGGAGGAGTCGATCCCGACGATGTCGTCGCGGGTCTGCACCATCGCGCGCCACCACTGACGCCGGATGTTCTCCTTCAGCTCGACGCCCAAGGGACCGTAGTCCCAGGCCGAGCGGGTGCCGCCGTAGATCTCCGAGGACGGGAAGACCAGACCGCGTCGCTTCGCGAGACTGACGAGGTTGTCGATGCGGGCTGCTGCGTCCTTGGAAGCGGCCATGTCGACGTGTGCTCCAT
>Ga0070681_10003211_pt1 | contig 15233 bp, 13 predicted proteins | sample KBSC83BmetaG_FD_65650 | JGI IMG/M metagenome (GOLD analysis project Ga0070681, IMG submission 65650) | Corn rhizosphere microbial communities from Kellogg Biological Station, Michigan, USA - KBS C8-3B metaG | ecosystem: Host-associated > Plants > Roots > Rhizosphere | place: USA: Michigan...
GATGTCGACCGTCGGCATCCACGCGTGCTGTCCGGCCGGATCACGTCCGAAGGTATCCTCGAACAGTCTATCGATCTCACGCCGCAACCCAAATACCGGGGCGCTCCGGGCCGTCGCAGTTGCATACAGCATACTCAGCTCTCTTTCGCGAGGAGCCCTGCGTACCCATCACCGGAGAGTCGGGCCCCGAGGGCTTCCGGTTCATCAGGTGCGCGGCCGCCCACCAACCCGCTCTCCTGGGCGCACGCGCCGGTATTGACCAAGCGGTTAATACACGATACCATACATTGGACAGCAGGTCAATAGACGATGGCCACAAAGCGACAGGAGAATTTCCCATTCCAGGCCAAAAAGCATCGGAGGAAACTCGCCGCGAGCAGATCTTGACAGCCGCGCACGCCGTGGCCTCGCGAAACGGGATTGACGCACTCACCCTGCGAGCCGTTGCGGCCCGGGCGAAACTCAGCCATGGGCTCGTCCTCTTTCACTTCAGGCGGAAGGACGAGCTGGTCACGGCGCTCCTCGACCGCGTGCTCGCCACCACGTTCCTGCTCAGCGTTTCCGACGATGTCCTGGGGCTCCCGGACGCCGTCGGTCGCTTTGTTGCCGTGATCCGTCAGGAGATGGATCGCGTCTCGCAGGAGCCGCGCCGGATGCGGCTCTTCTTCGAATATTGGGCGCTCGGCTCGCGACATGGGCGCATCCGAGCGAAGGTCAGCGCGGCCCTGTCGAGGTATCGAGCGGCATTCCGAACCTTCGCCGAGGACGTGTTGGAGACCGATTCGGCCAAGTTCACGGGCGTAACGCCGGACGGCTTGGCCGCCGTCGCCGTCAGTCTCATCAACGGATGCGCGGTCCAGGCCATGATCGATCCGGAGGGCTTCGACATCACGCAGTATCGTGCGGCGGCGCAAGGGGTGATGGGGCAGCCCGGAGCCCGTGCGGCACGGCGTGGCCCGCGGGTCGCCACCGCGACACTCGCCTAACGCGGAACCCGTATGTCCCGGATTCCCCCACCCGTCCGCGAAGATTCCATTGTCGAAAAAACGGTCGCGTCCGGCTTTGTCGCCTGGCGAACGGACAAAATGCCGCGTCGCTCATCGCGCCGTGTAGTGTCGCCGCCCTGCCAGCGGTGTCGTTCACCGCACTTCGGCGGCCCTGGACCCGAGCACCTCGACCCAAGAACGGTTGTTGCGCCAACGTGTACTCCGACCCTCGTACGCGAGAGGCGTATGCGCCCGTCCCAATTCGTCATGATCGGCATCATTGCCGCGGCCGCCGCCTGCGGCAGCAGCAACTCGGGCATCACCGGCACCAGCAAGAACCCACCGCCGGCGCCGATGGGCGGCGCCAACATCACGATTCAGGATTTCAGTTTTTCACCCGCCGTGGACACGGTCAAAGTCGGCGCGACGGTAACGTGGATGAACAATGGGCCCTCGGAGCATAGCACGACGAGCGACACGGGCATTTGGGATTCCGGCGGCCTGATGCCGACCGGTGCGACGTTCCAGCACACGTTCAATCAAACGGGCAGCTTCCCGTACCACTGCACGTTTCATCCGCCGTCGCTCTATCCCAACTTCGTCGGGACGATCGTCGTGACGAACTGACTCTCCGTGTGGATGGTTAGGCTGTGACGGCGTTCAGTTCCCGCACGTGCGGTCCCAAAGTCGAACACCGGCGGCCTCGAACGGACGCTCGCCCGCAACCCCGGCCTTACCGCCGTCACTGTCCTAACGCTCGCACTCGGCATCGGCGCCGGCGCTGCGGTCTTCAGCGTCGTCGATGCGGTGCTGCTTCGGCCGCTTCCCTTGCATCGCCCGAATCCGCTTCCTCCAGAGCCTGCTGTTCCAGGTTCGCGCGACGAATGTGCCGACGCTCGTCGGCGTGTCGCTGCTCCTGCTCCTCGTGTCGCTCCTGGCCTGCTACCTCCCCGCGCGGCGGGCCATGCGCGCCGACCCGATCGTGGCCCTGCGGTCGAACTGATCAGCGTTAGGCAGTTGCATGCCACGCGTCGGGGGTGAACGGCCATTGCAGGGCTCTGCACCCCTCCTTCCGCGCGATCGACGCCTGCGCGGAGGCGATCGACGGCACGTAGCCCGGCGTCAGGTCCGTCTTGATTGCCGGAAACCGATAGGACTCGGTGTGCAGTTGGATGGCCGCATAGCCCGCGTCGAGGAAGCGTCGGGTCACGTGCGCCGTTAGGCAGAGGCCCAAGCCCGGCCGCGGTGCTCGGGATGACACGCCACCCAGCCCACGTCACCCGTGAAGGGCGAGCGGCCCGTGTAGTTGTGCAAGCACATCGCCGTGGCGACGACCCGGTCCGACGGATCGGTCGCGAAGAACCAACCGTCCGGGATGATGCGGCTCATGTTGTAGTCGAGCTTCGCATCATCCCAGGGATCGAAGTCCATGAGCGACATGAGCGAGAGGAACGCCTGCTCGTCGCCCGCGCGAAATGTCCGAACGGAATATCCCGCCGCGGGATGCACCGCCGGACACTGACGCCGCGAGGCGGCCGGCCACACCATGCGCAGCTGCGGTTCTTCGGAGTGGCGAGCGACCATGACGGGTCGATTGACCGGGTTAGCAAACAATCGGCATGCGTCCACAATGAGATTACTCTACCCGGGCGGCAGCCCCAACCGCTTCCTCACGAGCCTGAACTCGGGGCGAGCATGCACGTCGTCGAACAGCGGCCCCATGATCATCGGATGCAGCGAATGGTCATCGAACGCCCGATCCAGCCACACGAAGGCGCTGTCGTACCGTCGAAGCCCGATGTACACCTCCGCGACGGCCGCCGCCGACGTCGACTTCGTGGCGAACATCCGTTGCAGCAGTCGCCTCGCGTCCCGCTCACGCCCGGATCGCGCCAGCGCATAACCGATGAGGCCCCGGCTGTCTCGGTCCGACGTATCCGGCTGCATCACGTCGATCGCCTCTTTCCATCGATGCTTGACCAGGTACACCTCGTCCAGATAGAACGCCGTGCGTCGCAGTGGCGGCCGAAGGGCCACGACCTTCATCAACTGCGACAGCGCGTCGTCGTAACGCCGCGCATAGTACAACGCGTCGCCGAGCTCCGCGGCTGCGGCGGCGGACATCGAGTCGGTGGAGACCGCGCGCTCAGCTGCAACGACCGCGTCATCCGGGCGATCGGCTAATTCGTACGCCTTCGCCAGCTCCTCATAGACGTCGCTGACAGTAGAGTCGAGAGCGAGCGAACGCTCGAGCTCGGAGATCGAGGCCAGCGGATCGTGCCCGAGTCCCAGGAGGTAGCCGAGTTCCGCGTGCGCGTCGGCCAGCGAGTTGTCGAGAGCGATCGCGCGACTCGCGGCAGCCACCGCGCGCGAGTGCATATTTTCGCGATCGGTCGGCGAGAGTGAGAACGTGAACGTCGACGCGGTTCCGTAAGCACGGGCGAGTGCCGCATACGCTTCGGCATAATTCGGATCGAGCGCGACGGACTGCTCCAGCTCCGCGATCGCACGCATGAAGCCGGAATCGCTTCGCTGGTGCAGCCGGTCGTTCCCATGTACGTACAGATCGTATGCGGCAAGGTTCTTCGTCCCTCGTGCAGCAGGACGTCGCGCCGAAGCCGCGGCGTCCTGCGCGCTGCCGGGCCGCGCGTTAGGCAGCCCGTGCTCGGGCCCGGGCGCCATGTCGCGGTACCGGATTGCCACGAGCATGAGCGCGAGCATGGGCACGAGCACGAGCGCAGCGGCGCCAGCCCGAAACGGCACCCGGCTCCGTCTCCGCTCGCCTGGCTGGGTCGACACCGGCCCCAGTGCCGGTGTCGAGGCGTCCGGCGCCGACGCGGCAACGGTCGACGCAGGAACCGCCGTGATTCGCTCGGCGTTAGGCGTCGCTGCTGCTCGGGACGGCGACGTCCGCAACGACGCAGCGTACGTCGTGACGACAGGATCCGGTGGTGAATCCAGTTCTGCCAGTACGATTTGCTCGTGCACACGCGCGAAGTCGAGCGCACCGGCGCGGTCGCCCGCATCGACCATCGCGCGCATCAGTCCGAGCGCGGTGCGCGACCCGAACCGGTCTTCGGCGGCGAGTCGTCGCCACCAGTCCACGGCGTCAGTCACCCTGCCATCGCGAGACGCCTGTGCGGCCAATGCCTCGAGGGCGCGGCGGTGTTGCGTGGCGAACTCCGTCCGCTTGGACTCGACCCAACGTTCGAAGTCCTGCGCGCCCTGCAGATAGAACCCCTGTAGGAACGGCCCCTGATACACCGCGACGACCCGCTCGAGATCCTGATCGGCGAGAGCCGCGGCCCAGTCGGCAACATCGCAGGCAATCACGTCGAGGTCGAGACGAAGCGTGGTTGTGCCGCTCGTGAGTGATGCGCCGATCGTTCGCCGCGCTTCGTAGAGCAGTTGGTCGAGCGAGTGACGCGCCCCGTCGCCGTCGCTCTCCGGCCAGAACATCGCGAGCAGCTCGTCTCGGCTCACCCCTCGATCAGCGGCGGCGGCCAGTCGCGCAAGCAAGGCGAGCTGCCGCCGGCGTAGCGATCGCTCGCGCTGGTCACACGTGAGCCTCAGGCCGCCGAATGTATCGAGATGAAACACTGTTCGCCGCCGGCCTCTGATCTGACGCGAATTTGAGCGAAAAATGAGGGCTAGAGCCGAGTCTACGGCACGCCGTCACAGGCAGCAAGCCCCGCGACATTCACTCTCGGTATCGGAGACTCGCAATGCGTTCACTTCCCGCCGTGTTCACAATTACCGTCGTTGCAGTGGCACTGAGCGGCTGCACCGATGGACTCGGACCCACCTCGCGACAGCAAGCGCCACTCGCGGCACAAGCCGGCCTCGGCGTCGGCACGACCTTTGTCTCCTTCGACCCGCCCGGATCGACCCTCACGCTGGCAACCGACATCAACACCGGAGGCGAGATTGTCGGTCGATATCTGAGCGCTGGGAAGACCCACGGATTTCTTCGCGAGCCCGACGGCACGATCACCACGATCGACTATCCCGGCTCCGGCTTCACGGTCACCGCATCGATCAACAACAGCGGAGCGATCACTGGGTGGTACACACTCCCTGCGGCGCCGGCTATTCGCCACGGTTTCGTGCTGCAAGACGGCGCGTTCAGGTCATTCGATCCGCCCGGGTCGGTGTTCACGAACGCGTTGGGCACGAGCGAGAGTGGAGAGGTCGTCGGTCGGTTCTGTACGCTCGCCGTGTGCCGACCGGTGGGCAGCGGAGACTTCCACGGCTTCCTCTACCGGGACGGCGGGTTCGTGATCCTCGACGTGCCCGGCGCGACAGAGACCGATGCGTTCAAGGAGCAGGCGAACGGCGCGGTGGTCGGCGGCTTCGTTCAAAGCGGCGTGGAAGGGCTGTTCGTCTACCAGAGCGGCACGTTCACGACGTTCACACTGCCTAACGGCAAGAACGTCACGCTGGACGACGGCGGCACGAACGCGCGAGGCGATATCGTCGGGACGTACTGCGATCTACCGGGCACCTGTTTAATCGGGCCGTTCGCCGAGCACGGGTTCTTATGGAGCGGCGGCGAGCTCACGACGATCGATTACCCGGGCGCCACGGCCACGTCCGCTCTGGGCATCAACGAGCAGGGGGACATCGTGGGCGGCTACATCGACGCAAATGGCCACCCGAGCGGATATCTGGTGACCCGGAGATGAAGGACTAACGGGAAGTGATCGGGGAAGCGCGCGGGCCCCGGGCGTCTTTCGCCCGGGGCCCGCGCGAGTCGAACACGGGCCCCGAAGTGGCGTACGTGTTTGCCGAGACGCAGTTCACGCAGGAGCAGTCGTCGGGTACGTGGACGGTGACCTGGCTGTGCAGCGTTCTCGCGCCGCGGGACCGTGCAGCGGAGACGTTGCAGACGATGCTTCACGTGCTGAGCACCTTTGCCATCAGCCCGCAATGGTATTCTCGCCAACTGCAGATGAACGGGAGCGCTGCAGCGGGTGCGATGAGCGACTTCGAGCGCGGCATGGCCGCCATCCAGAAGGACTACCAGCGGCGGACGGCCGCGTCGCAGCGCCAGTCCGACGAGTTTGATCGGGCGCTTCGCGGAGTGGACCTGACCACGGATCCGGTGGATGGCAAGGAGCGCGAAGTCTTGAGGACGGGCACCACGCACTGGATCAACGGCCTGGACCAGATCATCGATTCACCCACGGCGCCCGGCGGCAATGTCCGGAAACTCATCCCGAAGCCGTGACATGAGTTCTCACATCGCGCCTAACACACAGATGTAACAAGGCCCCGCACGAGCTGACGTAACTCGCTACAGGGCCTAACGGATGGGGCGAGATTCGAACTCGCGAGGGCTGTTACACCCCACACGCTTTCCAGGTGTCCACGGAACATCGCGTAGCATCACCGCTTAGTCGGCGCAAGACGAGCCGCGCACGGACCCCGGCCGTTACGGCACGAAGACCGCTCCGTGCGGCATCGCCATCCCTTTGACGCCGTTCGGCCAGCTCGCCCGGTCATAGCTGATGCCGGGCGACGCAGCGCCTGCATCTTTGAATCCCTCGTCCCACGACAGCCGGCCCGTCGTGCGATCGAGATGGGCGACCCTCACCTGTGCTTTTCCGTCGCCCTGATCCGTGAACACGACACGGTCGCTTCCCGGATCGAGCGCCGCCCAGTGGGGAAAGAAGGTGGTGTCGGTCGACAGCGATGCAATTTCCTTCGGATGATCGGCGTCGGCGATGTCGATCGTCGCGTATCGGTGCGCGTAGGCAATGGGCATCACCAAGAAGTGGCTGGCCAGCACCGGCACCGAGCAACCAAAGTCTCGAGGTTCGGGAAGGGCGAGCACGCGCGCGATCTTCGGGTCGCCGCCCAAGCCGGTGATGTGGAAGAACCCGCAGTAGTACGTATTCATCATGACTGACCCATCGCCGAGTGTTCGCACCTCGAACGGATTTTCTTCGGCCGAATCTCCGGGCACGCGCGGGACGGCGAGTGTCTTGAGCAACCTGAGATCGGACAGGCGCCATACCTGCACGACGTCAGCGGTGCGCTCCGTGTCCATCGGCGCGCTCGTCGTGACGATGCGGTCGAGCGACGGAACCAGGGTGATGCCGTAGGTGCGGATTCGCGCGCCGGGATACGTCGAGTCGCGAGACCAGCTGCTCCGCAGGAGATGGCCGTCGGTGTCGAATTCGGCGATGCCGCCTGGTTGGCCAGGTACCGCGCTGTCGCCGAACTGCACGGTCGCCAACACGTGCCCGTTAGGCAGTCGCGCGAACGAGTGCAGCCGTCGGCCGTCAGGCACGCGATCGAGCCGCGCCGCGAGACGCGGTGTTGTCGGACTGCTGAAGTCGATGAGGAATGACTTGTCGCCGAAGTAGTCGTTGGCGAACAGCGCGCCGTGGGGAGGCGCGGCGAATTCGGTGTGGTGCGGCATGAGGCCGCTGGAGTCGACCGTTAGCGCCGCCAGCACCGTGCCGTATGACGCATGCGACGGATTCGCGTCGACGACGGTGATCATGTCTCTGCCGGGCGCAGCGCGGGTCCCGGTTCCCGCCCACACGTAGAGGTAGCGCGACGGGCCGCCTCTCGATTCTCTCGAGGGTCCATTTGCGCACGCCGCCAGCAAGGCGGCGAATCCCAGCGTCGAGGCTAGTCGGAGAGTCATGGACGGGCTCGCGAGGGTGGATGGGCAATCCTACGGGACGCACGGTCGCATCGGAGACTCCACCGCGCATGGCCCCGAGGGTGCCGTTCCCATGCCGCAGTGTCAAGGGGCAAGCGATTGAGTCAACGGCGCCCGTAGCAGCGTCCAACCAACGACGACCCACCAAATCGTCTGCAGAGTCACGACCCCGCCGAAGCCGTGCACGTCCTGGCGCACGCGTCCAATGTTGATGGTCACGAGCGGGCCTAACGGATGGGGCGAGATTCGAACTCGCGAGGGCTGTTACACCCCACACGCTTTCCAGGCGTGCGCCTTAAGCCACTCGGCCACCCATCCCGTTCAGTTCGATCCAAAGGTAATGACGTGAGCCCGCCGAACATAGCGGGCACACCGCGGCGTCGCGAGATACACTCGCCGCGGTGGTATTCAAGAGCGCCTTCTGAGCGTCATCCGCCTCGTTGCAGTGCGCGTGTATATCGCGCAAGGTCGACCGGCGCGGCGCGTGACCGCTCAGTCCGTGGGATGAAGCATGTAGAATCGCAAGAACGCATAGCGGCGTCCGGTGACCGCCCGTACGAGTTGCGCTGCAAGCTCCAACCCGTTGTCGCCGTCGGTGAGCATGACCAACCCAACATGACTCGTCCGATCGGCGAACACAAAGCTCTTGAACCCGGGATTCGATCCCCAATGGAAGAGCACGGGGCCGACGAGTGCCCACCCCAGGCCCCAGCGTATGCCTAACGACGAATCGACGGACGCACGCGGTTCGAGCATGGCCGCGACGTCCGCGCGCCACAAGGGAGACCCGTCGCGACCGCCGGCCATCACCGCCTGCAAAAAGCGCGCATAGTCGCGCGCCGTCGTGCGGAGCGATGTTGAGGCGGACGCCCGCACGAACCGGTCCCGCGGGAGCGGCCGACCCGCGCGGTCGTGACCAACGAACCACGCCGATTCGGGGCGCGCCGCGTCCACCATGCTGCTCCGCCCCATGCCTAACGGAGCAAAGACCCTGGTGCGGAGCAGTGTATCGAGCGGCTGTCCCGTCGCATGCTCGACGACGCGCTGCAGGTACCGATACGCGGCACCCGAATAGCGCCACCCGTGGCCGGGATCGAAGGCGAGGCGCTTGGCAGAATCCGCATCGCCGTTGCCCAAACCCGATGAATGACTGAGCACCATCGCGATGGTGATGGCGCCGGCGCGCGGGTCGCTCATTCGCGGCCAGCCTGGATACGACGACAGCGGCGCGTCGAGGCGAATCACACTGTCACGAATCAAGCTCATCACGAGCGCGGCAAACACCGGCTTCGTCAACGACGCCGCTTCGAATACATCGCCGGGCGTGGCGGCCCGCGCGCCGCTCGACAACACCGTGTCGACGATCGTGCCGTCGCCGCGCACGACCGCGACCGCGACATGGGGCACGTGCTCGGCGCGCATCGCGCTGCGGAGCTCCTGTGCACATTCAGGCGTGAGCGCCGGACGCTGCTGCGGCTCGTTGGGCCATTGCCCTCCGCCCAACCAGCCAATCGCGGCTGCTGCCGGAAAGCACATCGCCCAACGACGGATGACGTTTGTCATGATACGGCGTTGGACACCGGCCACGATCAACGAGTTTGAACGTCCGGGCTCGGCGAAACGCTGTCGCTCGAGAACGCGCGGCGCGAGTCCGAATACCGCGCTGATCAGTTGGCGCGCCTCATTCGCTCCGGTGCGGCATCATGTCCGGACAAATGTAGGACGGTGCCCAATAATAATAGTAGGAACAGCTGTGCCCGCTCCAGTGCTGGCCGGGCGCTGAGGCAGCTAACCGTTAGGCGGGGGCCTCACGTCGCGCTCCGTGCGGCCAGGAAGGACGTCGAGAGCCCGCTGACGACCGTCTCAGTCCGTCCGGAGCGCCGTTGCCGGATCCACCCGCGCCGCCCGCCGCGCCGGCACGTAGCTCGCCACCAACGCACTCGCTACCACCACACCGCTCGCCACAGCGAACGACACCAGGTCGCGCGCCGACACGCCGACCAGCCACGCGCCTAACAAACGAGTGGTCATGGCCGCCACAATGAGACCAACGACGACGCCGATCGCGACGGGTCGCACCGCGGCCCCGAGAAAATGGCGGACAACCGCCGGCGCCGTCGCGCCGAGCGCGACTCGAATCCCAATTTCGCGTGTGTGCCGTGCGACCAGAAACGCGATCACACCGTAGAGGCCAAGCGCGCACAGCACGAGCGACAATCCGCCCGCGACGCCCAACACCGCGTCGCCTAACCGGAGTTGGACGAACGACGCATCGACCTGGTCGCGCATCGGCATCGATTCCGTGACCAGCATCGCCGGGTCGACACCCGCGATCGCTGCCCGCAACGCCGGAATCGCCCGTGCCGGATCGCCGGTGACTCGCACTGCAAGCCGCGTGTCGCCATCGCCTTCGGTTGCGTGCTGCCAGTATGGGAGGAACACGGCGGCCGGGGGCGACTCGATGGATGTGCGCACTTGATAGTCCGGGACGACGCCGACAACGCGCGCCACGACACGGTCCGCTCGAATCTGCCGCCCAACCGCTGTGGACGAGCCTCTTCCCCAGAGGCGGCGTGCCAGCGTCTCCGAGACCACTGCGACGTTAGGCCCACCCGCACGATCGCCGGCCGTGAACTCGCGACCCGCATGCAGCGGAATCTTGAGCGCCGAAAAGAATCCCGGCGAGATGAACTGTACTTCCGCGGCGGCAACGGTGTCGGTCGCGCCTAACCCAACCGGGTTGTCGGCCGGCGTGTGGGACCACAGCAACCCGCAGCAGCGCCGGTAGGCGACCGCCTCGACGCCCGGCACCGATTGCAGGTGCTCGACCATCTGCCCGAGCTCCCGCGCCGCACGATCGGGAGTGACGCCCGCGAGATCCGGCCGCACGCGCAGCAGCGCGACGTGGCGCGCGTCGAAGTGCTGGCCGCGCATCAGCGCGTCGTAGCTTCGCACCAATAGGCCGGACGCCGACAGCAGAACAGTCGCCAGTGCCACCTGCGCCGCGGTGAGGACGAGACGTAAACGGGCGCGCGGCGCGGCGCCGATCCCGCGCTTCAACACCTCGACCGGGTCGACGCTCGACACAGTCAGCGCGGGCAGCAGGCTGAACATCACCGTGGCCACGACGGACGCCGCGGCCATGAAGCCCACCACGCGCCAATCCAGCGAGAGATTGAAGAAGTGCTGAAACCCTTCGTCGTCAGCGGCGAAGAACCCCATCACGCCACGCGCGGCCGCACTCGCCACCGCGGTGCCTAACGCACCGCCGGCGAGGCCGACGATCAGCCCCTCGGTCATCAACTGCCGCACCAGCCGTGTCCGGCCGGCGCCCAGCGAGATGCGCAGCGCCATCTCACGCTCCCGCGCCACGCCGCGCCCGATCAACAGTGCGGACAGGTTCGTGCATGCGATCAGCAGCATCACGATGGCGACACCGGACAACAGCCGCGCGAGCGCGCTGTACTCCACCCGGCCCGAGATCCCGGTCGCGGGCATCACGGCAATCGTGCGCGCCGAGTCGTCGCCGTACGCGAGCGCGGAGAGCTCGCGGCTCAGCGCGCCGACCTGCGCGCGCGCGTGCTCGAGCGTTGCGTTGGGCGCGAGCTGCGCGAGCGCGTTCCCCGCGGGACACGGCGCCACGTTCACACAGGAGAAGCCCTTCATGCGCGCCATCATGAATGGCATCCAGATGTCGACCGGCGCGCCGCCGACGTTGGTCCCCTGAAAGCCCTCGGCGGCGATGCCGATGATCTCGACGTCGCGTACGCCGACGCGCACGTGTTCACCGATCACTCGAGGATCGTCGCCGAACTGCGTATGCCAGTATGCAGCGCTGATGACCGCGACGGCGTCGCGATCGGGGACGCTGTCTTCCTGAACCGTGAACACGCGGCCGAGGAGCGGATGGATGCCGAGCGTATTCCATTCGTTGGCCGACACGAACGCGCCGAATCGCTGACTGACGACATCGCCGACCCGGACCTGCAGCACGTCGGTCTCTTCTTCGGCAATGACGGCGTCGAATGCCGGCACGCGTCGCCGCAGCAGCTCGACCGCCGGAAGCCCAACGGGACGAGTCCGACCGCCCGGACGCTGAAAGTAGACGTGCACCAGCCTGTTGCCATCGCGCACGGGCAGCGGCCGCAAGAACAGCGAGTCGACCATCGTGAACGCGGTGCCGGCCGCGGCGAGGCCGAGCGCGAGCGTGACGATGGCGGCGCCGGAAAACGCCTTGTGCCGCGCGATCCCGCGGAGTGCATAGCGAACGTCCCGCACGATGCTGTCGAGCCCCGCGCTCCGCACCTGATCGCGCGCATCTTCACGCCACCGCTCCACGCCGCCGAACGCGACACGTGCGTCGCGGCGGGCGTCAGCAGGCTCGACGCCTAACGCAATCCGTTTCTGCGCATACATGTCGAGATGAAACTGCATCTCGTCGCGAATCTCGCGCTCTTCGGCGCGACGGCGCACGAGACCGGGAAGGAGCCGCCAGGCGCCGACGAGGCGCCGCCACCATGTTCTCACGGGATGATCCTCCCTCGCGAGGGCGCGATCGGCTGCGGCCGCTCAGGACATCTCCATCAAGAAATCGATCGCCCGCGCAACGCGCGTCCACGCGCGATGTTCTTCGGCCAACTGCCGACGCCCGTCCGCTGTGAGCGCGTAGTACCGCGCTTGGCGATTATTTTCGGTTCGCTTCCACGATGACGTGATCCATCCCTGGCGCTTGAGACGGTACAGCGCGGGATAGAGGGACCCTTGGTTCACCTCCAGCACGGAGTTGGACCACTGTCCGATGCGTTCGGTGATGCCCCAGCCATGCATGGGCTCGAGGCTCAGGGCCTTGAGAATGAGCATGTCGAGCGTGCCCTGAACCATGTCGCCGCGTTTGTCCGTCGCCACCCTCTCCTCTCGTTTGGCGAGTGGAGTCACTCTACGAGCGCTACTCTCGATTGTCAAGGGTGGGCGGCCGACGCCGGGCCGATGCAGGTATGTACGGAGGTTCGAATTCGCGAGAGCTGTTATGCCTGGCACGTCGGCGGAGCGCGCCGGAGCGGGCGCGGCTACTAACGGCTCCAGCCGGTCACCAGCGCGGGAACGGAGCGCCCGGGTCAGGATCCGCGGAGCTCCACAGTGGCAGCCCGCAGTGAGTGCACCGATTCGGTCCGTATTTGCCGAAGCGCGCAGGCAGGAACGAGTGGCCGCAGCGCGGACACGGCCAGGTGCGCCATCGGATGATGAGTGCCACGAGAACAGCGAAGGCTATCGACCAAAACACCTGTCCCATCGTGGTATCCCGGCTCGGTTCCAGCCGAAAGCACGACACGCCGACCATGGCCATGACCCAGACGAGAACGGCCCAGCGCCGAATGCGATACCTGCGCCACGCTGGCTCATATGGACCGTGCGTCAGCATAGCTGTATACGAGGGTGGTGGACGAAGGCCTGTGGAGGCGCGGCGTGAGTGAGCGCGGCGTGCCCGACCAAGCTAGAGTGGCCGGCCGAACCCGCAAGACGCCACTCGAGATTCGGAGCGCCGTTGCAAGATCGGCGTGCGCGGCCCGCCGCGTCGGTGCAGCATATGTAGATTCTGGAGTCCCGAACACGCCCGGCGGCGAGGCCGCCCGGCCTCGGCCCCCGCCCCACCATGTTCCTCGGCGTCACCACGGTTGTCGCACTCGCGTCGCTCCTCGGCGGATGCCCGTTGTCCGTTAGGCAGCAGCCGGCCTGCATATCGGCAGCGGACTCGGCGGCCCGCTGGCGCCTGACGGCTGGCCTCGACGCCGGCCGGCCGCAGGGGTGGGTGCAGGTCCGAGAGAACACGATCGCGGGGACGCGCCTCCGGTTCGGCCCGGACCTCAGGGCGCGGCGACTCTGGACCTACTCGTTAGGCATTGACCGGCGCCTTGGCGCCCGCACCTGGCTCGACGTTACGGTCGCAAGCACGTCGCTCGAGGGCGCCGTCACGCTCGCCCGCGACATCACGTTCAACGGTGCAACCCTCGAGCAGGGCACGACGCTGCGCACGGCGGTCCGACTGCCGCGATTCGTCGCCCTCACCGCGGTCGTCGATCGCCGGCTGTTCGCGATCGGCCGCGGCTCGGTGTCCGTGCGCGGCGGCCTCACGTTCGAGGCGCTCACGTTCGTACTCCGCGGCACGCTCGCCCCGGGCAGCGCGCTGCACGAGACGAGCGAGGACTTCGTGACGCAGGAGCTGCCGGCTCCGTTCGCCGGTGTGTCGGGCCAGGTGCCGGTAGCCCGGCACCTGTGGCTGGTCGCCGATCTCGACGGGTCGTATCTGCCGCGCGTCAACAGCCTGCGTCGCGAAGGCGGTGAGGTGACGCTTCAGCAAAACGGCGCAGGCCTAACGGCCGGACTGCGATACGACGTCGGCCCGGCGGCGTCTGTCGCCATTGCCTACCGCGCGACGTCGTTCGCCCAGCACGAGAACAGCACGGAGGACGGGAACGACATCGTGCTCCGAACGAGCGCGATCGCGGTCCGCCTAACGGTAAAGCCGTGATCGCGCTCGAGCGTCCGCCTCGCTCGCGCCGCCTGCGTTAGGGCGCGAGTACCGCCAGCACGAGCTGCGCGGTTTCGCGCGACGTTCCTTCGTAGTAGAACGCGTACACCTTGTGCGTCTTCTCATCCACGGCGCAGGTGCGCGCGCCGCCGCCCGTCGGCACCTTCTCCACCACGGTGAACTTGTCCGGCGAATCCTCGTGCACGATGGTCATCGTACTGTCCACGCGGTTCGCATTGAACGCGAGCTTCGTTCCCGGATCGAACGCGTTCTCGTCGGCGCGGCTCGGCACGTGGATGCGCGACACGACATTGCCGTTGTCCGCATTGACCACGACCATTTCGGTGTCGCACGCCATGAAGAGCCGGCGCGTGGCATTGTCCATCGCGAGACCCTGCGCGCGTCCGCAGTGGGGGATGCGATACGTCTCCTCGATCTTCAAGCTCCTGGTGTCGAGACGCTCCACGAAGCCCGAGTCTTCGACGTTCAGAAAGAGTTTGCCTTTCCCGTCGGCAACGCCGGACTCGAGACCGTCGCCGATGTTCGTCTTGGTGATGAGCGTGCCGGTTTTCATGTCGACCACCCACCCATCCTTCCCTTCCCACGTGAATGCGCGGTGCGTGACCGGGTCGTAGCGAATGCCATCGCCGTTGGTGTCCACGTGTCCGGTGACGGCGAGCGTCTTCAAGTCGAACAACACGCCATCGCGGACAAGGCCGCGATTCTCATCGTGGGCGATTGCATACCCGCCGCCGCCGCCCTCGATCGTGCCGATCACCGTGTCCTTGTCGACGTCGAACACCATGTCGCCTAACCCATAGAGTCTGCGCCCAACGGGATCCACGATGATGTAATCTGCGCGGGCGCGGCCGAGGACGATGCGTTTGACGACATGATAGTGGGCCGCCTGCGCCGCGGCGGGCGAGGCTGATACCAGGAACACGGCGCATCCGGCGAAGGCAGCGGCTGCGACGGCACGGGAGCCAAGCATGGGAACCCCTCGAGTCAGAGCGTTAGGCGATCGCCGGCCTGCCGTGCAGGCCGC